>Ga0181526_10002652_pt1 | contig 15297 bp, 13 predicted proteins | sample PEATcosm2014_Bin_35_FD_119750 | JGI IMG/M metagenome (GOLD analysis project Ga0181526, IMG submission 119750) | Peatland microbial communities from MTU Mesocosm Facility, Houghton, MI, USA - PEATcosm2014_Bin06_30_metaG | ecosystem: Environmental > Terrestrial > Soil > Wetlands > Peat | place...
CTGTTCGAAATCCTCACTCTGGTGCAGACGCGCAAGATCGAGCCGGTGCCGATCATTCTGGTGGGCGAGGACTATTGGCGCCGGGCGATCGATGTCGATTTTCTCGTCGACGAAGGCGTCATCGACCTCGAGGATCGCGAGCTGTTCTGGTTTGCGGAGAGCGCGCAGGAGATCTGGGGCGACATCCTGCAGTGGCACGAGACCGCCGGCAAACCGCTGTGCCGGCCGGGCTGAAGTAAAGCAAGGAGCACGCCGGTGAAACTGTCATTCCACGGCGCCGATCGCGACGTCACCGGTTCCTGTCATCTCGTCGAGTGCGCGGGCCGACGCATCCTGATCGACTGCGGATTGTTCCAGGGCGGTCGCGAGATCGACGAGGAGAACGCCGCGGCGTTCGGTTTCGATGCCGCCGCCGTCGACATCGTGCTGCTCACCCATGCGCATCTCGACCACTGCGGGCGTCTGCCACTGCTCGTCAAGCGCGGTTTCACGGGCGAGATCGTCGCGACCGCGGCCACGCACGATCTGGCCCGCCTGGTCATGCTCGATTCCGCGCACCTGCAGGAGGAGGATGCCCGCCACCGGACGCGGCGGGCGCCACGGCAGGCCGCGAACGACGATGAGGCGCCGCTCTATACCGCTCGCGACGCGCTCGACAGCCTCGAGAGGTTCGGCCGTACCGCCGTCTACGACAAGCCGCTCGCGCTCGGCGGCGCCGGGCGCGCGACCTTCATCGATGCCGGACACATTCTCGGATCGGCCAGCATCCTCCTCGAGCTCGAGGAGAATGGCCGCCGCCTCGGCGTGCTGTTCTCCGGCGACGTCGGCAATGCGGGCCGCCCGCTGCTGCGCGGGCCAGCCATCCCGCCGCATGCCGACGTCGTCGTGATCGAGACCACCTATGGCGACCGTCTACACAAGCCGATCGGGCCGTCGATCGACGAATTTTACGCCGCCGTCACCGAAACCTTCCGCCGCGGCGGCAACGTAGTGATTCCGACGTTCGCGCTGGAGCGTGCCCAGGAGCTGCTGTTCATCCTGCGCCAGGGGGTCGAGCAGGGACGCCTGCCGAAGGCCATCCAGGTCTTTCTCGATTCGCCGATGGCGATCTCGGCGACCGACGTGTTCCGCCGCCATCCGGAGGGCCTCGACGCCGCGACCGCGAAGCTCATTCGCGACGGCGTGGATCCGCTCGCCGTGCCCGGCCTCCACCTCACCCGCGACACCTCGCAGTCGATCGCCATCAACGCCATCAAGAGCGGGGCGATCATCATGGCGGGCGCCGGCATGTGCACCGGCGGGCGCATCCGCCATCATCTCAAGCACAATCTGTCACGCGAGGCCTCGAGCATCGTGTTCGTCGGCTACCAGGCCGACCGCACGCTCGGCCGGCAGATCGTGGACGGTGCCCGCACCGTGCGGATCCTCGGCGACGACGTCGCGGTGCACGCCCACATTCATACAATCAATGGTTTTTCCGCCCACGCCGACCAGGCCGAGTTGCTGGCCTGGCACCGTCATACCGGCGCGCCGCGCACCTTCCTGACCCACGGTGAGTTGGCCACGATGCAGACGTTCGCCGGCAAGCTGTCCGGCACCACCGTCGAGATGCCAAGCCTCGGTCAGGGCTTCGAATTGTAGCGCACGGCCGACTTTTTCCCCCGACCGCCCGGCGCCGATTGATCTAGCGCAATGCGACCGGTTTGTGACGCCACGATGTTGCGGCCGTAACGGATTCCGCGTGAGGCGGTTCCGCGCAAGAGGCACATCATGGCTCGAACCATCTCCCATAAACCGGTGACGCTTGGTGAGGGCGGCCTGTCGCTCGTCTTTGCCGTGACGGCGCTGCTCTGCCTGATCGGCGCCGCCAAGGCGCAGGACGCACCATTCGCCTTCCACGCCTATCTCGGCGCAGCGGCCAGCATCGCGGCCGTCTTCGCCATCCTCAACCGCTATTTCGCGCGGCCGCTCGAGCCGCCGCCGCAGGAGATCGACGGCAAGCCGAACTACAACTTCGGGCCGGTGAAGTTCGCCACCCTGATCGCGGTGTTCTGGGGCCTCGCCGGCATGCTGGTCGGGGTTTGGATCGCGAGCGAGCTCGCCTGGCCGGCGCTCAACCTCGACCTGCCGTGGACCAGCTTCGGCCGCCTGCGGCCGCTGCACACCTCCGCCGTCATCTTCGCGTTCGGCGGCAATGTGCTGCTCGCCACCTCGTTCTACATCGTGCAGAAGACCTGCCGGACGCGGATCGCCGGCGAGCTCGCGCCCTGGTTCGTGGTGCTCGGCTACAACTTTTTCATCGTCATCGCCGGCACCGGCTATCTGCTCGGCGTGACCCAGGCGAAGGAGTATGCCGAGCCCGAGTGGTACGCCGATCTGTGGCTGACCATCGTCTGGGTGACCTATCTGCTGGTCTTTCTCGGCACGATCATGAAGCGCAAAGAGCCGCACATCTTCGTCGCCAACTGGTTCTTCCTCGCCTTCATTGTCACCATCGCGATGCTGCACCTCGGCAACAATCCGGCGCTTCCGGTGTCGGTGTTCGGCTCGAAGTCCTACATCGCCTGGGCCGGCGTGCAGGACGCGATGTTCCAGTGGTGGTACGGCCACAATGCAGTCGGCTTCTTCCTGACCGCCGGCTTCCTCGCCATCATGTACTACTTCGTCCCCAAGCGCGCCGAGCGGCCGATCTACTCCTACCGGCTCTCGATCGTGCACTTTTGGGCGCTAATCTTCCTCTACATCTGGGCGGGCCCGCATCATCTGCACTACACGGCGCTGCCCGACTGGGCGCAGACGCTCGGCATGACCTTCTCGATCATGCTGTGGATGCCGTCGTGGGGCGGAATGATCAACGGCCTGATGACGTTGTCGGGTGCCTGGGACAAGCTGCGCACCGACCCGGTGCTGCGCATGCTGGTGGTCTCGGTCGCGTTCTACGGCATGTCGACCTTCGAAGGGCCGATGATGTCGATCAAGGTGGTCAACTCGCTCAGCCACTACACCGACTGGACCATCGGACACGTGCACTCCGGCGCGCTGGGCTGGGTCGCCTTCGTGTCGTTCGGCGCCATCTACTGCCTGGTGCCGTGGCTGTGGAACCGCAAGGCCCTGTACAGCCTCAAGCTGGTCAACTGGCACTTCTGGATCTCGACCATCGGCATCGTGCTCTACATATCGGCGATGTGGGTGTCCGGCATCCTGCAGGGCCTGATGTGGCGTGCCTACACGGCCCTCGGCTTCCTCGAATATTCCTTCATCGAGACCGTCGAGGCGATGCACCCGTTCTATGTGATCCGGGCGATGGGCGGCGCGCTGTTCCTCATCGGCACCCTGATCATGACCTATAACCTGTGGATGACCATCCGGCACGGCGAGGCCGAAAGGGCCTTGCCGCGGATGGCGCTGCAGCCCGCCGAGTGAGGGAGAGCTCCATGTCGATCATGGCACGACATCAGATCCTCGAGAAGAATTCCATTCTCCTGGTCATCGGCATTCTTCTCGTGGTCGCCATCGGCGGCCTCGTGGAGATCACGCCGCTGTTCTACCTGAAGAGCACGATCGAGAAGGTCGACGGGATGCGGCCCTATACGCCGCTCGAGCTCGCCGGCCGCAACATCTACCTGCGCGAAGGCTGCTATCTGTGCCACTCGCAGATGATCCGTCCCTTGCGCGACGAGGTCGAGCGCTATGGCCACTACTCGCTCGCCGCCGAGAGCATGTACGACCATCCGTTCCAGTGGGGATCGAAGCGCACCGGGCCCGATCTCGCCCGGGTGGGCGGAAAGTACTCCGACGAGTGGCACGTTACGCACCTGACCGATCCGCGCGCGATCGTGCCGCAATCGGTGATGCCGGGCTATCCCTACCTCGCGGCGGAGCTCGACTACGGCACCATCGCGGCGCACCTGCGCACCAGCCGCGCGGTCGGCGTCCCCTATACGGACGAGCAGATCGAGAACGCGGAGGCGGACGTGCGCGCGCAGACCAATCCGGATGATCCGGGCGTCAAGGATCTGCTCAAGCGCTACCCGAAGGCGGTTGCCCGCAACTTCGACGGCCAACCGGGGAAGGTCACCGAGATGGATGCCGTGGTCGCCTATCTGCAGATGCTGGGCACGCTCGTGGACTTCAAGCTCTACGACGACAAGGCGAACCTGCGCTGAAGGAGCCGCACAGATGACCATTCCGAGCCTGGTTTCCGATTTCATCACCACCTGGTGGACCCCGATCTTCGTGGCGATCTTTCTGGCGATCGTCGCCTACGCGCTGTGGCCGAAGAACCGGGACAAATTCGACGCGGCCGCCAGAATGCCGCTGGAGGACTAGAACATGGCCGATCATGCCGAGGTCGACTCCCATTCGGGCACGTCCACGACGGGCCACCAGTGGGACGGCATCAAGGAGCTCAACACGCCGCTGCCGCGCTGGTGGGTCTGGCTGTTCTACATCACGATCATCTGGGCCTTCGGCTATTGGGTGGTCTACCCGTCGTGGCCGCTGGTGCACGGTTATGCGGCAGGCGTGCTCGGCTATTCGTCGCGTGCCCAGGTCGCGGTCGACCTCAGCGACCTGCAAAAGGTGCGCGGGGAGAAGGCGGTCTCGCTGCAACAGGCCTCGCTGGCCGACATCGAGAGCGACCCGGCGCTGATGACGCTCGCCCGCGCCCAGGGCCGCGCCGCGTTCGGCAACAACTGCGCGCCCTGTCACGGCACCGGGGCGAGCGGCGCCCGCGGCTACCCGAACCTCAACGACGACGACTGGCTGTGGGGCGGGACCGTCGAGGCGATCCAGCAGACCATCGCGTACGGCATCCGTTCCGGCAACCCGGAGGGCCGCGAGAGCGCGATGATCGGCTTCGGCAAGGACAACGTGCTCAAGCCGGCCGAGATCGTGACGGTGGCGAATTTCGTGCGTTCGCTGTCGGGTCTCCCGGTACGCCCGGGAGCCGATCTGGCCGCCGGCAAGACCATCTTCGCCGACAACTGCGCGGTCTGCCACAGCGATGACGCCAAGGGCAAGCAGGAGCTCGGCGCACCGAACCTGACCGACAAGATCTGGCTCTACGGTTCGGACGAAGCCACCATCATCGACGTCATCACCAACGGCCGCGGCAGCGTGATGCCGGCCTGGACCGGCCGGCTCGACCCGGTGACCATCAAGGCCCTGGCGGTGTTCGTGCACACGCTCGGCGGCGGCAAGTAGCGGAGGAATCCGCAGGGTCGGCAGGGCCGCCCCCGGCGGCCGCCGCCCGCTCTCGTCGATCGGCGGCTTCGCCCGTCATCGGGCGACGCTCGTTCCGCGGCCCCGCTCGTCGCCTTGATCCAGATCAAGGCGACGAGCCGGCGCAACCGGCATGTTTCTATTCAGCGTATCAGGGACCGAGTCGATCGCAGCGATGAACAAGATGACCAATCCTGCCGAGATCGAGACCGAGCTCGGACCGCTCTACGTGGCGCACCAGAAGGTCTATCCGCAGAGCGTCGCGGGGCGGTTCCGCAACGTCAAATGGGCGCTGATGGCGGTGTGCCTCAGCGTCTACTACTTCCTGCCCTTCGTCCGCTGGGACCGCGGGCCGAACGCGCCGGACCAGGCGGTGCTGATCGATTTTCCCAATCGCCGGTTCTATTTCTTCTTCATCGAGATCTGGCCGCAGGAGGTCTATTATTTCACTGGCCTGCTGATCATCGCCGCCTTGGCGCTGTTCCTGATGAACGCCATCGGCGGTCGGATCTGGTGCGGCTATCTCTGCCCGCAGACGGTGTGGACCGACCTGTTCTACGCGGTGGAACGGCTGATCGAGGGTGACCGCCGCGAACGCATCCGCAAGGAGAAGCAGCCGCTCAGCCCCCGGCGGGTCGGCGAGATCGTGGCCAAACATTCGATCTGGCTGTTCATCGCCTGGTGGACCGGCGGTGCCTGGGTGCTCTACTTCGCCGACGCACCGACCCTGGTGCGCGAGCTCGCGACCGGCCAGGCGCCGGCCGTGGCCTACATCTCGATCGCGATTCTGACATTCACGACCTACTCGCTGGCCGGCTTCATGCGCGAGCAGGTCTGCGTCTACATGTGCCCGTGGCCGCGCATCCAGGCGGCGTTGACCGACGAATGGGCGCTCAACGTCACCTATCGATATGATCGCGGCGAGCCGCGCACCTCGTTCAAGAAGGCCGAGGAGCTGCGCGCCAGGAACCTGCCGGCGGGCGACTGCGTGGACTGTCATCAATGCGTGGTGGTGTGTCCCACCGGCATCGACATCCGCAACGGCCCGCAGCTCGGCTGCATCATGTGCGGCCTGTGCATCGACGCCTGCGACACCGTGATGGAAAAGACCGGACGGCCGGCCGGGTTGATCGCCTACGACACCGACATCAACATCCATCGCCGCCAGGAAGGTAAGCCCAACATCTTTCGCATCGTTCGGGCACGCACGCTGATCTATGCGGGCGCGATCGCCCTGGTCGGCTTCGTCATGCTCTACTCGTTGCTGACCAGGAGCTATATCGGCGTCAACGTGCTGCACGACCGCAATCCGCTGTTCGTGACCTTGAGCGACGGCTCGGTGCGCAATGCCTACACGGTGCATCTCCTCAACAAGCGCCCGCAGACCCGCACGGTCGTGCTCGACGTCGAGGGCATCGAGCACCCGCAGCTGCACGTGGTCGGCCTCGACACCGTGGCCGGCGGCAGGCCCGAGATCGTGATCGGTCCCGACCAGACCAGCGAAGTGCGTCTGCTGGTCACGGTGCCGCCCGGTCTCCAGCGGTCGACGACCGTGACCTTCCGGGTGACCGACGTCACGACCGGCGAGACCGCGGCCAAGGCCGAGCATTTCATCGCCCAATAGCGAGTGAGACCCATGATCGCATCAGGTTCGACCCGGCAGAAGACGGACGCGGCCGCGGGAGCATTCTCGCCTTTGACCGGGCGCCTGGTCCTGGTCTGGGTGCTGGCGTTCTTCGGCGTGGTGATCACCGTCAACGTGACGATGGCGGTCCTCGCCGTCAGGACCCTTCCGGGCACCGAGGTCGACAGCTCGTACCAGGCGGGCATCGGGTACAATGCCGAGATCGCGGCGGCGCACCGGCAGGACGCGCGGCATTGGCGCGTTGCCGGCCATGTCGAGCGCGACCCCGACGGCCGCACGGTGGTGCGCGTCGAGGCGCGCGACGATGCCGGCGCGCCGGCGACCGGCCTTGCCTTCGTGGCACGCCTGGAGCGGCCGATCGACAAGGGCGCCGACCGGCTCGTCGGGCTCGCCGAGCGCGAGTCCGGGACCTACGGTGGCGAGGCCGCCGATGTGGCGCCGGGCCAGTGGGACCTGGTGCTGGAAGCGGAACGCGCCGGCGACCGGGTGTTCCTGTCGCGGAGCCGCGTGGTCCTGAAGTAGCTGGTACCGGCCATGACCGAGGCGCGCGACCTCTCGCATTTCGTCAAGCATCTGGACGGCGGCCTGTCGCACATTGATCTCGCAGTCGAGGGCATCACCTGCGCGGCCTGCATGATGGCGATCGAAGGCGGGCTCGCGGCCGTCCCCAACGTCACCCGCGCCCGGGTCAATCTCACCAACCGGCGGGTCGCCGTCGAATGGCGGGACGGCGCGCTCGATCCTGCGCGCGTCATCGACCGGCTCGGCGAGCTCGGCTACCGCGCCTACCCGTTCGATCCGGCGCGGGCCGAGGCCGAGGAGGAAAAGGAAGGCCGCTTCCTGCTGCGCTGCCTCGGCGTCGCCGCCTTTGCGGCCATGAACATCATGCTGCTGTCGGTCGCGGTATGGTCCGGCAACGTCACCGACATCACGCCCGAGCAGCGCGACTTCTTCCATTGGCTGTCGGCGCTGATCGCGCTCCCCGCTGCGGCCTATGCGGGCCAGCCGTTCTTCCGCTCGGCGGTGCGGGCGCTGCTGGCGAAGAACCTCAACATGGACGTGCCGATAGCGCTCGGCGTGCTGCTGGCGCTCGGCATGTCGGTGGGCGAGACACTGCATCACGCCCATCACGCGTACTTCGATTCCGCGATGATGCTGCTCGCGTTCCTGCTGGCCGGCCGGGTCCTCGACCAGGGCATGCGGCGGCGCACCCGCGCGGTCGCCGGCAATCTGGCGGCGCTGCGAGCCGAGACCGCCGTCAAGTTCGTCTCACCCGAGGAGATCCGCGAGGTGCCGGTCGAATCGATCCGCGCCGGCGACCTAGTCCTGGTGCGCCCGGGAGAGCGCATCGCGGTCGACGGCATCGTCACCGAGGGCCGCTCGGAGATCGATCAGAGCCTGGTCACCGGCGAGACCGCCCACCTGCCGGCGAGCCGCGGCACCATGGTGTATGCCGGCACCATGAATAGTGCCGGCACTCTGCGGGTGCGGGTCAGCGCCGTCGTCAAGGGGACGCTGCTCGACGAGGTGACGCGACTGCTCGACAATGCTGTGCAGGCGCGCTCGCGCTATGTCCGCCTCGCCGATCGCGCGGCCCGACTGTATGCCCCGGTCGTGCACCTGACCGCGTTGACCACGATGGTCGGCTGGCTGGCACTGGGGGCCGACTGGCACGACGCCATCATCACGGCCATCGCGGTTCTCATCATTACCTGCCCGTGCGCGCTGGGCCTGGCGATTCCCGCCGTTCAGGTCGTCGCCTCCGGTGCCCTGTTCCGCGCCGGTGTCCTGCTCAATGCCGGCGATGCCATCGAGCGGCTGGCCGACGTCGATACCGTGCTGCTCGACAAGACCGGCACGCTGACCTTGCCGGAGCCCGAGGTGGTCAACGCCACGGATTTCCCCGCCGCCGTGCTGGCGCTCGCCGGACGGCTGGCATTGCTGAGCCGCCATCCGCTCGCCGCCGCAGTGGCGCGGGCCGCCGGCGCCAGGGAGCCACTCAGCGGTGCCGTCGAGGAGCCAGGCCTGGGAGTGCGCGGCGAGCTCGACGGGATCGAGGTGCGACTGGGCCGCCCGGCGTTCTGCGGCGCCACCCTTCAGGCCGACGCGATCGGCATCGGCGACCCCGAGGCGTCCGCCATCGCGTTTCGCCATGGCGACGAGGTCCATGTCTTCGCGGTACGCCAGCGCGTGCGTTCCGACGCGGTCGGCGTGGTCGCTGCGTTGAAGCGGCGCGGACTGGCGGTCGAAATCCTGTCGGGCGACCGGCCGGCCGCGGTCGAGCACGTCGCCCGCCTGCTCGGCATCGAGGCCTGGCGCGCCGGCATGAAACCGGACGAGAAGATCGCGCGGATCGCGGAGCTGAGACGCGAAGGCAGAAACGTGCTGATGGTCGGGGACGGTCTCAATGACGCCCCGGCGCTCGCCGCCGCCGACGTCTCGCTGTCCCCTATCACCGCCGTGCACCTGTCGCAGGCGGCCGCCGACGCGGTCTTCCTCGGCGACCGGCTGGCGCCCGTAGCGGAGGCGCTCGGTATCGCCCATCGCGCCAAGCGGATCATGCGCGAGAACCTCCGGCTCGCCATCGCCTACAATCTGATCGCCGTGCCGGTCGCGATCGCCGGGCTGGCGACCCCGCTGGTCGCGGCGGCGGCGATGTCGGGATCCTCGATCCTGGTCACAGCGAGCGCGTTGCGGGCGAGGTGGCGTCCGCAGCCTGCGCCGGCGCGGGACCTGGTCTGATGGAGGTGCTGGTCTATCTGGTGCCGATGGCGCTGGCGCTCGGCCTGCTCGGGCTCGGCGGCTTTCTGTGGTCGCTCAAGACCGGTCAGTACGATGATCTCGACGGCGCGGCCTGGCGGGCGATCCTGGACGAGGACGATGCGTCGCCGGCCGTCAGGATGGCCGGCGAGAAGGCCCCCGACGGCGACAAATCGGCCGGCCCCGCATAGTTTGGACTAGCCGGGCGCCGTCGCCGGCGCGGATTCGTTGCCGGCCGACTATGCGCGCGGCCGAGCATTACCCGGCGAGCTTGCCGATTTCGGCTGCGGCGGCCCGCCGGGCATGGGCATAGATTGCAGCGATCGCGCAACTCGCCATGCGGGCGCGGACGTTGTCGGCGCGGCTGGTCAGGATGATGGGCACGCGAGCACCCAGCACGATCCCGGCGGCGTCGGCGTCGGCGAGAAACGTCAGCTCCTTCGCCAGCATGTTGCCGGCTTCGAGATCGGGCACCAGCAGGATATCGGCGTCGCCGGCGACGGGGGAAACAATGTGCTTGGTCGCCGCCGCCTCGCGATTGATCGCGTTATCCAGCGCCAGAGGGCCGTCGAGGATCGCGCCGGTGATCTGGCCTCGCTCGGCCATCTTGCACAGCGCCGCCGCGTCGATGGTCGACGGGATTTTCGACGTGATCATTTCGACCGCCGACAGGATCGCGACTTTCGGCTGACCGATCCACAGGGCGTGAGCGAGATCGATGGCGTTCTGCACGATATCGACCTTGTCCTCGAGCGTCGGCGAGATGTTGACGGCGGCATCGGTGATGAACAGCGGCTTCGGATAGGTCGGGACATCCATGATGAAGACATGGCTGATCCGCCTGGAGGTGCGAATCCCGGTATCCTTGCGCACCACCTCGGCCATCAGCTCGTCGGTGTGCAGGCTTCCCTTCATGAGCGCGTCGGCCTCGCCCGCCCGCACCAGCGCGACGGCCTTTTCGGCGGCCGCGTGGCTGTGCGGCTGGTCGACCAGCTGCAGCCCTGAGATATCGAGACCGAGCGCGGCAGCAAGCCTCCGGATCCGTGCCTCCGGCCCGACGAGAATCGGCTTGATGATTTTTGCCGCCGCAGCCTCGACCGCGCCGGCGAGCGAAGCTTCGTCGCAAGGATGCGCCACCGCCGTGCGCACCGGCGCCAGAGCATGGCAGCTGTAGATCAGCGCGTCGTACTTCGCGTGCTTGCGCGGTTCACTGGACGCGGAAGTCACGCATTCAGCCGCTTGAGCACCGCACGATCGCGCAGCACGATGCGACGAGAGGTGAGGAGCCCGATCGCGTCATCATGCTCGAGCTGGGTCATGGTGCGCGACACGGTCTCGATGGTGAGCCCGAGATAGTCGGCGATATCCTGGCGCGCCATCGGCAGCTCGAATTCGTTGCTGGCCGACATGCGCTTGCCGATCTGGAGCAGGAAGGCCGCCACCCTTTCCTTGGCGCTCAGGCATCCGAGCAGAAGCATGTGCTCCTGCATCTGCTGGAGATCGCGTGCCGTATGCGCCCACAGTTGACGCGCCATGTCGCCGTCGCGGGCGGCCAGCGCCACGACCGTGCTGCGCTTGACCACCACGATCGACGAATCCACGATGGCCTCGGCGGTGAACCGGTGCGTGTTCCCGACCTCGAGGCCGAAGATCTCGCCGGGAAGATGAAATGCCGTAATCTGTCGCCGGCCATCGTCCAGGAGCTTGCAGATCCGGACCGCGCCGCTCAAGACCTTGTAGAGATACTCGGCGGGTTCGTCGTCGCCGTAGATTTCGGCATTGCGCGAGTAGGACATCCGAGCGCCCATCAGCTCGATCGAGCCGAACAGACCGTGAACCTCCATGGGTCGTTGACCCGCAGAGGTGGACTGCCGACGCGACAGGCTCGGGACGACGGATTGCATCGACATGGTTTTCTCCCTCGAATTCCGATCTTGCGTATGGGTTAACGAGGCAGAGCCCGCAGGAAAATTCAGATGTAGCCCCTAAGCGTGGGCCCTTAAGGATGTTTACGTATGGACTTGGGAGGTCGGTATAATTGGATATTCGCCGGCGCGGCATGCCCGCACCACGGATCCCGGCGGCCACGGGTACCCCGAGAGTGTCCATGATCGAACCGCTGGCTCGATCGAGCGGCAGCCCCACCCGCCTCGCGGCCAGGCTGCCCGCAGCCGCGTGGGGTGGGGCGCTGCGCTACAGCCTTGCGCTCGGATGCGTCGCTGTCGCATTCGCGATCGCGATCCCGAGCGTCCCGCGCGATCAACCGCCCTACCTGGTGTTCGTCCCGGCGCTGGTCGCCGCCGGGGGCATCGCTGGGCTCGGCCCCGGCCTGGTGGCGACCGCGATCAGCCTCGCACTCAGCCTCTATTTCTTCAGCACCTTCCCGGAGCTGTCTCGACCCGAGATCGTCGATGCGGCTCTGTTCGCCGCGATCGGGGTCGCCATGGCGTGGATCGGCGGGCGGCTGCAGCGCACCCGCCTTCGGGTCGCGGCGAGCACCGGCGACCTGCTCGCGCGCGAGGCACATCTCCAGTCGATCCTCGACACCGTCCCGGACGCCATGGTGGTGATCGACGAGTGTGGCATCATCCAGTCGTTCAGCACGGCGGCCGAGCGGCTGTTCGGCTATGACGCCGCCACGGCGACAGGCCGCAACGTCAAGATGTTGATGCCGTCGCCCTATCAGGAGAGCCACGATGGCTACATCGGCCGCTATCTCGCAACCGGCGAACGGCGCATCATCGGGATCGGCCGGGTGGTCGTCGGCGAGCGCAGGGACGGCTCGACGTTCCCGATGGAGCTTTCGGTCGGCGAGATGAAATCCGGCAACCAGCGGTTCTTCACCGGCTTCATCCGCGATCTGACCGAGCGCCAGCAGACCGAGACGCGGCTTCAGGAGCTGCAATCCGAGCTTGTGCACATTTCGCGGTTGACCGCCATGGGTGAAATGGCCTCGACGCTGGCCCATGAGCTCAACCAGCCATTGTCGGCCATCGCCAACTACATGAAGGGTTCGCGGCGCCTGCTCGAGGGGAATTCCGACGAGCTTTCGGCGACGATCCGCGACGCCATGGACAAGGCCTCCGATCAGGCGCTGCGGGCCGGACAGATCATCCGGCGCCTGCGTGACTTCGTCGCCCGCGGCGAGACCGAGCGCCGGGTCGAGAGCATCACCAAGCTGGTCGAGGAGGCGAGCGCGCTCGCCCTGGTGGGCGCCAAGGAGCACGCCCTGCGGGTCAAGTTCCAGTTCGACCCGCGCCTCGACCTGGTGCTCGCCGACAAGGTCCAGATTCAGCAGGTTCTGCTCAACCTCGTACGCAACGCCGTCGATGCGATGATCGAGTCCAGGCGGCGGGAGCTGACGATCTACACGACCCCCGGCGACGACGACATGGTGACGGTCAACGTGGCGGACACCGGGTCCGGCATCGCTCCGGAGGTATCGGCACAGCTGTTTCAGCCCTTCATGACCACCAAGCGCCACGGCATGGGCGTCGGCCTGTCGATCTCGCGGACCATCGTGGAAGGCCACGGTGGAAAGATCTGGGCCGAGCCAAATCCGGGCGGGGGCACGATTTTCCGCTTCACGCTGCGGGCGGCCATGGCGCGTGAGGAGATCGGCGATGCCGAATGAATCCGAGGTTCACGTGGTCGACGACGACGAGGCCATGCGGCATTCCCTTGCGTTCCTGCTCGGCAGCGCCAGGATTGCGGTGCGCACCCATGAATCGGCGGCGGCGTTCCTCGACGCGCTCGGCGATGCGACACCCGGTTGCGTGATCACCGACGTGAGCATGCCGGGCATCAGCGGCATCGAGTTGCTGCGCCGGCTGGGACAGCGCGGCGTCGCGCTTCCGGTCATCGTGATCACCGGCCACGGCGACGTGCCGCTCGCGGTGGAAGCCATGAAGCTCGGTGCCGTCGAGTTCCTGGAAAAGCCGTTCGACGACGACGTGCTGCTGGCCGCGGTGAAATCCGCCCTCAACCGCCACGAGCGCGACGCCCGGCAGGAGGCGGAGCGCGCCGAGATCAAGGAGCGCCTCGATGGCCTGTCGACGCGCGAACGCCAGGTGCTCAGTGGCCTGGTCGCCGGCCGGCCGAACAAGATCATGGCCTTCGACCTCGGAATCAGCCCGCGTACCGTCGAGATCTACCGCGCGAACGTAATGACCAAGATGAGGGCGTCGAGCCTGTCGGATCTAGTACGCATGGCGCTGCTGGCGGGCGTTCTGACCGACGTCGCGCAGCAGGCCGACCCGCCGAGGCCCTGATCGTCGAGATCGACGGCGGTTGAGCTGGATCAAGGCGGCGCCGCCGATTCGGTGCGATTCATCCAGATATGGAACCGAGCGTTAACAGCAGGGAGCGCAACGCCACGGCGCAACCAAAGCCCTTGGTCATCGTGAATCGAGCACGATCCCGCGGTGCGCAACTCGCTGCAATCCCAACCGCAATCTGCTGGATCGCGCCGCCATTGCCGGCGCCCGCGTCGTCGAGAAGCCGCTCCTCGGTGATGCGCTGATCGAAAGCATCCGCGACATCGTTGCCGGCCGGGCGCGCCAACCGACCACCTGACGATCCGACGCGGATTCGACGATGTCCGCATCATGCGCCACCCCGGCGCGGCCGTACGTTCATGGTGGGATCACTCGGAAGTACATTTACCTGCGAGACGGGGCTGCGCAATGAAGACGTTCATGGATTCCCTCGGTGCGGCTCACTTTGCGATGTCGGACGGGCTGAGTCGAACGCAGGCAAGCGTCCTCGACATGTTCGGCTTCGGGCCGAGCGAGCGCGCCTTTCAGATCATTTCTTCCGGGCCGCATTGCCGTCTGCGCCGCTATGACGGCCCCGATGCCGCGATGTCACTGCTCATCGTGGCCGCACCGATCAAGCGGCCGTACATCTGGGACCTCACGCCTGCGGTCAGCGCCGTCGGCTACTGCATCGATCATGGCCTGCGCGTGTATCTCCTCGAATGGATGCCTGCGGCGGACGCAGACGGACGTGCGGGTCTCGACGAGTATGCGGGCGAGGCCATCACGGCGTGCGTGGCAGCCGTCTCAGCTGACGCACGTCGGGCCCGGCCTTTTCTCATGGGGCACTCGCTCGGCGGGACGCTGGCGGCGATTTCTTGTGCCCTGGAACCGCAAATGGCCCGGGGCCTCGTGCTCCTCGGGGCGCCGCTGTGTTTCGAACGGGCGTCGAGCCGATTTCGCGATGCCCTCGTCTCCATGGTTCCGTCGACATTGGCAGAGACGGGGATGGTGCCCGGCTCGCTTCTGTCGCGGGCGAGTGCCGCGGCATCGATCGAGACCTTCCTGTGGTCGCGATGGGTCGACGGGCTGCTCAGCCTTGCCGATCCTTCCGCCATGGACACCCATGCACGCATCGAACGCTGGGCTCTCGACGAGGTGGCGCTCCCGGCCAAGCTGGTCAGCCAGATCGTGCAGCGGCTCTATTGCGAGAATCGATTTTACCGGGGGACCCTGTCGGTCCACGGCAGGACGGTCGGGCCGTCTGACATGCGAACTCCAACGCTTGCCGTCGTCAATACGGCCGATGAGATCGGGCCTCTGGCATCGGTCTTGCCGTTTTTCGAGAAAATGCCGATCCCTGACACCAGGATCATCGAGTATCCGGGCGAGGTCGGCGTGGCCATGCAGCAC
>Ga0181526_10002656_pt1 | contig 15285 bp, 15 predicted proteins | sample PEATcosm2014_Bin_35_FD_119750 | JGI IMG/M metagenome (GOLD analysis project Ga0181526, IMG submission 119750) | Peatland microbial communities from MTU Mesocosm Facility, Houghton, MI, USA - PEATcosm2014_Bin06_30_metaG | ecosystem: Environmental > Terrestrial > Soil > Wetlands > Peat | place...
TGACGGCCCGATCTTCCGGCATCCCGTCGCCTACCGCATGGGCGAGAAGGTCTATCGGCCGCTCGGCGTGCCGAAACCGCCGGATAGCGGCCCGGCCATCCCGCTGCCCGCGCCGCAAGGTGCCGGCAAGACCAAGGGCTTCTGGTTCGTCGATCTGCTGCCGGCCTAACGCAGGGCGGGCTTGGCTTGCGCGATGGCGTCCTCGATCTGGCGCGCCACGACGCCGCGATAATGGATGCCGTCCCAGAAATTCCCCGGCTGGGATATCGCGCCGTCCTTGAGGAAATCGATCACCCGGATATTGGGATGGGATTGGGCCAGGTCTTGCGCCCGGGATTTGCAGGATGCCACCAGGCTAGCGCCTTGGCTGCCGGGTTGCGGCAGCGAGGAGACTTCGCGCGGCGGAAAGACCAGCGCGACATAGACGCTGCCGGGCAAGCCGTCCAGCATCGCCGCCAGGGCGGCGAATTCCGGCCGGTCGCCGCCCGGTGGCGGCGCTGAAGCCGGAGCGGCGTCCTCGGCCTGATCGTTTTCAACGCCGCCATTGATCATGCGCGCGCGCGCCGCGTTGGGGTCATAGGCCTTGCCCGCCTCGTAATCGTTGTAACCGTCGGGCCTGGCGGCATTCGCATGCCCCAGCACGACGTTCAGGCGGCGGATGCCGGCCTCGAGCGATTTGTAGGAGAACATGTGGCCGAGATAGGACCAGGGCTGTCTGGCATAGAGCCAGGCGGGGAAGGGATAGCTCTCGCCGGCGGGGCCGAAGATTCGGGGCGTGTCGCACCAGGCGGCATCCATGCCGATGATCACGGTCCGGACGTTTCCCGTGTGGTGGCGCAGGAACCAGCCGAGCACCGTCAATTGCTCGTAAGGCCCGGTGCCGGGAATCGCCAGGTTGACGAAGCTTCCGCCGAGATTCGCATCGAGCCGGGATGGCTCGAGCAGTTGGATGGTGGAGTTGCCGATCACGGCGCTGTCGAATTGCGGGTCGCGGCCGCGGCTGGCATCGGCCATGCGCTGGCCGTAAAGCGGCACGCCATGCCGGTGAATGAAGGCGAAGCGGCCGGTATCGTAGGGATCGACCGCGAGCGCTGCCGCGTAAAGCGCCAGCGTCGCGAGCGATGTGGCGATCAGCAGCAGGAGGCAATAGCGCGGCCAGTTCATGGGTTCAGAACTGGAAATAGACGAATTCGTAATTGGTGTCGTCGCCGAGCTTGAGCAGGATCAGGCACAGCACCAACGCCGCCGCCGCCGCGCTCCAGCGCGCGGGCTTGAGCCGCTGCAGCGCCACATCCTGGCTGGTGGGGCCGAGGAAGGCGATCAGCGCGGCGAGCAGGATGGAAACCAGGTGGCGCGTGCCGTGTATCCCGCCGGCGCCGGCCATGGCGGAAAACATGGTCGCCGCCTGGCTGAGATCGGCGGAGCGGAAGAATACCCAGGCGAAGACGACGAAGGCGAAAGTGAGCGGCGCGCTCAAGACCGTTGGCATCGGCGGCAGGGCGCGGCGCCACAACACGCCCGCGGCGAGGCCCATGCCGTGCAACCCGCCCCAGATCACGAAGGTCCAGGACGCTCCATGCCACAGGCCTCCCAACAACATGGTGCCGAGCAATGCCAGCACCTGGCGCGGCAGGCCGTGGCGGTTGCCGCCGAACGGGATGTAGAGGTAGTCGCGCAGCATGCGCGACAGCGTCATGTGCCAGCGCCGCCAAAAGTCCCTCAAGCTTTCGGCGCGGTAGGGCGCGTTGAAATTGAACGGCAAAGTGAAGCCGAAGATGAACGCGATGCCGATCGCCATGTCGGAATATCCCGAGAAGTCGAAATAGATCTGGAAGGTGAAGCCCAGCACCGCCGCCCAGGCGTCGCCCAGCCCGGGAACGTAATGCTGCGCCACCGCTGCGAAGGTTGCATTGACCACCGGCGCCAGCGCGTCGGCGATCAGCACTTTCTTCACCAGACCGATGATCAGCAAGGTGAGGCCGCGCCCGATGCGCTCGGCCGTATCCTTGCCCCACGGGTCCCGCGGAATCTGCGGAATCAATTCCCAATGCCGCACCAGCGGGCCGGCGACAATCTGCGGAAAGAACACGATATAGAGCGCGTAGTCGCGCAGCCGGTAGATCGGCGCCTTGCCGCGATAGAGATCGGCCAGATACATGATATTGTGGAAGGTGAAGAAGCTGATGCCGAGCGGCAGCAGCACCTTGTCGACCGCGAAGCTGGTGTGGAATGCGAGGTTGAGATTGGCGACCAGGAAGGCGGCGTATTTGAAATAAGCAAGCGAGCCGAGATTGAGCGCGATGCCGATTGCCGGCACCAGCCGCCGCCCGTTCACCTGGTAAAGCTTGGACAGGCCCCAATTGCCCAGCACCGAGACCACCAGCAAAGGCACGAAGGACACGTCCCAATAGCCGTAGAAGACCAGCGAGACCGCGACCAGGTACCAGACGCGGAAAGCGTCCCGGTTCGGAATCAGGCGGTAAAACGCGACCGCGAGCGGCAGGAAAACCAGCAGGAACAGGTGAGAATTGAACAGCATGAATCCCCCGCCGCATCTTATCGGGATGATTCGGGCGGCGAAAGCGTCCGGCGATCATTGACCGATCGGCAACCGGCGCGCTGGCGTTTTGCCTCCGAAACCGCTACAAACCCGGCCCATGATCACCGTCATCGTCACCATTCACCTGATTTTGGCCGTGGCGCTCATCGGCGTGGTGCTGCTGCAGAAGAGCGAAGGCGGCGCGCTCGGCATGGGCGGCGGCGGCATGTCCGGATTCATGACCGGGCGCTCGACCGCCAATCTGCTGACCCGCACCACCGCCGTGCTGGTGGGGCTGTTCTTTCTCACCTCGATCGGCCTGGCCGTGCTCGCCTCGCATCAGCGCGCGCCGCGCTCGCTCATCGACCAGCCGGGCACCAGCGGGCCGATCTCTCCGACGACATTGCCGCCGGGGCCGGCCGGGCCCGCGACGCCGGCCGAGCCGAGCGTCCCGCTCACCAAGTGACGCGCGGCGGCCGAGCCGCCGTCATTGCGAGCGTAGCGAAGCAATCCAGGTTTCCGTTGCTGGATTGCTTCGTCCCGCCACGCTTCGCGTGCGGTTCTCGCAATGACGATCGTTAACTCCACCGTTTCACGGCGAGTCATCATTCGTTAACGCCTGCGGCATTTACGCGGCCAGGGCGTTATCCGGTTGACTTCGCCCCCCAGAAGGCCCATGTACTGTTCACCGTTTCTCGCAATCGCGCGAAGCGCGGCGGATTTCGGTCCTTCCAGCGCCTCACATTTCGAGATAATCACCAACAACACGGCACCTCGGCGCGCGCGAGGTAAGCCTTTAACACGGGCCGCATTGCGCCTGCGCATACGGTCTATTTCAAGAAAGCCAATCACACAGTGACTTCTTCATTCTCTCAACTCGATCTCGTCGAGCCGCTCCAACGCGCCTTGAAGACCGAGAAATACACGCTGCCGACGCCCATCCAGGCCCAGGCCATTCCGCATCTTCTCGCCGGGCGCGATCTGCTCGGCATCGCCCAGACCGGCACCGGCAAGACCGCGGCGTTCGCGCTGCCCATCCTGCAACGCCTGTCGGCGCAAGCCCAGCCCGCGCCGCGCAACTCCATGCGCGCGCTGATCCTGACCCCGACGCGCGAGTTGGCGACCCAGATCGCCGACAGCTTCCGCGCCTATGGCCGCCATATGGGATTGCGCACCGCCGTGATCTTCGGCGGCGTCGGCCAGCAGCCCCAGGTCGACGCGCTCCGGCGCGGCATCGACATCCTGGTGGCGACACCCGGACGCCTGCTCGACCTCAAGGAGCAGGGCCATGTGCGCTTCGACGGGCTCTCGGTCTTCGTGCTCGACGAGGCCGACCGCATGCTCGACATGGGCTTCATCCACGACGTGCGGCGCATCGCCGGCGCCTTGCCGAAGCAGCGCCAATCGTTGCTGTTCTCGGCCACCATGCCGCCGGAGATCGAGCGCCTGGTCGGCAACCTCCTCAAGGATCCGGTGCGGATCGAGGTGACGCCGTCCGCCACCACGGTCGAGCTCATCGACCAGCGCGTGATGTTCGTCGATGCCGGCAACAAGCGCGCGCTGCTGGCGTCCTTGCTGAAGGACAACGGCATTTCCCGGGCATTGGTCTTTACCCGCACCAAGCACGGCGCCAACCGGGTCGCCGAGGGCTTGGCCAAGGGCGGCGTCAAGACCGAGGCCATCCACGGCAACAAGTCGCAAGGGGCCCGGCAACGCGCGCTCAGCGATTTCCGCAACGGCAAGGTGCGCGTTTTGGTGGCGACCGACATCGCCGCGCGCGGCATCGACATCGACGACATCTCCCATGTCTTCAATTACGACATCCCGAACGTGCCCGAGAGCTATGTCCACCGCATCGGCCGCACCGCGCGCGCCGGGGCCGCGGGCGTGGCGATCTCGTTCTGCGACGGCTCGGAAAAGGGTTTCCTGCGCGACATCGAGAACCTCACGCGGCGCAAGATCGCCGTGGTGGAGGGTCACGGCTTTCCCGCGGTTCATGGCGGGGGCCAGCGCCCGGCTGATGCCGAGCGGGGCCGTCACCAGCCGCGCGGCGGCCATCGCGGCCGCAGCAACGGCCACGGCCACGGCCACGGCCACGGCCACGGTCACGGCGACAATCGGAGCCATGGCCACGGCCAGGGCCAGCGTCAGGAGAATTCCGGCCGGGCCCAACGCACCGGCTGAGGATTCGTCATTGCGAGCGAAACGAAGCAATCCAGGGCGATCTCTGGATTGCTTTTTCGTTGTGCTCGCCGCAAGGGCGGCCTCGTTAACCCTTCCTCCGCTCCCGAGTCGCCTTTCCGTTTGCACCAAGCGCCGGGTGCTGTATGGTGAAATTCCATGACGCGGTTTATCTTCATCACCGGCGGCGTGGTTTCCTCACTCGGCAAGGGTCTTTCGGCGGCGGCGCTCGGCGCGCTGCTCCAGGCGCGCGGATTCCGCGTCCGCCTCAGGAAATTCGACCCCTATATCAACGTCGACCCCGGCACCATGAGCCCCTATCAGCATGGCGAGGTCTATGTCACCGATGACGGCGCCGAAACCGATCTCGATTTGGGCCATTACGAGCGCTATACCGGCGTCGCCTCGCGGCGCAGCGACAGCCTGACCTCGGGCCGGATCTATTCCACCGTGATCGGGCGCGAACGGCGCGGCGAATATCTCGGCGCCACGGTGCAGGTCATCCCGCATGTGACCGATGCGATCAAGGAAACCATCCAGGCCGACCTGAACGGCGAGGATTTCGTGCTGTGCGAGATCGGCGGCACGGTGGGCGACATCGAAAGCCTGCCCTTCCTCGAGGCCATCCGCCAGCTCGGCAACGAGCTCGGCCGCGAACGCGCCATGTATGTGCACCTGACCCTGGTGCCCTATATCCCCTCGGCCGGCGAGTTGAAGACCAAGCCGACGCAGCATTCCGCCAAGGAGCTGCTGGCGCTGGGAATCCAGCCGGATATCCTGTTGTGCCGCTGCGACCGCGAAATTCCCGAGAGCGCGCGCAAGAAAATCGCGCAATTCTGCAATTTGCGGGAAGAGCGGGTGATCCCCGCGCTCGACGTCGACACGATCTATCAGGTGCCGGTGGCCTATCACGCCTTCGGCTTCGACCGCGAGGTATGCCGCCATTTCGGTCTCGACGCGCGCGAACCCGACCTGGCGCGCTGGCACGAAATCGTGGCGCGCATCCGCAAGCCCGAGGGCAATGTCACCATTGCCGTGGTCGGCAAATACACCCATCTGCCCGACAGCTACAAATCGCTAGCCGAGGCGCTGGCCCATGGCGGCATCGCCAACAATGTCGGCGTCAAGCTCAACTGGCTCGATTCGGAAATCTTCGAGCAGGAAGACGCGGTCCATCATCTCGAAGGCGTCAACGGGATCTTGGTTCCGGGCGGCTTCGGCGAACGCGGCACCGAGGGCAAGATCGAGGCGGCGCGTTTCGCCCGCGAACGGAAAGTGCCTTACTTCGGCATCTGTTTCGGCATGCAGATGGCGGTGATCGAGGCGGCGCGGCATCTGGCGGGATTGAACGGCGCGGGCTCGACCGAGTTCGGCCCCTGCGCCGAGCCGGTGATCGGCCTCATGACCGAATGGATGAAGGGCAGCCAGCTGGAAAAGCGCCAAGCCAACGGCGATCTGGGCGGCACCATGCGCTTGGGCGCTTATGCGGCGAAGCTTATGCCCGGCTCGCGCGTGGCCGAGATCTACGGCAAGACCGAGATCAGCGAGCGCCACCGCCACCGTTACGAGGTCAACATCAACTACCAGCCCAAGCTGGAAAAGACCGGGATGCGGTTTTCCGGCATGTCGCCCGACGGCGCGCTTCCCGAGATCATCGAATTCGCCGACCATCCCTGGTTCATCGGGGTCCAGTTCCACCCGGAATTGAAGAGCCGGCCCTTCGAGCCCCATCCGCTGTTCACCTCGTTCATAAAGGCTGCGGTGGAGCAGTCGCGCTTGGTCTAGGCGGCTGCTATATAAGGGGCCCATGACCAAGCCGCGCCACGTCCATATCGGCAATATCACCATCGGCAACGATCGGCCCTTGGCCTTGATCGCCGGCCCTTGCGTGCTGGAAAGCCGCGCGCACGCGATGGAGATGAGCCACGCGCTGGTCGAGCTCACGGCCAGGCTCGGCATCGGGCTCATCTACAAGACCTCCTTCGACAAGGCCAACCGCACCTCGTCCAAGAGCGAGCGCGGCCTGGGGATGGAGGCTTGCCTGCCCATCCTCGCCGAAGTGCGCGAGAAATACGGCTGTCCGGTGCTGACCGACGTGCACACGCCCGAGCAATGCGCGCCCGTGGCCGAGGCGGTGGACGTGCTGCAAATCCCCGCCTTCCTCTGCCGCCAGACCGATCTGCTGGTGGCGGCGGCCAAGACCAAGCGGCCCATGAATATAAAAAAGGGCCAGTTCCTGGCGCCCTGGGACATGAAGAACGTGGCCAAGAAAGTGTCCGAGGCCGGAAACGAGAATATTCTGCTGTGCGAGCGCGGCGCGAGCTTCGGCTACAACACGCTGGTTTCCGACATGCGCGCTTTGCCCATCATGGCCTTGACCGGCTATCCGGTGGTGTTCGACGCCACCCACTCGGTGCAGCAGCCGGGCGGGCAGGGCGACCGCAGCGGCGGCGAGCGCGAATTCGTGCCGGTGCTGGCGCGCGCGGCGGTCGCCGTGGGCGTGGCCGCGGTGTTCATGGAAACCCACCAGGACCCCGACCACGCGCCCAGCGACGGGCCCAACATGGTGAAGCTCAAGGACATGCCGGCCTTGCTCCAAAGCCTGATGGAATTCGACAAGCTGGCCAAGGCGAGGAACGGCGCATGAGCGCGATCACCGACATTCGCGCGCGCGAGATACTCGACAGCCGCGGCAATCCCACGGTCGAGGTCGATGTGACGCTGGAATCGGGATCCAAGGGCCGGGCGGCGGTGCCTTCGGGCGCCTCGACCGGAACCCATGAGGCGGTCGAACTGCGCGACGGCGACAAGAAACGCTATGGCGGCAAGGGCGTGAAGAAGGCGGTCGAGGGCGTGAATGGCGAGATTTTCGACGCGCTCTCGGGCTTCGACGCCGCCGACCAGGCGGGGCTCGACCGCGCGCTGATCGAACTCGACGGCACCGAGAACAAGGCGCGGCTCGGCGCCAACGCCATTCTCGGGGTGAGCGTGGCCGTGGCCAAGGCGGCGTCATCCGATCTGGGCCTGCCGCTTTACCGTTACGTCGGCGGCGTCGAGGCCACGACGCTCCCGGTGCCGATGATGAACGTCATCAATGGCGGCGTTCATGCCGACAATCCGATCGACATCCAGGAATTCATGATCGTGCCGGTGGGGGCGCCGAGCGTGACCGAGGCGGTGCGCTGGGGCGCCGAGGTCTTCCATGCGCTCAAATCGGCGCTCAAGGACAAGGGCCACAACACCAATGTCGGCGACGAAGGCGGCTTCGCGCCCAATCTCAAATCCGCCGAGGAAGCGCTTAGTTTCATTTTGCGCGCCATCGAAGCCGCCGGCTACAAGCCGGGCGAGCAGGTGGCGCTGGCGCTCGACCCGGCGGCGAGCGAGTTCTGCCGGGACGGCAAATACAAGATGGAAGGCAAGACCCTCGATTCCGGCCAGATGGTGAAATTCTACGAAGGCCTGGTTGCGAAATATCCGATCCTGTCGATCGAGGACGGCGTGGCCGAGGGCGATCTCGCCGGCTGGATCGAGCTCACCAAGGCGCTGGGCAAGAAGACCCAGCTGGTCGGCGACGACAATTTCGTCACCAACCCCAAGCGCCTGGCCGAGGGCATCAAACAGGGCGTGGCCAACGCCATCCTCATCAAGCTGAACCAGATCGGCACGCTTTCCGAAACGCTCGAAACCATCGCGCTGGCGCGGCGCAACGGCTACGGCACGGTGATCTCGCACCGCTCGGGCGAAACCGAGGATTCGACCATCGCCGATCTGGCGGTGGGCACCAATGCCGGCCAGATCAAGACCGGCTCGCTGTCGCGCTCCGACCGGCTGGCCAAATACAATCAGCTCATCCGCATCGAGGAGGAGCTGGGCGCGAGCGCGCGCTATGCCGGTCGCGGGGTTTATAAGCGCTGAGGATATACCCCCTGAGGGTAGTGTCTCAGTTTGAAATCCAATAATCCTTGACGGCAGCCTCCCATTGCCCATGCTTAACGCGATACATGGCGAGGAGCCTCATGTACATAGTCCGAATCTTGCGCGCTGATGGGCGAGAAGATTTTAAGGCATTTGCCGCGTTGCCGGATGCCAAGAAGCGATTTCGGGCAGGTTATGCCCATATTCCTGATATTGTTTCTGGCGTTGCCCTTTTTGAAGCGCCCGGCATCGAGGATGCGCGGGCTGCTGTCGAGGCGGTTAAAACGGGTAAAGCCGTCATTCTCGACAAGGATTATAACGACGAATTGAATAAGCTGGCCGGGGAATTTATCGACGAGTTGATCGCCAAGGGTGAGTTTCCCGTTTCCGAGCCAGACGAGAAGCCATAAAAATTAGAGGCGTTGCAGAAAGCAGCTTAGGAGGAATCATGAAGCGGTTCATTATCCTTGGCTTCAGTTTTTGGTTGATGACGGTTTCCAATGTATCTGTGGCTGCCGATGTTGGTCGGTATCAGGCAGTTCCCCTCTCAAAGGTACAAGGCGAATTTGGCGACAGAATTATGATTCTCGACACCATCACTGGTGATCTCTGGCAATGGTGGGATGCCCCGGCCATGGGGAACGACCCCGGACGCTCAGGCATAACCTACATGGGGCATGTAAAGCCAAGTGCCACCCCCGGAGAAACCACTACATTTCGCCGCTTCGACGCACCCAAATAGTCAAACTGAGACACAACCCCCTGAAAATAAGGTTTAAAAAGCGTTAACGGCCCGTCAATTGTTCAGTTGACCGGGCGACTCGGGATGTGATTCTTTCGAGTCGTCATGGGGGTCATCTCCGAACTACGCGGCCGCACCGGCCAGATCATCGGTCCCATTCTCGGGATCAGCCTAGTCTGCTATTTCGCCTATCACCTGGTGCAGGGCGACCGCGGCCTCATCGCCATGATGGGGCTGATGCAGCAGGTACGCGCGGCCGAGGCCGAGAAGGCCACGCTCGACGCCGAACTCCAACCGCTGGCCAATCGCGTGCGGCTCCTGGAAAGCGCGCATATCGACCGCGACCTGCTCGACGAGCGCGCGCGCGCGGTGCTGAACGTCGCGGCACCCGACGAGATCGTCATCTATACCCAGAACGCGAACCGGTAGTTTTCCGGGCGGACCGATTCCGAGTCGACCATCCCCGCGGCGTTTGGGCGCGGTTTTTTGCGCTTAAGAAGCGATCACATTTTGCGACTGTTTTATGCAGCTTCGCAGCCGCACCATGACCCTCGGCCAGATTTTTCAGCGTCCTTAACTTGATTTCAGTTATGTTGTATTTTTTGTTGCAGAACAATAATTTGGACAGAGATTGCTTGCCTGTTTCGGGGTTTGGGGGCTAGTAAAGCCGGTCAACCAAAAAAGGCGGCGTTCGGCCGCTGAACTGGGGAGAATTCATGGCCGTCGCCACCAAGCGCAAGCCCAGAACCAAAACCGACCAGGGTCCGCCGCCCGAGGCCGAGGTTTCGGCCGAAAAGATGCTCGAATTCTACCGCTCGATGCTGCTGATCCGCCGCTTCGAGGAAAAGGCCGGCCAGATGTACGGCATGGGGCTGATCGGCGGCTTTTGCCATCTCTATATCGGCGAGGAGGCGGTGGTCACCGGCGCCATGGCGGCGATCGAGCCGGGCGACACCATCGTCACGGCCTATCGCGATCACGGCCACATGCTCTCGACCGGCATGGATCCCAAGGGGGTGATGGCCGAGCTCACGGGCCGCCGCACCGGCTATTCCAAGGGCAAGGGCGGCTCGATGCACATGTTCTCGCGCGAGCGGAATTTCTTCGGCGGACACGGCATCGTCGGCGCCCAGGTGCCGATCGGCACCGGCATCGCTTTCGCCCACCGCTACCGCGACAACGGCCGCGTTTCGCTCACCTTCCTCGGCGACGGCGCGATGAACCAGGGCCAGGTCTATGAAAGCCTCAACATGGCGGCGCTGTGGAAGCTGCCGGTCGTGTACATCATCGAGAACAACCGCTACGGCATGGGCACGTCGGTGTCGCGCTCGTCCGCCTCGCCCAATCTTTTCGGCCGCGGCGCGCCCTTCGGCATCCCCGGCTATCAGCTCGACGGCATGAACGTGCTGGCGGTGATGGCGGCGGTGGAGGACGCGGTCGAGCACGCGCGCAGCGGCAAGGGACCGTTCATCCTCGAAATGCTGACCTACCGCTATCGCGGTCACTCCATGTCCGACCCGGCCAAGTACCGCAGCAAGGACGAGGTCAGCCGCATGCGCCAGGAGCACGACCCGATCGACCAGCTCCGGAAGCGGATCATCGACGGCAACGTCGCCGACGAAGCGCGCCTCAAGACGATCGACAACGAGGTGAAGGCGGTCATAACCGAAGCAGCCGATTTCGCGCAGCAAAGCCCCGAGCCCGATCCCGCCGAGCTGTGGACCGAGATATACGGCGAAGTCGGCGAGGCCCGGGTCTAGATCATGGTCGATGTTTTGATGCCGGCGCTCTCGCCCACCATGACCGAGGGCAAGCTCGCCAAATGGCACAAGAAAGTCGGCGACGCGGTCAAGGCGGGCGACATCCTGGCCGAGATCGAGACCGACAAGGCGACCATGGAATTCGAGGCGGTGGACGAAGGCGCGCTCGCCGAAATCCTGGTGCCCGAAGGCACCGAGCATGTCGCGGTCAATGCGCCGATCGCAAGAATTGCCGGAGACGGGGAGAGCGCCTCCCCGAAACCCGCGCCCCAGGCCAAGGCGCCGGCCGCGCCGCCATCGGCGCCCACCGTGCCGGCGGCGCCCGCTATCCAACACGAAGCCGCTCCGCCACCGCCCGTCGTGGCAGTGGCGCAGGAAACCGAGTGGACCGGCCCCTCGACCACCATGACCGTGCGCGAGGCGCTGCGCGACGCGATGGCCGAGGAGATGCGCCGCGACCCCGACGTGTTCCTGATGGGCGAGGAAGTGGCCGAATACCAGGGCGCCTACAAGGTCAGCCAGGGATTGCTCGAGGAATTCGGCGAGCGCCGCGTCATCGACACGCCGATTTCCGAGCACGGCTTCACCGGCCTCGGCATCGGCGCCGCCATGGCCGGCCTCAGGCCGATCGTCGAATTCATGACCTGGAATTTCGCCATGCAGGCGATGGACCAGATCATCAACTCCGCCGCCAAGACGCGTTACATGTCGGGCGGCCAGATGCATTGTCCGATCGTGTTCCGCGGTCCCAACGGCGCGGCGGCGCGCGTGGCCGCGCAGCACAGCCAGGAATACGCCAGCTGGTACGCGCATGTTCCGGGCCTGAAGGTGATCGCGCCCTTCACCGCCGCCGACCATAAGGGCCTGTTGAAATCCGCCATCCGCGACCCCTCGCCGGTGATCTTCCTCGAGAACGAACTGGTCTACGGCCAGGCCTTTCCGGTGCCCGCCGAGGGCGATTGGCTCGTGCCGATCGGCCGCGCCCGCATCGCGAGGCCGGGCGAGCATGTCACCATCACCGCCTATTCGCAGATGGTGCACGTGGCGCTGAATGCCGCCGCTTCGCTCGAAGCCGAGGGCATTTCAGCCGAAGTGATCGATCTCCGGACCATCCGGCCGCTCGACGTCGACACCATCATCGCCTCGGTCGAGAAGACCAACCGCTTCGTCTCGGTCGAGGAGGGCTGGCCCTTCGCCGGCATCGGCAGCGAGCTGATGGCGACGGTGATGGAACGCGCCTTCGACTTTCTCGACGCGCCGCCGGTGCGGGTATCGAGCAAGGACGTGCCGATGCCCTACGCCGCCAATCTCGAGCGCTTGACGCTGCCGCAGGCCGAGGACGTGGTCGCCGCCGTCAAGTCCGTGATGTATCGCTAGGGGCGGAGACATGCCGATCCAGGTATTGATGCCGGCGCTGTCGCCCACCATGACCGAGGGCAACCTCGCCAAGTGGCACAAGAAGGAAGGCGACACGGTCAAGGCCGGCGACATCCTGGCCGAGATCGAGACCGACAAGGCGACCATGGAATTCGAGGCGGTGGACGAGGGCACGCTCGGCCGCATTCTCGTGCCCGAGGGCACCAAGGGCGTGCCGGTCAACCAGCCCATCGCGGTGATATTGGGCGAGGGCGAAAGCGCGGGCGATATCGGCAAGGCCGCCGCCAAGCCCCCCGCCGCACCAAGCACGGTAAAACTCCCCGCCGCGCCCCCCGCGCGGAGCGCGACGACTGAAAGTCCCGCGGCAAAACCAATGACGCCCGCGCCGGCCTTGGCGGCTGCGCCGGCGCCGAGACCCGCCCCCGCGCCGGTTTCCCGGCCGACAACGCCGCTGCCGCCGCGCGGGGCCTTCGCGCGGCGCGTTTTCGTGAGTCCGCTGGCGCGCCGCTTGGCCGAGAAATCGAACATCGACTTGTCGCGCCTCGCCGGTAGCGGTCCGCATGGCCGCATCGTCAAGGCCGATGTCGAGGCGGCGATGACGCGCGGCCCGGCGGCATCGGCGGAGCCGACATATCCCAAGGCCAAGATCGTGGCCGAAGCGGGCAACATTCCTTTCACCGAAGTGCCGCACACCAACATGCGCCGGGTCATCGCCAAGCGCATGACCGAAAGCATGAGCCATGTGCCGCATTTTTTCCTCACGGTGGATTGCGACATCGACGCGCTCTTGAAGGTGCGCGCCGATCTGGCCGACACCAAGAGCCTGAAGCTCTCGGTCAACGATTTCGTCATCCGCGCCGCGGCGCTCGCTTTGAAGCAATATCCCGCCGCCAACGCGTCTTTCAGCGACGAGGCCATCCTGCGCTGGAGCCAGGTGGACGTCGCGGTGGCGGTGGCGATCGAGGACGGCCTCATCACGCCGATCGTCAAGAACGCCGACCAGAAGAGCGTGGCGGCGATCTCGGCGGAAATGAAGGATCTGGGCCTGCGCGCGCGGGCCGGCAAGCTCAAGCTCACCGAGTTCCAGGGCGGCACCTTCTCGATCTCCAATCTCGGCATGTTCGGCATCCGCGAATTCACCGCCGTCATCAACCCGCCCCAGGCCTGCATCCTGGCCGTGGGCGTGGGCGAGAAGCGCGCGGTGGTGAAGCACGACCAGATCGCGGTCGCGACCGTCATGAGCTGCACGCTCGCCTGCGACCACCGCGTGCTCGACGGCGCGATGGGTTCGCAATGGCTGCAAATCTTCAAGAAATTGATCGAGGAACCGGCGGCGCTGCTGGTCTAGGGAAAGAGAGAAAATGGCGGACACATCTTTCGACGTGGTGGTGATCGGCGGCGGGCCGGGCGGTTATGTCGCGGCCATCCGCGCGGCGCAGCTCGGCATGAAGACGGCGGTGGTCGAGCGCGAGCATCTGGGCGGCATCTGCCTCAACTGGGGCTGCATCCCGACCAAGGCGCTGTTGCGCTGTTCCGAGATCAATCACCTGCTGCATCACCTCGACCAGTTCGGCTTTTCCGCCAAGGAGATCAGCTTCGACATCGCCAAGCTGGTGGAACGCTCGCGCAAGGTGGCGGCGCAGCTTTCTTCCGGCGTGGGCTATCTGTTGAAGAAGAACAAGGTGACCGTGTTCGACGGCAGCGCGACGCTGGCGGGCAAGGGCAAGGTGAAAGTGACCGGCAAGACCGCGGCGGATTTGACCGCCAAGCACATCATCATCGCCAGCGGTGCCAGGGCGCGCAGCTTGCCCGGTCTCGAGCCCGACGGGAAACTCGTCTGGACCTACAAGGAGGCGATGATCCCGAAGGATATGCCCAAATCCCTGCTGGTGATCGGCTCGGGCGCCATCGGCATCGAATTCGCCAGCTTCTACCGTAATCTCGGCGCGGAGGTGACGGTGGTGGAAGTGCTCGACCGGATTTTGCCGGTGGAGGACGAGGAGATTTCGGCTTTCGCCCGCAAATCCTTCGAGAAGCAGGGCATGAAGATTTACACCAGCGCCACGGTGAAGAGCCTGGCCAAGGGCGCCAACGATGTCACCGCGACCGTCGAATCGCAGGGCAAGAGCTTCGAGGTCAAGGCCGATCGCGTCGTGCTGGCCGTCGGCATCGTCGGCAATGTCGAGAATCTCGGCCTCGAAGGCACCAAGGTGAAGGTGGAGAAGACGCATATCGTCGTCGATCAATGGCTGGCGACGGGCGAGCCCGGCGTTTACGCCATCGGCGACGTGGTCGGCCCGCCCTGGCTCGCGCACAAGGCGATGCATGAGGGCGTGATCTGCGTCGAGCACATCGCGGGCTTGAAGACCGCGCATCCCTTGAACGTCCAGAACGTGCCGGGCTGCACCTATTGCATGCCGCAAGTGGCCAGCGTCGGCTTGACCGAGAAGGCCGCCAAGGCGGCGGGGCGCGAGGTGCGCGTCGGCCATTTCCCCTATATCGGCAACGGCAAGGCCATCGCTTTGGGCGAGCCGGAAGGCATGGTCAAGACCGTGTTCGACGCCAAGACCGGCGAACTCCTGGGCGCGCACATGATCGGCGCCGAGGTGACTGAGCTGATCCAGGGCTATGCCATCGCCCGAACGCTGGAAAGCACCGAGCAGGAGCTGATCGAGACCATCTTCCCGCATCCGACGCTGTCCGAAATGATGCACGAGGCGGTGCTTGAAGCCTATAAGCGGGCGATCCACATCTAAGCCGATGACCACGCA
>Ga0181526_10002659_pt1 | contig 15282 bp, 16 predicted proteins | sample PEATcosm2014_Bin_35_FD_119750 | JGI IMG/M metagenome (GOLD analysis project Ga0181526, IMG submission 119750) | Peatland microbial communities from MTU Mesocosm Facility, Houghton, MI, USA - PEATcosm2014_Bin06_30_metaG | ecosystem: Environmental > Terrestrial > Soil > Wetlands > Peat | place...
CCCTCTCTGCGCGTCGTAACAACTGGCCACATAGGCCGATTGTAACTCCCGCGACCGGGCCAACGCTTCGAGCCTCGAAACTCCCACGATTGGCTTGCCATAGACCTCTGACCAAGCCTTCACTGTCGTCAGTCCTACGCGCAAGCCCGTAAAAGAGCCCGGGCCCGTCGCGACTCCATACAGATCGACGCACTCCATTTTGGTCCCCGCCTCAATCAGCACCTCCCCGACCGCAGGGAGAAGCCAAATCGAATAGTCTGTCCCATCCTCATGTGCTTTTGTAGCGACGACGGCTCCATCCTTCAGGACAGCCACACTGCCCCGCGCTTCAGAGGTATCGATGGTTAACGTAATCATTCTGGGAAACCAGTTTCTGGCATCCAGCTTACTCCTTCAAACTGAATACGTTGCAACAAAAGTTTCACTCTTAGGACGAGAGCGTGCGACACCAGGGTCGAACAAGCGGTGGGGATTCTTTCCGGTAAGCTTAGGAAGTTGTGAGCAATTTGACTGCCAAATCCTTTTTCAACGCTCGCTATCTCCCTCATTCCACTGGATATATCTTGACTCTTGCAGCACAGTTACTTTACACTGGATTTATCTTCTTGGGGGCCACCGAAGCTATGGAATACAAGATCGGCGACAAAGTCGTTTATCCGAACCACGGCGTAGGGGTTGTAGAACAAATCAGTTACGGCATACTCAACGGTAGAACCGAACGTTACTTCATGATTCGTATCATTTCCAGCGGCTTGCGCGTTATGGTTCCTTCTTCGAACGCACCGGCAGTTGGCCTGCGATCTGTTATCCGCTCCATCGATGCCACGAAGGTGCTGGGCTTCCTCGAGAGAGGTAAGCTTAATTCGCACCACGACTGGAAACACCGATTCAAAGAGAACTCCGAGCGCATGCGCACGGGTTCCCTCCTGGAAGTGGCTGTCGTTCTCAAAAGCCTCGTATCCCTGAGCCGCAGCAAGCCCCTTTCTTTCCGCGAAAAGAAAATGTTGGAGCGCGCCAAGTATCTCCTCGTAAGCGAGATGGCAACCGCGCGCAACCTCACTGCGGAAAACGCCGAAGGATTGGTGGTCAAGTCATTGGCCAAGGCCAAGCTGCAATTCCCCACGTTGCAGGAGAAGGTAGACTAACGTTTCCAGATATCGGAATTGTTCTGCGGGCAGCCTTCAGGGGTTGCCCTCTTTTTTTTTGAGTGCGCGGCTGTTGCTGCTGAGATGGCGCTCCAATCTGCACTACCGCATAGTTCGTTCTGATAACCTGCGGCTGGTACTTCGTGGCCGTCCTTCACGCCAGCGGCAGACTTGCCATTGCATTTAGCCTTGAATCTGCGAATCGCCCCTGCTGAAATCGCGGAAAGGCCGCCGCCGCAATCATCGCCGCATTGTCGGTAGACAACGCACGGCTTGGAAAATAGATTTTCAGGCCGCATGACCTTGCCCGCTCTTCAAACGTGGCGCGCAGTTGGCTGTTTGCCGCTACTCCGCCCGACACCAGGATTGTCTCCACACCGCATTCTTGCGCGGCTAACATCGTGCGTTCCACCAAGTCCCGGACCACAGCGTTTTGGAATTCTCGCACCAAGCCGAGGGTCGCTCGACTGCAAAGCCCCAGCAATTCTTCGAATTTCTTGTGGCCCCCGCGCAGTGACTCCTCTCTTCTGCGAATCTCTTCGTTGTATTCGGGATGCTCCCGCACATGGTAGAGAACCGCCGTCTTCAACCCACTAAAGCTGAAGTCCAGAGCATTCCCTCGCGTCTTCGTGGGCCCAAACTTTGTTGGAGCAGGCGCATGCCCCGCCGCTGCCGCCAGTCGGTCGAGGATCGGTCCTCCGGGATAGCCAAGACCTAGGAGTTTGGCCACCTTGTCATAAGCCTCTCCGGCTGCATCGTCCCGTGTCTGTCCTAGCTTCCGATAAGCGAATACTCCATTCTGCGAGGCATCCGCCGCCTTGACCTCATACAAGACCGTATGGCCGCCGGAAACAATCAGGCACACCGCGGGCAGTTGCGGTACATTGCCATGCAGGTGCGCCTCCAGAAATGCGGCGTGAATATGTCCCTCCAGATGATTCACTCCGACGAGCGGCTTGCCGAGCGCTGCTGCCAATGTCTTTCCGTACGTGATCCCCACGAGCAACGACCCCACCAAACCGGGGCCCTGCGTCACTCCAATCGCGTCTAATTCTGCCAAGCCCAGACCGGACTGCTCCATGGCCTCACGCACAACCGGCACGATTTGCCGCAAGTGTTCGCGCGAAGCCAATTCCGGTACCACGCCACCGTATTTTCGGTGAATATCGATCTGCGAAGCCACCACACTGGAGAGAATAGTGCGCCCATCGACCACCACCGCCGCCGCCGTCTCGTCGCACGACGACTCGATCCCGAGAATGCGTGTCACTGTGTCCCTTCCACACCTATTCCCACCCAGAATTCCATGCTAGCACATTGCTTCCTATCGCTTTATTCCCAGCTCGGAGGCCTACGGCGGAGCCGATTTCCGGATCGTTCCGGCATTTCCCCTCTCCGCGTCCGGAAGCTCTGCTCCTAGTCTCACACTTTATGGCCGAATGCTGTAAGATGTGGCCGTATGAATTCCCGCCCACCCGGAGACCAGCTCAGAAAATTGCGGATTCGCCTGGGAATCACGACGCGCGATGTCGAGAGCTTGAGTTCAAAAATTGCGGAAGAGGAAAAGAACCAGGAATTTCAGATCTCCAACGCCTGGCTTACTCAATTGGAGAACTCGGATTCCGTTCCCAGTATATTCAAACTTTATTCCTTGGCAGCCATCTATCACGTCAAGTTCACGGACCTGCTCCTTTATTTTGGCGTGGATCTCCAGAAAACACCTCAACATCAACTCCTTGCCCCTTTGCCCAACACTCACTTGACCAATCTGCAGATCTTCGATGCCGAAAAAACCGTCTCCTTCCCCGTTCGATTTGACCGCTCCTTCGACCTCGACAACACAAACCTCCTTACCCGAATGGTCGAAATCTGGGGTGAAGTCCCGATAGCGCTTCTTCAGCACCTGGATCTTCGGCATAGCCTGTACGGTTACATCGGCCTCCAGGATTTCACACTTCACCCGCTGCTGCGCCCGGGCTCCTTTGTCCAGGTCGATCAGCGCGTCCGCAAGATTCAACCACAGCGCTGGCGAACGGAATTCGATCGGCCCGTCTATTTTGTGGAATTGCGCGACGGGTATGCCTGTTCCTGGTGTGAACTGCAGGATGGGCACTTGCTGCTCTTGCCGCACCCCCTCTCTCCCTGTGGCGTTCGCCGGCTGGACTACGGCCGGGAAGCGGAGATCATCGGCCAAGTGACGGCTGTAGCGATGCGGCTGGCTGACACGCCAGATCCTTCTCCTGACGGAACCGCAAAATCTCTAAGGCAAGCCTGATGTTGGACAGGAACAGCTGAACCATGGTGGAGTCAACTTCCATCGGCACCGCCACGCGATACGGCTCTAGCTCTTCCCAAGCATGGATAAAGCCCACCGGCGCCTCATGCGACATCCGAACATAGGTTTCTAACTCGCTGACCAATCCTTCCAGCGGTAAGGAAACTAACCTGCAGAATATCTCCCGGTGGGTGCTTTGCAAGGCTTGGCGTGCTTCATCGACGCCGTATCGGGCTGCGAGGCCTTCGTGGTGATACAGACCGCTGTTGTAGTCGCGCGTGGAAGCAAGGTAGATCAGTCGGGCGAAGTCGCACGGAATCCCAGACAATGTACGGCGTTGAAGGTCCTCGTACGCACTCTGCACGCTCACGCGCTGGATAGAATTGCTCATGGAATGCTCACGAAGCTGCGATGTTCCCCGGTGATGCCGTCCGGTTGACGGCGCCGACTTCCGACAGCGCCCTGCCGATCTGCTGATAAAGCTCCCCGGTGCGTGCGGCTAAATTCAGCAGAGCATGCGGCCCAAACAGTTGAATCAGCAGAAGCAGCATCCCACAGAGGAACCGGAGCTCCAGATAGAGAAAAAATAGTTTCATTTCCACAGTCACGTTCAAATTGGAGCTTTGCCGAGAACGAAGCCGGTGATTGCGCATAATCTGGCTGACTTCTCGGGAAATCCGTCGAACCCAATGCAGGGCGACCTTTCGGCGCTCTTCCAGATAGAGGCGTTGCAATCGTGACGAGCGCATAAGCAGGATGAACTCCCTGTCCTTCTGAGAAAATATCCTGCTGGCCAATTCTGCAGGTTGCAAGCCATTCACTGGTCCAAATCGATTTCCAGAATGTGTTCCACTAACGGCACGATCCTCCGATTCCTCATCTCCGGCCCTTAGCAGAAGCACAGAAATGACAAAGGCAGCAGCGGCAACAAGCGCGAGATAAAGTGTCATGCGCGAACCCCCCATCCGAGGCGCGCAACTGCCCTCCGGAATTGATCTCGAGTAGAAGCTACCAGCAGCTCATAATCACTCTCGAGTCGAATGTCTGCCCTTGCTTCTGGAACCGGTTGCGAAGACCACAGGGTTCTTGCCCAAATCCCAAGCACAAGAAGGTACGAGAGGGATGGAGCGTATGTCCAGAAAGGTTTGATTAGGTCCCACGAGTGATACAACAAGGTGATCTGAATGATGCTAATTCCAATGAATAAGCTGTAGCCGCCCAGGATGCCCTTCAAATTCCTACCGAAAGGGATCGCGTACCAGAAGAACAGAGAAACTAATGTGAGGATGGCCAGCGCCTGCACAATCCGCAGATTTCTCTCGAGCACAAGTGACGTTGCCGCAACCCATGTGATTACACTTTCCGAAGGAACCGTCAGCGCCTTTATAAGAATCGCTCCGAACACAACGAGCAACAGATACCGGGCCATTTTTGCGGCCCCGGGATACGAACGGAGGGCAACCTGGTAGATCTCCAGAATGATCGCGGAGCCGATCGCCAGACTGAAAAACTGTGTCACCCAGTAAACTTGGAAATAATAGCTCGTGTGCCACCGGTAGACAAAGAACCGCGCGAACTCATCCAGATTCACGAACAATAAGTAGGCGTAGAAGATGGGAAACCGGCGAAAAAGTTTTGCCTGAAACCCGCGAACGAGCACAAGAACTTCCGCTAAAGTCCCCACACACCAGATAGCCATGGTCAGCATAACTAGAGAGTTCCCGTGCTCAAAGTCTACCTTGCGGCAGAATGGTAACATGAGATAAGGGGGAGTGGGACAACTCCCCCTTTACCGCAAGCGGCATCGGTGACAGGCCAGTTACGCCCTGCTTGCGGAACTCTAGCTCTGCGGTTTGGGCTGAGGCAGAGGCGTTGGCAGCGGAGCAGGACCGGCACCATCGGCTAGCAGTACCGCGCCTTCTCCCGAGCGGATCAACGGTGCACTCGCTGCGCTCTTGCACTTGTCCCCGTCGACGCAAGTGCAACAAAACAAAGCAAAAGCAAGGAACGTAGTGACAACCGCCTGACGGCGCTTGAATCCCGGATGATTCATAAATTCTCCTGAGCAAAATTTGCGAGACGCCAACAAAGACGATCCCCCGATCGCTCATTGACACGGCAAAGTCTAATCCTGCAATCCCAAAACGAGACAGAACCGTGAAAATGCTTGGTATCCCAAGCATAGAGAGTCGTCATCCGCCGGAACTCTCAAGCGAACGCTCCTGTTTTTGTGTTGGTCCGCGGCTGGTACCCGGCAGCTATACCTCAATCCGGATCGAACATTTTTTCTCTAGGTGGTCAGTCCTTGCTCGGTCCCAAAATCCAACTTCCGCCCTGGTTGACTTCTTGAAACTTGATTTTTTGCACTGTTAAGCGCCCAACACTTTCAAATTGTTCATGCAAAAGCCCCTTGTCTTAGCGTGCTGAAATTTGCCCTAATCATCTTTGCGGTATGGATTACGCTGCGCTCCCGGGCACGCGATGGAACTCCATCCCGCAACTGGCCGTGGCGTAGGATGCGCTCGGCTTTCGGAGCAAATAACACATTTCTAATCATGACTAGCCAAGACCAAGGACACTAGTGGGAGGTTGGGACTACTGTCTGTGAAGCGTTTTGATCGACAAATCAGATTTACCCTTCGAGGCGGAAATGACCTTTCTCTGTTGCTCTTGCGGTTTGCCGGTGAAGAGAGTTTCCGAGAAGCCGACCGCGACAGAGTTCAATTTACCTTGTGAGATGCAAGCCCCGGAGGGAATACGCGTCCCCAGACTATGACCCGAAGGCGCAGCGAACGGATATTGCTGCAAATCCGTGTGGTGGTGGAAACCACCACAGAAGAGGGTAAGTGGGTGCGACTGGAGGCGTTCACGTTGGTCGTGAATGCCCATGGGGGTCTGCTCGAAATGAGCCTGAAAGTGAGCAAAGGGCATAAAATGCTTCTGATGAACCCGGGCTTAGGTGCGCAGCAATCCTGCCGAGTGGTGGGGCTCAGAGGCTCACGGGACGGACAATTCGCGGTTGCCTTCGAGTTCGATGGCCCTGCCCCGCAATTCTGGCCTATTCCTTTTCCTCCCTCTGATTGGATCTAGGTGCAGCCCGAGAAATTGCTGCATCATTCGTTCTGCTTATCTATTCGCTGCTGATCGGCTCAAGGGGACGCCATTCTTTGCCGTCGAACTGGATCAGAAAAAGTTGTTTGATCGGTTGATAATCGGTTGGACTTGTTTTGATGCGGATTCCTGGACGAAGCATTCCAAGCTCCAAGTCCAGATTCGCGGCCTTTTTCATCACATTGGCCCTGGTTAAGTCATTCCCGCAATTTCTTAGAACCGCCACCAGTGCCTGGGCTCGTTCGTAGCCGGCAACATTGTTCTGATCGCGCAAATTCGCTTGCGGATTGTATTTGCTCATCCATTCCAGGAATTCCCGCACGGCGGGATCGCGCTGCGACTGCGGGGAATGCCATCCCTTCGAACGCGCATTCGAAATAATTTCCACCGCCTTTCCCAGCCCAGCAGGTTCCAGGAACGCAGCGACGGAAAGCGAGGCATTCGGAATAAATTGCCTGGGATGCCAATCCAAGTCAAACGCTCCGCCAATAGCCTGAGTCGCAAATGTCCCAACAGAAAAGTTGAGGAAGATGTCGGCACCCGACTCCTTAAGCGCTCGAAGCTGGCTGTCCAGGGTGCTGTCAGAATCTTCGTACGTAGTCTCTTTCACAATCATCGCCGCCCTATCGCCTAGACCATCGCGCAGACCGGCCACAAATTCTCGGCCAGGAGCGTCATTCGCGGCTAGCACGGCAATCCTTCCCGAGGGATTCTTCTGCAGAATGTATTTGGCGTAGGCCTTACCCTCGGTGCGATACGTCGCAAAGAATCCCATGGTCCACGGAAAATGGGACGGATCGTCAAACAAAGCCGAACTCGACTCCAGGAACAGTTGGGGGACCTGCTTTTCGTTCAGATAAGCACGGATCGCCAGATTGCTTTCTGTGCCCAGCACGCTGAACAGCAAGAGCACGTCATCCTGTTCCACCAACTGCCGCGCAAGCTCAAGTGATTTCTGGCTGTCGCATCCGTTATCCACGCTAATAAACTTGATCTTTCGCCCGTTAATCCCGCCCCGCTCATTGATCATCTCAAAAAACGCAGCTTCCGCCCGCGCCACGCTGGCATATTCCTTTGCCCATCCTGTGTAGCAAGTGATGTTGCCGATTTTGATCTCGCCAGTCACCGCACCCGGCGGAATCGCCTCTTGGGCTGCGGCGATCCCTACATAGAACAGGCTCACGAGCAGAACTACGACCATGAACCGATTTGCAAAGAATCTCATTCCGAATTGCCTTCCTTCTGACGCTGCGAAAACACCCGGCCACAGGCCGATCTCGCGCGCACATGCTATCACGGGAACCATTCTTCTCGGTCCGCGGGCTTCGCTGGCCAGCCCTGCTGTTTCTCATCGGTAGTACCCTTTATTGACAAAACTGATGAGTGGCAGCTACTGTGCCCAAGGAACAAAATTTCTTGGGAAGCTCATACAAACAACTCCGTCATGGCTGAAGAGCAAACGAACTCCCTGCTGAAAACCCCGGTGCACCGAAAAGTTCGCAAAGCGGTTCTCCCCGCCGCCGGTCTTGGCACTCGCTTTCTGCCCGCTACGAAGGCACAGCCAAAAGAAATGCTGACCGTCGTGGACAAACCGCAAATTCAGTACGTTGTCGAGGAATGCGTAGCCTCCGGAATCGAGCATGTCATTATCGTTACCGGTAAGGGCAAGAATTCCATTGAGGATCATTTCGACTACTCCCCCCTGCTGGAGCGTTTCCTGGAAGAAAAGGGGAAAACCGCGCAAGCGGAGATGGTGCGCGATATCAGCGATATGGTCCAAGTCAGTTATACGCGGCAAAAAATGCCTCTTGGACTGGGCCATGCCGTCCTTGTCGCAAAGGACCTGGTGGGCGACGAGCCCTTCGCCGTCCTGCTTGGCGACGTTCTCATCCCCGGTCCCAATCCCGCCACAAAGCAACTCATTGAAGTCTATGAAGCCACGGGAACTGGCGCTATTGCCGTGGAAGAAGTACCGCGCGAAAAAACGCATCTTTACGGGATTGTGGATGGCGAGCCGGCACCACAGCCACCCTTTGGCGAGCGCCTGCTTCGGATTCGCGACCTGGTGGAAAAGCCCAAGGCTGAGGACGCCCCTTCAAACTTAGCCATTACCGGGCGTTACGTCCTTCCCTCCGCGATCTTCGACTGCCTGGAGCGCACCAAACCCGGCGCCGGCGGCGAAATCCAGTTGACGGATGCCATGCGCCTCCTTGCCAGGGAGCAGGGCCTGTGGGCGCTGATTTACGAAGGAATCTCCTATGATGCGGGGGAGAAATTGGGCTTCCTGAAGGCCACCGTCGAAATTGCCTTGCAAAACAAGGAATTCGGCGACGCCTTCCGCCAATACCTCAAGACGTTAAGGCTCTAGAGGCAACAACTCTCATCTAAGTCTGCCGGCTCGTAGAAACTCTCGCTTTTTGTGGGAGATTATTTTGGCTCCCCCGCCCGGGCGAAGATGGCCATGGAGAAACCAGCTTCTGCATATCCCAGACCGTTCTCGATAGCTCTGAATCAAAGCTTTTTTCGGGATCCCCCTGCAATGGCTCACTCAACCTGTTCTGTGAACGCCCAGAGGATGGCTCCCGGGATCTTGGAGGGAGGCACAAATGAACTTACTTCGTCTTGGTGGGCTTCTTCTCTTTCGATTCCTTTAATTCTTTTGATTCTTTTGATTCTTTTGATTCTTTTGATTCATTTGCCGCTGGTTCCTTCGGAGTTTCTTTTGCCGTCTCCGTCTCAGCGGACTTGCTCTCGCTCCCCGCACTTTTCTTCCCCGCGTAATCCGTTACGTACCAGCCCGCTCCCTTGAATTGAATCGCCGGCGCCGATTGAAGACGCTCAACCTTGCCACCGCAGTGCGGGCATTTCCTCAGATGTGGCCCCGCCACGTTCTCAATCTTTTCCGTCTTTTTCTGGCATTTCGTGCACTCGTACTCGTAGAGCGGCACAGTCCAGCCTCCTGAGTATGTTGCAAAAACTCGATTATAGCATGCGCCGCAAGCGGCCTACCCGGCGTGCTAAACTGACTCCCTGCCCATTCCATGAATGAGAACACGCATTCTGCATCTCCTCAAGAGGCCCGGCGCGGCTGCCTCTATCTGGTTGCCACGCCGATTGGCAACCTGGAAGACATCACCCTGCGTGCCTTGCGCATTCTGAAAGAGGTAGACCAGATCGCTTGCGAAGATACGCGCCACACCCTGAGACTGCTGAACCATTTTGAAATTCACAAACCCCTGGTCAGCTATCACGAGCACAACGAGTTGACGCGCGCTTCGGAGCTCGTGCTGGCCATGGAAGAAGGAGCAAATATCGCATTGGTCAGCGACGCCGGGATGCCACTTGTTTCCGACCCCGGACACCGCCTGGTTACCTTGGCTATCCGCCATCACATTCCCGTTGTGCCCATTCCGGGGCCTTCGGCTCTGCTTGCAGCCCTCTCCGCCTCCGGCCTGCCGAATGAAGAGTTTTTGTTTCTAGGCTTTCTGCCGGCTCGCAGCGGCGAGCGCCAGCGCGCATTGGAACGCCTGCGCATTGAAGATCGTACCCTTATCTTCTACGAAGCCCCACACCGCATTTCAGACACGATTGCCGATGCGGTGGCGATTCTCGGTGACCGACCCGCCTGCCTCGCACGGGAAGTGACCAAACTGCATGAGGAGTTTCGCCGCGGCAGGCTCACCGACATCTTCCAGACTTTGCACGAGCATCCCGCAAAGGGCGAGATGACCCTTGTGATTGGCCAAGCAGAAAAGGGCGCGCCCGGCGCAAACATCGATACTGCGCAGTCCCTGGCCGCGCGTGTCGATGAACTCATGCACCAGGCAAAACTAGACCGCAAGGAAGCTCTGAAGCTTGCCGCCAAAGAACGAGGTATGACCAAGCGCGACGCCTACCGTCAGCTTCTGGGCGAAAATCCGCCCCCGACTGAGTAATCCGCAAGAACTTTTTGTCATCGCGGATGGGAGAAGAAGCGCCCTGCCGCTAGAACACAGCCAAGCACCGAGCCGGTTGCTTACGCCGCCGTTTCGGGCCGGAACATTCTCTGGAAGCGCGGGCCAACAAACTGCACGCCGACAACGCGTTCGCCGTCGGGTTGCGACTCGCTTACGTGCACCACGCGACCTTGCGTCTCAAAATCGCTCTCTTCGCGCCTCATCGCCGGCCCTTGCAGTGGTATCCGGATCTGCAAGCTTGAACCGATCGCCACGTCGAACCGCGTACGAAACGCGGCACCACCCCGGCATAAATTTTCGCTGGCTGTATCTTCCTCGAAGCTGAATCCTCGCGCGTCTTTCCCCTGCACACGCAGAGGCAGGCGCACGGAGATCCTACGTTCGGACCGTTGCCGGACTGCCCTCTCGATTGTCTGGCTCATGGGCTGGATTCCCCCCAACGGCCGCTTTCCGCTCAAAGAAGCGCTCGACGTTTTCGACCACTTCCCCCGGCGTGCGCGCCAAATGCACTATCCTTCGCAGTTCGCTGCCATTCCCCACACCATGAGTAAACCAGCAAGCGAACTGCTTCATTTTTCCCATGCTATCCGGTAGGTTGGAGTTAAGAATTTGCCTGTAGTATCCAGACAGTAAACGGTGCCGGTCATCTTCCGTGGGCACCGTGTAGTACCCCGTTTCTCGAAACTCTTTCATTTGCGAAAATATCCAAGGATTCGTCGCCGCCGCGCGCCCGATCATCACCGCATCGCACCCGGTTTCCCGCACCATCTTCGTCGCATCTTCGGGACACTGGACATCGCCATTTCCAATGACCGGGATTTTCACGGATTGCTTTACATCGGCGATGAGCTTCCAATCCGCCCTGCCCGCATAGCCCTGCAGGCGCGTCCGCGGGTGAATGGCGGCGGCTTCTACTCCGCACTGCTCCGCCATCTTCACAACTTCTTTGGCCACAATCGAATTCTCATCCCAACCCGCGCGCAACTTGATCGTCAGCGGCATCCTGACCGCGGCGCGCACGCTTCGAAATATCTCCTCCAGCAGCGGTAACTCCCGCAAAAGTCCCGACCCGCCACACTTCACGACTTTCTTGGCAGGACAGCCTAGGTTGATGTCCACGGCGTCATAGCCGAGTTCTTCCACCATGCGCGCGGCGTCTGCCATGACCTTGGGGCTGGCGCCGAAGAGCTGTGCCGCAATCGGGTGCTCATCCTCCTGAAAATAGAGGTAACGCGCAATCTTCTGCGCGTTCCGCGTAATTCCCTCGGAACTGGTGAACTCCGTCATCAACAAGCCGCAGCCGCCCAGTCCCCGAATCACCCGCCGGAACAGTGTGTCTGTCACGCCCGCCATTGGTGCCAGAATCGTCGCAGGTCGAATACACAAATCCCGCACCTTGTATTCCGCCGGAATCATTGAGGAGTACGCACTGTCGATGGGGCGTTCGCCCCTCCCCAGGAGCTCGCGCGCCCGCTCGCTGAATTGGGGATTGTCGCAGTTAATTCTTTTCTTCCTTCTTCGCAGCTCTGGCCGGTGCTTCCGCCAGGTATTTTTCCAGCCGCAGGAATTTTCGCCCCAGCGCTCCGCTGTATGCCGACCAGGCTTCTTCCCCGGATTCGATCGCCAGGGCTGCCCGGACGGCCGCCATTTTCGAATCCATGTCGTCCATATAGTGGAACACCAGCGCTTCTCGAATCATCGGCAACTTCGGCGAGCCGAATTCGTACTGCCCGTGATGGCTGATCAGGATGTGCTGGACAACCGCCTTCAGTTTGGCCGGAAAGCCTTCGATTTCCTCCATGGCTTTCGTCACGGTTTCCAATTCCATAACAATGTGACCCAGTAGTTGCCCTTCGGTGCTGTACACGATCGATCGTTCGTAGCAAAGCTCATCGAGTTTTCCTACATCGTGCAGCATCGCCGCCGTAAGCAAAAGATCCAAATCAAGCTCGGAATAATGGGAAGCAATCTGTTTTGCCAAGCCGCACAATCCCACTACGTGTTCCAGCAATCCCCCCAGATAGGCATGGTGCATCACCTTCGCGGCCGGTGCGCGTTTATAGCACTCTGCGATTTGCGGATCACTCAAAATTTTAATGACTAGCTTCTTCAACCACGGATTTTTCATTTCCTCGGCGGTCGCCAGCAACTGCTTGTACAACTCCTCGACGTTAAAGGCCGTGCGCGCAAGAAAATCGCCCAGGTCGATCTCTTCGGGCTTCGCCAGCCGGAACTGCTGCAAGGAGAGTTGTGGCTTATTGCGGTAAATCTCCACGCGCGCGTGAACCTTCACGAAATCGTCGCGGTTCACATTTTTCGCGCACACTTCGAACTGATCCCACATGCGCGCTTCAATGGTCCCACTGCGGTCACCGAGTTCCATCCGCAAATAAGGCTTACCCGAATTTGTATTGCGAACTTCTTTCTCATGCACCAGGAAAAACCCGGTAATCACCTGATCCGCCGTCAGGTCCTTGACAAAAGGGGTTTTCATGAACTCGGCTCGGTCCTTTTCCCAAACAGGAGATATTTCTTGCGGCCCTTTTTCTCTTTCGTTGTTTCCGGAGTGGCGTTCACTTCCTGGATTTCTGAATTCCCGCCGCCGGCCATCTCTTGGTATCCGGGTTTGATGACTACGTAGCTCTGCTCGCGGAGCGTCTTCAGATACTCCCGGAGGGCAGGGTCCATCTTTTCGCTATACAGATGCTCCTGGATTTCGTTCTCCACCTTTTCGAACGGCTGCTCGCCTTCCTCATAGTGCTCCAGAACCTTCAGCACCAGAAAGCCTTGTTTGGTTTCGATGACGTCGGTCATGTCGTTTTTGTTCAGCTTGAAGACGATGTCTTCCAATTCCTTGGATAGTTCGCCGCGCTTGTAAATTCCCAAGTACCCACCCTGCTGCGCGGTCGCGCCATCGGAGAAACGCTTCGCCAATTCGCCAAAATCTTCGCCGTCCTTGACGCGGTCATGCAGTTTCTGCGCCTTCGCCTTCAACTCCGGTATTTCCGATTCCTTCTTGCCCTCCGTCTTGATTTCGATCGCGCTTAGGGCCACCTGTTCCTGCCTGACGAAGTCCTTCTGGTTATCCTGGTAGTACTTCATTTCTTCGTCATGGGTTATGTTGATGTGCGATCCCACTTCCCTGCGAATCACTTCCTGTGTCAGCAAGCGGTTGCGGATATTACTCTTGAAATCGTCCCAGTTCATCCCCGGCTCGGAGGAGACAGCCTTCTCCAGTTCGTCCATGTCCTTCAATTTGTTCTGTTGGCGGATCTGGTCCAACTGTTTCACCAGTTCCGGCTCTACGTTGATATCCATATCCTTGCCACGCTGCGCGAGAAGCGACTGGTCGATTAAGTCCCGCAGCGCATATTTCTGCCGATCTTCCACCGCTACCTGAAGCTGTTCGGCCGTGCACCGCCCTCTGCAATCCTGCTGCGCATCCTCGGCGGCTGTCGACTTGGCTTTCTCGAGCTCCGATCGCGTAATGATGTCATTGTTGACTCGAGCGATGATCTCCTCAACGACCTTTCCTTCGCCTTCCGACGCCTTCTTAACAGCCTTTGGCGCAGGAGTGTCGCTCTTCTTCGGTGCCGCGGTCTTCGGTTCCGGAGTCTCGGCCGGCGCCGTCCCGGGCTCTTCCATTTTCGGCTGTTCCAGCGCAGGCGGATTCTGCGCGGGTGGGGCTTGCGCTGGGGGACTCTGTGCCGGTGGGTTTTGCGGAGGAGGGTTTTGCGCGGGCGGATTCTGGGCCAGCAGTGGCCAGGCAGTCAAAAGTCCGGCAAGCAACGCTACTTTTTTCATAAATCTCCCTGTCCTGAAAGTTTAACTTGGATTCCCCGCCCTGTCAGCTTTCGCTTTGCCCGCTCAACCCCGTTAAAACCTTCCGCAGCGCCCCGGTCACAGACTCGCCTCGTTCCACTTCCATCCAAAGCACCCCGCTGGGATCGAGCTTGATCCCTTTTCGCGACCGCACAACCTTCACGACCGCGGCAGGCTCCAGCGTCGTTTCAGGGTGGAATCGAAGCGCGATTTTGGGTCCTTGGCGCTCTACGGCGGCAATGCGCAAGCGCTCACACATGGATTTGAGGACGGCAAACTCCAGAAGGTTTTCTACCGCTTTGGGTAGCGCCCCGAACCGGTCTTGCAGTTCCTTATGGACGTCTTGTTTCTCCGCCTCACTGGCCACCGAAGAAACGCGTTTATATGTCCGCAAGCGCAAATTCTCGCTGGGAATGTATTCCGGCGGAATGCGGACGTCCATCCCCAAGCTCAGTGTAGTGCGCAGCTCGGGGGCGGCCTCCTCGCCCTTCAGCTTGGCCACCGCGCGTTCCAGCATTTGCACGTACATGTCAAAGCCGATGGCTTCGATGTGCCCGTGTTGCTGCCGCCCTAGCATATTGCCCGCCCCGCGCAGCTCCAAATCCAGCGCCGCGATCCGGAATCCGGCACCCAGTTCGCTGAACTCCTTCATCGCCGCCAGCCGCTTGCGGGCGACGTCGGTCAACACACGCTCCGGAGGCACCAGCAGGTAGGCATAAGCGCGCTGGCTCGATCGTCCAACTCGTCCTCTCAACTGGTAAAGCTCGGCCAGCCCCAGGCGGTCTGCGCGATTGATCAGGATCGTGTTTGCTCGTGGAATATCCAGCCCGTTTTCCACAATGGTCGTTGCTACCAGCACGTCCGCTTCGTCGCGAATGAACTTGAGCATCACTTGCTCCAGTTCCCGCTCCCCCAACTGCCCGTGGCCGACCACAACTCGTGCCTTGGGAACCAGCTTTGCCACCAGGTTGCC
>Ga0181526_10002660_pt1 | contig 15278 bp, 11 predicted proteins | sample PEATcosm2014_Bin_35_FD_119750 | JGI IMG/M metagenome (GOLD analysis project Ga0181526, IMG submission 119750) | Peatland microbial communities from MTU Mesocosm Facility, Houghton, MI, USA - PEATcosm2014_Bin06_30_metaG | ecosystem: Environmental > Terrestrial > Soil > Wetlands > Peat | place...
CCATGTCGCCGAGGTGGTCCTCGTCGCCGAGAATGTCGGAGAGCACCGCATAGCGCTCGCCTTCGAGGATGAGGCCCATTGCGATGCCGGCGGTCGGGCGCTTGATCGGCACGCCGGCGTCCATCAGCGCCAGCGAGGAGCCGCAGACCGTCGCCATCGACGACGAGCCGTTCGATTCGGTGATCTCGGAGACGACGCGGATCGTATAGGGGAATTCGGCGGCCGTCGGCAGCATCGGGTGGACGGCGCGCCAGGCGAGCTTGCCGTGTCCGATCTCGCGCCGGCCGGGGGCGCCCATGCGGCCGGTTTCGCCGACCGAATAGGGGGGGAAGTTGTAATGGAGCAGGAAGCGCTCCTTATAAGTTCCCTCGAGCGAGTCGACGTATTGCTCGTCCTCGCCGGTGCCGAGCGTCGCGACCACCAGCGCCTGCGTTTCGCCGCGGGTGAACAGGGCCGAGCCGTGGGTGCGCGGCAGCACGCCGACCTGGGCGAGGATCGGGCGAACCGTCGTCAGAGCGCGTCCATCGATGCGGCGATGGTGGTCGAGGATGTTCCAGCGCACGACCTTGCTCTGGGCGCTGTGGAAAGCCTCCGCGACCGCCTCGGCGGTGAATTCGTGGTGGCCGCCCTCCGGCAGCAGCGCGGCCGTCACCTTGGCCTTCACCGCGTCGACGGCGGCGTAGCGCTCCTGCTTCTGGGTGATCGAATAGGCGGCGCGCAGAGCCGCTTCGCCGATTTCGAGCACCGCCTTTTCGACCGCGGACTTGTCGCTCGCGACGAGTTCGCGCGGCTCCTTGGCGGCCTTTTCGGCGAGGCGGATGATCGCCTGGATCACCGGCTGGAACGCGGCGTGGCCCGCCATCACCGCCTTGAGCATCGTCTCTTCCGAAAGCTCCTTGGCCTCCGATTCGACCATCAGGACCGCGTCGGCGGTGCCGGCGACGACGAGGTCGAGCGCCGAATCCTTCATTTCCTCGATGGTCGGATTGACCTTGATCTCGTCCTTGATGAAACCAACACGGGCCGCGCCGACCGGGCCCATGAACGGCACGCCCGACAGGGTCAGCGCCGCCGAGCAGGCGATCAGGGCGAGAACGTCCGGATCGGTCTCCATGTCGTGGCTGAGCACGGTGGCGATGATCTGGGTGTCGCAGCGGAAATCGTCGGGGAACAGCGGCCGAATCGGACGATCGATCAGGCGCGAGGTCAGGGTTTCCTTATCCGAAAGGCGCCCTTCGCGCTTGAGATAGCCGCCGGGGATGCGCCCCGCCGCGAAGGCCTTTTCCTGATAGTGAACCGTGAGCGGGAAGAAATCGACGCTCGGTTTGGGCGCCTTCATGGCGACCACGGTCGCCAGGACGGTGGTTTCGCCCCAGCTGGCGAACACCGCGCCATCGGCTTGCCGCGCGACGCGGCCGGTTTCGAGAACGAGCTTGCGACCGCCTAAGGTCAATTCCTCGCGCTGAATATCGAACATCGTTTCATCATCCTTTTCTTGTCAAAAGGATGCGAAAGCCTTCCGCCCTACGGCCCGCTCATCGCGTCCGTCAACGGCAAGATGGCGAGGGGCTGGCCCTATCCGGGCCCAGCCCCTAGCGATCCTGCCATGGGGCGTTCGTGAGAACGCCCGTCTTTCGACGGGCTATGACGCGCGGCTTTCGCGATCCTACCATGCGGGCAGCGGCCCCATGCCGCCGCCCGGTCTTCTTTTCGCGCTCAGCGACGAATGCCGAGACGCTCGATCAGCGCCTTGTAACGCGCTTCGTCGTTCTTCTTGACATAGTCGAGAAGCGTGCGGCGCTGCGAGACCATCTTGAGAAGGCCGCGGCGCGAGTGGTTATCCTTGACGTGGGTCTTGAAGTGGCCGGTCAGGTTGGCGATCCGTTCGGTGAGAATCGCGACCTGCACTTCCGGCGAACCCGTATCCCCGGCCTTCAACGCATAGTCTCGAATGAGCACGGCCTTGCGCTCGGCGGTTATCGACATCGAACTTTCCTTTCGTCGCGGCGAGCGAGACCCGCCAAATGGGATCGGCCGAACCGGGATGTCGTCCAGGCCGGTCGCTCAGCAATGGGGCGAAAACCCCAAGCCGGCGGCTTATACAGGATTTTTCGCGCCGCGCCAGAGGATTGTCGACAACGGCCCGCCGCCTCCCGCGGCGCGCTTGCGAAATCGGGCCGGCCGTTCGTCCACGGAGCGTCCAGGCCGCGCCGACGACGAGGAACCTCGCCAAGCCCGCGCCACCCCGCCCCGGCTTCTGCGCGTTCTCTTGCTCTCTATTCATCCGCCGACGGCCAGAGCCCCTCACTGACGATCCGCGGCGAACCCCTCGCAGCTTTCGCCGAATTCGGCGAGGCCCGATTCGAGATGCGAGGCGAGCAGCGGAATTTCGAGCAGATAATCGGACGTCGGCCGCTCACGCGCTGCGCGCGCCTCCGCGACGGCGGTCAGCCATTCATCGGCGGTGAACTGGCCGCGACCGACCCACGCCAGAGCGACCAGTTCGCATTGCTCATCCTCGTTCATCGCATCGATGAACTCCGCCAATTCGGCGTGAACGGCCGCATAGGCGTCCTCGGTCAACACGCTGACGAATTTGTCGTCGCTCGCATTGGACGCGTCCGCTTCTAGGCCTTCGTCCTCGCTCTCCAACTCGCGCGCCTTGACGATGACGTAACACACCTTCTCCGTGTTGATATCCGGCATCGTCCGATCTCCCGCGGCGCGCCGGCGCGCGAACGGACCGCGCGCTCATATCCGCTCATCTCTCTAATAGGCGCGGGCCCGCCGGGCCGGTTTGGCATAACGCAAAAACAGCGGCCATTATTCGCGATTCTCGGCCGCGTCGGGCGGCGAGGGCGCGGCGAACAGATATTCGACGCCGTCGAACGAATCGACGGGGAAAACGTAGAAGAAGCGCAGCGTCGCCGCGCCGGTCTGGCGCACGCCGTGCTCGGCCATGCCCGGTATGAACACCGCCGCGCCGGGCCTCACCACAATCTCCTTGCCGTCGAGGGAGACGATTCCTTCGCCCGCGACGACGTAATAGACTTCCGCAGGCGCGTGCCGATGGCGCTCAAGATGGTCGCCGGGCGCAAGCTCGGCGACGCCGCACGTGATCGCCTCGGTCGGCGTCGGGCCTTGCGAGAACAGCGTGCGCCAATGCAGCCGGCCGCGCACGGGATCGTCCCAACTGTCCTGCGCGACGTCGCGCTCGTCAATGACCATCGGCGAAAGTTTCGCGGCGCCGTCGGACATGCCGTTCCTCCCTTCAGATCACGTTGCGCTCGATCAACGGCCGCCCTTTGGCGATGCGCGCGAAAGAGAAATCGGCGAGATCGAGCGAGAGGTAGCGCCCGTGCGCGATCAGCTCGGCGAGGCCGCGCCCCACGGCGGGCGATTGCTGAATGCCATGGCCGGAAAAGCCCGCCGCGAGATAGGCGTTTTCGTATTCGCCCAGGCGGCCGACGATGGCGTTGTGGTCGAAGATGTTGAGGTCGTAATGGCCGGCCCAGGCGCGCGTGACGCGCAGCGCCTCGAAAGCGGGAACCCTTTGCGCCAGCGCGGGCCAGATGATCTCCTCGAATTGGCTCCACACGACCTCGAAATCGTCGCAATCCGGATCGTCCGCCTCCGGCGGCGAAACGCCGCAGAGATAGGTTCTCCCCTCCGGGCGAAAATAGACGCCGGACGTATCGATGACGAGCGGACAATCGGCGAAACGCTCCTTGGCCTCGAACACGAAGACGCAGCGCTTGCGCGAGCGTACGGGGATTTCGACGCCGAGGCAGCGCGCCAGCTTGCACGCGCCCGCAGCGCCCGCCGCGTCGACGAAGGCGCCGCAGGCCACGCGCGCCCCGCTCGCCAGCCTGACCGCGGTCACGCGCGCGCCCCGGCGCTCGAAAGCAACGACCTCGTCCTCGCGATAGACGACGCCGAGGCTCCTGGCCTTGCGGCGGAACGCCTGCATCAGCCCATAGCCGTCGAACCAGCCTTCGTCCCGGCGTCCCCACGCGGCGAGCGCGACGCCCTCGACGCTCAGATAGGGAAAGCGCGCCGCCAGCGCGGGCGGCTGCAACAGCGCGATGTCGGCGCCCTCGCGCGTTTGCGTCACGTGATTGTCGCGCAAGATCGGCGCGCCGGCTTCGCTGGCGAGATAGAGGTAGCCGTTCTCGACAAGCGGGAACTGGGGCGCCTCGCCGTCGACGCTAAGCAGCTCCGGCGCCCGTTTCAGGAACGCCGCGCCGTAGAGCCCGACGCGGATGTTGACGGGAGAGGAGAATTGCTGACGCACCGAGCTAAGCGACAGCGCGCTGGCGGCCTTGGCGTAGCTCATGTCCTTTTCGACGACGAGAACCCGCCCCGAGAAGGAGGGCTCGGCGGCCAGGTGATGGGCGGTCGAGGACCCCATCGCCGCGCCGCCCGCGATCACCACGTCATAAGTTTCCGTCATCGCGCGACGCGCTTGCCTCTTTCGAACCGGCCGCCTCGCGGTTGTGCGTTTTGTGTCGAAGCGTTGTCAAGCTTTCGCGGCGCGGGGCAGTGGGCTACTCCGATCAAGGCAAAGCCCAGGCCCCTCTGGCGTCTCGCCGCGCCTCCCGGCATACTCGCGCCGTGCCAGAGAAGCGCCCGAAACATCCCCGAGATCCCCCCAACTCGCCAAGCTTATGATCGACATCACCAGCGGCGACGTCGAGGATCGGGCGCCAACGCCAGATGAGCAAGGGAAAAGAGCCAGCCGAGTAGCGCGCGGCAAGGAAGGCGGCCCAATGGGCGGCAAGGCGCGAGCTTTGAAATTAACCTCGGAGCGACGGGCGAACATTGCGCGACTAGCGTCACAAACGCGCTGGAAGAAATCGCGCCAGTCACGCGGCATCGCTCTCTTGGGCTAGATCCGCTAAGGCTACGATAAAATTGAGGCCCATATCGATAGGCTGGTCCGGACAGCAACGGTCGCTATATTTGTCAATATCGTTTTTAGGTCACCAGCGTTGGCCCAATTTCTGATCCCGTCGATTTGCCGCTGCGATTTGCGTGAAGCGACGGGGCACATTTAGAGCGTCCCATTTCACGACAAGTTGTTCGACCTGGCGAAAACGAGCGGCGCAATATTTCCGGGCTACCAGGGTTTCTCCTGCCAGAGAACCTAATGGCGGCCTTCGTTCGGATGTACGCTGCGCGATGCGTCAGTAGGGAAGAATTCCAATATCTGCCTTGATCCCTAAGAACGAGCGTGAGTGTGGACGCACGCCCGTCGGTTTTGTAGTTTAGTTAAGTCGGGTTCTTTTCAAGCGTGCCTGCGATCGTGCAATTCACCGACATGTTTGTTGTAAATGCAAGGGGACTCACGGCCACCGCAGGTTTTTCTCCGGAGGCGGACACGCTCAGCACCGAGAAAGTCGATTGGTAATAAGCTGTGCCATCAAATAAGAAACCGGTACCATTTGCCACAAATGTCTCCTGCGATCCCATTAACGTAATAACGAAGGGATTAGCGGCGCTGACCGTAGCAATTAGACAGGACACATTGGAAATGACGAGATAATGGCCGCTCGGCACAGCAGCGAAAGTCGCAGTGCAAGCATTTCCATCAGTAACGCTAGGGCAGCTGGAACTGGCATTCGCCATGTATACGCCGTTGATATCGGTCACTGGCCCTGCCGAACCCGGCGTCGGTGCAATCGTGAAGCAGCCGAATAGCGCCACGACAAACATATGCCGGGTGAAATTGAACGACCGAGAACGCTTGGTCATGATCAGGTCTCCTGTTGCTGTATCTGGTGTCGCCACGGCCCGGGCGATGACTCCGAAAACGCACCGATCACGGCCCGCCAATTCTCGTCGCAGAGTTCTGGAATGGCCCCCCCGAGCGAACCTGGAGGATAGCGCTTTTCTCACTTGGCTGTAAACCCAAATGCAGTCTACGCGCACGCGCGCGCCGCGCGCTACGCGTCCGCGCGCGTGGGAAAGGTTTCCTACCGCCTGACACGCTCGGCGAGAATAGGGCGGCTGAAGCATGATCAAAGGGAGCCGTTTCATTCATTGAATATTTTAGATGAGGCTGTTCCTGACGATCACCTTGTTTGGAGATTGCTGCTGCCCTTGTGGTTCGAGGCGTCAACGCGCTGAGCCGAAAACAGGCGCTCGGTTTGCCTTAATCAAAGTGGCTCACTACCCGGCGCGGACGCGTCTCGGCGGCAAAGTCGCGATCGGCGCCTGGATTGCCTCGGCGCGGCGCGAGGGCTACAGCACCCGGCGACGGCAAGGAACCATTCGATGCGACCCTCCAACCGCGCCAACGACGAAATGCGCAAAGTCAGTTTCGAACGCGGCGTCGCGCGCTATGCGGAAGGCTCGTGCCTGGTGCGTTTCGGCGAAACCCACATACTGTGCGCGGCCTCGCTCGAGGACAAGCCGCCGCCATGGCTGCGCGGTCAAGGCAAAGGCTGGGTCACCGCGGAATACGCGATGCTGCCGCGCGCGACCTCGACGCGCACGCGGCGCGAATCCTCGACCGGCAAAGTCTCCGGCCGCACCCACGAAATCCAGCGCCTGATCGGGCGTTCCTTACGCGCCGTCGTCGATTTGCCGCGCCTGGGCGAACGGCAGATCACCCTCGACTGCGACGTGTTACAAGCGGACGGCGGCACGCGCACCGCCGCGATCACCGGCGCCTGGGTCGCGCTCGCCGACTGCCTGAAATGGATGACGCAACGATCGATCCTGCGCGACAATCCAATGAAAGACCATATCGCCGCAATCTCTTGCGGAATCGTCAAGGGCGAGGCGGTCATCGATCTCGACTACGCCGAGGATTCCTCCGCCGAGACCGACGCCAATTTCGTCATGACCGGCTCGGGCGGCCTTGTCGAAGTGCAGGGCTCGGCCGAGGGCGCGCCGTTCAGCGAAGCCGAGCTGATGAAACTGCTGGCGCTCGCGCGCAGCGGCATCGGCCAACTCGTCGCCTTGCAGAAGGCCGCGATCGGCTAAGCCGATCCGGCGCCCTCCGCCCAACCCCTGAGAATGTGGTGCGCGATCGCCATCGGGTTCGGCGCCGATAGGCGCTGCGGGTGGCGCTTCTCGAACATCGCCGTCACTTCGGCGCGGTCGAACCAGCGCGCGTCCTCCAACTCGTTTCCGTCGATCTTGATCCCACGCGAGTTCGCCTGGGCGAGACAGCCGATCATCAGCGAAGACGGGAACGGCCAGGGCTGCGAGGCGAAATAGAGGACTTCGCCGCAGTCGATGCCGGACTCCTCGTGGACTTCGCGCCGCACCGCTTCTTCGATCGTCTCGCCAGGTTCGACAAAGCCGGCCAGACACGAATACATGCCCTTGGGAAAGCGCGCCTGACGGCCGAGCAGGCATCGATCGCCGTCAACCGCGAGCATGATGACCACAGGGTCGGTGCGGGGAAAATGCTGCGCCTTGCAGGCGTCGCATTCGCGTCGCCAACCTGCCGCGGCGATTCGCGTCGGCGCGCCGCAATTCGCACAATAGCCGTGGTGGGCGTGCCAATGCACAATCGCCTTGGCCTGACCAAGAATGGCGAGCGCTTCCGCCGAAACCAGGCCCTGCACGGCGATGGTGCGCAGATCGACGAGTTCGAGATCGTCCCGGCCGGGAACGATCAGCATGCGCCGGTCGAGGAAGCCGTCGCTCAAATCGGCGAGTTCCTCGACCGCGCCGTCAGCGAGCGAGGCGGCGAAGACCGGCGCGCCGCGCGAGTCGATCCCGAGCAGCGCCTCGAAGCGGGCGCCGCCGAGCGCCGCGACGGCCGAAAGCGGGAAGAGCGGGTCGCGCGAGGCCGCGCCCCTGGGCAGGATCGGCATGTCGCGCGCGATCAGCGCCATGCGGGCGTCGGAGCGCTCGCGCAACGCCGCGACGAACCCAGAATCCTCGCGCTTGTCGGAAATGCGATCGAGCGGCGCGCCGGAGAAACCAAAAGACAGCGAGCGCGCAGCAGTCTTGAAAAAGGCGTCTTTCATCGGTCATCCCTCGAGCCGCCAGCACCGCGACAGGCGCTGGCCAAGCGGCGCAAAGCCGGCTTAGATCGTCGGCGAATCAGCCGAACGGCAATCTACCAAGAAAGCAAGCCTCATGGGCTTCACGATGACAAGGCGCGGCGCGCTCAAATTGACGGCGGCGGGGCTCCTCGCCTCCTGCGGCGTCCGCTCGCCGCCGGCCTTGGCCGAGGACGTGGTCGAGACCCACGGCCTCTCGTCATTTGGCGATCTCGCGTTGCCCGCCGATTTCAAGCATTTCGACTACGTGAACCCCGACGCGCCGCAGGGCGGCCTGCTTTCGCTGCAGATCACGACGACGGGCGGCAATCAAAACTTCGACACGTTCGACACGCTGAACATTTTCTCCAAGAAGGGCGACGGCGCGGCGGGCATGTCGGCGACCTTCGACACCCTGATGAGCGGCAACGGCGATGAGCCCGACTCGGTCTACGGACTCCTCGCTCGGGCGGTGCGCTATTCGCCCGATCGCCTCGAATACCGCTTTCTGCTGCGCCCGGAGGCGCGCTTTTCCGATGGTTCGAAGCTGACTGCGGCCGACGTCGCGTTTTCGCTGAACATCCTCAAGGAAAAGGCGCACCCGACCTATTCGCAATTGCTGAGCGAGGTCGAGAGCGTCAGCGCCGAAGCGGACGACGTCACGCTGGTGCGCTTCATCAAGGGGCGCAGCCGCGACGCGCATCTCGTCGTCGTCGGCATGCCGATCTTCTCGGCGGCCTGGTGGCAAGGACGCGACTTCGACGCCGCGACCCTCGAAGCGCCGCTCGGTTCCGGCCCGTATCGCGTCAAGACGTTCGAACAGGACCGCTTCATCGAGTTCGAGCTCAACCACGGCTATTGGGGCAAGTTCCTGCCGGTCAACGTCGGCGCGAACAATTTCCAACGCCTGCGCTTCGAATATTATCGCGAGAGGCAGGTCGCCTTCGAAGCCTTCAAGGCCGGCGCGATCAACTTTCACCAGGAGTACACTTCGCGCATCTGGGCGAACGGCTACGACTTCGCCGCGGTGAAAGAGGGGCGCATCAAGAAGGAGGCGGTGCACAACGGCGCGCCGACGGGCTCGCAAGGCTGGTACTTCAACTCCCGGCGTGAGCCATTCACGGACCCACGCATCCGCGAGGCGCTGGGCCTCGCCTTCGATTTCGAATGGACGAACAAGAACGTAATGTACTCGTCTTACAAGCGCGTCGTGTCTTATTTCCAGAACACCGCCATGGAGGCGGTCGGCGCGCCCGACGCCGAGGAACTGGCCCTGCTCGAACCACTTCGCGGCAAGATTCCCGATTCCGTGTTCGGCGAACCCTATATGCCGCCTGTCAGCGACGGCTCGGGCAGCGACCGCGCGCTGCTCAAGCGCGCCAACGCGATGCTGCTCGCCGCCGGCTGCGCGCGCGAGGGGGGGATTCTGCGTCTGCCGAACGGCCAACCCTTCGCGATCGAATTCCTCGATTCGTCCGACATTTTCCAGCCGCATGTCGCGCCGTTCCAGCAGAACCTGAAAAAGCTCGGCATCGACGCTCATTCGCGCATCGTCGACGCGGCGCAATATAAGAGCCGCACCGAGAGCTTCGATTACGATGTCGTCGCCTCCGCATTCGGCGGTTCGGCGACGCCGGGCGCCGAGCTGCGCATATTCCTGAGTTCGGCGTCGGCGACCATGGTCGGCTCTCGCAACCTCGCCGGCGTCGCCGACCCCGCCGTCGACGCGCTGGTCGAAAGAATCGTCCATGCGACGACGCGCGCGGAACTGAACGCGACGTGCCGCGCGCTCGACCGCGTGCTGCGCGCAGGGCATTATTGGGTTCCGATGTGGTACAACGACGCCGCCTGGCTCGCCTTTTGGGACGCGTTCTCCCGGCCCGAACGTCAGCCGAAATTGGGAACCGGCGCGCCCGACACCTGGTGGTGGGACGTAGAAAAGGCAAAGAAAATTGGATTGTGAGGGAATGGCGAATGGCGAGTGGCGAATAGCGAATGGCTGGCCCGCCATTGGCGACGCCTTGGGGCCTGTCGGCGGTCGACCGCTCTGTCCGTCATCGCGGGCGGAGCGAAGCGATCCAGATATCGAGGCGGTCGCCAAGAGAATTCGCTGCGCCGGGCGGCGCCGAGAAAGAGCAGGCGTCACGACCGCTGGATTGCATCCCAAGGCGAATGCGAAGCTTTCGTCCGGTTCCGCTCGCAATGACGGCTTATCTGCCGACAGGCGCTCGCTCTCTGCTCGCCATTCGCTATTCGCCACGCGCTATTCGGTCCTCGCCGCCATTCGCCACTCGCGGTCCTGAGCCGATGCTCGCCTATATCGCCCGCCGCATTCTCCTGATGATCCCGACGATCTTCGGCATCATGCTGGTCTCCTTCGCCATCGTGCAGTTCGTGCCTGGCGGGCCGGTCGAACGCGTGATCGCGCAGCTGCAGGGCAACGACGAGGGCTCGACCGCGCGCATCGGCGGCGGAGGCGGCCAGATCGGCGCCGGCGCGATGGCCCACCCGGGTGGCGACATTTCCTCGCGCTATCGCGGCGCCCAGGGTCTCGATCCGAAATTCATCAAGGAATTGGAGAGGCAATACGGCTTCGACAAGCCGGCGCCCGAGCGCTTTTGGATACTGGTGCGCGATTATTCGACCTTCAATCTCGGCAGGAGCTATTATCGGGACGCGCCGGTCGTCGAGCTGATCAAGGAGAAGCTGCCCGTCTCGATGTCGCTCGGGCTATGGATGACCTTGATCTCCTACGCGATTTCGATTCCGCTCGGCGTCAGAAAGGCGGTCAAAGACGGCTCGCGCTTCGACACCTGGACGTCGGCCCTGGTCATTTTCGGCTACGCCATCCCGAGCTTCCTCTTCGCCATCCTGCTGGTCGTGTTGTTCTGCGGCGGCTCGTTCTGGCAGATATTCCCGCTGCGCGGCCTCACCTCGGACAATTTCGCCGATCTTTCCTGGCCGCGAAGGATCCTCGACTATCTCTGGCACGTCACGCTGCCGGTGGCCTCGCTCGTGCTCGGCTCGTTCGCCACCTCGACGCTGCTGACCAAGAACTCGTTTCTCGACGAGATCAAGAAATCCTACGTGCAGACCGCGCGCATGAAGGGCCTCAGCGAACGGCGCGTGCTCTACGGCCATGTCTTCCGCAACGCCATGCTGATCGTCATCGCCGGCTTTCCCGGCGCCTTCATCGGCGCCTTTTTCACCGGATCGCTGCTGATCGAGCAGGTGTTCTCGCTCGACGGTCTCGGCTATCTCTCCTACGATTCGCTCATTCAGCGCGATTATCCCGTCGTGCTCGGCACCCTCTACGTTTACGCGCTGCTCGGCCTCGTGGTGAATCTCATTTCCGACCTCACCTACACCTGGATCGATCCGCGCATCGACTTCGAAACGCGCGAGGTCTGATGCGAGGGCGCCGCCGCGTGCAAACGCCGTCACCGCGAGGAGCCGCAGGCCTCGCCGAAGCGCGCCCGTCGCTCAGTGAGACGCTCGGCGCGAGCGCCGAGCTATGGCGACCAGACAATCCATCGTTTGCGCCGCTGGATTGTTTCGCTTCGCTCGCAATGCCAGCTACGGCCGGCCGCGCTCGCCGAGGCTCCGCATGACAATCGCTTCGGCCTCCCCGAACCCGCGCGCCGCGCGCCGATGGCTGCGCCTCAGCCCGATGAATCGCCGCCGGCTCGACAATTTCCGCCGCAACCGGCGTGGCTATTGGTCGTTCTGGATTTTTCTCGCGCTGTTCGCCGCCTCGCTCGGGGCGGAATTCATCGCCAACGATCGGCCGCTGATCGCTTCCTACAACGGAGAAATCCTGTTTCCCGTCTTCGTCGATTACCCCGAGGAGAAATTCGGCGGCTTCGAAGCGCACACAGACTACCGCGACCCGACGGTCGCCGACGAGATCAACGCGCACGGCTGGATGATCTGGCCGCTGATCCGTTTCGCCAACAACACGATCAAGCTCGATCCGCCGACGCCCTTCCCTTCGCCGCCGACCTGGACGCTGAGCCAGGAGCAATGTCGCGCCGCGCTGGCCGCGCGAGCCGACGCAAAGTCTGCCGGAATTCCTCCCGGCGGCGGCTCCTGCCGCGATCTCGAACCGATGTGGCTCGGCGCCGACGCCGACGGCCATGACGTCGTCGCGCGTCTCATCTATGGCTTCCGCATTTCCGTGCTGTTCGGCTTCATTCTCGCGGGCGTTTCCTCGGTGATCGGCATCTTCGCCGGCGCGGTGCAGGGCTATTTCGGCGGCTGGCTCGATCTGATGCTGCAGCGGTTCATCGAAATCTGGTCTTCGTTGCCGCATCTCTACATCCTGATCATCCTCTCGGCGATCCTGACGCCGGGCTTCGTCGTGCTCTTGACGATCCTGCTGCTGTTCTCCTGGGTCAGCCTTGTGCATCTCGTGCGCGCCGAATTCCTGCGCGCGCGCAACTTCGAATACGTCAACGCGGCGCGCGCGCTCGGGCTCTCCAACGCCAAGATCATCGTCAAGCACGTGCTGCCCAATGCGATGGTGGCGACGCTGACCTTCCTGCCGTTCATCGTCAATTCCTCGATCAGCACCCTGACCTCGCTCGATTTCCTCGGCCTCGGCATGCCGCCGGGCTCGCCCTCGCTCGGCGAATTGCTGTTGCAAGGCAAGTCAAACCTTTCCGCGCCGTGGCTCGGCCTCTCCGCCTTCGCCGTCGTCGCGCTGATGCTGTCGCTGTTGATCTTCATCGGCGAAGCGGTGCGCGACGCCTTCGATCCGAGGAAGATCTTCTCGTGAGCGCCGAGCCCGCCCTGCTCGAAGTGCGCGACCTCTCGGTCGCCTTCGCCCAAGGCGGGCGCCGTGAGACGGTCGTCGATCGCGTCTCGTTCACGTTGCAGCGCGGCCAGGCGCTGGCGCTGGTCGGCGAATCCGGCTCGGGCAAAACGGTCACCGCGCAATCGATCGTGCGGCTTTTGCCCTACCCCGCCGCGAGCCATCCCACCGGGAAGATACTTTTCAAGGGCCGCGACGTGCTCGCGATGAGCGACGCGGACTTACGCGAAATGCGCGGCGCCGGCGTGACCATGGTGTTCCAGGAGCCGATGACCTCGCTCAACCCGCTGCACACGATCGAGCGGCAGATCGGCGAGATCATCGCCCTTCACGGCGGCCGCGCCGCCTCGACCCGCCAGCGCGTCGTCGGCCTGCTGAACGAGGTCGGCATCGCCGACCCCGCCTCGAGGCTCGGCGCCTTTCCCCATCAGCTATCCGGCGGCCAGCGCCAGCGCGTGATGATCGCGATGGCGCTCGCCAACCGCCCCGACCTGTTCATCGCCGACGAACCGACCACCGCTCTCGACGTCACCGTGCAGGCGCAGATTCTCAAGCTGCTGAAGGATCTGCAAGCCAAGCTCGGCATGGCGCTGCTGTTCATCACCCACGACCTCGGCATCGTGCGCCGCATCGCCGGCGACGTCGCGGTTATGCAGCAGGGGCGCATCGTCGAAGCCGGCAAGACCGCGGACGTCTTCGCCAATCCGCAGCACGAATACACCAAGATGCTGCTTGCGGCCGAACCCAAGGGCGCCGCCCCGAGCCTCGACGGCTCCGCCAGGCCGATCGTGACCGCCGCCGACGTGCGCGTCTGGTTCCCCATCAGGAAGGGGTTTCTGCGCCGCACCGTCGGCCACGTGAAAGCGGTCGACGGCGTTTCGCTGACCGTGCGCGAGGGCCAAACCCTCGGCGTCGTCGGCGAGTCGGGATCGGGAAAGACGACGCTCGGTCTGGCGATCCTTCGCCTCATCCGCTCGAAGGGGACGATCCTCTATTGCGGGCGCGGCATCGACGGGCTCTCCGTCGCGCAGATGCGTCCGTTGCGCCGCAATATGCAGATCGTCTTCCAGGACCCGTTCGGCTCGCTTTCGCCGCGCCTTTCGGTCGCCGAGATCGTCGAAGAAGGGCTGATCGCGCAAGATAGCCCGCTCAACGCGACCCAGCGCCGCGAAGCCGTCGCGCGCTCGCTCGCCGACACCGGGCTGGACCCGGCGAGCATGGATCGTTATCCTCACGAGTTTTCCGGCGGGCAGCGCCAGCGCATCGCCATCGCGCGCGCGATGGCGCTCGATCCGAAGTTCGTCGTGCTCGACGAACCGACGTCCGCGCTCGACATGTCCGTGCAGGCGCAGATCGTCGATCTCTTGCGCGATTTGCAAAAGCGGCGTTCGCTCGCCTATCTCTTCATTTCGCACGATCTGAAGGTGGTGCGCGCGCTGGCGAGCGAGATCATCGTCATGCGCCACGGCGAAGTCGTCGAGAGCGGCGCGGCGCGCGAGGTCTTCGCCGCGCCGCGGCACGACTACACCAGGGCGCTGTTCGCCGCCGCCTTCGCCATCGAGGCGGACGCGACGGGCGTCGTCAGCCAATAGGGACCGCCATGGGCCGCGCGATAATCATTGTCCTGGATTCGGTCGGCTGCGGCGGCGCTTCCGACGCGGCCGCCTATGGCGACGAAGGCTCGGACACGCTCGGCCATATCGCGCGGAGCTGCGCCGAGGGAAAGGGCGATCGCGCCGGGCTCAGGGCCGGGCCGTTGCGCCTGCCTGCGCTCGACGCGCTCGGCCTCGGCCTCGCCATGCGGGCTTCGACCGGCGTCACCCCGCCGGGGTTCGCCTGCCCGCCGCCGCGAGGACAATGGGGTTACGGCGTCGAGACTTCAAAGGGCAAGGACACGCCGTCGGGGCATTGGGAAATCGCGGGAACGCCGGTCGACTTCGCCTGGGGCTATTTCCCGCGAACCATTCCGGCCTTCCCTCAGTCGTTGACCGCAGCGCTCATCGCCGAGGCGGGCCTGCCGGGCCTCCTCGGCAATCGCCATGCCTCCGGCACGGCGATCATTTGCGAGTTGGGCGAGGAGCATGTGAGAACGCTAAAGCCGATCTGCTACACCTCCGCCGATTCGGTGTTCCAGATTGCCGCGCACGAGGAGGCGTTCGGGCTGGAGCGGCTCTACGAGGTTTGCCGAATCGCCCGCCGCCTGTGCGACCCGCTCGCCATCGGGCGCGTCATCGCCGCCCCTTCGTCGGGCGCATGGCGGGCGATTTCGCGCGCACCTCCCATCGCAAGGATTTCTCCATCCCGCCGCTGCCCGGCAACCTGCTCGAGCGCGCGGCGGACGCCGGCCGTGAAATCGTCTCGATCGGCAAGATCGGCGACATTTTCGCCCATCGCTACAGCGGGCGCGAAGTCAAGGGCAAGAACAACCACGAAAACGTCAACCTTACGCTCGCGGCGCTGAG
>Ga0181526_10002664_pt1 | contig 15260 bp, 12 predicted proteins | sample PEATcosm2014_Bin_35_FD_119750 | JGI IMG/M metagenome (GOLD analysis project Ga0181526, IMG submission 119750) | Peatland microbial communities from MTU Mesocosm Facility, Houghton, MI, USA - PEATcosm2014_Bin06_30_metaG | ecosystem: Environmental > Terrestrial > Soil > Wetlands > Peat | place...
CCATGGTCCCCGCCTGCTGGGCCATGCGCCCCTGGGTCACCCGCACCGCCTTGGGCGCGCCCGTCGAGCCCGACGTGAACAACAGGAGGTACAGCGCGTCGGGACCGGGGTCGGTGGGTACGTCGCCGCCGGGACCGGGCGGGACCGGGGAACCGGCACCGGACGCCGCGGCGTACGTCGGGGTGTCGACCACCAGGACCCGGTCGGGCCCGACGCCCAGGTCGAGCCCGTCGAGCAGGGGGAGCTGGGCGGCGTCGGTCACCACCAACTGGCAGTCGGTGTGGCGCACGTCGCGACCGAGCTCGGCGCCCCGGCGGGTGGGGTTGATGCCCACCACCGTGGCCCCGGCCAGCGCCGCCCCGCCCAGCAGGAACAGGTACTCGGGGACGTTCTCGAGGAGCACCCCCACGTGGAACGGGCCCGGGCGCCGCAGCGCCGCCAACATGCGGGCCCGCGCCGCGGCCTGCGCCACCACCTGGCGCCAGGTCCAGGTGGCGTCCTCGAAGCGCAGTCCTGTGTTGTCGTCCGCCCCACGGGCCACGAAGAGCTCGGCCACCGTGGTCACGGGCCCGACGATAGTTTGAGGGCCCCCATGGGGATCTCCCGCCGACGTGATCTCGACGCCCTGCGCCGCGACCTCACCCGCTGGCTCCACGCCTGGAGGCCCGAGGCGCTCGACGTGCAGGTGGCCCCGCTCGAGCAACCGGCCACCGGCCTGTCGAGCGAGACCATCTTCGTGGACGTCGACTGGACGCTGCCCCGGAACCCCGGGGCCACCGGGGACGGCACCGCCACCGGGCACACCTCGGCCGTGCTCCGCCTCCCGCCCGACGGCGACGGCCTGTTCCCCACCTACGACCTGGTCATGCAGGGTCGGCTCCAGACCGTGCTGGCCGGCGCCGGCGTGCGGGCCGTGGCGCCCCTGGCGGTGGAGCACGACGAGTCCTGGGTGGGCGCCCCCTTCGTGCTGATGCCCCGGGTGGCGGGGCGGGTGGTGCAGGCCGAGCAGCCCTACCTCCGGGTGGGGTGGCTGGCCGAGGCCACGGCGGCCGGACAGGCCCGGCTCCACGGCGCGTTCCTCGACACCCTGGCCTCGATCCACCGCCTCGACTGGGAGGGGCTCGGGTGCCGGTCCGTGCTGGCCGGCCGCATGGGCGGGGCCCGGCCCGGCCGGTTCCTGGCCCACGAGCTCGAGCACTGGGCGGGGTACCTGGCCTGGGCGGGGGAAGGGGGTGCCCCGCCCCTCCTCCATCAGGGGCTGGCGTGGTGCCGGGACCACCTGCCCGATCCCGAGCCGCCCGCCGGCCTGTTGTGGGGGGACGTGCAGCTCGGGAACGTCCTGGTCGACGAGGCCATGGACATCGCCGCCGTGCTCGACTTCGAGATGGCGTCGGTGGGTCCGGCCGAGGTGGACGTGGGGTGGTTCCTGGCGCTGCACCGCATGGCCGTGGACCGCTGCCACGGCGATCTCCCCGGCTTCCCCGGGCACGACGACACCGTGGCCGCCTACGAGGCCCGACTGGGCCGGGCCCTCGACGACCTGCGCTGGTACGAGGCGTTCGCCGCCCTGCGCAGCGGCGCCATCCTGGTGCGGGCGGCGCGCCTGCTGGCCCGGCTCGGCGTCGACGACAGCTGGCTCACCCAGGCCAACCCCACGGTGGACCTGCTGGCCGAGCTCATCGCCGGCTAGGCGACCGGTCCGAGCCGCCTCCCGGGGCATGAACTGAGCCTGTCTCATAAGGAGATACGCTCACTATTCGAGCGCCCGGCGACCGCCCGGGCCGGTCCCCCGGGAGGCCAGGACATGACCGATCAGCACCGTGGCCCGGTCCTCCGGTCCGCCCAGCCGGCGACAGAGCCCCCGCCGGGCTCCACGGCCGAGCTGGCCGAGCTGTTCACCCACACCGCCCGCCGGCTGCGCCGGGGATCGAGCGCCCAGCTGGCCCCCCTGGGCCTGACCTACGGCCAGGCCCGCGCCCTGCGCCTGGTGGCCGAGGCCGGCCGGCCCCTGCGCATGGCCGACCTGGCGGCCCAGCTCGAGGTGGTCCCCCGCTCCGCCACCACCATGGTCGATGCCCTCGAGGCGGCCGGCGTGGTGGGCCGGGCCGGCGACCGCGCCGACCGGCGGTCGGTCCTGGTGTCGCTCACCGCGGCGGGGCGGCACCTCCTCGACGGGCTGGAACAGGCCCGGCGCGGCAGCGCCGAGGAGGTCTTCGGGAGCCTCGGGCCCACCCAGCGGGCCGAGCTCATCGGGCTGCTCACCCAGTTGTGCACCCGCGGCGGCTGCGCCAGCTGCTGCTCGGCCCACGGATCCCCGTCATGAGCATGGGCCACGGCGGCATGGGGGGCGGCATGGGGGGCCACGGCGGCATGGGCTTCGGTCTCATGCGGTCGATGCGGCGCGACGACTCGGTGAAGCACCAGCAACTCTCACCCGGCATCGGCCGCCGCATCCTCGAGTTCGCCCGGCCCTACCGGCGCATGCTCGCGGTGTTCCTGGTGCTGATCGTCCTCGACGCCGTGATCAGCGCGGCCAACCCCCTCATCTACCGGTCCATCATCGACACCGGCATCAGGCACCACCGGACGGGGTACATCCTCGACCTGGCCCTGCTCGTCGCCGGTCTGGCCATCCTCGACGCCGGCGTGTCGCTGTGGCAGCGGTGGGTGTCGGCCCGGGTGGGCGAGGGTCTCATCTACGACATGCGCACCAAGGTCTTCGAGCACATCCAGCTGATGCCGGTGGCCTTCTTCACCCGCACCCAGACCGGCGCCCTGGTGTCGAGGCTCAACAACGACGTGCTCGGCGCCCAGCAGGCCTTCACCGACACCTTTTCGTCGGTCGTGAGCAACGTGATCGGGGTGGCCATCACCCTGGCCGCCATGCTCTGGCTGTACTGGCCCATCACGGTGGTGGCACTGCTCCTGCTGCCGGTCTTCCTCATCCCGGCCCGCTTCGTCGGGAAGCGACTGGCGGCCATCACGCGGGAGAGCTACAACCTCAACGCCCAGATGACCAACACCATGACCGAGCGCTTCAACGTGGCCGGCGCCCTCCTGGTCAAGCTGTTCGGCCATCCCGATCAGGAGACGACAGGGTTCGAGCGCAAGGCCGGGCGCGTGCGCGACATCGGGGTCACCCAGGCCATGTACGCCCGCGTGTTCATGGTGGCGCTGCTGCTCACGGCGTCGTTGGCCACCGCCCTCGTGTACGGGTGGGGCGGCATCAGCGCCGCGCACGGCATCCTGGCCGTGGGCACGCTGGTGGCCCTGACCCTCTACCTGACCCGCCTGTACGGTCCGCTCACGGCGCTGTCCAACGTGCAGGTCGACGTCATGACCGCACTGGTGTCCTTCGACCGCGTCTTCGAGGTCCTCGACCTGCCGCCCATGATCGACGACAAGCCCGGCGCCGTGACCCTCTCGCACGGGCCGGCCGTGATCGAATTCGACCACGTGGACTTCGGCTACCCGACCGCCGAGGAGGTGTCCCTGGCGTCGCTCGAAACGGTGGCCGTCCTCGACCAGACGCCCTCGACCCAGGTCCTGTTCGACGTGTCGTTCCGGGCCGAGGCGGGGCAGCTGGTGGCCCTGGTGGGCCCGTCGGGGGCGGGGAAGACCACCATCAGCCATCTGGTGCCGAGGCTCTACGACGTGCGGGGCGGGGCGGTGCGTCTCAACGGCGTCGACGTCCGCGACGCCACCCTGGCCTCGATCCGGTCGGTGGTGGGCGTGGTGACCCAGGACGCCCACCTCTTCCACGAGACCATCCGCTCCAACCTCCTCTACGCCAAGCCCGGCGCCACCGACGAGGAGCTGCGGGAGGCGCTGCGGTCGGCCCAGATCCTTCCCCTGGTGGACTCGCTCCCCGACGGGCTCGACACCGTGGTCGGCGACCGCGGCTACCGGCTGTCGGGGGGCGAGAAGCAGCGCATCGCCATCGCCCGGCTGCTGCTCAAGGCACCGGACGTCGTGGTGCTCGACGAGGCCACCGCCCACCTCGACTCGGAGTCGGAGGTGGCTGTGCAGCGGGCCCTCAAGACGGCGCTCGCCGGCCGGACGTCGCTCGTCATCGCCCACCGGCTGTCCACGGTGCGCGAGGCGGACCTCATCCTGGTGGTGGCCGACGGGCGCATCGTCGAGCGCGGCCCGCACGACCGGCTGCTGGCGGCGGACGGCGTCTACGCCGAGCTGTACCGGACCCAGTTCGAGCCCCAGGACAGTGCCGACCCCACGTCGGCGGTGCCCGGACCCTGATCGCCCGTCGCGCCGCGCCGGGTCACGGCTCGGGGACGGGGCTCGGCGCCGGCGGCCCGGTGTAGCGCGCCGCCGGCCGGATGAGCCGGTTGTGGGCGGCCTGCTCGATCACGTGCGTGGCCCAGCCGATGACGCGGCTGGCGGTGAACGTCGGCGTGAACATGGGCCGGGGGATGCCGCACTCGTGCATCACCACGCCGGCGTAGAACTCCACGTTGGTGAACAGCTGACGCCCCGGCTTCATGTCGGCCAGCACCTCCACCGCGGTGCGCTCCACCTGGGCGGCGAAGTCGACGAGCGGTCCCCCGATCGACCGGGCCACGTCGCGCAGGAAGACCGAGCGGGGGTCGTCGGTCTTGTACACGCGGTGGCCGAACCCCATCACCCGGTCGCCGCGGGCCACCGCCCGCCGCAACCACGCCTCGGCCCGGTCCGGGGTGCCGATGTCGTCGAGCATGCCGAGCGCCCGGCTGGGGGCGCCGCCGTGCAGCGGGCCCGACAGCGCGCCGACGGCCCCGCACACCGCCGAGGCCAGATCGGCGCCGGTGGAGGTGATGACGCGGGCGGTGAAGGTCGAGGCGTTGAACCCGTGGTCGATGGTGAGGATCTGGTACTGCTCCACGGCGCGGGCACGCGACGGCTCGGGCTCGGCCCCGGTGACCATCCACAGGTAATTGGCCGCCGCCCCCAGGTCCGGGCGGGGCTCGATCGGTGGCCGCCCCCGGCCCAGGTTGAAGGCGGTGGCCAGGATGGTGGGCACCACGGCGCACAGCCGCAGGGCCTGCGCCCGCAGCTCGGCCGGGTCGATGTCGAGCGTCGCCCCCCACCCGAGCTCGGCGCCGAGGATCGACACCGAGCTGCGCAGGACCTCGAGCGGGGTCCCCGCAACCGACAGCGCGCCCATCTCGGCCGCCAACCCCGGCGGCAGGGCCCGCAGCCCGGCCACCTCGGCCGCGAAACGCCGCGACCCGTCGCGGTCGGGAAGCTCGCCCTCGAACAGCAGGGACCACACGTCCTCGAGCGAGCGGCGCGCCGCCAGGTCGACGGCCGAGTACTGGCGGTAGTGGAAGAACCCCTCCCGGCCCCGCACGTCGCCCACGGCCGTTTCGGCCGCCACCACCCCTTCGAGCCCGGCGGGGACGTCGGTCGCCGTCTCCTGGGCGGGGCGCAGGCGGGCCAGGCCCATGAGGTCGCGCAGCGACACCACGCCGACCAGGTCGTGGCCGTCGACCACCGGCAGGTGCCGGTAGCCGTGCTCGGCCAGGCTGGTCCAGGCCGCCTCGGCCTCCTCCTCCGGCCCGAGCACGTGGGGATCGGCGGTCATCCACGCCTCCACCACCCCCGACGACGGCGACACCGGTGCGGCGGCGGCCCGCAGCAGGTCGCGCTCGGTCAGGATGCCGGCCACCTTGCCCTCGGCCGTCACCACCACCGAGCCGGTCCCGGCGTCGCACATGATGCGGGCCGCCTCGGCCAGGGAGGTGCCGGCCCGGCACGTCACGGCGGGCACGGACATGAGGTCGCCGACGAGGGTGCGCACGGCCGGGCTCCTTCCCCGCCGGCACCGGGGCGTGACGGCGACCCGCCCATCTTGCGCCCCGTCCGGAGCGATTGTAAATGTTGATCAAGTCAATGTCAGACGGATAGCGTGACGGTGTGGCCGGCCGGGGCGTGCTCGACAGCGACGAGGCCGCCCGCCGGCTCGGCGTCAAGCTCCCGACCCTGTACGCCTACGTGAGCCGGGGCCTGCTCACCTCCCACCCGGCGCCCGAGGGGCGCCGCAGCCTGTTCCTGGCCGAGGAGGTCGAGGCACTGGCCCGGCGCTCGCGCGGGGGCCGCCGGACCGAGACCAGGCTGGCCACGGTCACCACCGGCACCACCCAGCTGCGCGACGACGGCCCGGTGTACCGCGGCACCGCCGCCACCGAGCTGGCCGTGTCGGTGCCCTACGAGGAGGCGGCCGAGTTGCTGTGGCAGGGCGACGGGCCCGCCCCCCGGCCGTGGGCGGCGGTCCCCCTGGACCCCCCGGACGACCTGGGTACCTCGGACCGGTTCCGGTGGGCGGTGATCATGGCCGGGGCCGGCGACGACCTGCGCTCGGACCTGCGCCCCGAGGCGGTGCGGGCCGCGGCCCGGCGCATCACGGCCACCCTGGTGCGGACGGTCCCCGGGACGGCGGCCCCGTCACCCGCCCTCGACCTGGGCGCCGGCCCGGTCGAGGGCACCGTGGCGGAGGCCCTGACGGCGCGGCTGGCGCCCGACCCCGACGGCGCGCTGGTCCGGGCCGTCAACGCCGCCCTGGTGCTCCTGGCCGACCACGAGCTGGCGGCCTCCACCCTGGCCGTGCGGGTGGCCGCCTCGGCGCGCGCCGACCTGTACGACGCCGTCCTGGCCGGGCTGGCGGTGATGGGCGGCACGCTGCACGGCGGGGCCTCGCAGCTGGCCTACGGGCTGCTGCGCGAGGCCGGCGCGGCCGGGCCGGCGCAGGCGCTCAACGACACCCTGCGGTGGGGGCGGGTGCTGCCCGGGTTCGGGCACACCGTCTACCGCCGGGCCGACCCCCGCTTCACCGTGCTTCGGTCGATGGTGCACGACATCGCCACCCCGGCGTTCGCGCGCACGCTCGGGGCCGTGGTGGACCTGGCCGGGGAGCGGGGCCTGCCACCTCCCAACGTCGACCTCGGGCTCGGGGCGCTGGCCGTGGCGGCGGGGATGCCGGCGGACGCCGGGCGCACCCTCTTCACCGTGGCCCGGGTGGCGGGCTGGACGGCGCACTATCTCGAGGAGCTCGAGGAGCAGCCCCTGCGCTACCGGGCCCGGGCGGTCTACGCCCGGCGCTGACCCGTCACCGGTGGCGACCGGTCCGCCACCACCCGACCGGCCGAACGGGCCCCGCCGGCTGCACGGGCCCGCGGGCCGACGCGCCCGGTGACGCGACAACGCCCGCTTCCCCATGCGGGGGGCGGGCGTTGCTCTTCGAATTGTGCGCCCCGAAGGAACGGGTGGGCCGGTTACTCCGGCTCAAGACGCCGTGGTCTTTGCGACTGGACCCGAGCGCTCACGCGGCCGGATCGATTGTCGTCACGTTCCGAGATTCAGCCCCGGCGAAGCCAATCCTGTGCTCGCCTGCTGCCCGGTACCAAGGAGGCGCCGTACTAAAGCCCGACTCACCAGGTGCCTCACCTCCCTCCGCATGGGACCTTCCTACCGATCATGCTGCGCCGAATCGCCCTCCTCGGGTAGGGACCAAAGACCCCCTTCGGAGTCTTCCTCGCCCCCGCCCCGCACGTCGGGGACGACAGCCCGGTTGCCCGCCATGTCCGTCACACCCCGGCCCGTGCGACGCGGACCCGCCGGCGGAGGGGGCAGCTGGCCCGGGCCCGCGTCCGGGAGCGCCGCACCGCGCCGGGGACGCCCCGACGACGGCGCCGGCACGGCCGCGGGGCGCGGCGCGCCGCGCCCGCCGTCGGCTCCGAAGACGCCCCGGAGGGTGTCGACGAAGCCGCCCAGCTCCATGGGGACGACGATCTTCGTGGCCGGTGATGTGCCGACCTGCTTCAGGGTCTCGAGGTACTGCAGCTGCATGGTGTTGGCGTCGAGCGTCTGGGCCACGGTGAGGATCTTGTCCAGGCCGGCCGCCAGGCCCTCGGCCCGCAGGACGTTGGACTGGCGCTCACCTTCGGCGGCGAGGATGGCGGCCTGCTTGGTCCCCTCGGCCAGCGTGATGGCAGCCTGCTTCTGGCCTTCGGCCTCGGTCACCACCGCCCGCCGGGTGCGCTCGGCCGACATCTGGCGCGTCATGGCTTCCAGCACGCCGGGCGGGGGGTTGACCTCGCGCACCTCGACGGTGGTGACCTTCACCCCCCAACGCTCGGTGACCTCGTCCAGCCGGACGCGCAGCGAAGCGTTCATCTCCTCGCGCTTCGACAGCACGTCGTCGAGGGAGGTGTCCCCCACCACGCTGCGTAACGTGGTTGCGGCCACGTTGAGGGCGGCGGCGGCGAAGTTCTGCACCCGCAGGACGGACATGGCCGGGTCCACCACCTTGTAGAAGATGATGAAGTCGATCGAGATGGCCGCGTTGTCCTTGGTGATCGCCGTTTGGTGGGGGATCTCCAGGAACTGCTCGCGCAGGTCGACCCAGCTCGTCCGGTCCGTCACGGGATTGATGAACACGATGCCCGGCCCGCGCGTCCCGACCGCACGCCCCAGACGGAACAGCACGATGCGCCGGTACTCCCGGACGATGCGCACCGACACCCCGGCCGCGATCAGCAGGAGGAGGACGGCGACGCCGACGATGATTCCGATGATCACGAACCGTGCCTTTCACTCTCGACCCCGGTCGGCCGCGACCCCGAGTCCTGTCCGGTCTCCGCACCGCCGCCCGGCCCGCCACGACCGGCGCCGAGGCTGCCCTGCGTATCGGGGACCGCTTCTTCGCCCCACACCTCGAGGCGCACGCCGCTGCCACCGATCACCTGGACGCGCGTGCCCCGCGGGATGAACCCGTTCGTGGACTCCGCCGACCATTCCTCGCTGTTCACGCGGACGATCCCCCGGGGATCGAGGTCGCCGACGGCGACACCCTCCGCCCCCTGCGGCGACGTCATGGCGTGACTCGACCCCACCGGCGGCGGCGTGGTGAGGGCCTTCCACGTCATGAGGCCGGCACCGGCCGAGACCACCAGGTCGGCGCTGAGCAGGACCCACAGGACCGGCTCGGAGCGGCCGTCCACGGCCATGAACAGGAGCCAGCCGGCGGCCACCAGGCCCAGGAGGCCGGCCAGTCCGTGCACGTGGGGACCGACGTGGAAGCCGAGGAGCGACGCCAAGACCACCAGTCCCAACAGGACGCCGGCGATCACCCACATACGCGCCTCCTTCACTGGCTGCGCTCCGACCGATCCTACCGGGCCCCGGCCCGTGACCGGCAGGCGGTCGACGGGGGCGGTCCCTCAGCCACCTGACAGCTTCGCTCCGTAGGGTCCACCCGACGGAGGCAGGAGGCGCCGGTGGTCAGCCGTGCGGGGTCGAGGGCCGGGGGCCGCCCGGGACAAGGAGAATCCCAGGTTGTAGCCTCCACTAGCGGCGGCCGGCGATGAAGAATCGTCCGGGGGGGGTCAGCAACGTGAGCGAGCGAGACGATCGTGCCGGGGGCTGCCCGCCCCACGGCTTCCAGATGTGGCGGTGGCTGGTTTTCGATCCGCCCATGCGCGACCCGGCGTGGCGCGGGTGCCGGGTGCGGCAGGTGTCGTGCACGGCCTGCGACCGCCACCTCGGCACCACGGACGACCCCGTGCACGCCGTCCTGATGGCCTGGCGCCACCGGCGCGCCCTGCGCCAGGGTTCGGCCGCCGGCGCCACCTGAGGGCTGACCACCGGCGCCGGCCCACGGGCTGACGCCCCGGTGCCACCGTGACCGGCCGGCGGGTGGGGCGCCGGGGGTGGCGCGCTGCGCCGGCCGCTACGCTCCGACCCATCGTCCCCGCCGACCTCGACCTCGCGGCGTCGCCGGACCGTTCCCCTGCCGACGCGTCCCGGCGACCCCTGTTGCGCGGATGGCTCCACCTGGTGTCGTTCTGCGCCGTCGTCGTGGGCGGACCCTTCCTGGTGGCCCGGGCCCACACCGGCGCGGCGCGCGCCGCCATGGTCGTGTACGTGGTGGCCCTGGCTCTGCTGTTCGGTGTCAGCGCCGCCTTCCACCGGGTGCGGTGGAGCCCGGCCGGCCGCCGGCGCATGCGCCGGGCGGACCACGCCACCATCTTCGTGGGCATCGCCGGCACCTACACCGGCGTCGCCGTGCTCGCCCTCCACGGATGGGCGCGGGTGCTCGTGCTGTGCCTGGTGTGGGGGGGCGGCGCGGTGGGTGTCACCGTGCGCCAGCTGTGGTTGGACGCCCCCAAGTGGGCGGTGGCGGTGCCGTACGTGGTGGTGGGCTGGTGCGCCCTGGCCGTGATCCCGCAACTCGTGCGGGGTCTGGGCGGTGCCGGCTTCGGCCTCATCGTCGCCGGGGGTGCCTGTTACACGCTCGGGGCGCTGTGCTACGCCCGGAAGCGACCCGATCCCTTCCCCGGCGTGTTCGGCTACCACGAGGTGTTCCACGCCTTCACCGTCGCCGGCGCGGCCCTGCACGTGGCGGCCATCGCCGCCTACGCGCTGCCCCGGACCTGACGGCCCGGCCCGCGCCGGGCGAGCCGGTCAGCCCACCGGCGTCGGCACCTCGCCCGCCGTCGGGGGCGCGGCGACATCGTCGTCGGCGACGGTCTCGCGCCACAGGCGCGACGGCCACCAGTTCCACCGACCGACGAGGACCACGGTGGAGGGCACCAGCAGGGTGCGGACGAGGAACGTGTCGAGCAGCACCCCCGACGCCAGGCCGATGCCGATCTCCTGGACCTGGCTCCCCCCCGCCACCGTGAGCACGGCGAAGGTGCCGGCCAGGATCAGCCCCGCCGAGGTCACCGTGGTCCCGGTGGCCTGCACGGCGCGCCGCACCGCCTCGGGCAGCGGCAGCGAGTGCGCCTCCTCCCGTATCCGGCTCATGACGAGGATGTTGTAGTCCTCGCCCAGCGCCATGATGAAGATGAACATGAAGAACGGGAGCACGAAATTGATGCCGGCCTGGCCGCCGATGACGACGAAGACGAGCACCGACAGCCCGAGCGCGGCCAGGTAGGACAGGCCCACGCTCACCACCAGGTACAGGGGCGCCACCGCGCTGCGGAGCACCACCGCCAGCAGCAGGGCCAGGACCACCAGCACCACGGGGATGATCTTCACGAGGTCGTGGCCCGAGATGGTCGCCACGTCGTTGAGCGAGGGCGCCTCCCCGGCCACGCCGTTGTCCACCGCGCCCACACCGGCCGCCACCTTGGCCACCGCGACCCGCACGGCAGGCACGGCGTTGAGGGCCTGGGCCGTCTCGGGTCCCCCGGCGCGCAGCGACGTCAGGTATTGCACCGTCCGGCCGTCGGCGCTCACGAACTGGGCGGTGGCCCGGTAGGCGGCGTAGGTACGGGGTGACACCGTGGACCCGGCCGGTGGCGTGCCCGGAAGATCCTGGGGCGACCCGAGGGTGCGGTGGAGCACGCTCAGCTGGGCGGGGGTGAAGGCCTGCCCCCGCCCGTTCGGATCGAGGGCGCCGGCCACGGCCGAGAACTCGCCCGTCGCCTCGAGCCCCTGGGCGGTCCGGGCCAACACGGCGGTGTCGGACCACACCGGTGTGGCGAACCGCAGGAGCACGTTGGTCGGATTGGCTTCGGACGAGGAGAAGTGGGCGGTCAACGCCGCCTGGCCCTGGGCCGAGTCGCTACTGGCCGACACCGTGGGCGCCCCGAAGCCCCCCGGGGAGTAGTCGAGCATCGACAGCGCCAGGCCGCCGAAGAGCACCACCCCGAGCACGAGGGTCAGTGCGGGCCGGGCCACCACACGCGACGCCACCGTGCCCCACACCCCGCCGCGCTTCTGACCCGGCTTGGGGATCATGGGCCAGAACACGGCCCGGCCGAACAGCGCCAGCAGGGCGGGGAGCAGGGTCAGGTTGGCGATGAGGACCATGCCCACGCCGATGGCGAGACCCGGTCCGAGGCCCTTGTACAGGCCGAAGCTGGCCAGCAGCAGGCTCACCAGGGCGGCGATGACGGTGGCGCCGGAGAAGGTGATGGACTCGCCGACCCGTGTCACCGACACCACCACGGCGTCCTTCGGTTCGCGCCCGGCCCGCATCTCCTCGCGCATGCGGAAGATGAGGAACAGCCCGTAGTCGGTGCCCGCACCCAGGACGATCACCACCAGCAGCAGCTCCAGCAGGCTCGACACCTGGACACCGATGTGCGTGGCCTCGGCGATGACCGGCTCGGCCACGCCCAGGGCCAGCACTGCCGGGATGAGCGTCACGAAGGGCGCCAGCAGAGCCCGGAACACCACGAGCAGGAGCAGCACGATGAAGAGGATGGCGAAGCGCTGGGTCAGGCCCTGGCTGTGCTTGGTGGCGTTCTGCTCGTCCACGAAGGTGGGGATGTCGCCGGCCAGGTGGAAGGCGAGACCCGGCGGGGCGCCCACCCCCGCCACCGCATGGCGCACGGCGTCGACGGCATTGGTGGCCTGGTCCCCGCCGCCGAAGGGCGGCACGTTGAGCTGGACGGCGATCTTCTCCGCCTCGCCGTCGGCCGAGGTGCCCTGGTCCCGGACGAGCGCCACCGCGCTGACGTGGGACAGGGCGGCCACCGCCCGGGCGACGGCACCGTGGTCGGCGGCGGTGAGCGGCGCCCCCGAGCGGACCGCCAGGAGCAGCGCCGTCCCTTCGGTCTTGGACTGGAACGGCACCCCCAGGTCGGCGGCCCGCATGCTGGGGGAGTCGGCCGGCAGGAAGGCCGTGTTGTCGTTCTTGGCCACGCTGGACAGCGACGGCAGGGCCTTGGTGGCGACGGGCACGGCCACGAGCCACACCACGATGACGAGCCACCGGTAGCGGACGGCGAAGCGCCCCAGGGCGGCGAAGGGGTTCACACGAGCTCCTTGCGGTGACGGGGGCAACGGGCGCCGCAGGCGGGCTCGGGCACCCGGACCTGCGAACGGGACGGCGCGCCGGGGGGGACGGGGGCACCTGGCTCGAACGTTAGACGCTGTGCACCGGGCCACCGTCGCGGTCACCGACGACCCCGTCGGCCCGGAGCGGTCCCGCTCGCCGGGCCGGCCACGGGCGGGGCGCGGTATCGTCGCAGCCGCCGGCGCGGCCGGTACCCGCCGCAGCGGCGGGAACGGCGACAGCGAAGGGGGCGGACGCCGTGGACGCGGATGCGGTGGCGTGGATGGTCGACCGGACGCAGATCCGCGAGCTGACGGCGCGCTACAACCGCTGCTTCGACGACGGCGACGCCGAGGGCTTCGTGGCCACCTTCGTCGAGGACGGCGTCATGGAGGTGGCGGGGGGCCCGACCACCTCGGGACGGGCCGCCCTGGCGGAGATGGTCCGCCACACCCCCTACGGCGTCGTGCACGTCACCGTCGACGCCACCGTGGAGGTCGACGGCGACCGTGCCGTGCAGGACGTCACGCTCCTGGTGCTGGCTCGGCCCGGGGGCGACGCCCCGCCCGCCGAGCGCCGGTCGCGCCTGCAGCGCACCGGCCGGTACCACGACGAGCTGGTGCGCACGGCCGAGGGTTGGCGTTTCACCCGCCGCACGGCCACCCTCGACGGGGGCCTGTGAGCCGGCCGTGACCACGCTCCTCACCGACCACCTGCGCGCCATGGCGGCGGCCTTCCCCGACGAGATCGGCTACCGCGTCGTCGACGGCGGCCACATGACTTTCGCCGAGTGGGAGGCCGAGTCCAACCGCCTGGCCCGCGCCCTGGTCGGCATGGGCGTGGCCAAGGGCGACCGGGTGTCGATCTACCTCCGGGGGGAGGAGGCCCTGCGCTTCATGGTGGCCTACTCCGCCGTGCACAAGGCCGGGGCCGTGGCCGTCCCCACCAACATCCGGCTGGCCGACGCCGAGCTCGAACGCCTCCTCGGCCACGCCCAGGTCCGGGTGGTGCTCACCGACACCGAGCTCTCCCCGCTCGCCCACCAGGTGGCCGGGGCCATCGGGTCGGTGGCCCACGTGGTGGTGGCCCCGTCCACCGAGGAGACGGGCGAGCCCCACTGGTCGTGGAGCACGGGCGGGACCGACGACTCCACCTTCCAGGTGGCGCTGTCGGGCGACGACCTGGCCGACATCCTCTATACGTCGGGCACCACCGGGCTGCCCAAGGGCGTGGCGGTCCGCCACCGCAACGTGGCCCTCATCCCCGGGGCGCCCAACCCCACCTTTTCGGGGCAGCACTGGCTGCACGCCAGCCCCCTGTTCACCTTCGCCGGCATCGGGTTCATCTACAACCCCATGCAGCTCGGGCTGTCGGGCGTGTACCAGCCGCGCTTCGACGCCGGCCGCTGGCTCGAGGTGGTGGAGGAGCTCCGGCCCCAGTTCGTGTTCCTGGTCCCGTCGATGGCCCAGCTCATCGTGGCCCACCCCCGCTTCGCCGAGGCCGAGCTGTCGTCCATCGTCATCTGCGCCGTCGGCAGCGCCCCCCTCCTCCCGGCCACGCTGCGCGCCCTGCAGGAGCGCATGCCCGAGGCGTCGGTGTCCAACAGCTACGGCATGACCGAGGCGGGGCCCGCTTACTGCTCCATGCCCAAGGGCGAGTCGCTGCGCCGCATCGGGTCCGTGGGTCAGCCCGTGGCGCCGCTGCAGGTGCGCATCGTCGACGAGGCCGGGGCCGACGTCCCCACCGGCGAGGTGGGCGAAGCCATCCTCCGCATGCCGGGGCGCGAACGCGAGTACTACCGCGACGCCGATGCCACAGCCGGGATGTGGCGCGACGGCTGGCTCTACAGCGGCGACCTGGCCCGGCTCGACGAGGACGGCTACCTCTACATCGTGGGCCGGAAGAAGGACGTCATCATCCGGGGCGGCAACAACATCCACGCCGTGGACGTGGAGGCGGTGCTCCTCGAGCACCCCGACGTGGTGGAGGCGGCCGTGGTGGGCGTGCCCCACGCCGTGCTGGGGGAGGACGTGGCCGCCGTGGTGGTGCTGGCACCGGGTTCGGCGGTCTCGGCCGACGAGCTGCACGAACACTGCGCCGGCGGCCTGGCCGACTACAAGGTGCCCCGGCGCATCGAGTTCTCCGACGAGCTGCCCCGCAACGCCACCGGCAAGGTGCTCAAGGCCCAGCTGCGCGACCGGCTGACGGGGGCGCCCCCCTCGTAGGCCGGCGGCGTCGGCCGGCGGCGTCGGCCCGCGGCGTGCTGGTCGTCAGGCGAAGCGCGCCGACCACGACGTCCACCGGGCTCACGCGCCGACGCCGCACGCTGATGCGGCCCGGGAACGTTCGCAGTGTGGCCACGGCCCTCACCGAGCGAACCACCACCTCCGCCTCTTTCCTCCCGACGCTGCTCACGCGTCGCGCCCTGACGGACCGACCTCGTCGTCGCCGTCGCCGGCGCCCTCCGGTGGCC
>Ga0181526_10002667_pt1 | contig 15255 bp, 11 predicted proteins | sample PEATcosm2014_Bin_35_FD_119750 | JGI IMG/M metagenome (GOLD analysis project Ga0181526, IMG submission 119750) | Peatland microbial communities from MTU Mesocosm Facility, Houghton, MI, USA - PEATcosm2014_Bin06_30_metaG | ecosystem: Environmental > Terrestrial > Soil > Wetlands > Peat | place...
CCCCGAGCGCTATCGCCATTACACCCTGGACGGCTATGAGACGGCCTTCCGCGGCGCCGACCCTTCGCTGGGCCGCGCGCACCTGACCGCGCGCCGGTTTGTCGAGGCTTACCCGGTGGATACCGCCGGCAAGGGTCTGCTCTTTACCGGCTCCATCGGCGTGGGCAAGACCCACCTGGCCGTGGGCATGCTGCGCCGGCTGGTGCAGGAGCGCGGCGTCAAAGGCCTCTTCTGCGACTATCGCGAACTGCTCAAGAACATCCAGAACAGCTACAACCCGCAGGTTCAGACCACCGAACTCGAACTGCTGCAGCCGGTCTTTGCCGCCGAGGTGCTGGTGCTTGACGACCTGGGCGCGCAAAAGCCCAACGAGTGGGTCTGGGACACGGTGGCGCTCATCCTGAATACCCGCTACAACGACAAGCAGACCACCATTGTGACCACCAACTATCCCGACCTTCCGGCGGCCGGCGGCGGCTTGACCGACCCCGAACGCGCCGCCCGCGAACAAACCCTCGGCGACCGCATCGGCGACCGCATGAGGTCGCGACTGGCCGAGATGTGCGTCCGCGTGGAGATGAGCGGCGAAGACTTCCGCCAGACGGTCAAGAAGGCGCGCTTCGGGTGAGTGCGGCGAACCGGCGAGCTGTATCGTTTCGATACAGTTTTGGGCGCATGGAAAAGGCCCCCCGGCGCCGCGCAGGAGCGGTCGCGTCATAACTGGTCTATCTATGCTCGTGAGCAGGCCGCAGCCTGTCATTGCCGGCCGCGCGCGCCGGGGCAAACAAGCGTAGCGCCGGATTCGCCTTGCGCCATCGGCTGGATGAATAAGTCGCCCCGATCCGGCCCGCACTGGATCAGAGCGTAGAGAGGGAGATCGTTTGCCCCTACTACATAGATACCGGACCTCATGCTGCTGAATTCCACATAGGTGGCCAGGACAACGGGATTTCCAGGCGCGGCGTGGATTCGAAACTGTCCGGTAGAAGGCTCGTAATTCATATAGTCAAAACAATGCCCCAGGCAGGCGCGAGAAAGCAGATGAGTATCTATCTCAGGCAAACGCCCGCAGCAAACGGATGATACTCGATTGGCCATATACGCGAGATTTCCCTCAGGCGCCGGGACATGGCCGGGCTCTTCCCGATTTCCGAGGGCCTCGAACCAGACCACGCGCGCGCCGGCGGGCAAAGTCTCGACCAGGCTCTCGATCTTCGCCTCGACGCGAGATTCCTTCCCTATGTCGCAATAGAGCGCCGCAAAAAACGCCGCCGCGGCCAGCAGTCCCACGGGGAGATACCAGCGCCTATAAGTGGAACGGCTCAAGACGGCCAGCAATAGAACGCCACAGAGAAAGGAAAGGCGTTCCGACATGTAACTTGCCGCCGCTGTTTCCTTCGACGTTCCGATTGCCCAGGGTATCAGCATGACGGCAACGGCGGTGAGAGCGTAAACCTGCGCAGGAACGCTCACAATGGCTCGGCGGCGATTCTCCGGCGCGCATAGAATGACAACGCCAAACAAAAGGAATCCCAAGGCTGCCGGCAGGTAACGGCATCCATACAACAAAAACTGATCCGCTCCAGTCCAGCAAGTCAGTTGCCAAGGTTCCGAAAGAACGAAGTACTTTGCCAGAATATGGCCGCGAATCAGAAACAGGGTCTCGACGCCGCCAATCAAGAGAAAGAGCTGCAGACGCGCGCGCAACTGCCGGGCAAGCAAATAGTACGCCCCTACTCCTATAAGCCACAAGACGGGCAAAGGATGCGCAAGATAGGAGAGAAGGAGCAAAGGCGCGGCCCCAAGAGCCCGCCAGCCAAAGCTCTCCCTCCACAAGAAGGAAAACACCCAAAAGACGATCCCGCAAGCGAGGTAGTAGTTCAGAAAACCCATTTGGAATACAAAGCCATAGGAGAGCATGGCCAGCCATGGAGCAAGCCAATAGGCCGCCTGGCCTCGCACCGCGGAGATAAAGCGGAACGCACCCCAGAAAAACACCAGCACGAGAGCGGCGGAGGCGACTCTTTCGGCCACCGATGGTCCGAAGCTCCTCAGCAGGCGGGGGAGTAACATATCGACGAGAATGTTAGTGCTTTGATGGCCGATCCAAAGGCCGTGCATGCCGCCACGAGTTATCTGGTCCGCCAGCCACGCATTGTAGAGATGGCTCTGCAGGTCGATGCCCGAAACGATGGGCCGCCAAAGGCAGGGGACCACCAACGCCATCGAGACCGCTACCGGCCGAAGCCGAAGATATATATGGGTCTTCGACAACAGACGACTCGGCCCGAGATTGCCGCTCGCGTTCATTGCTTCTCCTGCCGCGCCTTCCCGCAGCCGACATCGGAAGCCGCGGGAGCTTCCAGCCGGCTGTCCGGCGCCAGCGGATGGCGATGCGCCCCGGAGACTCGACCGGCATCCCCACGCGGTCCAAGTTGAGGCAAACGATAGTAACTCCCCTTCAAGCCGCAGAACAAGTTATAGCGAATTATGTAATATGCCGCCGCGAGCCCGTCCCATGCTGTTATCTTCTTCCCCTCCTCGTAGGTGCGGCCATAGTAGCTGATCGGCGTCTCGTAGATGGCGCACTTCAGCTTGGCGGCCTTGGCGGTAACTTCGATTTCAAAACCGAACCCGCGTGAAGTAATCTTCATCTGCCGGATAATATCGCCGCGGAAGGCCTTGTAGCAGCATTCCACATCGGTAAGATTGATATTGGTGGCGAGGTTGGAGAGAAGAGTGAGAAGCTTGTTGCCGACGTAGTAATAGAAGTACAGCGCCCGCGAGGCTTTCCTCACCAGGAAGCGGGAACCGTAGACGACATCCGCCTGCCCTGAAAGAATCGGGGCGATCACATCGGGAATCTCTTCGGGGTGGTACTCGAGATCGGCATCCTGGACGATAACTATCTCGCCCTGCGTGAGGCGGAAACCGGTCTTGAGCGCCTCCGTCTTCCCCCGGTTTCTATCGTGGCGAACAGCGTGAATCTCGCCGTGTTGCGCGCTCAGCCTGGCAAGAATCTCGGACGTTCCATCGGTGGAGCAATCGTCGACGATGACGATTTCAAGCAACTGCGGCAGCGCAACCAGCCTCTCGACGACCTTTTCAAGGGTATGTTCCTCGTTGTAAACGGGAACGACTACGGACAGGCACCTCTCTTGCATAGGTCTTTCTCCCTCTGCCCGCCAAAGGCGAGATCGTTCTGAAGGCTGACGCTTGCTCGCTCGCGATGGAATTGCCGCTCCGTCCGGAGATGCGCGCGCTAAGACCGATTCTTGCGCAGGCCGCCAACAAGCGTCGCGGTAGCCGGTACCCTTATCCGGTTTTCGAATTCAGGAGATTGTAGCACGGGTGAATCAGGGCCGCTTCAAAGCCTCTCGAAGGGAAAGGAGAATTGCTAACGAGGACGCCGGCGGAGGCGATCCCAAGCACAAGGCGAGAGAAAGGCAAATAGCGGTGCGCTGCAGGCATGGGTTGCTTCTCAAGGTGTGTTCTGTATTTTCAAGGCTGCTACAAGCCCACCGTGGCGGGCAGAATCTCTTCCACATCCACCCACTCAGTGGGGTAGTTGCCGGTGTAACAGGCGGTGCAGTAGCCGGTGCGCGCTTCGCCTTGGCAGCAGTTAAGCAGGCCGCCGAGGGACAGGTAAGCCAATGAGTCGGCTTCAATGAATTGGCGGATCTCTTCTATGGAATTATTGGCGGCAATGAGTTCGCGCTTGCTGGGCGTATCCACGCCGTAAAAGCAGGGCGAAATCGTAGGCGGGCAGCTGATGCGGAGATGGACTTCCTTCGCTCCCGCGCCGCGCACCATGCGCACGATCTTGCGGCTCGTCGTTCCGCGGATGATGGAGTCGTCAATGAGAATAACGCGCTTGTCTTCGAGGAGGTTGCGGACCGGATTGAGCTTGAGGCGCACGCCGAAGTCGCGGACGCGCTGCTCGGGCTCAATGAAGGTGCGGCCGACATAGTGGTTGCGGATGAGGCCCATGCGGAAGGGCAGGCGCGCCTCTTCGGCGTACCCCAGGGCCGCTGTCACGCCAGAGTCTGGAACGGGAACCACCACATCGGCGGGCACGGCAGATTCGCGAGCCAACTGGCGGCCCATCTGGTCGCGGCTCTCCTGCACCCAGCGGCCGAAGATGCGGCTGTCGGGCCGGGCGAAGTAGACGTGCTCGAAGATGCAACTGGACTGCGGAACGCCGGTCGCGTACTGGCGGCTGGTGACGCCGTCCTCGGTGACCATCACTAGTTCGCCGGGAAGGACATCGCGAATGTATTCGGCGCGGAGCAGGTCGAAGGCGCAGGTCTCGCTGGCAAAGACAATCGTGTCGGGGCCGTCGGGGTTCTTCATGCGGCCCATGGAGAGCGGCCGAAAACCACGCGGGTCGCGAGCGGCGAAGATGCGGTCGCGGGTCATCATCACGATGGAGAATGCACCCTCGACCTGTCGCAGCGAATCGGCAATGGCGTCCACGAGTGAGCCGGCGTGAGAGTGGGCGATGAGCTGGACGATGATCTCGGAGTCGGAGGTGGTCTGGAAGTAGGCGCCGTCGCGTTCCAGGCGGCTGCGTACGTTGCCAAGGTTGACCAGGTTGCCGTTGTGGGCGATGGCGATGAGCCCCTTGACCGAGTCGACGCGGATGGGCTGGGCGTTGAGCAGGGCCGAGTCGCCGGTGGTGGAGTAGCGGGTGTGGCCGATGGCCATCTGGCCGGGAAGCTTGGCAAGAATGTCGTCGGTGAAGATCTCAGAGACCAGGCCCATGCCCTTGATGTTGGCCAGATGGAGGCCGTCGGCGGTAGCGATGCCGGCCGACTCCTGGCCTCGGTGCTGGAGGGCGTAGAGGCCGAGATAGGCCTGGCGGGCGGCGTCCGGATGGCCGTGGATGGCGACTACGCCGCATTCTTCGCGGAGTTTGTCGGTGCTGTGTGCACGGCGGGAGGCAGCTTCGCCACATTGGGAAAGAACAGCGTTTTGAAAGGGCACGGCTTTAGCCGTGCCGCTTGCCGCAGCCTTATGATACTTTTCGGGCTTTAGCCCCTGAGGAAATTGACTCCCCGCAATTGGTGCTTCCTCGGCGGCTAAAGCCGCAGCTTCTCTGTAAATGCCCGCGTTGGCACGGCTAAAGCCGTGCCCTTTCAAAACATGTCTTGGCGCAGTGCAGTCCAATGGGCTGAATCCCGTGGCGTTCATTCGCCGGAGCGATTCCGATAAGTCCAGTTCGCCCTCAACCCCTTGAAACAGGTTCCTGCTCATGCGCTTACCTCGCCGTGGAGGGTAGCTTCGAGGGCCGAGGCCCATGGCTTGCGAAGGCCGGCCAGAGGGACGGTGATGAAGGGCTCGCCGTCGACGGAGATCTCAAGACGATGACCGCCAGTGGTTCCAATGCGGGCGGCGAGGAAGTTGTATTTGCCGGCCAGCTTTTCGATTGCGGAGAGGTTCGATGTGTGAGTGCTGACGAGCACGGTAGAGGCCGGTTCGGCGAAGAGGCCGAAGAGCGGGTGAACCATAAGCGATTGCTCCTGCTCGACGGTTGCCCCGATTCCCTTGGGGAAGGCGGCCTGAGCTAACGCAACAGCGATGCCGCCGTCGGAGATGTCGCGGGCGGAACGAAGCAGACCCTCCACGGCCAGCGCGGCCAGCAGCTTATGAAGGCTGGCTTCGGCGTCGAGATCGAGCGCGGGCGGTGTACCCCATAGGCCGCCGAGAATCGCCTTGGCGTATTCCGAGCTGCCAAATGCCGCAACTTCCATGGCCGGGGTTTCCGTGGTGTCTTCCAAAACATCGGGAACCGGGTCGGAGAGGGGAGATGCGATGGGAAAGGGCGGCGGCAGGGTAATGGGAAGCATTACGTAAGGGCTCATCGGCAATGGCTTGAAGGGAACTTCAAGCTCCGGATTTGATTCTTCGCCCCTCGGAACGGGCCAAAGCAGCACAATGGCGTCGCCCGCCTTCTGGAACTCCGCCGGAACGGCCTTGGTCACATCGTCGAGAATGCCGACAATGCCCAGCACCGGCGTCGGATAAATTCCTTCGCCCCGAGTTTCGTTATAAAGCGACACATTGCCGCCGGTGACGGGCGTGCCCAGAGCCGTGCAAGCCTCGGCGATGCCGTCGATGGCCGCCGAAAGCTGGGCCATGATCTCCGGCTTCTCGGGATTGCCGAAGTTGAGGCAGTTGGTGGCGGCCACCGGGGTCGCACCGGTCATGGCAACCTTGCGCGCGCACTCGGCCACAGCGTGCATCGCGCCCAGTTTCGGGTCGAGATAGGCCCAGCGGCCGTTGCCGTCCAAGGCCATGGCCAAGCCGATCTCCCCGATTGGTCCACCAGCAGCGTCCGGGCTTGCCGTGCCTTTAATGCGCATGACGCCCGCCTCTCCGCCGGGGCCGATCACCGTGTTGGTCTGGACCATGGTGTCGTACTGCTCGTGGACCCATCGCTTGGAGCAGACGTTGGCGCTGGCGAGCAGCTTCCTGAGGTCGGCGGTGTAGTCGCGGTCCTCGGCGAGCTTGGCCAGCATCTCTTCGGGCGGATCGGCCGGGACGGGGGCCTTCCACGTGCCGACGGGTCGGTGGTAAAGCGGGGCGTCGTCGGTGAGGGACTTGTTGGGAATGTCGGCAACCAGTTCGCCGTGGTGGCTGATGCGCAGGCGCGACTCCGGCTGCACCGTCCCTACGATCACCGCGTCCAATCCCCACTTCGCAAAGACGCGCAGAACCTCGTCTTCGCGTCCTTTTGTGGCCACCAGCAGCATCCGCTCCTGGCTCTCGCTGAGCATGATCTCGTAGGCGGTCATGCCGGTCTCGCGCTGGGGGACCAGATCGAGTTCCACGTCGAGCCCAACCCCGCCGCGTGCGCCCATCTCGCAGGTTGAGCAGGTGAGCCCCGCCGCTCCCATATCCTGAATGCCCACGATGGCGCCGGTGCGCATGGCCTCCAGGCAGGCCTCCAGCAGCAGCTTCTCCATGAAGGGGTCGCCCACCTGCACGTTGGGGCGCTTCTGCTCGGAGCCTTCCTTGAACTCTTCGCTGGCCATGGTGGCGCCGTGGATGCCGTCGCGGCCGGTCTTTGCTCCCACGTAAATCACGGGGTTGCCGGCGCCGCTGGCCTTGCCATAGAAGATTTCGTCGATGCGGACCAGACCCAGAGCGAAGGCGTTCACCAGCGGGTTGCCGCTGTAACAGGCCTCGAATTTGGTCTCGCCGCCCAGGTTGGGCACGCCAAAGCAGTTGCCGTAGGCGGCGATGCCGCTCACGACGCCTTCCACGATGGCGTGGTTTTTCGCAACCAGCTCCAGCTCGGCGCCGCCCGGTTCGCCCTCAGCCTGGATCGGCCCGAAGCGCAGCGAATCCATTACCGCCAGCGGCCGCGCGCCCATGGTAAAGATGTCGCGTAAAATGCCGCCGACGCCGGTGGCCGCTCCCTGAAACGGCTCGATGTAGCTGGGGTGGTTGTGAGACTCGATTTTGAAGGCGCAAGCCCAGCCGTCGCCCACGTCGATAATCCCGGCGTTCTCGCCCGGCCCCTGCACCACGCGGTCGCTCTTGGTGGGCAGCCGCTTCAGATGCACACGGCTCGACTTGTAGGAGCAATGCTCGCTCCACATGACGCTGTAGATGCCCAATTCGGTGAGGGAGGGAACGCGGCCCAGGGCAGCCAGGATGCGGCTGTACTCCTCGGCTGTGATGCTGTGCGTGGCGAGCAACTGCGGTGTGACCGCAACCGGCGAGGGAACGACTGCAGAAGAGGCGGTGTTCATCACGGATGCCTCCATTGTCGCATGGGATTCACATTTGGGGGCGTGTGGAAAGCCGGGACAGATCCGGATCGTCCCATTCCGAACGCGCCTTTCCGATGAGGTTTCCAACCGCTTCTCCGACCCGCGAGGGATGAAAACTCTGTGTGCCCCACCTGGGCGCCCTCTGGGCACCGCGCCTTTGTCTTTGCGGCTAGGGTGGGCTCGTACGCGCCTGGGGCAGGCAATGTTCACAGGTTCTTGAGGTAGGCTCGAATCTCCGGGCTCGACCAGTCCTGTGCGCCGATGAACTTCCGCCGGATAATGCCCTGGCGGTCGATGACGTAGGTCTCCGGCCATGATTCCGAGTGGTAGAGCTTGGCTGCGGTTTCGGCAGGATCGCGCACCGTCGTCAGGTCCACGTGGCGGCGGGCTATAAAGCGGCTGTAAGCGCCGGCATCCTCGTCCACGCTGACGGCCAGGATAGCCAGATCGGGCTGATCGTGGTGAAGATCGAGCATCGAGGGCATCTCCTCGACGCATGGCTCGCACCAGCTGGCCCAGAAGCTGAGCACCACCACGCGGCCCCGGTAGCTGGCCAGATGAATGGACGTGGTTCCGTCGGAGACGGTGAAGTCGGGGGCAATCTGGCCGGTTTGGGCGGGATGCGCGCCGCGGTCGCATGCGCAAAGGAGCGCCAGCGGCAGCAACAGGCCAAGTGTGAGCAAGCGAGGGTACCGCACATCCTTATAATACGGAGCGAAAGACCCTTGCGAAAGGGTGGCGCATCATGAGCGGAGACAGACTGGCCGGAACGGGCGGATACGAGCCGGTGCTGGGGCTTGCCGGCAAACCCGGAACCCACGTCGCCGTGCCGGGGCGGTGGGGCTGGGCTGTCGGGACGGTCTTCGACCAGCCGGAGCCGGAGCAGTTGATTGAGCTTACCGTTATCGTTCCGGCGCGGAACGAAGAGGATTGCCTGGGCGCGTGCCTGCGGTCGCTGGTGAGCCAGTCTGAGGAGATCTTCGAACTGGGCAAGGACTGGGAGCTGCTGGTGGTGAACGACTGCTCGACGGACCGGACTTTGGAGATTGCCCGGGAGATTGCGCACGGGTCAGCCGGGGTCACGTTGATGCAGGCGGGCAAGCCGGAGCAGGGCTGGACCGGCAAGGCAAATGCCGTTTGGACGGCGGCCCGCAAGGCGCGCGGCCGCTGGCTGCTGTTTACCGATGCGGACACGATCCACGAATCCGGAAGCCTGCGCAGGGCTATTCATGAAGCTACGCGCCACAAAGTGGGAATGCTTAGCTACTCGCCGCGGCAGGTGGTTAGCGGGCTGGCGCAGCGGACGCTGATGCCGCTGGTCTTCAGCGAGCTGGCGCTGGCCTATCCGCCGGCACAGGTCTCTGACCCAAACCAGCGGATTGCCGCGGCCAACGGGCAGTTTCTGCTCGTCGAACGGCAGGCCTACCGGCGCATTGGCGGCCACCCGAGCGTGGCAGAAAAGGTGTTGGAAGACGTGGAACTGGCCTTCCTGGCCAAGCGCCGCGGGGTGGGGCTGCGCTTCCGCTATGCCGAAGACGCCGTGGCCACGCGCATGTACCGGACGACGCGGGCGATGATCGAGGGCTGGACCAAGAATCTGGCGCTCCTGTTCGACAATTCGCTGGCGCTGGCCATGTGGCGGGCGCTCGATATGCTGCTGCTTGTGGGGCTGCCGGTGCTCGCCTTCGAGCTTTGGAACGCCCGCCTGGCCATCCATTCGCTGCAATGGCTCGGAGCGGGTTGGGTGCTGGCGCTATTGTGGGCACGGACGCTCTTCCGCTTCTACGCGCGGGTTGCCAAATCCAATTTCCCCATTGTGGATTGCGCCCTGGCACCGCTGGGACTGCCGCTCTTTGTCGCGCTGCTTTATCGCAGTTGGTTCCAGCATCGAATCCTCAAGCAGGTTAGCTGGAAGGGCAGGAAATACGCGGCGTAAGCAAGCTCTTTTTGAAGGGGTGCCGGCTTGAGCCGGCCGGCGGGTTCGCTGCCGGGTCAAGACACTGCCAGTACAAACACGAAGACCGCCTGCGCTTGACTCTCAGACGGTCTCAATTCTTCTCAAGTTCTCTGCTTTCGATGGTGCGCCCGGAGAGATTCGAACTCCCGACCTACTGATTCGTAGTCAGTCGCTCTATCCAGCTGAGCTACGGGCGCACACCCGCGGTCGCCGTAGCGACCATACTCAGATTATCAGGGTTCTTCCTGCGGTGCAATCGCCCGGAGGCCGGTCCAATCGCCCGATTCAGGCGGCCGGGAGCGGCTGCGGCGCAATCGCCGGCTCGGCAACAGAAACCTCCGTGGCAATCTCAAGCCCGGCCTGGCGGATGAGTTTGGCAACAGCAGCGGAGTTGAGCCGCGTGGCATCGTACTCCACGCGCAGCGTGTCGGCGGCGCGGTCGAAGCTGAGGCGGCGAATGCCGTACACGTCCTTGGCGCTGGCCAGTGCCAGAGCCGCCTGCTCGGTGGGCGGCGCGGGGCAACGAAACACAATTTCCACCGTGGTCATATGGGAATCATAGCAAGGCCGAGGCGCTGGAGTTCCACCCTTATGCGTTAAGATTCTCGACAGAATGAAAGACATCTACATTGCCGATCTGGCCGCTTTTGAAGAAGGCAAGCTCTTCGACGGCTTCTTCCTGGTTCTGGCCAGGCAGCAGCGCACCACCAAGACCAACAAGCCGTACCTCAACCTGATTCTGGGTGACAAGACCGGCCAGCTCGAGGGCCGCGTCTGGGAGCCGGGCGACCCGCGCATCGCGAAAGACTTTGACCGGGGCGACATCGTGAAGGCTCGCGGCAGCGCCTCCCGCTTCGACGACCGCCTGCAGATGAAAATCGACCAGCTTCGTAAGGCCGCGCCCGGCGAGGTGGACAAGTCCGACCTGCTGCCTTCCACCACCTGCGACGTCGCCGTCCTCTGGTGCCAGCTCTTGGACTTCGTCGAGAGTCTTGCCGACCCCGACCTCAAGTTGCTGCTGTCGACCATCCTGGCCGATCCAGCGATCGCGGGCGCTTATCGTGAAGCCCCTGCCGCCAGGCAGCTCCACCACGCCTGGCTCGGGGGCCTGCTGGAGCACGTGGTCAGCCTGCTCACCCTGGCCGACCGCGTCGCACCCCATTACCCCATCCTCGATCGCGACCTGCTGCTCACCGGCGTCCTCCTCCACGACATCGGCAAGATCCGCGAGCTGAGCTGGGGCATCGGCTTTGAATACACCCTTGAAGGGGTGCTGCTGGGCCACATTCAGATCGGCGCCGCCCTCGCCGAACGCACCATGGACAGCCTTCCCGACTTCCCGCCTAAGTTGAAAACGCTTGTCCTGCACATGATCCTCTCGCATCACGGCAAGCTGGAGTTCGGTTCTCCCAAGCTGCCCATGATCCCCGAGGCACTGGTACTCAACTTTCTCGACGACCTGGACGCCAAGATGCAAGCCGTGCAAAGCGAATTCGACAAGGCGATCCGCGAAGGCAAAGCCCCGGGCGAGCTAACTGGAAAAGTATGGGCCCTCGACAACCGCCAGCTCCTCAACTCGCGGCGCTGGCTGGCGGAAGGATAGAGAACTGGGACCGGCCGCGCTCTTCGCAAGCCAGCCTCCGATTCGCCCCAGCCGCTGAGGGATGGATTCTGCCAGGTTCCAAGCCGATTCTGCCTGCCCGCGCCTTCGCCGAAAGCCAGGTTGCCGGGGCAGCTTCTTACGCCAGATCCGCTTCTTCCACCAGTTCCAGCGCCGCCGTTCCCTTGCAGGGCGGAAGATAGCCCGCTGCGCGCCAGGCAATGGACAATCCTTCCATGTTCAGCAGCTTGCGAATCTGGCCGCGGGCGTGGTCGGCCCAGGGGCCCCGGTTGTCCAGCCTCAGATAGGCCTGCCAGTGGCGCAGAGCCTGGCGGCACTGCCCCTTGCGCTCGTAGGCCAAGGCCAGGTTGTAGTGGGCGTCGGCATAGCGCGGCGCCAGCGCAATCGCCTGGCGGTAAGCGGCGATGGACTCATTCGGCCGCTCCAGCTCGTCCAGCACGTTGCCCAGATCGAAGAAGGCCAGCACATACTCCGGATCGGCTTCGGTGGCGCGGCGATAGAGCTGCTCGGCAAGGCCATATTGGCGCAGGTGGAATTGGATGGTTCCCAGGTTGATGTAGGCCGCCGCGTACTCCGGATCGAGATCCAGAATCTCCTCGTACAGTGCAATTGCACGCTGCTTTTCGCCCGTCTCTTCGGCTTGCACGGCGGTTAGAAAACGGTCTTGCATGCCACGCGGGTCGGCCGTGCCGAAGCGCCGCAACGGACATGGCTCAGAGCCTGCCGACGGCCGGTCCATTCTGCCCAGGCGCTCAAAGTCGAAGAGTAATTGCCGCCGGATGGGGTCCACCATTGCCCCATGGTGGCGGAAGGCCAGCCGCCGCGTACCGGTGCGCACCAGGCAAGCCTCAAGCAGCGGATTGGCCATGCCCGCCACGGCCTTCATGGCCATGATCGAGTGCCGTATGGAAGCCGCTGGGACAGATTCCTCGCGCAGCGCGCGCAGAGTCCTCAACTGACCAAGATCCTGAAAGCTGTAGCTCTGCTGTTGCGCAATAAGTCCCGCTCGCTCCCACCCCTGCAACTGGCGGCAGCTAATCTGCAAGATGCGCAACACGTCTTGACGGCTATAACTGGTCACTCTTGAGTGCTCCCTCAAGTGCTTAGGCTCGGACTCAGGCTCGAACTCGTCTTCTCAGCCCGTTCCCGCAGCGCGAATCTCCGGCTCAGCCCTCGCCCGTAGCTCCTGGAACAGTTACAGAGGAACCGCTCTTGCTGCGATTATGCCAAGAGTCAGCGTGGATAAGCACACGGGAAATGCCCCACAACAAAAAAACAAGTGGATAAAGAGTGCATGACTTGGTTCAACCGCCGGCTTAGCTCTCTGCGCCCTGTGGAAAACTGAGAATAAATACATCAGTCCCGGCATAACCCGGTCAAAACCCGAGAACTACTTATGGTGGCTTGGCGTACGCCGCCACTCCGCAGTCATTCCGGCCACGCCGTCTCGAGTGCATGGGAACCAGGGAGGCCGCATTCTGAAGCCGCAACATTCAAGCTGAAGCTAGCATCGACCGGAGTAGGTAGGGGCAACCGCAGGAACGTCCCAAGGAGGCGGCGGAAATTGGCCCACCGGTGTACTTCCTGGAATGCGTCAAAGCCGGGATCGACCTCACCGAAGCGGCGGAACGAACCCCAATTGTGCTCTCGATCACTGTCCACGCAATCGCCCACCCTGCCAGGTTGGCGCGAGCGGCGCCCGCGAGCGGCCTTGAAAGTGGTATAGTTCTTCGTGGAGCAGCCGCGCTTGTTCAAGGCCGCTCAAGAGGCGAGGAGCCTTTAATGATTCGGCTACGACGCAAAAGTGGTAATTTTTTTCCACTTTGATGCGCAAGACATTGCTTGTTGCTGCCCCGGTCCGTCTGCAAACATAAGAAAATGAAGCGCAATGGAACTGGTCCCGAATGGCAGCCGGATTGCATGAGAATGTTCAAGGCGCAAACTCGTCGACTTCAGTTCCCAAGGAGGGCACTAGAGTGAAAGTGCAACGTCTGCTCACAAATTCGGCTTTGGCGGTCATCTTCGGCGCTTTTGCGCTCGCCGCGTCCTTCCCCGCGTACGCCGGTCCCATCACCGTCAATTGGACTGACTGGACCAGCTCACAGTACGCCTCGACGAGCAGTACCACTGGAAACGCTGTAGGCAATTTGGGCAGCATCTACGTTGACTATACCGGCGAAACCCTGGGCCTCAGCAATTCTACGTGGGCTCCGTCCCTTGGCCTGAGCAACCACGGCTTTTACCCCGGCTCCGGCGGTAGTGGCGTTTGGAATCCCAGCGCCAGCTGGACCAACTTAGGAGCCACCCAGAACATCGCGGACGCGCCGCCCACCAGCTACAACTCGGTTGCGATGAATGGCGGGACTGGCGCCAACGTCGAGACCATCTCCTTTTATTCCAATTGTGCTCCCAGCCTCGGAAGTTGCCCGGACCCCAGCCCCGTCTGGATCACTGACCCCGTCGTGGCCATTTGGAGCCTCGGATCGCCTGGGACGCCAGCGGAGTACATCTTCAACAGTGCGGAGCCTTTTGTGATCCTGGCTGGCGGTCCAGACGCTCAATTCGGGGGCGGTTCCATCACCGACACCGCTACCAACGCCGGCTGCGGCGCTTACACCGTATGCGGCGAAGAAGGTAACGGGGTGATCGAGTTCCTGGGCACCTTTGATGAGATCTCGTTTACTACGCCGGACTCCGAGGACTACTACGCCTTCACCGTCGGCGAGGGGGTGACCCCTGAACCAGAAACCCTGTCGCTCCTTGGCCTTGGACTTCTCGCGTTGCCCTTGCTTCGCAGTGCCGTTGCCCGCCGCCGTCGCGGGTGACGCTCCAGGCGACCGCTGAGACGATTGGTTTGCAGCAGATTGGCCGGTTTTTCCAGTTCTCGTATCTGAGGCATGGAAAGCCGGCCATTCGTATTTCGCGCGCGTTTCGCGCTAAGATAGAAGCAGCATGACGCTTTACCAGCCCATCCTGGCCCTCCTCTAGCGGCGCCCGCCGCCTATATTCGTTCTCCGCCTTCTTTCCTTCCCAACTCTTTTCCAGAGATTCAGCCGTCCGCAGGAGTGTTCCGTGATCGACCGATTACAGCAAATGGAGCAGCGCTACGAGGAGCTCTCCGCCCAGCTTTCCTTGCCCGAGGTTGTGAACGACCGCGAGAAGTATCAGAAAGCCGGCCGCGCCCTCAGCGAAATCGAAGTTCCGGTGATGAAGTTCCGCGAACTGAAGCAAGTGCGGCAGGCGCTGGCCGAAGCCCGCGCCATGCTGGCTGATCCCGAGATGAGCGCCATGGCCGAGGAAGAGATCGCCGCCTTGGCGCCCCGCGAGCCGGCCCTGGAAGAAGAGATCAAGACGCTGCTGCTGCCCAAGGATCCCAACGACGAGAAGAACGTCATCCTGGAGATCCGCGCCGGCACCGGCGGCGACGAAGCCTCGCTCTTTGCCGCCGAGATCTTCCGCATGTATCAGCGCTTTGCCGAGCAGCATCGCTGGAAGATCGAGCTGCTCTCGCTCTCCGAATCCGGCGTGGGCGGCTACAAGGAAGTGATCGCCATCATCGAGGGCGAGCGCGTTTACTCCCAGATGAAGTGGGAGAGCGGCGTCCATCGCGTGCAGCGCGTTCCCGCCACTGAAGCCCAGGGCCGCGTCCACACCTCCGCCGTCACCGTCGCCGTCCTCCCCGAGGCCGAGGATGTGGATGTGAAGATCGAAGCCAAGGACATCCGCATCGACACCTTCTGCTCCTCCGGTCCCGGCGGCCAGTCCGTCAACACCACCTACTCCGCCGTTCGCATTACGCACATCCCCACCAACACTGTCGTCAGTTGCCAGGACGAAAAGTCGCAGATCAAGAACCGCGAAAAAGGCATGCGCGTCCTGCGCTCGCGCCTTTACGA
>Ga0181526_10002669_pt1 | contig 15243 bp, 12 predicted proteins | sample PEATcosm2014_Bin_35_FD_119750 | JGI IMG/M metagenome (GOLD analysis project Ga0181526, IMG submission 119750) | Peatland microbial communities from MTU Mesocosm Facility, Houghton, MI, USA - PEATcosm2014_Bin06_30_metaG | ecosystem: Environmental > Terrestrial > Soil > Wetlands > Peat | place...
CCGGCTGCGGCAAGTCGACGCTGCTGCGCATCATCTCCGGGCTAGCGCCGCCGACCGCGGGAAAGGTGACGCTCGACGGCGAGCCGGTCGACGGCCCGGCGGAGGGCGTCGCGATGGTGTTCCAGAGCTTCGCGCTGTTCCCCTGGCTCACCGTGCTCGACAACGTCGAAATCGGGCTCAGGGCGAAGGGCGTTCCGCTCGACGAAACGCGCAAGCGCGCCTTGCAGGCGATCGACACCATCGGTCTCGACGGCTTCGAATCGGCCTATCCCAAGGAGCTTTCGGGCGGCATGCGCCAGCGCGTCGGTTTCGCCCGCGCGTTGGTCGTGCATCCGGAACTTCTCTTGATGGACGAGCCGTTCTCGGCGCTCGACGTGCTGACCGCGGAGACCATGCGCACCGACCTGCTCGACCTCTGGCACGAAGGGCGCATGCCGACCAAGTCGATCCTGATGGTCACGCACAACATCGAGGAAGCGGTGCTGATGTGCGACCGCGTGCTGGTGCTGTCGTCGAATCCGGGGCGGGTCGCGGCGGAAATCGCCATTCCGCTTCCCCAACCGCGCGACCGCCTCGAACCTGAATTTCGCCAGCTCGTCGACAAGATCTATGCGCTGATGACCCAGCGCCCCGAGGCGAAGCCGGCCGGTCGGGAAGCGGTCGCGCCGGGCGCCGGGCTCGGCCTCGCGCTGCCGCTCGTCTCCACCAATTCGCTCGCCGGCATGCTCGAGGAGATCGCCGCCCCGCCGTACAACGGCCAGGCCGACCTGCCGCACCTCGCCGACTCGCTGCATCTCGAGGTCGACGATCTCTTCCCGCTCGGCGAGACGTTGCAGCTGCTGCGTCTGGTCGAATTCGCCGACGCCGACATCAAGCTCACCGCCTTGGGCAAGCGCTTCGTCGACATGGACGTCGATCAGCGCAAGAAACTGCTCGGCGAACTGCTGCTCGCCAATATTCCGCTCGCCGCGCATATCAAACACGTGCTCGACGAGCGGCCGAGCCACCGCGCGCCCGCCACCCGCTTCCGCGAGGAGCTGGAGGACTACATGTCCGAGGACTACGCCGAACGCACCTTGCGCGCGATCATCAACCTCAGCCGCTACGGCGAGCTGTTCGCCTACGACGAGAACGCGCAAGCCTTCAGCTACGAGAATCCGCAGTAGCGGCGGCGCGGCGAGCGCCGTTGCGTCCTTTTACCGGCTTGTCGGGACGACCGCGATCCGATAGCGTTGTTGCATCGCACAATCCGGCGTGCGGCGACGCGCGTCTAGGGGAGAACAACGATGTCGGCAACCTCCGCGAGCCTCAAGATCGGCGAAACCAGCGTCGACTTGCCGATCAAGCAGGGAACCATCGGTCCATCGGTGGTGGATATCGCCAAGCTCTATGGCAAGACCGGCATGTTCACCTTCGATCCCGGCTTCACCTCGACGGCGAGCACCGAATCGAAAATCACCTACATCGACGGCGACGCGGGCGTGCTGCTCTATCGCGGCTACCCGATCGAGGAACTCGCCGAGCACGGCGATTTCCTCGAGACCTGCTACCTCCTGCTCTACGGGGAATTGCCGACCGCCACGCAGAAGTCCGACTTCGACTACCGCATCACGCGCCACACCATGGTGCACGAACAGATGTCGCGGTTCATCCAGAGCTTCCGCCGCGACGCGCACCCGATGTCGGTGATGGTGGCCTGCGTCGGCGCGCTCGCCGCCTTCTATCACGATTCCACCGACATCACCGACGAACATCAGCGGATGATCGCCTCGATGCGGATGATCGCCAAGATGCCGACCCTCGCCGCCATGGCGTACAAGTATTCGATCGGGCAGCCCTTCATCTACCCGAAGAACGAACTCGACTACGCCGCGAATTTCCTGCGCATGTGCTTTGCCGTCCCGTGCGAGGACTACAAGGTCAACAAGGTTCTGGCGCGCGCGCTCGACCGCATCTTCATTCTCCACGCGGACCACGAACAGAACGCCTCGACCTCGACGGTGCGTCTGGCCGGCTCGTCGGGCGCCAATCCCTTCGCCTGCATCGCGGCCGGCATCGCCTGCCTATGGGGCCCCGCGCACGGCGGCGCCAACGAGGCGGCGCTGAAGATGCTCGGCGAGATCGGCGACGTCGCCAATATTCCCAAGTTCATCGCCAAGGCCAAGGACAAGGACGATCCCTTCCGCCTCATGGGCTTCGGCCATCGGGTCTACAAGAATTACGACCCGCGCGCCAAGATCATGCAGAGGACCGCGCACGACGTGCTCAGCGAGCTCGGCATCAAGGACGATCCGTTGCTCGACGTGGCGATGGAGCTGGAGCGCATCGCGCTGCACGACGATTATTTCATCGAGAAGAAGCTCTATCCGAATATCGACTTCTATTCGGGCATCACGCTCAAGGCGATGGGTTTCCCGACCGACATGTTCACGGTGCTGTTCGCGGTGGCGCGCACCGTCGGCTGGATCGCCCAGTGGAGCGAAATGATCGAGGATCCGAATCAGAAGATCGGTCGCCCGCGCCAGCTCTACACCGGCGCGCCGCGCCGCGAATATCGGCCGATGGGCAATCGGTGAGGGGCGTTTCCGCGGCGCGACGGCTACGGCCTTCGCGGCGCCCGCGCCTCGATCGTGGCGAGCGTTTCTTGGGCCGCGCGCTCGCTCGGGGCTGCGCCGTCGGGCAAAAGCATCAGCGCGTCGAGACGGGCGAGCGCGGCGAGCTGCGCTTGTCGGGCGGACCCTTCGCGCAGGAGGCCGGCGAGCGCCGCGGCGAGATGGGCCGGCGTGCATTCGCGCTGCAGGAATTCCGGGATCGCCCGCTCGCCGAGGATCAGATTCGGCAGCAGGATCGAGGACGGCAGCGTGACGAAATGCTCGAGCGGCGCCTCGAGGCGCGAGACCTTGTAGGCGCCGACCATCGGCACGCCGGCGAGCGCGAGCTCCAGCGTCGCCGTCCCCGAAGCGGCGAGCGCGGCGCGCGCGACGCGAAACGCCGCGAGCTTGGCGGTCTCGCCGACTTCGATGCGCGGCGCGACCGCCCATTTCGCGGCGCGCGCGCGCACTTCGTTCTCCACGTGCGGCAGCGTCGGCAAGACGATCTCGAACGGGCCGGAAGCGCGCGCGAGAAGGGCCAGCGCGCCGGCGAAATCGTCCATCAGCCGCGCGATGATCGACCGCCGCGAGCCCGGCAACACCGCGACGATCGGCGGCGAGGTCTCGCGCCGCCTCGCCTCTTGCGCGGTCGGCCGCAACTCGCCGAGCCGCTCGATCAGGGGATGGCCGACGTAGACGCAGCGCGGCCCGCCGAGCCGCGCATGGGCGGCGGGCTCGAAGGGCAGCAGCGCCAGCACGCAATCGACATAGGCGCGCATCGCCCGGGCGCGCCCCGGCCGCCACGCCCAAACGGAAGGGCTGACGTAGTCGATCACCGGCAGTTCGGGCAGCGCGCGCCGCGCGCGCCGCGCCACCCGATGGGTGAAGTCGGGGCTGTCGACGATGACCAGCGCGTCGGGACGCTGGGCGACGATCGTCGCGGCGGTCTGACGAATGCGCGCCAAGAGGGTCGGCAGTCTCGCGACGACCGGCAGGAAGCCCATCACCGCGATGTCGCTCAGCGGGAACAGGCTCTTCAGCCCTTCGGCCGCCATCGCCTCGCCGCCGACGCCGAGAAATTCGATTCCCCCCGCCGTCTGCGCGCGCAAGGCCCGCATCAGTTTGTAGCCGAGCTGATCGCCGGAATGCTCGCCCGCGACCAGCGCGACGCGCAGCGCCCGCCTCGGCTCGCTCACGGCGCGAAGCCGACGACGAACAGGCCGGCTTCGTCGGCGGCGCGCGAAAGCGCCTGGCGATCGGCGACGAGAACCCGGCCGGCGGCGAGCGCGACGCCTTGCAATTGGGCGCGGCGCGCCGCTTCGATCGTCTGCGGGCCGACGACGGGCATGTCGAGGCGCAGGTCCTGATCGCGCTTCGGCGCCTTGACGAAGACCCCCGCCGGCCCGGGGAAGCGCAGGCGCCGCGAGGCCCTGAGCTCCGCGACGCGCGCCAGCATCGCGTCGGTGCCCTCGGCCGCCTCGATGGCGATGACGCGCGCGTCGGCGACGACGACGCCCTGCCCGACGTCGAACGGCGAAAGGGCGGCGAGGAGGGCCGCGCCGGCGCGCACATCGGCTTCCGCCCCGCCCGGGGCGGCGCAGGCGCCGATCGGTCCGGCGGGCGCCAGCAATTGCGGCGCGATCTCATGGGCGCCGACGACGCGAAGGCCTTCGCGCTCGAAGATCGCGGCGACGCCGACGAGCAGGCGGTTGTCGCCGCCGCGGAACAATTGCGCCAGTTCCGGCGCGCGCTTCAACGCGCCCCAGTCGAAACGCAGGTCGGCGAATTCCGGGCGGGTCATCGCGCCGACGAAGGCGAGGTCGGCGATCGCGCGCTCCTCGAGCGCGGCGAACATCTTGCCGAGCTGGCCCATGCGCACCCATGCGTGCGCGAACGCCTCGATCGCCGGATCGGACGAACCGACGATGCCGACGAGGAAGGGCGCGCGGCCGTTGGCCTCGGCGGCGCGCGCGACTTCGAGGGGAAAACCGCCGCCGCCGCACAGAATGGCGAGCGGGCGCGCGTCGCCCGGCGCGCTCAAACCTCGTCGTCCCGGCCCGGGCGCGGCGTGCAGATCGCGCGATCGCCGCCCTCGCGCAGGAACGCGACGATCTGCTGCACCGCCGGCTGATCGGGAAAGGCCGCCGCGACGTCTTCGGCGCGCTCCTTGAGCGTGCCATTGAGCGCGAACAATTGCCGGTAGGCGCGGCGCAGATCGTGGATCGCCTCGTGGGAAAAGCCGCGGCGCTTCAAACCGACGAAATTGAGCCCGGCGAGCGCGGCGCGGTTGCCGAGCGCGATGCCGAAGGGAATGATGTCGTTCTCGACCCCGGCGAGGCCGCCGACGAAGGCGTGCGCGCCGATGCGCACGAACTGATGCGCCGCCGATCCGCCGCTGAGAATCGCGAAATCGCCGATCTGGCAATGGCCGGCGAGCATGACGTTGTTGGAGAGGATGACGTCGTCGCCGACCCGGCAATCGTGCGCGACATGCGCGTTGGCGAGAAAGACGCTGCGCGCCCCGACGATCGTTCGCGAGCCGCCGCCCGCGGTGCCCGGATTCATCGTCACGCCTTCGCGGATGACGCAGTCCTCGCCGATCGAAAGACTGACCCGTTCGCCGCGATACTTGAGGTCCTGCGGCTCGTGGCCGATCGAGGCGAAGGGGAAAACGCGCGTGCGCGCGCCGATGCCGGTCAGGCCCGCGACGCTGACGTGCGAAATCAGCCGCACCCCTTCGCCGAGCGTCGCCTCGGCGCCGACGTGGCAAAACGGACCGATATGGACGCCGGCGCCGAGGCGCGCGCCGGGCTCGACGCAGGCGCTTGCGTGAACGTAGGCGTCTCGCGGCGACGGGCTGCTTTGAAGCGCGTTCATTCGTCCACCAGCATCGCGGAAATATTGGCTTCGCAGACCAGCGCGCCCTCGACCCTGGCCTCGCCGCGGAACCACCACATGTTGCGGCGCTTGGCGATTCGGGTCATTTGGTACCTGATCTGGTCGCCCGGCCCGACGGGCTTGCGGAACTTCGCCTTGTCGACGGTCATGAGATAGACGAGGCTCGGCTTGGCGAGGGCCGGCCGGCTCGCCACGCACAGCGCGCCCGCCGTCTGCCCCATGCCTTCGATCAGCAGAACGCCGGGCATGATCGGCCGCACGGGGAAGTGACCCTGGAAATGAGGCTCGTTGTACGTCACGTTCTTGATCCCGACGCCGTATTCGTCGCCGCGGGCCTCGACGATGCGATCGACGAGCAAGAAGGGATAGCGATGCGGCAACAGGACGAGCAGCCGCTGGATATCGTAACTTTCAATCGTTGCGCCCGTCCCGTCGTTCATCACGCCCTCCTTGCGCACTAGCCGAGGGCCAATGCCCCGTCCTCGGCCCGCCGTCAACCCTGGCGCGGCGCTGGCGCGCCCCTCGGAGGCGTCGAGAACAAGCGGGAACCGGTCCTTCCCGGGGACGATCGCTGCGCCGGGGCCGCCCTAACGCGCGCCGGGCTCGCGGGAGTTGGCGCCGCCGGCGAGCCTGCCGACGGCCGTCACTTCGCGCCAGTGCTCGCGCATGGGCTTGGCCGGCGTGCCGCCCCATCGCTCGCCGGCGGGGACGTCGCGCATGACGCCGGCTTGGGCGCCGATCTGCGCGCCGGCGCCGATCTCCAGATGGCCCGTCAGGCCGGCCTGGCCGCCGAGGGCCGCGAAGTCGCCGATCACGGTCGAGCCGGAGACGCCCGCTTGCGAGACGAGAATGCAATGGCGGCCGACGCCGACGTTGTGGCCGATCTGCACGAGATTATCGATCTTGCTCCCCTCGCCGATGATCGTGTCGCGATTGGCGCCGCGATCGATCGCCGCGCCCGCGCCGATCTCGACGTCGTCCTGAATGATCACGCGCCCGACCTGCGGCATCTTGAGATGCCCGCCGGGACCCGGCGCGAAGCCGAAGCCGTCCTGACCGATGTGCGCGCCGGGATGGATGATCACGCGATCGCCGATGAGCGCGCAGACGATCGAAGCGAGCGGGCCGACGACGCTGTCGCGGCCGATGCGCACGTGCGGGCCGATCACCGCGTTCGCGCCGATCACCGCGCCGGCGCCGATCTCGGCGAAGGGACCGATCACCGCGCCGGGGTCGACGATCACCCCGGGCTCGAGCCGCGCCGTGGAATGGACGCGAGCCACCGGCGAAACGCCGGTTTCGCCGAACGTCGAGCGCGGCCTGACCGCCTCAGGGTAGAGCCGCGCCATCACTTCGGCCATCGCGCGATAGGGCTGCGGCGTCGTCAACGTGGCGCAGCCCGCCGGCGCCGACGCGGCGTAGCGCGGCGCGACCAGGACGGCCGCGGCGCGCGTCGCCTTGAAATCGTCGAGGTAGCGCGGATTGTCGAGAAACGCCAGATCGTCCGGCCCGGCTTCGTCGAGCGCGGCGACGTCGCGAACGGTTCTCTCAGGCGCGGCGCCCTCGCTCAGCGCGGCGCCGGTCCATTGCGCGATCCGACCGAGCGTCGGCGCCGCCGCCGGCGGGAAAAAGCTGATCTTCGCCAAGGCCGGACGTCTTTTCTGAAGCCGGAGGTCTCGCGTTCGAAACGCGCCCCTTCCCCCGCGAAGGGAGAAGGGGTGCGGCCCGGTTCAAATTGGCCGACGCAAGCCGCTAGAAGCTCGCGCCGCCGGTGAAGTTGAAGGCCTGAAGCTGATCGTATCGGCCCTTGGTGATCGCATAGGCGTAGTCGATGCGGATCGGCCCGAGCGGCGACGCCCAGATGATGCTCGCGCCCGCCGAGGAGCGGATGATGCGCTCGTCGTCGACCTGCAAGCAGCTCTGCTGCCACAGCAGGCCGCCCTGGGCCGCGATCTGCGATGGCGTCAGGCAGGAGGTATAGCCGAGCACGTTCGAGAAATTGGTCTGGCCGGAATACCCGAACAGCGTGCCCGCGTCGGCGAAGATCGCGCCCTTCAGCCCGATCTCCCTCGGCAAGCCGAAGATCGGGAACTGGATTTCCGCGCTGCCGCCGAAATAGGTGTTGCCGCCGAGACCGTTGCCCGCGATGTTGAACGGATCGGAAATGTCACGCGGGCCGAGCCCGCCCGGCGCGAAGCCGCGCACCAGCGTCGGGCCGAGGTTGAAGTCGTCCATCAGCGGCAAAGTTCCGCCGCCGACGGCGGTGATCTGGCCGCCCTGCAATCGCAGAAGGCCGACGAGATCGTCGGTGATGGGATAGTAATACTTGCCGTCGAAGGTCTCGCGCACGAACTTCGACTGGCCGCCGAGGCCCGCCACGTCCTGATGGAAGTTCACATAGGCGCCGCTGCTGGGGTTCTTGCGGTCGTCGATGTTGTCCCAGATCAAGGAATAGCCGACCAGCGAGGTCACCACCTGCCCCAGCGCCGCCGCCTGCTTGATCGCCACCGACGCCTGGCCGTTGTTCAAGCAGTTGGCGTACAGGCTGGGAGTCACGTAGCCGACGCCGGGCTGATAATATTGTGAAGTGGGACCCGGGCTGCCGCCGACGAGGTTGGTGGGATTGTCGCAGTCGTCATAGGGCTGCGCGGCCGTGTTGGGGACCCTGATCGCCGACTCGTAGAGCGAATAATTCGGCTGCAACGTGAACTCGTCGGTGATGGGAACGCCGAGGCGAAAGTTCACGCCGGTGGTCCAGGTCTGATAGAGCGCCCACTGGTTCTGGTCCTGCTCCTTGTGGAAAACGTCGAACCCGGCCGCGAGCCGCTGATCGAGGAAATAGGGTTCGGTGAAGGAGACGCCCCAGCCGCGGCTGTACTGGCCGTCGGAGGCGCTGACCCGGACATATTGGCCGCGACCGAGGAAATTGGTTTCGGTGAACGCGATCTCGGCGAGGAAGCCCTCCGTGGTCGAGTAGCCGCCGCTGAGGCTCACCGAGCCCGTCGGCTGGTCCTCGACCTCGACGGTGACGATCACCCGGTCGGGCGTGGTGCCCGGCCGCGTCGAGATATGCACTTTCTTGAAGTAGCCGAGCCGATTCAGCCGGCGCTCGCCCCGCTCGACCAGGGCGTGGTTGTAGGGGTCGCCTTCGCCGATGTCGAACTCGCGGCGGATCACATAGTCGCGCGTGCGCGTGTTGCCGACGACGTCGATGCGTTCGACATAGACCTTGGGGCCCTCGTCGACGGTGAAGGCGAGCGCGATCTGGTGCGTCGCTTCGTCGCGATCGCCGTGCGGGCGCACGTCCGCGAAGGCGTAGCCCTGCCGCGCCATTTCGCGCGTGATCGAATCGACCGTCTTCTCGACGGCGGTGGCGTTGTAGACGTCGCCGGCGCGCAGCGTGATGTATGGATCGAGCGTCTGGCTCGCGATCTGGGGAAGGCGCGAGGTCACGCTGGCGCCGGATACGTGATATTGCGGGCCTTCGTCGATCGAGATCGTGATGACGTAGCCGCCCGGATCGTCGACATAGGCGACGTCGGTGTTGGTGATGCGGAAGTCGGCGTAGCCGTTCTTCATGTAATATTTGCGGATCGCCTCCTCGTCGGTGGCGAGGCGATCGGGATCGTAGACGTCGCTGGTCTTGAACCAGGAGAGGAGGTTCATCTCGGTCGTCTGCATCAGCGATTTCAGGCGATAGGTCGAAATGGCGTGGTTGCCGACGAACTTGATTTCGCGAACGCCGGTCTTGTCGCTTTCCTCGACCTTGAAGACGAGATCGACGCGTCCGTTGGGCAATTGCACCAGGCGGTAGCTGACCTTGGTGGCGTTGCGGCCGATCTTCTTGTAAGCGTCCTTGATGCGCTCGACGTCGGCGTCGGCTTTCGCCTGGTCGAAGCCGGTGAACGCCTTGGATTGGACTTCGACCGCGAGCTGGTCGCTCTTGAGCGTCTTGTCGCCCTCGAACGCCACGCGATTGATGATCTGCGCGTTCTCGGCGATCGTGACGATCACCTGTCCGTCGACGATCTTCGCGCTCACCTTGGAGAACATGCCCGTCGCCGACAGGTCGGCGACGGCGCGATTGACGCTCGCCTGGTCGGTGCCGGTGAAATAGGAGCGAATCGTCGCCGCGTCGGTGTGGCTCGCGCCCTCGACGACGATCGATTGCGGGGAAACCTGCGCCGCCGCCGGCGCGCACGGCCAAACCGCGCCGCACGTCACCACGACCGCGAACAGGAGCGCGCCAAAATATCCGCGAAACCCATGCATTTGGCTCGTTGTCCCCGTGTCGCAACCGGGCCGAACGGCCTCGGTTTTTGGCGCCCGCGCCTCCCGGCGCGACACGCGTCTTGGCCGATTCGCGCTTCGCGCCGAAGTTAGCGCGTTCGCCCGCCGCCGGGCGAGCGAGGCGTTAATTCGCTTTTACCCGTTTTGCGCGCGCGTGCAAACTCGAATTCGCCCGACCCCGGCGCAATTCGCCGCAGCGTTGCCGACGCGCCACGATTCATGGCCGATAAAGGGCCAAATGCCGGAATCATGGCCGATCGACGGCTAATTGCCGCCGCCGACCAGCCGCAAGATGTCGTGCGACGTGGTGAAGATCATCAGCAGGGCGACAAACGCAATGCCGACGCGCAAGCCGATCTGCTGAACGCGCTCGCTCAGCGGACGGCCGCGCAGAGCTTCGAGCGCGTAAAACAACAGATGACCGCCGTCGAGCAGGGGAATCGGCAGCAGATTCATCAAGCCCACCGAGACCGAGAACAGCGCGGCGAGGTTGAACAATTGCCACGGGCTGATTTTCGCCATTTCCCCGGCGATTTGCGAGACCGCGATCGGTCCGGAGAGGTTGTCGGCCGATTCGCGGCCGGCGAACAGCCCGCCGACATAGGCGCCCGTCGCCTTGACGATGAACCAGACCTGCTCGCCGGCCCAGACGGCGCAGGTCGGCGCCGCGCAATGCTCGAACTTCACGTCTTCCGGATCGCGCGAGGAGACGAGCCCGAGATGTCCCATCCGACGCTTGCCGAGCGGGCCCTGATCGACCACGGCGATCTGCGGCGTCGCGGTCAGCCTCGCCTCGCCCGCGGCGCGCTCGACGACGAACGTCATCGGCAGCCCCGTGCTCAGCATCGTCGCCTGCTGCAAGTCCTGAAACGTCTCGACCGGCTCGCCGTTGATCGACGTGACGAGGTCGCCCGCCAGGAATCCCGCCTGCGCGGCCGGCGATCCGGCTTCGACCGCGCCGATCCGTGCGGTATGCTCGAACCGGCCGAAGATCATGAAGAGCGCGGTGAAAATCACGAAGGCGAGAATGAAGTTGGCGACCGGCCCGGCTGCGACGATGGCGGCGCGCTTGCGCACCGGCTGGCCGGCCAGGGTCAGCGCCCGCTCGCCGGGCGCCATCGCCTCCACGCCCGCGAGGTTCGGCGCGCTCGCCGCGTTGGCGTCGCCGTGAAATTTGACATACCCGCCCAGGGGAAAGGCGGCGATCCGCCAGCGCGTGCCCGCCTTGTCGACGCGGGCGTACAATTCCGGGCCGAAACCCAGCGAGAACGCGTCAATTTTCACCCCGCACCACCGCCCGACGAGGTAATGGCCGAGTTCATGAAAGAAAACGATCACGCTCATGACGAAAATGAACGGCAGCACATACCAGCCCATCCAGTCGACGGCCGCGCGCAATTCGTTCAAGAGCGCCATCACGTAAGTCTCCGCCGACCGCGCGAGCGCGACGCGCCCGGGCATCTTGGTTACCAATTGGTTTACAATGACGTATAGACCGCCCTAGGCCAAGAGGGCGAGCGCCCTATCTCGCGCGATATGGTGAATCGCCAGCGCCGGCGCAACCGCGGTGTTCGCCGGCGTCTCGCCGGGGGGGCGAAGGACGGCGTCGCGTCCTCACCATTGGAAGAGGCCGCCCGCGATCCAATCGCCGCTCGATCGCGACCAGGCGACGAACGCCGCGAACGTCGCCGCGGCGACGAACCCGTCGAGCCGATCCATCACGCCGCCGTGGCCGGGGATGAGATGGCTGGAGTCCTTCGCGTCGAACCGCCGTTTGACCGCGGATTCGAAGAGATCGCCGAGCTGCGCGACGACCGAGGCGGCCAGGCCGAGCAGCAGAATGGGGGTCAACGGCGCGCCCGCGGGCGCGGCGAACAGGCCGACGGCGCCGCCGCAGAGGGCGCCCGTCAGCGCGCCGACGACCGCGCCGGACCAGGTCTTGCCGGGGGAAACGCGCCCCCACAACTTGGGGCCGCCGATCAGCCGGCCGCCGAAAAACGCCATGATGTCGGTCCCCCAGACGACCGCGAACAGCCACAGGACCGCGTGCAGACCATGCGCGGGGCTGCCGCGCAGCAGCACGGGGCTCGCCACGATCGCCCCCGCGTAGAGGACGCCGGCGCCCGACCAGAGGCGCGCTCGCCGGTCGGGGCCCGCGACCAGTCCGGTCAGAACCGCGCCGACGGCGAGCGTCGCCAGCGCGCTCTTCGCCGAACCGTGCAAGGCGAACGGCGAAGCGGCAAGGAGCGTCAGCGCGCCGACGCCGAGCCGCGCCGGGAGCCGCTCGCCGCCGATCAGCTCTTGCCATTCCCACAACGCCAGCGCCGCGGCGATCAGCCAGAACGCCAGAAAGAAGAAGCCGCCGGCCCACGCCGTGATCAGGGCGGCGGCCATCAGGGTCACGCCGGCGGCGGCGCGCAGCGGCAGCTCGGCGCCCAGGCCGCCGCGCGATTGGCCCGCGCCGGTCGGAGGACTTCGCGCGGGATCCGCCATCGCGCCCCTCACGAAACCGACATGACCGGCGCCGGCGCGCGCGCGCCGCCGTAACGCCTCTCGCGCGCCGCGAATTGGGCGAGCGCGGCGGCGAAGGCGGCGTGGTCGAAATCCGGCCAATGGATCGGCAGGAACACCAGCTCCGCATAAGCGGCCTGCCACAGCAGAAAATTCGACAGACGCTGCTCGCCCGAGGTGCGGATGATCAGGTCGGGATCGGGAATGCCCGCGGTGTCGAGCCGCGTCGCCACGAGATCGGCGTCGATCGCGGCCGGATCGAGCTTGCCCTCGGCCGCCTGGCGCGCCAGGCTGCGCGCCGCCTCGACGATCTCCTGCCGCGCGCCGTAGTTGAAGGCGACGACCAGCGTCAGGCCGCGATTGGCCGCGGTCAGCGTCTCCGCCTCCTCGAGCAGCGCCGCGATGTCGGCGGGAAGCCCGGCGCGCAGGCCGATCACCCGCACCCGGACGTCGTTGCGATGGAGATCGGCCAGATCGTTGCGGATGTAGCGCTTGAGAAGCCCCATCAGCATGGCGACCTCTTCGGCCGGCCGGCTCCAGTTCTCCGATGAGAAGCTGTATATCGTCAGATAGGGGATGCCGAAATCGATCGCCGAGCGCACCGTCCGGCGCACCGCCTCGACGCCGCGCCGATGACCCTCGAAACGCGGCAGGCCGCGCGCCTGCGCCCAGCGCCCGTTGCCGTCCATGATGATGGCGACGTGCTCCGGCTCGCGGCGATCGGCGGCGAAGCGGGAAGTTTCGATCGGGGGCGTCGACATTCGGCAGCCTCGGCGGGACTAGACCTGCATGATTTCCTTTTCTTTGGTCGCGAGCAAGACGTCGATTTCTCCGATCGCCTGATCGGTCGCCTTCTGCACTTCGGCCTCGTGGCGCTTTTCGTCGTCCTCGGCGATCGCGTGCTCCTTGAGCAGCCTCTTGAGCACGTCGAGCCCGTCGCGGCGCACGTGACGCACCGCGACGCGCGCGTCCTCGCTGTATTTGTGCGCGACCTTGACCATCTCCTTGCGGCGCTGCTCGTTGAGCTCGGGGATGCGGATGCGCAGCGTCGCGCCCTCGACCGTCGGGCTGAGGCCGAGATTGGCGTCGCGGATCGCCTTGTCGACCGCCTGCACCAGTCCCTTGTCCCAAACCGAAACGGACAAGGCGCGCGGCTCGGGCACGCTGATCGTCGCGACCTGATTGATCGGCATGCGTTGCCCATAGGCCTCGACATGGACGGGCTCGAGCAGGCTGGGGCTCGCCCGGCCGGTGCGCAAGCCCCCCAGTTCGTGCTGGAGCGTCGCCTGCGCGCCCTGCATGCGGCGCTTGAGATCGGCGAGATCGAAAGTCGGCAAGGACGCCATCGTTGAACCCACATCTCTGGTTAGACGGACATTGACGCTCGCTGGGGCGCCGCGGCGGTCGATTCGCGGCGCGCCGGCGGCGCGCGAGGCGGCATTGATAGCATAGGTTGCGCCGCCTGACAGCGGGGCGCGGCCGCGGCGGTTCGGCGCGCTCGCTTCGACCGCGCGCGCGTCGCTCAAGGATTTTGCGCGGCGCGCGCGGCGATCGCCGGCTTTTCGCGGCGCGCCGCCTGGGCCATCGCGGCGAGCGCCGCCTGGCCCTCGGGCTGGATCATCCCGGCCGACATGATCAGCTTGGCCGCGTCGTCCGGCGTCATCGCCAGTTCGATGACGTCGGCGGTCGGCACGAAGAAGTAGAAGCCGGTCGTCGGGTTGGGCGTGCACGGCAGGAACACCGACGTCATGTCGCCGGCCGGCAGCACATCGGCGACGGCTTTGGTCGGAGGGGAGGAAACGAACACCACCGTCCACGAGCCCTTGGAGGGAAACTCGACCAGTCCGACCTTGCGAAAATGGGTGCCGCCCTGGGCGAACACGGTTTCGAATATCTGCTTGACGCCCTTATAGATGCCGCGCACCACCGGCGTGCGGTCGACGATCGCCTCGCCGACGTTCACCAGGGTGCGCCCGGCGATGTTGGCGGCGAGGAAGCCCAACAGGGTCAGGCCGATGACGACGATGACGACGCCGAAGCCGGGGACGTGGAACGGCAGATACGAATCGGGCCAAAGGCTCGCCGGCGCCAGCGGTTTGACCCAATTGTCGACGGTGTCGATGAACCACCACGCGATATAGGCGGTGACCGCTACGGGGCCGAAAACCACCAGCCCGGTGAAGAACCAGGATCGCAGCCGCGCGGCGAGCGAGCGCTGCAAAGCGCCGCCGGGCTTGGGCTCTGACGTCATCGTCGCTCTCGGCAGGAAGGACCGCGCCGAACATGGCCGCTCGCGCCGGCAAATGCAAGGCGCGGGCGCGCCGCCAGCCTACTCCACCGTCACCGATTTGGCGAGGTTGCGCGGCTGGTCGGCGTCTTTGCCCATGACGACGGCGGTGTGATAGGCGAGCATCTGGACCGGCGCGGCGTAGACGATCGGCGCGAAAGTAGCGGCCATGTCGGGCATGGCGAGGAAGCCTTCGAGCTCGAGCGACGCCTCGGCGGCGGCGTGGGCCTCGCCGATCAGGATGATGCGCCCGCCGCGCGCGGCGACTTCCTGCATGTTGGAGACGGTTTTTTCGAACACCGCGTCGCGCGGCGCGATGACGATCACCGGCATGTCCTCGTCGATCAGCGCGATCGGCCCGTGCTTCAATTCGCCCGCGGCGTAGCCCTCGGCGTGGATGTAGCTCAATTCCTTGAGTTTCAGCGCGCCTTCGAGCGCGATCGGGTAGGCGGCGCCGCGGCCGAGATAGAGAACGTCGCGGGCGCGTGCGAGTTTGTGGGCGATGTGCTCGACCGCGGGCTCGAGCTTCAGCGCCTCGGCGAGAAGGCCGGGCGTGGCGACGAGTTCGCCGACGAGCGCGGCTTCTTGGGCTTCGCCGAGCGCGCCGCGGGCGCGCGCCAGGCCGAGCGCCAGGCACGCCATCGTCGCCATTTGGCAGGTGAAGGC
>Ga0181526_10002671_pt1 | contig 15236 bp, 16 predicted proteins | sample PEATcosm2014_Bin_35_FD_119750 | JGI IMG/M metagenome (GOLD analysis project Ga0181526, IMG submission 119750) | Peatland microbial communities from MTU Mesocosm Facility, Houghton, MI, USA - PEATcosm2014_Bin06_30_metaG | ecosystem: Environmental > Terrestrial > Soil > Wetlands > Peat | place...
CGACATCGCCGATCCGGCTGACGACTTCTCGGTCGCCGAGTTCCAGGCGGCCGCCCGTCGGGCGCTGGCGGGGATCCGCCAGCGGGGGCATCTCGCCGTGCTCGTCGGGGGCACGGGCCTGTACCACCGTTCGGTCATCGACGAGCTCGAGCTGCCGGGGAGGTTCCCGACGGTCGTGACGTCACTGGAGACGGAGCTCGACGGTCCGGGCGCACTACCGCTGGCAGCCCTTTACGAGCGGCTGAAGGTCATCGACCCGCTCGCTGCCTCGCGGATCGAGCCCGCCAACAGGCGGCGCATCCTGCGGGCGCTCGAGGTGTGCATCGGCGCCGGCCGACCGTATTCGTCTTTCGGCCCGGGCCTCGAGCACTACGCGCCGGTTGCGGTGCGGATGGCGGGTCTGATGCTCGACCGCAGCGAGATCGACCGGCGACTCGAGGAGCGCCTGGAGCGCGAGCTGAAGGAGGGTTTCGTGGAGGAGGTCGCCGCCCTGGCGGCGCGTCCTGGCGGGCTCTCCCGCACGGCCCGCCAGGCGATTGGGTACCGCGAGCTGCTGGCGGTCGTCGGGGAGGGCCGGCCGCTCGCCGAGGCGAGAGTCGCCATCCTGCGGCGCCTCAAGTCCTTCGCCCGCCGGCAAGAAGCCTGGTTCCGCCGCGACCCGCGCGTCACCTGGTTTTCGGCCGCCGACGCCCGCCTGCCCGACACCCTGCTCGAGTGGTGGCGTGGCCCGGCGCCGGCGCCCTCATGGGAGACTGGTTCACCGTGACGGTCGTGTCTCTGTTCAAATATCAAGCTCTCGGCAACGACTTTCTCGTCGCCCTCGATCCCGCCGGGCTGCCGGGCAACGACGAGCTCGACAAGGACTTCGTCTCCGCCGTTTGCGACCGCCACCGCGGCATCGGTGCCGACGGCATCATGGTCGTCCGCCCTGTCCGGCCGGCTGCCGGGCGCCGCCCGGATGTGACGATGGAGTTGCGCAACGCCGACGGGAGCCGGGCAGAAACGAGCGGCAACGGCTTACGTTGCCTGGCCTTGGCGCTCCTCGATGCGAGAGCCCTGCCGGGTCCTGACGTGCTCGTCGCCACCGACGCCGGGCCGAGGCTCGTGACGGTGCTCGATCGCCTCGACAGCGCCACGGCCAACGTGCGGACCGAGATGGGGCAGTTGACGGTGGGGCCGGCGCGGCCGGCGCCGTGGCTCGCGGGGCAGTGGCAGGCGCGCCGGGTCGATGCCGGCAACCCGCACCTCGTCATCATGGGCGCCTCCCTCGAGGGCGTGGACATCGCCGAGCTCGGCCGCCGCCTCGAGCACGCCGAGCCTGGCGGACAGAACGTCGAGGTCGTCGCAGGAGACGGGGGAGGCGGGCTCGATCTGCTCGTGTGGGAACGCGGAGCCGGACTGACGGAGGCCTGCGGTTCGGGGAGCTGTGCGGCGGCGGCGGCGGCGCACGCCGCCGGGCTCGTCGGCAGCCGAGTGGAGGTGCACAACCCGGGCGGGACGCTCGTCGTCGACTTGTCGGGTGTCGATGCCCTGTCGCCCTCGGTGTGCTTGAGCGGTCCGGCCAGTCGGGTGTGCCGCCTCGAGCTCGTGCCGAGCGAGATCGACGTGCGCGCTTGAGGCGCTGGCGAGGCGGCTCATGAGCCTCATCGATCGGAGCTTTCGGGAGAAGATCATCCTCGTCGGCGTCGTGTCCTGGCCCCGCACGGCCGAGGAGGTCGATGCCAGCCTGGACGAGCTGGCGCTCCTCGTTGACACCGCCGGGGCCGACGAGGTGGGCCGCGTGATCCAGCGGCGGGAGACACCGGACCCGGCAACCTACATCGGACAGGGCAAGGCGCAGGAGTTGCGCCGCCTCTCCGAAGCCGTCGACGCCGACACGGTCGTGTTCGACGACGAGCTCACACCGGCTCAGCAACGCAACCTCGAGAAGGTCCTCGGGCGCACGGCCATCGACCGGACGGCCGTCATCCTCGACATCTTCGCCCAGAACGCCCGAACCGAGGAGGGCAAGGCGCAGGTCGAGCTCGCCCTCTCGCAGTACCGGCTGCCCCGCCTTCGCGGCCGCGGCATCACGTTGTCGCAGCAGGCCGGCCGTATCGGCACGCGGGGCCCCGGCGAGACCCAGCTCGAGGAGGACCGGCGACGCATCACGCGGCGGATGCGCAAGCTGGAAGCCGAGCTGAGGGATCTCGAGGCGACGCGCCGCACCCAGCGGAGGTCACGGGCCCGCAGCGCCTACCGCGAGGTCTCGCTCGTCGGTTACACGAACGCCGGGAAGTCCACCCTCCTCAACTGCCTGACAGCCGCAGGCGTGCTCGTCGAGAACCGCCTCTTCTCGACACTCGACCCGCGCACGCGGCGCCTCGAGCTGCCCGGCGGCGAGAGCGTGCTGTTCTCCGACACGGTGGGTTTCGTGCGGAAGCTCCCGCACCTGCTCGTGGATGCCTTCCACGCCACCCTCGAGGTCGTGAGCACGGCGGATCTGCTCGTGCACGTCGTCGACGGTTCGGCGAGCGACCCGGTCGGCCAGATCGAGGCCGTTCACAGCGTCCTCGCCGAGATCGGGGCGAGCGAGGTGCCCGAATTGCTGGCCATCAACAAGGCCGACCGGGCGCCCCGGGAGGCGGCCCGCTTGGCCGGCAGCTATGAAGGCGCCGTATCCTTCTCCGCTCTCACGGGCCGGGGTGTGCCCGAGCTGCTCCGCGCCGTCGCCGAACGTCTGCGGGCTTTCGACCGGACCGTCGAGCTCAGCGTGCCGGTCGGCAGGGGAGATGTCGTGGCGGCGTTGCATCGCCAGGGCGAGGTGCTCGACGAGACCTACGAGGGGGAGGCGGTGACCGTGCGGGCGCGACTCGACGACGAGGGAATCCGGCGCTTTGGGGAGTTCGTGAAACGATGACTGTTGCAAGTGGTCAGGCGCGAGCCGCCGAAGGCTTCGTGCCGCCCATCTACCCCTTCGACAAGTTGACCGAGTTCTCGCAGCTGGCGGCGTCCCACGAGGGCGGGCCGGTGGACCTCTCCGTCGGGACGCCCTGCGACCCGCCCCCAGCCGAGGTGGTGGAGGCGCTCGGCCATTCCGGTACCGAGCGCGGCTACCCGACCTCGCTCGGATCATTGGAGCTGCGGGAAGCCGCGTCGGCCTGGATGGAGCGGCGTCTCGGCGTGAGCGTGCCGACGTCGGCCGTCGCCGCCTGCGTCGGGACAAAGGAGCTCGTCGCCGGCGTACCGCACTGGCTCCGGCTCCGCGACCCCTCCCGCGACACGGTGCTCTACCCGTCTCTCGCCTACCCCACCTATGAGATGGGAGCAACCCTGGCCGGCTGCCGGGCGGTGCCTGTGCCGTTGCGAGCGAGCGGCGGCATGGATCTCTCCGCCGTGGCCGATGAGGACGCAGAGCGGGCTCTCTGCCTCTGGGTGAACAGCCCCGGCAACCCCGGTGGCCAGTTGGAGGATCTCGGCGAGGTGGCACGGTGGGGGCGCGAACGCCGCATCCCGGTCTTCTCCGACGAGTGCTACGTCGAGTTCACGTGGGCGTCGCCCCGCCACACGATTCTCGAGCATGGCGAGGCCGGCCTCGTGGCCGTCCACTCCCTCTCGAAACGCTCCAATCTCGCCGGCCTACGCGTCGGCGTCTTCGCCGGCGATCCCGAGATCGTGGCCTACCTCGCCGCCGTGCGCCGCCACGCCGGCTTCATGGTGGCGGGTCCGGTGCAGCGGGCGGCGGCCGTCGCCTTCGCCGACGACGACCACGTGGAGCGCCAGCGGGCGATCTACCTCGAGCGCCTGCAACGATTCGCCGGCTGGCTGAACGAGGTGGCCCTCCCCGTCGAGCTGCCGGGCGGCGGCTTCTACCTCTGGGTGCCGGTGCCGGACCGCTTCGTCGGAAGGGCGGGGGAGGTCAGCCCGGCCTTTGCCCTCGGCCGTCATCTCGCAGCCGCCGCCGGTGTCCTCGGGAGCCCGGGCGACGCCTACGGCCCCTACGGCACGAGCCACCTGCGCCTTGCCATGGTGCAGCCGATGGAACGCCTCGAGCTGGCCGCCGAGCGCTTGCGGCGGGCTACTGCAGCAGGAGCTTCGAGCTGAAGAGCTCGAGCACCTGATCGAGCGCTGCTCGCGTGGCGCTGCCCGCCTCGTCCTTCAGATCCTCGGTGAGGACCGAGTGGGCGGCGCTGCGATAGCCCTCCGGGTTGCCCTTCGAGGAGTCGATCTCCACGGCAACGAAGTGGTCACCGAGCTCGTGGCGCAGCCGCTGGAAGCGCTCCGGCGGAGCCGCCCTGTCGCCCGTGAAGCGGAGGCCGAGCACACAGAGATCCTCGTCGTCGCAGCGCTGGCGGGCGCGAGCGAGGTCGGCGTCGCTGAGACCGACATCGCTCTTGCGGTTGGCACTGACTGCGAATGGCAACGACGGCTGCGAGAGCACCGGTGCCAGTACGACGTCGTCCACCATCATGGCCAAGGCGAAACCTCCCGTCAGGCACATGCCGACGACGCCGACACCCGGTCCTCCGCACTCGTCGTGAGCTGCTTTTGCCAGCACCCGTAGCCAGGCCGTGATCGGACTCGTACGGCGTCTCGCCAGAATGGAGAACTCGCGGCTGACACAGACACGGGCAATCACCCGCATCGCATTGGTCATCGTGGGCTCGATCCCAGGCGTGCCGAACAGCTGCGGCAGCACGGCCGTGCAGCCGATGCCCGCCACGCGCCGCCCGAACTCGGCGACCTTCGGCGTGATGCCGGGTATCTCGCTGATGACGACAACGGCCGGTCCGCTCCCGGTCCGGTAGACGTCTCGGGTTTTGCCAAGGGCGCTGAAAGGTGAGCAGGTGTAGTCCTGCAGCGGAGACGGGAGGGCGCTCCCGGCACCTGAGCCCGCCCGCGAGTCCCGATCCGGCATCGCCGGAGACTAGTCGAGGGGGCTGCGGCTACTAGGTTCGGCGCCGTGGACAGACTTCGCGCCGATATCGAGGAACTGTGGGCCAGGCGTGCCGAGCTGACACCCGCCGATCGGGCTGCCCGCGAGCGAGTAGCGGAGGCGATCGGGCTCCTCGACAGCGGCACGGCCAGGGTGGCGGAGGTGCCTGCCGAGGGCAATGGGGGCGATGGCGCCACCGTCGTCGTGAACGAATGGCTGAAAGAGGCGATCCTGCTGTGGTTTCTCCTCGCCGAGGTTTCGACGATCGAGCTCGGCCCATTCGAGTACTCCGACAAGGTGCCGCTCAAACACGACTTTGCAGCCTCCGGAGTCCGCGTCGTGCCGGGCGCCTCGGCGCGGTGGGGGTCGTTCCTCGATCGCGGTGTGATCCTGATGCCGAGCTACGTGAACATCGGCGCCCGCGTCGGCGCCGGCACGATGGTGGACACCTGGGCGACCGTGGGGTCGTGCGCCCAGATCGGCGAGCGGGTGCACCTGTCGGGAGGAGTCGGCATCGGCGGCGTCCTGGAGCCGCCGAACGCCGTGCCGGTCATCGTGGAGGACGACGTCCTCGTCGGCAGCCGGTCGATGCTGACCCAAGGAGCCCGCGTCGGCCGCGGCTCGGTGCTCGGCGAGGCAACGATCCTCAACCCGTCGATACCCGTTGTGGACGGCGAGACAGGGGAGGAGCTCAGCCGCGGTGTCGTGCCGCCGTGGTCCGTCGCCGTCGGCGCCATGCGTCGCCGGGAGCTGCCCGGTGGCGAGTTCTTCCTGCCGTGCGTGCTCGTCCTGCGGCGACTCTCGGAGGGAGAGCGCCACGACAAGGCGCAGCTGAACGAGATCCTCCGCAGCCACGGCGTCTCGGCATGACCTCGGAGGTCGTTGCCGAGGCGACACCCGACCTGTTGGCGCTCACGGCTGAGCTCGTCGACATCCCGTCGGTGAGCCATGAAGAAGGCGCCATCGCCGACCGGGTGGAGGCGCTCGTGTCCGACTGCGATCACCTCGAGGTGCGGCGCCTCGGCAACAACGTCCTTGCCCGCACGTCGCTCGGCCGCCCGATGCGCCTCGTGCTCGCCGGGCACCTCGACACCGTTCCACCTAACGGCAACGAGCGCGCCGTCGTGACCGGCGAGGTCTGCCACGGTCTCGGGTCGGCGGACATGAAAGGCGGGCTCGCCGTCATGCTCGAGGTGATGCGCAACGCCCGCAGGCCGGCCGTCGATCTCAGCTTCATCGCCTACGTGTGCGAGGAGGTCGATCAACGGCATTCCGGACTCGGGGAGATCGCCTCGTCGGCACCAGAGTGGTTGCGGGCCGATGCCGCCATCCTGGGCGAGCCGACGGCGTCGATCGTGGAGGCGGGTTGCCAAGGCGTGCTGCGTGTCGACGTCGATCTCCGGGGCGTGAGGGCGCACACGGCGCGACCGTGGATGGGCGTGAACGCCATCCACCGCCTCGGCGCCGTCCTCGCAGCCGTGGCGTCCTACGAGGGCAGGCGGCCGGTCATCGACGGCTGCGAATACCGGGAGGCACTGCAGGCCGTCGCCGTCGAGGGCGGCGTCGCCAGCAACGTCGTGCCCGATTCGGCCCGCGTCGTGCTCAATCACCGATTCGCGCCCGATGTCTCCGTGGATTCCGCTTTCGCCGTCGTGCTGTCCCTCCTCGAGCCGCACGTGGACCGTTCGGGCGGCGACGAGGTGACTCTGGTGGCTTCGTCGCTGGCGGCTGCGCCGAGCCTTGGGCATCCGCTGCTCGCTCGCCTCGTGGAGTCGTCGTCGGCGCAACCAAGGGCCAAGCTCGGCTGGACCGATGTGAGCTTCTTCACCGCCCGCGGTGTGCCGGCTGCCAACTTCGGGCCGGGCGAGCCGACGCTGGCGCATTCCGCCGCCGAGCAGGTCGACCTGGGTGATCTCGATCGGGCCTACGCGGTGTTACGCGATCTCGTCATGAGAGGGACCGGCTCGTCATGAGAGTGACCGGCGGGCCGTCGACGGAACGTCGAGGGAGCACAGCGAGCCAGTGCGGTGGCGTTGAGCTGGACATCTGTCAATGACACACCCCATCTCTACGGTGTCATCATGGCTCGGCGCCGCTGTGCAACACGGGGAAGGATCAGCCGCGGCGCCCGCTCCCGCGGCGGGGCCGGCGCCCTGTGTTCAGAGCCGTCTCAGGACCGTGACGACCTTCCCGTAGATCTCGACCTCGTCGGGGCGGAGCTCCATCTCGCTCAAGGACGGGTTCGCCGGGACGAGCACGATCTTGTTGCGACGTCGCTTGAAGGTCTTCACGGTGGCTTCCTGGCCGTTGATTCCGGCCACGACGATCTCTCCCGGCTCGGCATGCGTCTGGCGCCGTACGACGACGTAGTCGCCGTCGAGGATGCCGGCGTCGATCATGGATTCACCTCGGACCTTCAGCATGAAGAGGTCACCAGGGCCAGTGAAGTCCTCCGGCAGGGGCAGTACATCCTCGACGGACTCCTCGGCGAGAACGCCGGTGCCGGCGGCGACGCTGCCGACGAGCGGCACGTGCGCTGCCGGACGGACGGCGAGGGCGGCGCCGGACTGAGGCTCGAAGCTCACGACGATCGTCCGCGGGCGTTCGGCATCCTTGCGCAAGTAGCCGTCTCGCTGAAGCACCTTGAGGTGGGCGTGAACCGTCGAGGGCGACGTCAGCCCGACGGCATCGCCGATCTCACGGACGGACGGTGGGTAACCGCGCTCCCGGATGGATTCCGCAATGAATTCGAGAATCTTTCGGCGCTTGCCGGTCAAGCTCACCTCGGACATCCGGACCTCCTGCTGTCGGCCGTCGTTGCACCCACGGTAGCGACGCCGGAGGTCAATTGCAAACATTCGTTCGTGGAACGTGCGTTCGGATTTCAGTTGACAACGAACAGTCGTTCGTGGTTCGATAGAGGTGGCGAACAAGCGTACGCACCATCGCCACAGGTCCCGTCGAGTCCCGCGTCGAGCAAAGGAGGGCTGCAATGAGCGTCGAAGCACCCGCTTGGTCCGAGGCAGGGTCCGAAGCCGACGACGGTGCAGTCGATGCCGCTGTCGCGGCGCGACGTGCCGCACGACCGGCGCCCCGCCGCCCCGATGCCCGTGCGTCAGAGCGCAAGGCCTCGTGGAACGTCCTTGCCGAAGAGATCCTTTCGTTTCCCCGCCCCGGCCGCCACGCCACGCTCGAAGAGCTGACGGGAGTCGGTCCTCGAGGCGCCGCTGCTCGCACGAACGGCAAGGACGCCGCGCGGGCCCGCAGGTACGGCGAGGCCTGGCTCGAGCGCGAGCTGCGCACCGTCCGGTACCTGGCTGATTCCGGGTACCCGGCAATGGAGCGGGCATCCGAGCGTGGAGGGCTGCAGGGCCTTCGAGCCGGGAGCCGCCCCGCCGGGAGTAAGGCTCGGCATGCCGTGGTGACGGCGACGCCCGCTTCGCGGCGTTCGAGAGTCGTCGCCGGTCGCTATGTGACGGACGGGTCCTCGGCTCTGTTCGCCGTGCCGCTCGAGGACCGGGAACTGGCCGAGCCTCAGCGCCCTCGGCGTATGGGAGCCGAGGCACCCGATGTGGCGGGCCGGACCGGCGAAGCCGGCGTGGCGAGGCCGCTACGGCACGCCACCGCCATCAAGCCGCGAGGGTTGCGACGCCTGCTCCCCGGCGTCGTCACCCTCGCGGCTCTCGCCGGGGTCTGGGCGGGCGCCGGGGCGATGTCGGCCAGCCATGCGCCGCGACTCGACGTGCTGCCGGGCTCGGTCAAGGCGCCCGGCGGCTACCTGTACGTCGTGCGGCCGGGCGACACCCTGTGGTCCATCGCGTCCCGCCTCGAGCCAGGAGGCGACCCGCGTGCCCTCGTGGCCCAGCTGGAAGTCCAGGTGCCCGGCGGTTCGCTCGTGCCCGGGCGGCGCCTGGTCCTGCCGTAGCGGCGCACCACGCACGGTCGACGCTACCGTCAGGGTGTGCGTTGCCCGTGGTGCGGCGCGGCCGACGATCGTGTCGTCGACTCGCGAGAGGTCGAGCAAGGGTTGGCGATTCGGCGCCGCCGAGAGTGTGTGTCGTGCTCTCGCCGCTTCACGACCTATGAGCGGGCGGGCGGGGCGGTCGTCTTCGTTCTCAAGCGCTCTGGCCAGCGGGAGCCCTTCGAGCGACAGAAGGTGGTCGCCGGCGTGCGGGCGGCGTGCAAGAACCGCCCCGTCGACATCGAAGCCATCGAGACGTTGGCTTCGGACGTCGAGGACTTCGTGCGATCGAGCGGTCCCGAGATCACGAGCGAAGGCGTCGGGCTGGCGGTGCTGGAGCGCCTTCGCTTGCTCGACGATGTCGCCTCGGTCCGCTTTGCCAGCGTATACAAGGGCTTCGAGGACGTCGGAGACTTCACGAGGGAGCTCGGCCTCCTCCGCGAGGACCGCGACGGCCGCGGCGAGGGACCACCGGCTCATGGTTGAGTTGCTGGAGGAAGTGCCCGAGCGCGTTCTTGCTGTTTACGCACACCCTGATGACCCCGACATCTCTTGTGGCGGCTCGCTGGCGAAGTGGGCGCGGGCAGGCAGCGAGATTCATGTCGTGATCTGTGCCGCCGGTGACAAGGGCTCGAGCGATCCGAACGCCGACCGGGAGGGCATCATCGCCGGGCGTACGGGGGAGGCCCATCGGGCGGCGGCCATCTTGAAGGTGGCCGGCCTCCACCTGCTGGGACGGCCGGACGGTGAGTTCGAGAACGACCTCGCGCTGCGCTCGCAACTCGTGCAGCTCATGCGCACGCATCGACCGGAGGCGGTCGTGTGCCCGGACCCGACGGCCGTGTTCTTCGGCGCCCATCACTACAACCATCGCGATCACCGGATCGTCGGATGGGCCACGCTCGATGCCGCTGCACCCGCAGCGGGCTCCGCCCTCTACTTCCCGGAAGCAGGCCCGGCACACTCGATTCCGATGGCTCTGCTGTCCGGATCTCTCGAGGCCAACGTCTGGGTCGACATCGAGGCGACGATCGACGACAAGCTGCGTGCCGTCGCCTGTCACGCCAGCCAGCTGGTGGACGCCAACGACTGGTTCGCCTCGGCACTACGGGACGGTGCCGAGCACGCCGGGCGGCAGGCTGGCGTGGCATATGCCGAGGCCTTCCGGAGGGTACGTCTGGCATGAGCCCCGGCGGGCGCGAGCGGTCGAGCGATTCGGGGAGCGAGGCACTCGACGTGCTGCACGTCGATATGGACTGCTTCTTTGCGGCCGTCGAGATGCTCGACGATCCCTCTCTTGCCGGCAAGCCCGTCATCGTGGGCGGCATCGGTCTGCGTGGAGTGGTCGCCGCCTGCTCGTATGAGGCGAGGGCCACCGGAGTCCACTCAGCCATGCCGATGACAGAGGCGAGACGGCGATGCCCAGCGGCCGTCGTGCTGGCCGGCCGGCATGAACGCTACGGGGAGGTGAGCGGCCGCCTTCACTCCGTGTTCCACGAGTTCACCCCGTTGGTGGAGCCGATCTCACTCGACGAGGCGTTTCTCGACGTCTCCGGCTGCCACCGCCTCTTCGGCACGAGCATCGAGATCGGTCACGCCATCCGCCGCCGCGTCCGGGAAGAGCTGCACCTCGAGTGCTCGGTAGGTGTCGGCCGTTCGAAGCTGATCGCCAAGCTCGCCTCGCGCGCCGCCAAGCCCCGGGCGACGCCCGACGGACCAGAGCAAGGCCCGGGCGTCGTGGCGGTGGCCCCGAGCGAGGAGATCGCCTTCTTGCACCCGCGCCCGGTGTCCGATCTCTGGGGTGTTGGCCCGAGGACGGCCGAACGCTTGAGCCGCTTCGGGATCCACACGATCGGTGAACTGGCGCGCCTGGACGAGGCGGCGCTCTGCCGGCTCCTCGGGCAAGCTGCCGGCGCGCAACTGCACGCCCTGGCGTCCGCCCGCGATCTACGCCCCGTTGAGGCCGATCGTGCCGTGAAGTCCATCGGCCACGAAGAGACCTTCGCCACCGACTACTTCGACGCGGCGCCGTTGCGCCGCGAGCTCGTTCGCTTGTCGGACTCCGTCGGTTCCGGCCTGCGCGCTGCCGACATGGTGGGTAGAACCGTGACACTCAAGATCCGCTTCGGGGACTTCTCCACGATCACGCGGTCGCATTCCCTGCCCGGCCCGTTCCTGTCGGCGTCTGAGATCGCCCAGGTGAGCGGCGTCCTGCTGGACGGCGTCGACGTGTCGCCTGGCGTGCGTCTCATCGGCGTCAGCGTGTCCTCCTTGGAGCCGAGGGACTCCGCCGGCGGGCGCCAGCTCGAGTTGCTGAGCCTGCAGACGCCCGACGACACCGACGGCCGACCGGCTCCGGCCGCCGGCCCGGGGCCACGGCCGCCGACAGACGATGGCGAGGCGCCCCTCCCGGGAGCGGGCAGCTGGCGCCGACGAGGAGGCGCCGGCGCTGCGCAGGCCGTTGCCCGCGGCGAGGTCGACACGGCGGTCGGAGCCATCCGAAGGCGTTATGGCGCCGGTGCGGTCGGCCCGGCCGCCATCGCCGGGCCGAAGGGCCTTCGGGTGAAGCGCCTCGGCGACGCCCAATGGGGTCCGTCGGACACGCCGGTTGACGAAGACGGCGAAACTCCTTGAGCCGCCATTGTCCGCGCCCCCTGGCTATGCAAAGATCTTCCCGTTGCGGTCGGTACACCTGCCGGCGGCGGGCTAACGTCAGGAACTACCAGGGATGGCTGGAAGTAACGGAGTGAGAGGGTGTCCCGAGCAGTCGGGAAGGGGGTGAACAGTGCCACTTTCCGAAGATGAACAGCGGATCCTCCAGGAGATGGAGCAGACGCTGCGCGAGCACGATCGTGAGTTCGTCGCGCGTGTCGACCACGGCTCGCACCGATTGGACGCCGCCAAGAGCGCTCGCTGGAGCATTGTCGGAGCCGTAGCCGGGTTCATCCTGCTTCTCGCCACGTTCCGATTCAGCGTCGAACTCGGAGCCCTCGGCTTCTTCGTGATGCTCGTGTCGGTCTTGCTCTTTGCCCAGCATCTGCGGCAGGCGGCGACAGCTCCCCCGGGATCCTCACGGCGTGCCCGCAGCCACGGGCCGGGGAACGACTGGTCCGAGATGCGCCGCCGGATGCGGTCGCGCTTCGGCCACCACGACTGAGCCCGATCCCTGGCCGAACCAGCGCGTGACGGCGAGTTCTGCCTCGCCCTCGATATCGGCGGCACCAAGTTGGCCGTCGGTCTTGTCGACCGACATGGCGCGATCGTGTGGGATGACCGCGTCCGCACTCCCGCCGCCACGGATGCGGACGCTCTCTTTCGCGTGCTGGCCGATCTCGTGGAGATCGCCGTCGGAGCCGCAGCGGCTCGCGGCGAGATCGTCGCGTGCGGCGTCGGCTGCGGAGGCCCCATGACCCTCGGGGGCGAGACGGTGTCACCGCTCAACATCCCGGCGTGGCGCGGCTTCCCCCTGCGAGACCGGCTCCGGGATCTCCTCGCCACTGTGCTCGCCCCTGGCGGTGTCGACCTCCACATCGACAACGATGCCAAGGCGCTCGCGCTCGGAGAGGGTTGGATCGGAGCCGCAAAGGGCGAGCGGAACTATCTCGCCATGGTCGTGTCCACCGGCGTCGGAGGTGGCATCGTGCTCGACGGGCGGCTCCTCGGCGGCACGACGGGTAACGCCGGCCACATCGGCCATCTCATCGTCGAACCCGGCGGGCGCCGCTGTGCCTGTGGTGCGAAGGGTTGCCTCGAGGCGGAGGCTTCCGGCCCGGCCATCGCCCAAGCGACCGGGGCGCCGGCAGAGATGGCATCCAGGGAGGTGATCGAGCGGACCGGACGCCTCGTGGGACAAGCCGTCGGTTCCGTGGCCAACCTTCTTGACCTGCGTCTCGCCGTCGTCGCCGGCAGCGTCGCCCTCGGGTTCGGCACGCGTTTCTTCCTCGCGGCTCAACACGAGCTCGATCAAGTCGCTCGCCTCAGCTTCTCGCAGGGATGTCGCATCGAGCCGGCCGGACTGGACGACGGAGCTCCCCTCGTCGGAGCGGCCGCCCTCGGTTGGGGTTCCCGCGTTCCGGCTGTGCCCACGGCGTGAAGGCCACGCCGGCTTCCCGGTGGTGGTGGCTCAGGGCCGCCGCTGCGCTCCTCAGGCGACCGGATCTGTGGTGGATCGGCCTCGTATCGGCGCGTTCGCTCTCGGTTCGCCGGTGGTGGCGCTCGTGGCCGCCCGTCCCACGCCCCGCCACGGCCTGGCTCCAATTCCGCATGGAGACCGCCTACGGCGATCACCTCGCCCGGCCGCCGGCGGAGGACGTGGTGAGCTGGCTCGAGTGGTGCCTCGAGACGAGGCAATCGCTCGCCCGAGCTCAGCATCGGCGTCGAGCGGTGCGCCGACCGCCTACAACGGTGAGCTAACGTCGCCGGATGCGACGTGGGGAACGACGTCTACGGCTCAGAGGGCGCCCAGCCTGAGATGAGCGGCCGCGCGCTCGTCTTGAATGCGTCGTTCGAGCCGCTGTCAGTCGTCACCGCCCGTCGGGCACTCGTGCTCGTGCTGTCCGAGAAGGCCGTCCTGCTCGAAGGGAGCGGTGGCGAGATGCGCACGGTTCGCCGGTCGTTCGCCGAACCGTCGGTCGTGAAGCTCATCCACTACGTGCGCGTGCCGCACCAGACGCGGGTCGCCGTCACACGTCGCTCTGTCTTCGTGCGAGACGGACACCGTTGCCAGTACTGCGGTGCCCAAGCAGAGAACATCGACCACGTCGTACCTCGCAGCCGCGGCGGCACTCATTCGTGGGAGAACGTCGTGGCGTGTTGCCGGCGCTGCAACACGCGCAAGGAGGATCGCTTGTTGGACGAGGCGGGCTTCTCCCTCTCGCGACAGCCTCGGGCTCCCCGCTCGCGTCTCTGGCTGCTGGCGGCCAGCGGCGAGGTTCAGATCGAGTGGGCGCCCTACGTCGCTCCCGTCCTCGACCAAGCAGTCGCCGTCTGACCGACCCGATCAGCCCACCGTTCGTCGTCGACGAACTCACCGGGTCGCCGAGGGATCTCCTCGTGGTGCCGGCCCTCTCGGTGCCGACGGTGGTCGTGTGCGAGCCGACCTCGGGCGCCGTGGTGCTCGGAAGCACCCAGAGCGATTCGAATGTCGATGTCGTGACGTGCGCCGCAGCCGGCCTCGACGTCCTGCGGCGGCGCAGCGGCGGGGGGGCGGTCGTCGTTCGACCGGGTGCCCAGGTGTGGATCGACGTGTTCCTGCCGCGGTCGGACGCCCGCTTCTCCGACGATGTGCTGGCGTCGTTCATGTTTCTCGGGCAGGCGTGGCGCTCCGCCCTCGCCGCCACCGTGGAGGCGGCGTCCCCGCCCGTCGTCATCTCGAGCGCCGAGACCACGGCCACGACATGGTCAGCGATCCTCTGCTTCGCCGGCCGCGGGGCGGGCGAGGTCATGATCGAGGGCCGCAAGGTCGTCGGGATCTCACAACGGCGTGACCGCAGTGGAGCCTGGTTCCATTCGATGGCCATGCTCGACTTCGATCCGTTCGAGCTACCGCTTCTCCTCGGGCTGACCGGTGACGACCAACTGGAGGCGGGGACCTTCCTGGCGACGGCGGCGACGGTCGTGCCCGGCGGGCGGAGCGTGAGGACGGCACTCCTCGAGGCCGTCCTCAGCCGGCTGTCCTGAAGGCGGCTGTCGGCAGATCCGCCTGCCCGCCGCCCCCTGAGCTGAAGCGACCGGAGGGCCGTAGCCCGGTCGGCTCCAGGCAGCGGCGTGCACGCGGCGCCCCGAGCCACGAGCCGGCGTCATCTGGCGCCTCGGCGACCTGTCGCCTCCGCCCGGGCCGATCGCGGTGGGGAGCGAGGAGCCCCGGACGGCCGCTCACTGATCGGTGGTGGCTATTGGTGGTTGTTGGTGGGGACAAAGAGAGGTATGGTGGGGCCGAGTGGGGGCTAGGGGAGCTGGCCCGGAACGCTGAGAGGTTGCGTAGGGACACTTGGAGTCGCTGAAAGGTCGCGACGAGCGCTCACTCGACCCCAAGTCGCGGGTCATCGTGCCGCAGCGGTTTCGCCCGCTGTTCGTGCCCCAAGGTGTCCTCGCGCCTCACGAGGACGGTTGCATCGCGCTGTGGACGACGACCGAGTACGCAGACGAGTCGAGGCGTCAGCATCTCCGCGCCAAAGAGAGCGCCGCCGTCGGGCACGAGGTCCGGCGCTGGTTCTCGATGTGCAGCGATTTCGTCCTCGACCACCAGGGACGCATGATCGTGCCCCCTGGCCTGCGTGAACACGCTCGGATCGGGACCGAAGTCCTCTTCTTCGGTGTCTTTGACCGGGTGGAGCTGTGGTCGAAGCAGGTGTGGGAGTC
>Ga0181526_10002673_pt1 | contig 15228 bp, 11 predicted proteins | sample PEATcosm2014_Bin_35_FD_119750 | JGI IMG/M metagenome (GOLD analysis project Ga0181526, IMG submission 119750) | Peatland microbial communities from MTU Mesocosm Facility, Houghton, MI, USA - PEATcosm2014_Bin06_30_metaG | ecosystem: Environmental > Terrestrial > Soil > Wetlands > Peat | place...
AGATCAAGTCCACGCTCGACGCCGCCGCCCTGTGCAAGATGGCCGATCGCGGCCAGATCACCGGTGGCATCCTCGATGGGCCTCTGGCCTTCGATACCGCCGTTAGCGCCAAGGCAGCCGAGATCAAGGGACTGGTGTCGCCCGTTGCCGGCCAGGCAGACATACTGGTGGTTCCCGACCTGGAAAGCGGCAACATGCTGGCCAAGCAACTGGAGTACCTGGGCGGCGCGCAACTGGCCGGCATCGTCCTCGGCGCCCGCGTCCCTACCATTTTGACCAGCCGGGCGGATTCGGCAGAGACGCGCCTCACCAGTTGCGCCGTCGCCGTGCTGCTGCACTACGACGCCCATCCGCTGGAAAGGGCTTAGCTTTCAGCCCTGGCCGCGGAAACCGGAGAGCACCGTCTCCTGAGCAGAAACGGCGCCCGTCGGATCGGGATAGGGGGATTCGCAGCCTCTCCCCTCTCATACCATCGTTTGTGCGGGTCCGCACACGGCGGCTCGGATGGATCGAGCTAGTATCTGCTGCGACCGCCGCGGATCGCACCCCTTCGCAATGGGGGTTTACTGAAAAACGCCTATCAAACCTCAGCGCGCAGCGCCGCCGTGCAGTTGCTTCTCAAGCGATCGGACGAAGAGCCCCTGGAACTCCAGATGCTCCGCCTGTGTAAGATGGAGGGCAGTGACTAGGGCTCGCAGCCCCTTCGCAGCAAAGGTGGATTTGCCGCTGGCCACGGCACTATGCTGCCAGCGATGCAACCTATCCGGTTTACGCTGTTCCTTGTTTCCGCTATGTGTATTGCGGCAGGCCAGTCCGCCGCTCCCGCGCCGCCCCAGCCACCGCCCCCGGCGCGGCAGGTGTGGCTGATGCAGGAGTCGGGCACAACCGCCGGGCTGCGCGGCCTCGCATCGGTAGACGGCACGGTAGCGTGGGCAAGCGGGACGGGCGGAACTGTGCTGAGAACCACCGACGGCGGCGAGCACTGGCAGAAGTGCGCCGTGCCCGATGCGGCCGCGGACGGAGCGACGCTGGACTTTCGCGGCGTGCAGGCGTGGGATGAACAGACGGCGATTGTGATGGCCTCGGGACCGGGCGAGAAGAGCCGACTTTACAAGACGATGGATGGATGCAAAACCTGGAATCTGCTGCTGAAAAACACAGACCCCGCGGGCTTCTTCGATTCATTTTGGCTGAATGCGATTTATGGGGAGGGAATGTTGGTCGGCGATCCGCTCAAGGACCGATTCACTGTTCTGGTTACTCAAGATGGCGGTGTCACCTGGAGGTCCGATCGGAGTAAATCGCTTCGCTTACATGGCATGCCGCTTGCCGCATTTGCTGCAAGCAATAGCTTGATCGGAAGGGCAAGCCGAGGAACGGGAGATACAAGAGGCCCGGGCATTGACTACTTCAACGGATTCGTCGCTGGCGGCAGGGGCGGAGCGTTTCTGATTGAGCGATGGGAAGGCCGGTCCCGAACGAAAGCTCGGTTTTCACACGGACGGTATGCAAGCATGTTCCTGCTCCCCGATTGGAACCGCCGTGCCCTTCCCCTTGCCGCAGGCGTCGAGAGCGCCGGAGCCTTCGCGCTCGCCCTTCGCGATACCGGCAGCCCCTGTTCCGATTGCGGATTCGGAAAGTATTGGCATTTGGTCGCGGTCGGAGGCGACTATGCAAAGCCGAATGAAAGCACGGGCACAGCGGCCGCGTCGTCGACCGATGGAGGCTGGACCTGGACCGCCTCGACCACCCCGCCTCACGGCTTCCGCTCCGCCGTGCAATGGAGCGAAGCCCTCAAACTCTGGATCACGGTAGGAACCAACGGCAGCGACATCAGCCGCGACGACGGCAAGACCTGGCGGCCGCTCGACGATGGCAACTGGAACGCGCTCTCGCTGCCCTTCGTGGTCGGCCCCAACGGACGCATCGCCCGGCTGAACCCGGAGCGGCTTCCATAGGGAGGGCTGCTCCCGCATCCTCGTTACACCGGCTCCCGAATCGCCGGTTGCCAACAGCCGATCCACCTTTGCAACAAGGACCTCTCGCCCAAAGCCCCCGCAATGCTCTACTCTTGCCTGTGAGGCTCATGAACAGGTTTTTTGCCAAGCTCCGGGATGCCGTAGGTCAGTCCCTGGACCATGACGTGGTCAACACGGCCAAGGCCGTGGCTTACTCCGGCATGCTCATGATCTTCCCTGCCCTGCTGGTGATGACCACGGTGGTGGCCCAGCTGCCCGAGAGCAACACGCTGGTGGGCGCGGTGCGCGCCACCTTCGAACAGCTATTGCCCGCGGACACCCTTGATCTGCTTCAGTCTTACGTCCTCAGCCGGCACATCCACTCCGGCCAGGTGATCCTATCCGCAACCAGCCTGAGCCTCTTTGCCGGCCTGGGCGTAATGCTGTCGCTGATGGAGGGTTTTCGCCGCGCTTACCGGCTCCCGCTCGGCGATTGGAGCTTTTGGGGACGCCGGATGCGCGCCCTGCTGCTGGTGCCCATCGCGCTGGTTCCGCTCTCGCTGGCCACTCTGGTGGTGGTCTTCGGCCATCAGATCGAGGCCTGGATGATCGATAATGCCGTCCACGAATTGCGCCACATTGTGATCTTCTTCTGGCGCATGGTCCGCTGGTCGGTCGCGCTGGCCACCAGCGTGGCTGTGCTTACCGTTCTTTACCACTTCGGCACCCGGCGCAAGGAGCATTGGCTGTGGGTCGCTCCCGGCGCAGTCACCGGAACCCTGCTCTGGTTCCCGGCCACGCTGGCCTTCGGCTGGTATGTCACGCGCGTCGCCGACTACTCCATGTTTTACGGCTCCTTCGGCGCGGGGATCGCCACGCTGGTATGGCTCTACATCACCGCCTTCAGCGTGCTGATCGGCGCGGAGCTGAACGGCGCTCTATTCCGGGACCGCCAGGCGAAGATCACCGCTGGCCGCCAGTCCGATTCTGAGTCTGCAGGCCTTTGAGCCTTTTCGCCGGTCATTGCGACAAGAATCGCATCCCAGAGGAAGTATCCAGGTTGCTTTGCGCTTGATGGCGAGGCCGCTATTTCGCCGCCAACTGGCGCAACACATAGTGCAAGATGCCGCCGTGCTCGTAGTACTCGATCTCCTGTGGCGTATCGATGCGGACCTTGGCAGTGAATTGCTTCACCGTGCCGTTCGCTGCCGTGGCAATTACTTCAAGGGTCCGGCTGCCCGCCAGCCTGGAGGCCAGCAACTCCGTCAGCCCTGGGAAGTCGTAGAGTTCCTCGCCGGTGAGGCCGAGCGAGGCGGCGTTCTGGCCATCCGCGAACTGCAAGGGCAGAATGCCCATGCCAACAAGGTTCGACCGGTGAATGCGCTCGAAGCTCTCGGCGATGACCGCCCGCACACCCAGCAGCTTGGGTCCCTTGGCGGCCCAATCGCGCGAGGAGCCGGAGCCGTACTCCTTCCCTGCCAGAATGACGAGCGGCACGCCGCGCTCGGCGTACTTCACGCTGGCCTCGAAGATGGACATCTCCTCGCCTTCGGGAAGCAGGCGCGTCACGCCGCCCTCGGTGCCGGGGGCGAGCTTGTTGCGCAGCCGCACGTTGGCGAAGGTGCCGCGGACCATGACCTCATGGTTGCCGCGCCGCGAGCCGTAGCTGTTGAACTCTGCCGGTCTTACTCCATGAGCGGCAAGATACTTGCCTGCCGGGCCGTTGGCCTTGATGGACCCCGCCGGCGAGATGTGGTCTGTGGTCACGGAGTCACCCAGCACCGCCAGAACACGCGCGCCAGCGATCTCGGCAACCGGCGCAGGCATCTTCGTAATGCCGTCGAAGTACGGGGCCTGGCGGATATAAGTCGAATCCGGCTCCCACTGGTAGACCTCGCCGGTTGGGAAGCGCAGCCCCTGCCAGTTGGCGTCACCCAGGCTCACCGTGGCATACTCCCGGCGGAAGCTCTCGCTGGACAAGCCCTTTTCAATGGCCTCGGCCACCTCGGCCTGCGTGGGCCAGATATCTTTGAGATAAACGGGCTGGCCGGCCTGGTCAGCGCCCAGCGGATCGGTCTCGAAGTTGTGGCCGATCTTGCCTGCCAGCGCGTAGGCCACCACCAGTGGCGGGCTCATCAGGTAATTGGCGCGCACGTCCACGTTGACGCGGCCCTCGAAGTTGCGGTTGCCGCTCAGCACGCTCACCGCAACCAGCCCGTGCTCGTCGATGCTCTTGGAGACATCGGCAGGCAGCGGGCCGGAGTTGCCGATACAGGTGGTGCAGCCGTACCCCACCACGTTGAAGCGCAGCTTCTCGAGATACGGCAGCAGGCCGGCCTTGGCGTAGTAGTCCGTAACCACCCGCGAACCTGGCGCCAGCGAGGTCTTTACCCAGGGCGGCACGGTCAGCCCCTTCTCGACAGCCTTCTTGGCCAGGATTCCCGCGGCCACCATCACCGAGGGGTTCGAGGTATTGGTGCAGCTGGTAATGGCCGCAATCACCACCGAGCCGTGATCGAGATACCGGTCGGGGTCGACGCCAAAGCGCTCCTTGACGGTGGTGGCCACCGCCACGGCTGGGTGCCCCATCCCTTCGCCTTCTTCCTGGCGAAAGGGTGGGAAACCACCATCCGCCAGCGCCGCATCCGCAACCGCCGCACGCTGCCATACCGCCGCGGTTCGCGACTCCAGCGTCTTGGCCGTGGGCGCGAGCAGGCTGGGCAGCTGCTGCGCGAAGCTGGCCGCGGCGTCTTTCAGCAGTACGCGATCCTGGGGACGCCTGGGGCCGGCCACGCTGGGCTCGACCGCTCCCAGGTCCAGCTCCAACGTCTGCGTGTACTCGGCCTCCGGCGATCCGGCGGTGTGGAAGAGCCCCTGAGCTTTGTAGTAGTCCTCAACCAGCGCGATCTGCTCGTCGCCGCGACCGGTCAAACGAAAGTAGCGCAGCGTCTCGGCATCCACCGGGAAGATGCCGCAGGTGGCCCCGTATTCGGGCGCCATATTGCTTATCGTTGCCCGGTCGGCCAGCGGCAACGCGGCAACGCCGGGTCCGTAGAACTCCACAAACTTGCCCACCACGCCCAGCTTGCGCAACGCCTGGGTCACGGTCAGCACCAGATCGGTGGCCGTCGCGCCCTCGCGCAGCTTGCCGTTGAGCTTGAAGCCCACCACCTGCGGCACCAGCATGCTGACCGCCTGGCCCAGCATGGCCGCCTCGGCCTCGATGCCGCCCACACCCCAGCCCAGCACGCCCAGGCCGTTGATCATGGTGGTGTGCGAGTCGGTGCCCACCACAGTGTCCGGGTACGCAACAAGCTCTCCATCGGCTTCGGCTGTGAAAACAACCCTCGCCAGGTATTCCAGATTCACCTGGTGGCAGATTCCCATCCCCGGCGGCACGGCGGAGAAGTTGCGGAAGGCTGTTTGGCCCCACTTCAAGAATGCATAGCGCTCGCGGTTTCTCTGAAATTCCAAGAGAGTATTCGCCGCAAGAGCACCCGCGGCGCCGAACTCATCCACCTGGACAGAATGGTCGATGACCAGTTCGGCGGCGATGAGCGGATTCACCCGCTCCGGATCGCCGCCCAGGGTCTTGATGGCATCGCGCATGGCGGCCAGATCGACAATCGCGGGCACGCCGGTAAAGTCCTGCATCAGCACGCGCGCCGGCATGTAGGCGATCTCGCGGCTAGACTCGGCCTTGGCCTCCCAATTGGCCAGGAACTCGATCTCCGCGGCGGTCACGTTCACGCCGTCCTCGCGGCGCAACAGATTCTCAAGCAGGATCTTCAGGCTGAAGGGCAGGCGGCTCAGGTTGAAGCCGCGAGCCGCGAGCGCCGGCAGGCTATAGATGGTATAGGCACGGTTGCCGGAGTGGAGCGTAGCCTTGCTGTCGAAGCTGTTCATCCTGGATGCGCCTTTCTATCCGCACGGTGACGGATGGGTCTATGAATTCTCCCGCCGGAAGCTCCGCTGTGGGGAGCTCCCGCCGGATCGCGCGGCACACGATCCGCTGCAACCCTGAATGATTTTCAACTGGATGGATGGCTCAGCGGGAGGGGCTCCGGCCGCGGTCGCGCCGGCCACGGCGAAATCGCCTGAGCCGGGGCGTTCCCTTGACCGGAATGTTGTTGCGGATGCTCATGGCTTCAAGCAAATTCTAACCCGATGCAGTTGCGATTGGGAATAGCGCCGCCATCGGAATCATGCCCACAGCGAGGCTGAAAACCGCACCCTATGCTCAACTCCGGCTCTTGCAGCCCTATAGCTGCGCGGAATCCATGTTGTTCACACCGTAAGCATCCAGCACATCGCTGAGGGTCACAATGCCTTCCAGCTTGTGAATATCCGCCCGGTGAACCACGGGCAAGAGATCGAGATGGCAGGCGCTCATGCGTTCCAGCGCCAGATGCAGGGCATGATCCATGTGCAGATGGGGAAAGTGAGCTGTCTCCACAAGGTTGGTGAGCAACTGGTCTTCTCTGCCATCGGCAACGGCGCGCTCCAGTTCCTCCGCAGTCAACAGGCCGAGAAAATACTGTCGATCCAGCACTGGCCAGGTGCGCAGCGGCGCGGAGCGCGTCTGCTCAACAGCATCCTTGACACGCGTCCGCGCCGAAAGAACCTCCGGCGATCTCCGCATCACCTGGGCAACCGTCCGCTGGCTGGTTTGGTGAAGCGTGCCTGCGCTAGGCAGATGAATGCCGTCCTGATGCGCCAGCGCCTCGTAGATAGGCTGCTTCTGAAAGCGCCTGGAGATGAAGAGGCTGGTCATGTTGGCGATCATCAAGGGGACAATGACGGCATAATCCCGCGTCATCTCAAAGATCATCAGCACCGAGGTCATGGGAACGCGCACGATTCCCGCAAAGACCGCTCCCATGCCGACCAGGGCGTAGGCGCCAGGGGTTGCTGTATACCCCGGCAGAAGGTGATGGGCCACGGTGCCGATGGCGCCTCCTAGCATGGCGCCGAGAAAGAGGCTGGGACCAAAGATTCCGCCGGCGTTGCCTGAGGCATAACTGACCGTGACGCCAACGAGCTTGAGCGCAACCAGCAGCAGCATCAACTTGAGCGCCATCGATCCATTCAGAGCCATGCCGACGTAGGTGTAGCCAACGCCCAGCACCTGAGGCACAAACCAGCCCATCATGCCCACCGTCACGCCGCCCACAACCGGATGCCACCAGCGCGTGCTCCTGGGCAAACTCAGAAAGAACTTGCGCATGCGCAGCAAGAGCCTGGTGAAGGCAACCGACAGAAAGCCGCCGGCGATGCCCAGCAAGGCGTAGATACCAAGTTCCAGCGGATGAACCAACGTATACTGCGGCACCTGAAAGAGCGGACTATTGCCAAGCATCAGCCGCAAGACCGCCCAGGAGGTGGCCGATGCAATCACGACAGACCCGAGGATGGGCGCGTTCATATCGCCCATCACCTCTTCCAGAGCGAAGAGCACCGCCGCCATGGGGGTATTGAAGGCGGCGGCGATGGCGGCGGCCGCTCCCACGGGAATCAGCGCCTTTACCCTTTCGGGGCGCAAGCCGAGCCCGCGGCCAAGAACGGAAGCGATTCCCGCGCCCACCTGGACGGATGGTCCCTCGCGGCCCAGCGGGATTCCGCTGGCCAGCGTGGTCGCCGTGCAGAAGAATTTGCCCAGCACCGTGCGCAGCGAGATGAATCCTTCCCGTGCGAAAAGCGCGGCCTTGGTCTGCGGCACGCCGCTGCCACGTGCATAGGGAAAGTAGCGATAGAGAAGGAAGCCCATGGCCAGCGATCCAGCCACGGGAACCAGCACGCGCCTCCAAGCGGCGCTGCCCACCGGGTAAAGGCGCATTCCCAGCCGCTCCGTGAGCACGATGAACGCCACCACGGCAAGCCCGGTTAGCGCCCCGATCAACAGCGAGAGAAGAAGGAATATCTGCTCCTCGCGCTCCTGAAGATTCGCAGTCCAGCGCGACCGCAGAGCCGTTCGCCAGTTATTGCCCGGTCGGTTTTCGGCGCTGGCGAGGGAGGCCATGGACACAGTTTACGCGAAGTGCATTTCGTCCCCGAGCAAGGGGTTAATGGTTCTTCTATCCTATCCTCGCCCTCGCCTACCGCGACGGCTCCATGTTGTAGAGGAAGAATGCCCGCAACTCCAGGTACGGCCCGTGGAAATCCCTGGGCAGCGGCGGATAGTTCGAGCCGGTGAGCGCGCCCCAGGCAGCCCGATCCAGGGCCACGTCGCCGGAGCGGCCCTCGAGCACCAGGCTTCCATCCATCAATCTGCCGTTGGGCAGCACCTTGAAGCGGATCGCCACCATCCCCGATTTCAGAATTGGCGGATTCACCTCGTCGGGAATCAAGGGATCCCAGGTGCGCTCCGTCTCCCAATGCCAGCGCTGCAGCCAGGAGTTGAAATCCACACCCTCGGTGGGCGATAGAACTTCGACCCCACCGGAGCCGGCCCCAGGATGACGGGCCAGCCCGCCCGAGCCCAGGTTGCCCGCATTGCCCTGGCCGGGATTGCGCGCCGCGTTCCTCATGGCTTCCCGCAACTGATCGGCCGGGTTTTGCGAGCCCAGGGCAAAATTTGGCCGGGCCGGCACTGCCGCTGGACGAGGCGCCTCAACCTGTGCCTCCGGTGCCGGTGGAATGGGCTGCGCGGGCTGGACGGGAGCAGGCGGCGCGGGCATGGGCGCCGGTGCGGGCGGCGAAGTGGCACGGTTCAGCGCATCCAGCGTCTTCTGGTCGATGACCGGCGGCTTCTCGGGAACAGGGTTGATTTTGACCTTCGGTTGTGCGGGCGGTGGCTTGAGATTCAGCGGCGAATCGAAGTACTGGAAGTCCTTGTGCTCGTTGATGGCACGGTTTGAATCGACGACCACCGGCACTTTGAATACGTACTTCGGCAGCCAGGTTACCGCCGAAAGCAGCGCCAGGTGGATGAGAATCGCGATCCAGAACCCTTCGCGCAACCGCGCCCATCGCCGCTCATCTTCGAGCTCGCTGATCATCTGGAGCAGCTCGTGGGTGTCGTAGTCCACCCAGCGGGAGCCCCGAACGACCGGACGCTCCGATTCAGGCTCAGTCCTGGGTGCGGCGCTGCCGGGTTGCGGGCTCGTGTCTAACTGTGGCACAGAGCTCACCGCAGGCGGCGCGGCGGAATCGTCAACATGGTTTGGCGCTTCGCTGGAGGGCATTCGTTCCTGGGGAGCCCCGGTGAGCGCATACGCCACCCCACGGCTCCCTCTCGATTCCTTTCCTTCTATTCTCTCATTCCGCCCAAAACCGTGCGCACCGCCACGGCCCGTACAATGGTTGCTGATCGTTAAGACGGATCAGCGGCCGGAAAGGGACACTGCTTGAAAGCTGTTTTCGCTCGAATCATGGCCAAGTGGAATCTCGTGCTGCTGCCCTTTCTTGCCAAATTCGGCATTTGGGGCGTGGGCTTGGTCGCTCTGCTCGATTCCTCCACCATTCCCGTTCCCATGGACGCGATTCTGGCCCTTTATATATGGAGCGACAAGGGCCATTTCTGGCTTTACTGCCTGCTCGCCTCCGTCGGCTCGGCTGTGGGCGGTCTGCTGCCATACGGGCTGGGCCGGGCCGGCGGCGAGCTCTTCCTTCTCAAGCGCGTTAACCGGGAGCGCTTCGAGAAGATGCGCACCCGCTTCGAGAAGCAGGAGTTGCTGGCCATGATGATTCCCTCCATGCTGCCCCCGCCCACACCTTGGAAGGCTTTCGTGTTTGCCGCGGGCGTCTTTGAGATGCGGATCGCGCCCTTCCTGCTGTCCGTCTTCTGCGGCCGCATGGTCCGCTGGCTGGTGCTCTCCCTGCTGGTCCTCAAGCTGGGGCCGGGCGCCGTCGGGGTGGTGAAGGCCCACGCCTTGCCGCTGGTTGGGGTCGTCGGCGGCTTGGCGGTGCTTGGCTTTGCCTGGTGGTGGATGCGAAGAAAACGGGCTGGAAAAACGATGGAGGAATAGAGCGCCTTCAGAGCAGGCTTGAGGCTTCGGCATCCCGACGCATCCCTGCTATGTTGCTAACTCGCCGACCTCGCGAAACGGGGCTGAGCTGGTGCATTCAGAGAAGGGCAGAAAAACAAATCCTACTTCCCGGCCAGCGCCGTCTGACTGTGCGCCGCGCTCATCCGGCGCACCAGCACCGGCAGGCCGAATGCCACTCCCACAACGATCGCGGTCGAGATCAGGTCGTTGCGATAGAAGGGCAACCCCGCCACGTAGCAGGCGCCCAGCCCGCCGAGCGTGCGCGGATACGGATATGCAAGGCCGGTCAGCCAAGTCGCATAGTTCGATACCAGAAAGAAAGAGGTCGGCCCCAGCAGCGTGGCCGCGCCCGCGCGCACAAAAGTGGTGCGGCTCTTCAGCAGGATCTGCCCCAGCGCCATGGCCGCCACATACCACGCCCAGGTCATCGCGTACCACTCCCAGCGGAAGCTGTAGTGATAGGCGTAGACGGTGAGGTAGTAGTCGGTGGCCATGAGCACAGCCAGCGGAGCCAGCATCTCGCGCCACGAGCGCCGCGCGCCAAAGTAGAGCAGAGCGCCGCCCACCGCGGTAAAGTTCATCCACCCGGCATGGGGAAGCACACGGGACAATACGGCGACCAGCAAAAGTAGATAGGCGGGCATCGCAACCTCAATTTCGTCGGTATCGGGGATCATCCCCCCGGGATGCGGGAAAGCACTCCGGCAGGACAACGCGCCTTCTTATTGTGGGGTCCAAAAGCTGCCGGGTCAACCTCAATCGTTGCACCCGATGAACATTTTTTTCGTCCGGTACAAAGCGCCGCCGGGCAGTCGTTAGACTTTTGGGGTAATCGCTCCATACCCGGTGGTGCGAATGCCAACTTCTACCTCGGGGCTGGGCGCACGATCAGAACAAAGACAAAAAACGCCATCAGAATACAGAAAGGAGCGCCAAGCAGCCAGGTGAGCCACTTCTTGCCTGGATGGTTGACCCAATAGCAGAGCAGTGCGGAGAGCAGCAGCGCCTGGGGCACAATCTCGAGGTAGCCGCGAAGCTGAATCGAGACGGGGACCGTGGTGTAGATCAAGCCTTCCATCGACCCGGGAGGCGCTGCAAAGGTTCCCAGGATTCCCACGGCAATCAGGATCCAGCCCATCAGCAGCCAGCCATGCTTGCGGCCAAAAAGAGACCCTCGCAGCGGGTAAAAGACCAGCGCAAAGAGCACGCCGCGCAGCGGCTGCAGAATCGGCCCCGCCATCGCCAGCGGATCGCTCATCGGACGCATGCCTGAGCAGGGCTTGGTGATCAGCTCCGCATAGTGGAGGAAGTGATAGGCAAGCCCCCCCATGAAGATGTAGGTAAGGGTGTGGCAGACCGCGGTCTTGGCGGCCAAAGACAGGAAGGTGGGTTGCGAGTTCTCGATAAGCGGATCGGCAGGCATGAACACCTCGGATTTCAAAACTTCAGCGGCAGTTCCTGGAATGCGGACCCATTCTATTTCACGGGCCAAGCGGCGGGACCGCATCAGGCTTTCCACCGCGCCGGCAGTTCTTGCCGTGCAGCGCATGGAGCGGGAGAATCCGATTCAGATCAAACTTAGGCAACCTCCACATTCCACATGCCCTTTCCGGCACTCGAAGCCTTCCCTGCGTGAGGCAATTCCGGCCCAGGCGACGACTCAAAAGATTCTTCTTGCAATTAGTGTACTATCTGTTATAGTACACATGTGATTCCCTTTCGAGTTCCATTCCGCGCCGGCATATCGCTCTTCGAGCAGGTCGTCTACGCGTCGAAAAAGGCCATCGTCTCAGGCCAACTGCGCCCAGGCGATCCCTATCCCTCCGTGCGTGCCTTGAGCAAGGAACTGAAGATCAACCCCAACACGGCCCACAAGATTGTCGCCCACCTGGTGAATGAAGGACTGCTTGAAACCCGTCCCGGCATCGGCACCGTGGTTGCCGTTCTGCCCGAGTCCAGTCGCAAGGAGCGGACCCAACTGCTGGGCCATGAGATTGAGGAACTGGTTGTAGAGGCCAAGCGCCTGGGTATCGAACTGGACGAGATGCTCTCCTCCTTCTCCGCTCATTGGCATCGGCTCAGCTCGGGCGATCCAACCCGCGCAGGCCGGTTTGAAGACAAAGTCGAAATCAGCCCCAAAGATGGAGGCGGCACGGAACGATGAACCCCGTAATCAACACCCAGAATCTCAGGAAGCGATTTGGCCGCACCGTGGCCGTCGACGATCTCAATCTTGCCGTGCGCGAAGGGGCCATCTATGCGATGGTCGGAGCCAATGGCGCGGGCAAAACCACCCTCATCAAACTGCTCATGAACATCTTTTCCCCCACCGCGGGCCGCGCCGAGGTGCTGGGAATCGACTGCCGCAGGCTGGCGGGCAAGGCCTTCAACCGCATCGGCTATGTCTCTGAGAATCAGGAGATGCCCGACTGGATGACGGCCGGCTCCATGCTCGAGTACTACCGCGCCTTCTATCCCACCTGGGACCACGCACTCGAGCAGCAGTTGGTCCGCCAGTTCGATCTTCCCCTCAAGCGCAAGCTCAAGCATCTCTCGCGCGGCATGAAGATGAAGGCCGCCTTCGCCAGTTCGCTCGCCTACCGGCCATCGCTCATCGTCCTCGACGAGCCATTTACCGGCCTCGATCCGCTGGTGCGCGACGAACTCATCGAAGGCCTGATCGAGCGCGCCCCGGAGACCACCATCTTTCTCTCCTCGCACGATTTGGCCGAGATTGAAAGCTTCTCCAGCCACGTGGGCTATCTGGAGCAAGGCCGCCTGCTCTTTTCAGAAGAAATGCCGGCGCTTTCGAACCGTTTTCGCGAGGTTACGGTCACGCTGGACCGCCCATCGCCGCTGCCGGAGAATATTCCGCCCTCGTGGCTGCAACCGCAGACCGCCGACTGCGTGCTTCGCTTCGTGCACAGCGACTTCGAAGAAGACCGCACACCGCGCGAACTGGTAGAGAGGTTTCCCACAGCGCGGGGCATCTCCTTCGATCCCATGCCGCTGCGCGCCATCTTTCTGGCCGTCGCGAAGTCCGGGCGCTGCCGCACTCCCTCCCAACAGGATTCCATCGCGATTAAGGGGAACGCAGCATGAAACAGATCCTGCATATCTTTGCCAAAGACACCCGCCGCTTCTGGCCCGAGATTCTTGTCTCGGTGGCCGTCACCATAGCATTCGTCTGCACAGGTTCCGGCCAATGGCTCGCCGCCAGTTCCATGCGGGGCGGCTACGGTATTTTCTCTTCGTTCCCTGGGCCTCGGCTTTTGGCAAGCGCTCTGGAATTCCTCGTTCCGGTCAGCTGGTGGTTGCTGATTGCACGCGTCATTCATGCCGAAAGACTGGTCGGCAATACGCAGTTCTGGCTCACGCGGCCCTATGAATGGAAGAATCTGCTCGCCGCCAAGCTGCTGTTTCTTCTCGCATTCCTCTATCTGCCCTTCTTCATCGCGCAATGCGTGCTGCTGGCGGAGGCGGGCTTTCATCCGCTCTCCTATCTCCCAGGGCTGTTCTACAATCTGCTCCTCATCACCGCTGTCCTCGTCTTGCCGCTCTTTGCACTCGCAACCGTCACCACAAACTTCGCCCGCCTGACACTTACCCTCCTTGGAGTTCTGGTGTGTATCCTAGGCATCGCAGCAATATCGTCAGAGGTGCCTTCAGCCAATATTGCCACCCCTTATGGAAATCGCATCTCTGTCATTCTGTTGCTGGGCATTTGCGCCGCCGGCATCGTGCTCCAATATGCCGCGCGCAAGGTGACGCTTGCGCGGCTACTGCTGACTGGCCTCCTTGCCCTAATCGCCATCGTTGCCCTCGCCACACCCGATCAAGCTTTGATGGACCATGCTTATCCGCCGCCGGCCGCTGGAGCTATAGCACCAGCACAGTTTTCGTATAACCCGGATGCGGACCGTCAACCTTCGGCTTTTGTGGCCGGAGGAGCCAAGGAAGCCGGAATCAAAGTCCCCATCAACGTCTCCGGCGTTGCCGACGGGTCAGTCGTCGTCTTCGACGACATAAGGGTCGCAATCGAAGCCCCCGACGGTTCACACTGGACTTCAGTTTGGCAGCCGGTTTACAAGGAGGTGTTCTACCCAGGCCAGAAGTTCGCCGACGCAAGTTTCTCCATTCCGCTTGCCGTCTATGAAAAGTTCAGCGCGATGCCGCTGAATATGGATCTCACGCTCGCGCTTTCTCAGACGCAAGCCGGCAAGGTTACCCGCATCTCTCTCCCCGCGCGCGACTTCTTCGTTCCAGATTTCGGCGTTTGCTCACCGGAAGCTGGCTCGGCAGACCGGCCCGATGAGTCCAATGGAATTACTTGCCGTTCGGCTCTCCGCCTGCCCAAGTTCACCTTCGTTCAAATTGGCTGGACCACCGCGCGTTGCAATGCCTCGCCGGTGGAGCCGGCTGAACGCGTGCAAACCTCTGCATGGAAGGGAACGCTCGACAAGGAGCCCGCGGAATTCGGCATTGCGCCCATCATGCCTGTGTCCGGCATGGTGCAAAACTACTACAGCGCTTACAAGGAACCGCCTCACCTCTGCCCCGGTTCGTCCGTCACCTTTACCCAGTACAACCTGGCCCGGCGCACGCAAGCCGCGATCGCTATTCAGGGCTTTCGCCTTCCCGCCCTGTCCCACGGTCAGCTTCAGGTAATCGCGAATCCTTAGTCTGTGAGGAGAGCTCCGATTCCGGGCTCTCCTTGAACCGCTCTATCGCTGCTCACGCCCGTTCATCGCCTCGCCAGCGTCGTCGCGGCCGTCCACGATGTAGACCCAGCCAGCGAGCGGATTCCGGGCGGTGACTCTGCCCGCGCCCAGGTAAGAGTAGTCCCAGCGCAGATCGTCGAACTCGACCGTGGTCCATTGGCGGTTGGGAGGCAACTGCGGCGGGTCCATCCCGGCAACCGGCATCTGGCCCAAATCCCGCACCACCGCCCAGGCGCCCCAGTCCATATAGACCTGGCCGAGCGGGGTGCGCTTGGCGGCCTCGGTGGCTGCGGTGGAGGACGGCTTGAAGATCACGTCCCGCCGCGGGTCGCTCGCGATCTCCCCGGTCCGCGTGTTGACTTCGGCGATTTGGTAGTACTCTGCCGTCTCCAGAATCGCGTGCCAACGGAAGGGGTTGATGGGATAGGGTTCCAGGCCGATGCGCAGGACCGGAGCGGAGGTGACTTGCAGGTTATCGAGCAGCGCCCTCGCCTGCGCCTGCTCTGCCCAGCGCCAGCCCCATAAGAGCACCATCGCAGTTAGCGCGAAGATCGCCCATCC
>Ga0181526_10002677_pt1 | contig 15211 bp, 20 predicted proteins | sample PEATcosm2014_Bin_35_FD_119750 | JGI IMG/M metagenome (GOLD analysis project Ga0181526, IMG submission 119750) | Peatland microbial communities from MTU Mesocosm Facility, Houghton, MI, USA - PEATcosm2014_Bin06_30_metaG | ecosystem: Environmental > Terrestrial > Soil > Wetlands > Peat | place...
CGCAGGTTGAGGAGGCCCGCTTCGGTCGGCGTGAAACCGCACTGCTCGAGGTAGAAGGCGGCCACGGCGCGCTCAAAATCGGCATGAAGCCACTCGCAGCCGGAGCGACGCGCCTCCTCCGCAGCCACGCGGACGATCTCGGCGCCGATCCCCTGCCGCTGTTCGCCGGGCAACACCATCGTGTCGAGGAGGACAGCGTGGGCACCGCCGTCCCAGATGACGTTGGCGAACCCCACGAGCTCCTCGTCCAGGCGGGCGCAGACCCAGCCGAGCGAGTGGTTCTCGAGCTGGCGCTGCCACTGCGCCGGCGTGGGCGGATGATCGAACGCCTCGGCGTGCAGCCAGTCGAGCTCGAGCTCCTCGGCGGCTCCCCGCCACTCGTAGCTGACCGCTGCTTCGGTGATCACGTGCAACAGTATTTCGCACAGCGCGGGCAAACGTGGACTTTGCCGCGTCCCTGCACGTCCGGGGCTTACAGCCGAGCGGCCGCCTGGGGATGCAGCACAGCGCGGTTAAAGGGCGGTCAGGCGACGGCCAGTCTCAGCCGCCCGCGGCGCCCTGCGAGGCGGAGTCGAGGTGCGCGTAGAGGGTCCGAGCCTCAGCGTTTGTTCGTGTTCACGCTCAGCCCGACCTGGCGGGCTCCGAGCCCCCACTGGCGCCCCAGCACCTCGAGCGAAGCGGCCGGATCGACGAGCAAGGCGGCATTCGAGGCCGAGAGCGGGCCGGCGCCGACGCTGGCGGCTGCAACGAGCCCGGCATCGTCGTTTTGGACCCCGACGAGAGCGCTGCCCGCCAGATACTGGCCCGCGAGCCATGCCGGGCGCCCGGACTGTGCGAGATTCGAATCGGTCATCGGGACAGCAGGACCTCGAGCCGCGCCGCCACCTCCCGATACCTGCCGACAGGAATGAGGTGCACGCCTTCGAAGGCACCGCTGTCCCGCAAGTCGAGAACGAGCTGGCAGGCCGCCTCCACCCCAGCGGAACGATCCTCCTCGAGGCGATCCCTCAGAGCGGAGGGAATCTCCACCGACAAGCCGGCGGACACGCTCTCGGCCATCGCCGGGCTGGCAAGGACGATGACGCCGGGATACACGGGCTTCAGAAAGGCGACGCTCTCCCGCCATGCGACGAGCGCCTCGGCGGAGAACGAGACCTGCACGAACATGAAATCGGCATCGTGCTTCCACTGCGGCACCGGCCCGAGACGCGTTGCGACGCCCGCCCTGAACGGTCGGCCGTCCGGTACGGCGCCTTCGTTCCCCCAGCCGTGAATCTCCTCGATCATGGCGCGCACGGTCAGCTGACTCGTCCGTCCGCCGCTCGTCGGGTTGTCCCCGTAGACGCAGAGAAACTCGTCGACGCCGTAAGCAGCCGCCGTGAGGAGATCGCGTCTGAGGCCGAGGAGGTTGCGATCGCGGCAGTTGAGGCAGGCGATGGAGTGGCCCCCCATGGCCTCGACCTCGTGAGCGACGGCAACGCTGGACACGGTTGCCCGCCCGAGGTGATTGTCCGGGATCAAGAAGTCCGACGCCACGGACGTGAGCACGCCGATCTGGTGCCGCACACGGCGGAGATCCGGTCGAGTCGCCGGCTCGATCTCGCAGATCACCTTGAAGGGCACGTCCGGCATCTGGAGAAACTTAGGGCATCGGGCATCGGCGCCGGGCTGCCCCTCCGTCCAGGTTCCCCGACCGCTCCCTCCGCTCCCCTCGACCGCCCGGTCACTGCGCCGGCTGCGCCGCAGGTGACACCGCCTCGCCGCCCCTCGGTCCGAGCTTTCGGTCCAGCACGCTCGCCCCGCCCGCCAGAGCCAGCAGGAGCAGCGACACCCAGAGGCAGTTGAGCATGCTGCCGCCGTATCCCAGCTGCGTGACATCGATGAAGGGGTACGGGTACCAGTGCACGAACGCCCCACGAATCAAGGTGAAGGCGAGCCAGCAGACCGGGAAGCCGAGAGACCACAGAACAATCCGCCTCGAGGTCAGTCCACGGGGACCGAACGCCAGCCATCCTCCGACGGCAAGGAAGGGGACAACGGTGTGCACGAGCTGATTCCCGAGCTGGTCCCAACCCTGCAGGTCAAAGAGGCTCGCCAGGGCCACGTGGTAGACGAGGCCCGTCACCGTGATCGCCACCAACCCGATCAACCGGAACGTGGCGAAGACCGCAGACGCCCGTTGGGCCTTGAGGGCGAGCAGTAGCGGCGTCGCGCCGACGATGAGATTGGACTCGACCGTGAAGAAGGCGAAGGTGTTGAAGGCTCGTTGCGTCGGCGTGCGGAAATGACCGGTCGTGCTCTGGGCGGCGGTAAACACGCTGATGATGACGCCGCCGGCCACGCAGAGTGCCGTGAGGAGGAAGCAGACGCGTGCCCAGCGCTGGCGCACCGGGGCAGTCGACGCGGCTGTCACGCCCGCGATCGTAGAACGAGCGCTCTGCTGAAGACGACGACCCGTTCCGTGCAGGAGTCACCGGCATCGTCCTTCTCGAGGTGTACGGTCGAGGCACCACGACAAGAGCCCTGACGTGTTGGGTCGGTCAACGGCTGACTCGGGAGCGATGCTCCGGACCCTGGTAGCGCCACAGCCGCCGAGCCGACCGCAGGAGCGCGCCATGAGTCCTCACCCGCGTGGATCGCAGATCGGCCCTGTCGGCGGAGAAACCTGACGTGGCCAGCACGCACCGCCGCGAACGAATACTCCGCCTGCTCATCGGCGCCGGCAGTGCCGACTTCGCCACGAAGCGGCTCTGCGCGGTGTGCGCCGAGGTCACGGGCATGAGCGGGGCGGGGATCATGCTGATGTCCGGTGACGTGCCAAAGGGCTCACTGTGCACGACCGACGGTGTGAGCGCCCTCATCGAGCAACTGCAGTACGACCTCGGTGAGGGACCCTGCGTGGACGCATACTCGCACGATCGGCCCGTGCTGGAACCGGATCTCGGCAACCCGAGCGTCCCTCGTTGGCTGGCCTTCGCCGGAGCCGCCACGGCGGGCGGCGCCAAGGCCGTATTCGGCTTCCCTCTCCATATCGGAGCCGTCCGCCTCGGGGCGCTCAACCTGTACCGCGACCGACCCGGGTCGCTGAGCGACGAGCAGCATGCCGACGCACTCGTGATGGCCGACGTCGTCGCCCAAGCCGTCCTCGTCCTGCAAGGCAACGCCCCGCCAGGCCGGCTCGCCATCGAACTGCAGGCCGGGGCTGACTTCCAGTACGCGGTGCACCAAGCCTCCGGCATGGTGGCCGCCCAGCTCGAGGTGAGCGTCGGCCAGGCGCTCATTCGGCTGCGCGCTTACGCCTTCGGCCACGACCGCCGCCTCAGCGAGGTGGCAGAGGACGTCGTGGCGAGAAGGTTGCGCTTCGATGAGCACAGTGGCGAGAAGGACCTCCGGTCGTGAGGGCTTTCTCGACGCGGTGTGCGCTTTACATGCCGCCGTGCCGTCATATCATGGCCGTTGGGGTGCACCTCGCGGCTGGGACGCGCAGGGAACCTCGAGAACGACCGGAGTAGTGATGCCCAGAGAAGCCAAGCTCGCCAGGACGCTCGTGGAGCTGGCCGACACGTTGGTGGATGATTTCGACGTCGTGGAGCTGCTGACGCTGCTGGCCGACCGGTGCGTCGAGGTTCTCGACGTCGGAGCAGCCGGACTCATGCTCGTGGGCCTGGATGGCGATTTGCGAGTCATGGCATCCTCGTGTGAGGAGATGCGCGTGTTGGAGCTCTTCGAGCTGCAGGCCCGCGAGGGACCCTGCCTCGACTGCTACGTGACGGGCCAACCGGTCGTGAATCAGGATCTCGCCAGCGCCAACGGCCGCTGGCCCCGGTTCACCGCCGAGGCACTGGCGGCGGGCTTCCACTCGGTGCACGCACTACCGATGCGCTTGCGCGGCACGGTCATCGGCGCCCTCAATCTGTTCCACAGCGAACCCGGGCAGATGCGGCCAGTCGACGTCGAGGCGGCGCAGGCTCTGGCCGATGTCGCAACGATCGCCGTCCTACAGCACCGCGCCGCCATCGAGGCACGCGTGCTCAACGAACAACTCCACGAGGCGCTCAACAGCCGGATCGTCATCGAGCAAGCCAAGGGCATCATCGCCGAGCGCGCCGGGCTCGACATGGAGCGGGCGTTCGCCGCCTTGCGCAACCACGCCCGCAGTCACAACCTGCGTCTTTCCGACGCAGCCGAACGCGTCATCAACGGGTCCCTCTTGCCGTCGGATCTGGACAGGCGCTCGCCGACGCAGCCCGCCTAGACCGCGTCCGCGATCGTTCCGAACGCGATGGAACGAGCGATGCCGCAGCGCCGTCACCATCGTGCCTGCCAGGAGCCCGATCAGTGACGGTCCCACGAAAACGCAAATGACATCGTTCCCGAGGCCGATCCGAAGGATGCCGTGACCGTCCTGGCGCAGCCGTCGGCCCCGCCGTCGGTCGACCCGCCCGCCCATCGCTGGGCTGCATTGGCGGTGCTGTGCTCGTCCGTCGTCATCGTCAATTTGGACAACACGATTCTGAACGTCGCCCTTCCGACGCTCGTGCGGACGCTGCATGCCACCTCGAGCCAGCTGCAGTGGATCGTCGACTCCTACGCCATGGTCTTTGCCGGGCTGGTCCTCGTCGGCGGCAGCCTGGCCGACCGCTTCGGGCGCAAACGGTTCTTCCTCATCGGCCTGACCACCTTCGCGGCCGGATCGGTGGGTGCCGCGCTGTCGGGATCGGTCGATCTCCTCATCGCGTGTCGAGCCCTCATGGGTGTCGGCGCGGCACTGACGATGCCAGCCACGCTGTCGATCATCAACGACATCTTTCGCGATGCGGCGGAGCGGGCTCGCGCCATCGGCGCCTGGGCCGGGTCCGCCGGACTCGGTCTCGCCATCGGCCCCATCGCCGGGGGCTTGTTGCTGGCGAGGTTCTGGTGGGGTTCGGTGTTTCTCGTCAATGTCCCGATCGTGGTCGCCGGGCTCATCGGCGCCTCCCTTTTGGTGCCGGACTCGAAGAACCCGACGGCGGCGCGACCGGATCCGACCGGGGCGATGTTGTCGATCACCGGGTTGGGGCTCCTGCTGTGGGCGATCATCGAAGCCCCGACCCTCGGTTGGACCTCCGGCACGGTCATCATGGTCGGCGCCGCCAGCATCGTCGTCCTCGGAAGCTTCGTCGCGTGGGAGGCGCGCAGCCGTCACCCCATGCTCAAACTCGGTTTCTTTCGCGATCGCCGTTTCTCCTTCGCCGCCGCGGGTGAGTCGCTCGGGATCTTCGGACTGATCGGGACGCTGTTCGTGCAGACCCAGTTCCTCCAGTTCGATCTCGCTTATTCACCTCTGCAAGCCGGGGTACGGATCCTTCCGACGGCCATCACGCTGGTCGTGACCGCTGCCGCTGCGCCGATCGTCGCCCGACTCATCGGCGTCAAGTTGACGGTCGCCGCCGGCCTGACGGCGATCGCGGCCGGGCTTTGGCAGATCTCGACGGTGTCATCGGTCAGCACGACGTATGGCCAGGTCGTCGTGGGCTTGTTGCTGATCGGTCTCGGAGCCGGGCTCTTGATGCCAACGGCGACGAACTCCGTCGTGGGCTCGGTGCCTCAGGGTGACGCAGGAGTCGGATCGGCCACCAACGTCGTGGCAATCCAGGTCGGTGGCGCCCTCGGTGTCGCCGTTGTGGGGAGCGTGCTGTCAACTCGCTACCAGGACCACATGAGGGCAGCACTCGCCGGCCACCACGTGCCGCCGGCGGTCACACACTCCATCCTCGGCTCCCTCGGTGGAGCCCTCGTCGTCGCCGGCAAAGCGGGAGGCGCCACCGGCATCATGCTGGCGCACGCTGCCCGTGTTGCCTTCATGAGTGGTGCGAAGACCGCCCTCGCCGTCGGCGCCGCCGTCGCCCTCGCGGGCGCTGTGTTGGTGCTCGCCCGCCTGCCGTCGAGAACACTCGGCTGGACGAAAGCCGCGCCGGCGCTGTCGGAGGAGCAGGAGGTGATGAGCCGAGACGTGCCGTGACGTCCGCGACACGGTGTTGGACAGTTTCCCGGGCTTCGAGCCAACCAGGACGTTGAACGCGACGCAGGCGGATGCTCTCGTTTGAGTGACCGAACGAGAGCGCGTTGACGCGCCCGTATCGGGGCCGCTCCGCCGGCGAGGCGGACATGAGCCCGTCGCTACGATGCCGGCGTGGGCTTCTACCGTGAGCGGGTGCTGCCTCGCCTGGTTGACCGTGCCTGCGGCTCGCCGGGGTTGCGTGCGTGGCGACTCACCGCCACAGAAGGCCTGACAGGCCAGGTGCTCGAGATCGGCTTCGGTTCCGGGTTGAACGTGGATCTCTACCCGCCGAGTGTCGAGCGGGTGTACGCGGTCGAGCCCGCCGAGGTGGCACGTGGCTTGGCGGAACGACGGATCGCGAGGTCGAGTGCCGCAATCGAGCACGTCGGTCTCGACGGACAGGCGATTCCACTCGCGGATGAGACATGCGACAGTGCGCTCTCGACGTTCACGCTCTGCACGATCCCCGATGTGCAGCGCGCCCTCCTCGAGGTTCACCGCGTGCTGCGGCCGGGCGCCGCGTTCCACTTCCTCGAGCACGGGATCTCCCACGACCCCAAGGTGGCGCGCTGGCAACACCGCTTCGAGCCGCTCCAGCTGCGTCTCGCCGACGGCTGCCACCTGACGAGAAACCCGGCCGAGCTGGTGCGGGACGCCGGCTTCTTCATCGAGCACCTCGAGGAGCGCTACGCCCGAGGTCCGAGACCGTGGAGCTGGTTCACCGTCGGCGTAGCCGTCAAGGCGGAGTGACGTCCCGCCTCACTGGAGCTCATCGCCGCCGAGCAGATCCGTTCGACCCCGTGAACTCGGTGATCAAAAGGCTTGCCACCGACTCGAACCTGGCCGTGTCGCCGTAGGGCCTGGCCACGAGCATCGCTCCCTCCAGCGTGCCGACGATCATCTGGGCCGCAGCTTCTGCTGTCCCGTTGAGGCGAATTGATCCCTCGCCTCGGCCGGTCTCGAGCTGGTGCACCAGCCAGGCGTAGTTCTGGTCAAAGAACCGGACAACGGTCTGCCGCATGCCGTCTGGCAACGTGGCGTATTCGGCTGCGAGCATGCCGCAGAGGCACATTCGCTCGTCGCGGAACACGGTCAGGTAGAGATCGGTATACGCCTGCAGCTTTTCGGAAGCAGGCTTGTCGCCGGAGTCGATGGCCTCCAGCGCTTCGCCGAAGCGGGTGGCGTAGCGGGCGATGAGGGCCTCGCCGAGCTCAGCCTTGCCAGGGAAGTGGTAGTGCAACGCCGCCTTGGTTATACCGAGTTCTGCAGCGACGTCTGCGTAGGAGAAGCCGTTGAAGCCGCGCCGTTGCACGAGGCGCTCGGCGATGTCGAGGATCGCCGAGCGGGTCTCGGTCTGCTCTGGTTGTCTCTGGGCGGCCACGTCACATCCTGATCGATTCGCGAAGTCTCTTGACTCCTTACCTACCAAGAAGTCTCTTGACTCCTTACCTACTAATAGGTAAGGATACTCACGTCCAGGACGGCTCGTGGCAAGGGGGGATCGTGGCCCAGCAGACCGAGCATCGCAGTTTTGGGGCTCCCGACGAGGTGAGGGAGTTCCCACACGGTCAAGCCGAAATCGTGAACTACGCCCGCCAGCCCTGATGTCCTCTGTCGACGTGGTCCGAGCTTTCGGTGAGGCCTGGGCCCAGCACGACCTCGAGGCCGCTCTCTCGTTCGTCACCGACGATTGTGTTTTCGACGCCACCGGGCCGGCGCCTGACGGGACCGTTCATCGGGGACGCGAAGAGATCCGGCAGGCATGGAAAGCGATCTTCGACGACCCGTCGTCTCGCTTCGACGTCGAGGAGACCTTTGGGGCCGGAGACAGAGTGGTCCAACGCTGGCGTTACGGGTGGCCCGACGGACACATCCGTGGAGTCGATCTGTTCAAGGTGGAGGACGGCAAGATCGCCGAGAAGCTCGCCTACGTAAAGGGATAACACACGAAGGAGGACGGCATGAGCCGAAAGGTCGCCGATTGCAGGGACTTCCCGAACGAACGCGGATGCACCCTGACGATTTCCGGCGAAGAGGGCGAGGTCCTCGACGCCGCCGCCCAGCACGCTGCAACCGTGCACGGCCACCAGGACGACAGCGAGCTGCGCAGCTGGCTGCGGGAGCACCTCAAGGACGAAGTTCCCGCCTAGGCTCGCCAACCTCGGTCGCGACGTGGCCGAGACGACCACATCGCTCCGCGCACCCATCGGGTATTGATTTGAGCAGTCAGCCCTCACCCACGACGATCGGCGCGTCCGCGAACTGAACGTATGCGTATTCTTGGGTTTCCACGCCGGTGATGCTGCAAACAGCCGTCACCGCGTAGGCGCCCACGGGCGTACCGGATGGCACCGTGAGGGTGCCGTTCCAGTTGCCCGCCCGATCCAGGTTAGCCGGGGAGCCGCTCGTGACGACCTTGCCAGTGCTGCTGCTCTTCAACGTCATCGTCACGCTGGTGGGGCTCGTCGCGCTCATCGGGCACGGCGTGACGGAGGAGATGTTGATGACGGTGCCGGCAAGGCCTGCGCTGGGAGTGATCGACAGCGTTCCACTCGCGGGCACACCGGTGATGAAGGACACCGTCACGAAGCCGTTGCCCCTCTGCACGCCGTTGCGAAATACCACGCCCGAGGGCCCGTAGCCGCTGCCACCGCCACCGTTGCCACCGGCGACACCGCTTCCGCCACCGCTGCCACCGCCGAAGTAGCCGCCACCTCCCCCGCCGCCTCCGAAGCCCTCGCCGGGTTCGCCGTCACCACAGCCTTTGCCACCGCCACCGCCGTTGCCGCCGACGCCGACGGCGCCGTTGCCTCCCGCGACACCCCCACAGGAGCCGGCGCCACCAGCCCCGCCGGAGTGCTGCGTGCCACCGGCGCCACCGACGCCACCGGTGAAGCTGACCGTGCCGGTCGCGGAGTACGAGCCACCGGCGCCACCGGCGCTACCGCCGCCGCCGCCGGGACCGCTGGAGTAGGAGCCGAGAGGGTTGCCCGTGTCGCCGTAGGACCAGCCTCCGCCGCCGCCGCCACCGCCACCGCCGACGATCACCCTGTCATCGAGCTTGAAGGACCCTTTGCGGACGTCCGAGGCACCGCCGCCACTGCCGCTGCTCTCGGCGTCCCCGCTGCTGGAGCCGCCGTGGCCACCACCGTTGAAACCATTGCTGCCGCCCACGTTTACCTGGAACTTCTCGCCCGGAGTTACGGTGAGGGTGGCAGTTGCCTCACCGCCGTCGCCGCCGTCGTCACTTCCTTGTGCCCCGTAGACGTCGAAGGTCGCCGAGAACACGTTCTTGGGCACCTTCCAGCTCTGGGCCTTCCCCACGTAACGAAAGGCGACGATCGTGGGCGTCGTGGCCGCCCCTGCGCTCGAGATCCCGAATAGGCACACCGTGAGCAGCATCGACCCGACCACGATGACGCCGCCGCGGCGAAGCACTCGGATGCGAACCCTTTTCGTCACGACATCTCCCCCCAGGTGCTTTGCTCCCGCTCTCCGGTTGGAGGACAGCGCGCTGCACGTCGCCGGCAAAGCTACATCGTCGCCTCCACGCCGGAACCAGGAGGTCTTGCTCGCACCGTGGGCCGCCGTCGTGGGTGGTTGTCCAACGCCGGACGCCGAGGTCACTCTCGAGGTAACTCGGGAAAGGCCTGCCGCAGCCGCACAGCGATCAGCTTCTCGACCAGTTCGGCCGGGAGCGGTTGATCGACAGCGAAGCGCAGGGCTCCGGAAGACTTCTCGTATCCGGTCAGCTCTTCGGACAGTTCCGGGAACACCGAGCCGCTGTGGGGCAAGTAGCTCAAGTGGTTGTTGAAGGCGGCAAAGCCGGCGATGGTCTTGCCTGCGACCTTGAAGCCTGGCACCGCATAGGAGATGCACTGCTCTGCGTCGGGAACCACCGCGAGGATGTCGTGGCGCAACCGGTTGAGCGTCGAGCGCTTCGGTTCGTCGAGGCGCTCCAGGTACTCGTCGATCTCGCCGGCCGACATCAGTCGCCTTCCCGCTCCAACCGCTCCTCGAGCACCACCGTCACCCGGTCCCCCGGCTGCTTGCCGATAGCCGTCCGCAGTTCTGCCTGGATCGGCAGCTTGTGGCGACCGTCCCCCAGTGCCATAAAGGAGCTCTGGAAGGGGCAGCCGTCCACGCGGCCCCGTACCTTGACAAGTCCCCGGGTACCGAAGTACTTGGCCGACCCGGGCATCACCACGTAGGTCCAGCCCCCCTTGCTGGGGCTCTTCTGCAAGGTAGCCGTGAACTGCTTGTTCAGCTGCATGGCATCTCCTTGGTTCCGCAGGCTAACTCGACCGGCCCGGCGATTTCGACGAGCTGCAGGCTCGACGACATGTGGAGATGTGCCGGCAGATGAGTCGAGAGGTTCCCCTCGTCATCGAAAGGAGCTGGGAATCACTCGTGATCGCTGTCGAGCTTCGAGCGCCCGCGGCGCTGACGCCAGGAACGTGTCGACCGTGGGGGCACCGCCCTCGTTGATGACCTTGTCGTCTCGGGCGGAGCGAGCTGGGTCGACGACTGATCTGACCCGGTATCGCCTGGGCGGCTTGCCAGCGCCGTCTCCCGTTTCTCCCGCCACCCCTGCACGACACCGTCAATCTCCAGCGGCATGACGGTTGAGGGCGGGCCCGTGATGCAACGACGATTGACGTCTCGAATCCGAGCGTTGAGCGCCTCGAGGAGCTGGCGGACTCGCGCTTCCGATGTCTCAGCATCGAGGCGGGCCAATACATCGTCGCGTTCCTTGCGGATGGCGAGGGTCGGAGGCAGATAGGAGACACTCTCGCTCTGGAGCTTCTTGCGCACCCACCACATCTCGTCATGGGGTTGGTCGAGGCCGGGGAGCGGCTTACCCTTGCCTGGCAGGTCGTCAAACTCGCCATTTTCCTGGGCCTCACGGATCAGCTGGTCGGTCCAGGACTCCCAGCTCGTGCCGGGCGGCTGGCGGTTGGGCACGCTCACGACGCTAATGCTCGACTCTTTCCGAGGCGGCAGTCCAACCGAGAGACGGAGAGATCTCGAGGCTCGGCTCACTCGATCGCCTGGTGTGCCATGGCCTCGGGCTGGCGACCCGCGAGGAGCCAACCGACGATTGCCGCGAACGCTGGCATTCCCACAAGGAGGAGGAGCAGGTCCGCGACGGGAATGTTCCCGAGCGCAGCGATCCCTCCGTTCAGCGAGTTGCTCCGCAGCCAACCGATCATCGCGATGTAACCCCCCAAAGTTCCGAGGAGTGCACCGAGAAAGCCGAGGGCGCCCGCCGTCACGGCAGTCATCGTGAGCTCAAGATGTCCGCGTTGGGGTCGATCTGGGACGGCGTGATCCCGAACGCCTTCAGCAGCTGCGGCGTCGCGACGTACACGGGGCCGTTCCAGCCCCGCCCGCCCTGGGTCGCCGCTCAGGCCCGCGTACGGGGTCTCGAGGGCGATCAGCTGTGCACTGAGCCCCCTCGCTATCTGCGCGGCGTGGTCCGCGGCCCGTGCCGGGTTCGTGACCTCGACCTGACCGTGAGCGCCTCGGGTCACGTGGAGGGCGAGCTGATTTGAAGCGAGGTTCGGACCGGCGTAGTCCAAGACGTTCCCATAGCGGGCGGCGGCGGCCAGCATGACGATCACCGCCACCAGCACGCCGACACTGATCGCCGCGAGCGCCGAACCGGAACGTGCCCGATACCGGGCGAGGTCCCGCAAGGCGAGCTCGCGATCGGAGCACGACGCCCGAGCCGGGCGGCGAGGGAGAGGAAGAACGGCGCAAGCAGGACCAGCCCGGGGACGAGGAGGACGATCCCCAACACCAGCTCGGGCGCCCCGACACTCCCGTTCCCCTGTTGCGAGCCGGCCGCCGCCGAGCTCTCAGCACCGGAGTAGCCGAGAAGGAGGAACGCCACGACGAGAAAGACGATGCCGGGGATGGCCGAGCGGTGGACCTGACGGGGCGGGGCAGGGCGGCCCGAGAGCGCCTGGACGATCGGCACCCTCGTGATCGCTCGCGCCGGTCGCGACGCCGCGAAGTAGGCCGCCATGACGGCCAGCACCATGGCGGCGGCGACGGCGGTCCAGGGCAAGGCGAAGAGGCCGATGACGTGGTGGGCGCTTTGTTCGAGGCTCGGTCGGTAGGTGAGCCAGACGACGAGGCCGAGGACAAGGCCAAAGGTCGCTCCGACGACACCGACGACGGTGCCGTTGGCGCTCACGACGAGGCGGACGTGGCGGTCGGTTGCGCCGCACGACTCGAGCATGCCGATGGCGCGGAGTCGGCGCTGCGCGAGCACGCTGAAGCCGCCTACCGAGACAAGCGCGATGAGGAGCATGCCGAGCACGAGGGCGGCAAGCGAGATCGTCTCGGGGTTGAGCGGGTTCGACTATCAAGGTGGCGAGGGCGAGAGCGAACAGTCCCATCACGCACAGGTAGAGCCCGGTACCCAGCACGGCCGTCATGGCACCCGGCGTCGAGAAACTTGCGTGCGTCGCCGGCGCGCTGAGAAGCGCTTGACCGAGGAAGAAGGAGCAGACGGCGACGGCCTCGGAGAGCACGAGCACGACGACTCCGAAGACGAGCACCTTGGCGAGCAGCACGAAGGGTCGGCGGGGCGCCGCAGCGAACGTGGCGCGGATCGTGCCCGTCGCGTACTCGCTGCTCATGACGAGCACGCCGAGGACACCGAGGACAAGCTGGCAGAAGAAGCTGCCGGCGAGGCTGATCCGCGTCGGGTCGAGTGTCGCCCTGCTCACTGGGGACATCGTCGACCAATGAGCCCGAGTCTCGGCCGTGGCGAGTGCCGAGATGCCGATGCCGATCACGACCGTCAGACCGAGCGTCCACGTCGTCGAACGAACTGTGCGCAGTTTCGTCCACTCACTCCGGACGAGGTCAACAATCCCGTATCGGCCGGCGGAGATGGCCTCCGGCCGGGTCCCTGTGTGGTCCACTCTCGCCACGGTCACCGACCGACGCCTTCGATCGAGGCGGCCGCGGCGCCGTGGTACTCGACGGTGTCCTCGGTGAGCTCCATGAATGCCTCCTCGAGGGAGGTCGACTGCAGCGAAAGCTCGTGCAAGGTGACCTGGAGGCTCGCCGCGAGATCGCCGATGCTGACCGCTTCCATGCCGCGCACGCTCACGGCACCGTCGTCTTCTCTAGGGTGATGTGGGCGCCATGTTCATCGAGAGCGGCGCGCAGCCTCGCCAGCTCGGGCGAGCGGACCCGGACGTAACGTTGCGAGCTCCGGCGAGCAGCTCGGCAACTTGCACCTCGGCGATCAGGCGGCCCTTGCCGATGATCACGACCTCATTGGCGGTGAGCGACATCTCGCTCATCAGGTGGCTCGAGACGAAGACGGTGCGCCCCTCGGCGGCAAGCCCTTTGAGGAGGTTGCGCACCCATCGAATGCCGTCGGGATCGAGACCGTTCACGGGCTCGTCAAAGAGCAGCACGCCGGGGTCTCCTAACAATGCCGCGGCCATGCCGAGGCGCTGGCCCATGCCAAGGGAGAACTTGCCAGCGCGCTGCCCGGCGACCGAGGTGAGCCCGACGAGCTCGAGCACCTCGTCGACTCGTCGCAAGGGGATTCGGCTTGCCTGTGCGAGCATCCGGAGGTGTGCTCGCGCGCTGCGCCCCGGGTGGATCGCCTTGGCTTCCAGAAGCGCTCCGACCTCGCGCAGCGGCCAGGCGAGCTCGTGATAGTGACGGCCGTTCACCGTCGCGTCACCCGCGTTCGGAGCGTCGAGGCCCATCACCATCCGCATCGCGGTCGACTTGCCGGAGCCGTTCGGCCCGAGGAACCCCGTGACGACGCCCGGGCGGACAGTGAAGCTGAGCTGGTCGACTTCGAGCTTTTCGCCGTAGCGCTTCGTGAGATGGTGCGCTTCGATCACGACCGATCCTCACCTTGCGCTCCTGCTCCGAGCTCGGAGAAGCGCCGCCTCGCGGTCGACCCACGCCTCATCGCCTCTTAAGCACCGCCCAGCCTTCATTTGTGACGCGTCCGACAACGGTCTCCCCCTCCACATCCTGGACCGCTGTGCCCAGAAGCCGTAGGGTCAGCGGCGGTGCAGTTCATTTTGTTGCGCTCCATCGTGAAGACTGACCCCTCCCGAATGGAGGTCGAGCCGGCTGGAGACGTCGTCCCGCCCACGCCCGTAGAGGCTGGGATCCGATGAGCACCGCAGCGCTCCCGGACCTCGCCCACAGTCAGGCAGCCGAGAGTCCCTGGGCAGTGGAGACCCATGGGCTCACCAAGCGGTTCGGGGACAACGTGGCCGTGAACGGCGTGGAGCTCCTCGTTCCTCGGGGATGCGCATTCGGCTACCTCGGCCCTAACGGCGCCGGCAAGACCACGCTCATCCGCGTGCTGCTGGGCTTGACCCACGCCGACGCCGGCACGATGTCCTTGCTCGGGTACCCCGTACCGAAACACCGCGATGTCGCACTCGCACGCGTGGGGGCCATCGTGGACGAGCCTCGGTTCCATGGCCATCTGACCGGGAGGCAGAACCTCCAGGTTCTCGCCGCCGCCCGCGAACCTGCGGCGCGAGACCGCATCGGGCCGTCGCTCGAACGAGTCGGCCTGTCTCATCGCGCCGACGACAAGGTGTCGAAGTACTCCATGGGCATGCGCCAGCGCCTCGGTGTCGCCGCCTGCCTCATCGGCGACCCGCAGCTGCTGGTCCTCGACGAGCCGATGAACGGACTCGACCCGGCAGGAATGCAGGACATGCGCGACATGATCGTGTCCCTCAAGGCGGAGGGCCGCACGGTGGTGCTGTCCTCCCACCTCCTCGACGAGGTCGAGCGGACCTGCGATGCCGTTGCCATCGTGGACCGTGGCAACGTCATCCGGCAGGGACCGATCGCCGAACTGCTGGCGGGATCGTCGGTTGTACTTCAGGTCGAATGCTCCGAGCCCGACCGAGCCCGCGCCCTCCTCGGGGCCACTCGCATCGGGGCGCACGTCGAAGTCGGGTCGCTCGGCCTCGGGATCACGCTGCCCGCGGGAACCGAACGCGAGATCACGGCCGAGATCGCCCGCCTGCTGGTGGCCGGCGGGATATCCCTCTACCGCCTGCAGGAGATGCAAACCTCCCTCGAGTCCTGGTTTCTCCAGGTCACGAGCCGACTGGGAGGGCCAGATTGACGACGGCGCCGGCAACCGCCCCGACCCCG
>Ga0181526_10002681_pt1 | contig 15203 bp, 10 predicted proteins | sample PEATcosm2014_Bin_35_FD_119750 | JGI IMG/M metagenome (GOLD analysis project Ga0181526, IMG submission 119750) | Peatland microbial communities from MTU Mesocosm Facility, Houghton, MI, USA - PEATcosm2014_Bin06_30_metaG | ecosystem: Environmental > Terrestrial > Soil > Wetlands > Peat | place...
GCGCACGCACAAATCTCAAATCTGCACGCATAAATCTCAAATCTCCATAGCTCCCGCTCTGCACCCCGCGGGTTCGTTCTTCGGGGACTTTCGTACGCCTGCCGGCGTCCGAAACTCTTCACGAGAACGGAACGGCGGCTTCCGGGCGATGAGACAGAAAAGCGGACCTTCTGACTGGGTCAGTCGAGACGGGTTGAGCAGCGCGATCAGGCTTTGATCGCGCCAATGAGCGGACGACGCCGAACATTCGAGGGGTGGTAGGGCGACGACCCGTGGCGGCGGGTTGGACACGCTCAAAGCCCAGCGCCCCAAGATCAAGCTCGTTGATAAAGGCTTCGACGACAGGATCGGGGTTTTTTCGCGTTCTTCCTTCGACAACGTGACAGCGCCGACAGGAGCCTTCTCCGCGCGGCGTGCGGCGGGACACGGCATTGAAGGCGACAGCGGCGTCAAAGTTTGCAGAACCGAAAAGCTGGAGAAACGCGGACAGCTATGGTAAGGTCGATGCGTTGAGCTAATAAAATATTGAGTTTTCTTCATGCTAAATCCGTTTGACGATCAAACCGCGACTTTTCTCGTGCTAATCAATGTAGAGGGTCAGTATTCGTTATGGCCGGCCTTCCGCGAACCGCCGGCAGGCTGGACGTCCGTTGGCCCGACAGGCGGGCGGCAGCTTTGCCTTGATTGGATTGCAGAAAATTGGACGGACATGAGGCCCAAATCGCTAAGGCGGCAGGCTCCAAATTCTATATAGGGCTCACCGGCGCCGGCCGAGCGTTGCATTGCAAACCATCGCCTGTCGCACTCCCATTGCTTTCGCGGGCACGAAAATGAAATAGCTTTCTTTAGGACCCGGAAAATTATGCAAGCCGAAACCGCGCGGTCGCCGAATGCGGGCGCAATGACGCTCCTTCCTCTATCTGCTGCTCAGGCAGCCGTCTGGTTTGGCCAGAAACTGGATCCCGCCAGCACATTTTACAATGTCGGCGGGTATATAGAGATTTGTGGCCCGGTCGAGCACGCCATCTTTGAAAGAGCGCTTCGACAAGGGGTCGCCGCGGCAGACGCGTTACACTTGCACTTTATTGAGACCGATGAAGGCCCAGGGCAATATTTCGCTCGGGACGTCGAATGGGTCATGCCTTTTTTGGACGTTAGCCATGAGGCCGATCCGCGCTCAGCCGCGGAGGCATGGATGTTGGAGGACATGAACCGGGTCTTTGACCTGACGCGCGGTCCGCTTTTTCGGTTCGCCCTGTTCCAGGTCGCACGCGACCGCTTTTTTTGGTACGAAGTTTATCATCATCTGATTAGCGATTTCTCCAGTTCGCTATTAGTAGAGCAACAGGTGGCGGGCATTTACAGCCGGCTTGTCGACGACGCGGCGCCTGCAACAGAGGAGCTGTCATCGTGGCTCGACCTTTTGGATGAAGATAAAAGCTACCAACTCTCGCCTCGCCTTCAGCGAGATCAGAGCTATTGGCGCGCACGCCTCGTTGACCGGCCTGACGTGACCACTCTTTCAGGGCGGCCACCGCGCTGGCCGGGCCGGATCGTCCAAAGCGCCGGTTACATTCCCCGACCGGTCGTCACTGAATTGGAGAAGCTCGCCGCGACGAATGGCACAACCTTGTCGGCCGCGATCATCGCCGCCACGGCAATATATTTGTACAAGTTCACGGGCGCGCGCGACCAAATATTGGGCATGCTTGTCACGGCCCGCACCAGTGCAAAACTACGCCGGATCGTCGGCTTGGCAATCAATGAGGTTCCGTTACGTCTCTCGCTTGATCCCGCGGAATCGACCGGAGATGCAGTGCGCCATGCCGGACGGCGCATGCGCGAGGCATTGCATCATCAGCGGTATTGGGCCGGCGCCCTTCGTAAGGATCTTGGCCTCGGTCCAAATGATCACGATATTCATGGCACGGCCTTGAACTTTATCCCGTTCGTTGAGGACTTCACTTTCGCCGGCCGACCTATACGCAAGCACCCACTCGGGAACTGGCGCGTAGAGGACCTTTTGATCGCGGTTTACGCCGGCAACCAAGAGTCCGGCATTCGCTTCGTATTCATTGCAAACGCGGAAAACTACGACGCTCCGACCCTGACCCAACATCGGCAACATTTCTCGCAGTTGCTCGAAGCGGCGGTCGCTGCTCCCGGCCAGGCGATCGGCCAACTCGATATTCTGACGCCTGGTGAGCGGCATACCATCCTGCAAGACTGGAACCACGCCGCGCGTTCGATTCCATTGGCTCTGCTGCAAGAGCTGTTCGAGGTCCAGGTTGCACGCACGCCGGACGCCACAGCGCTAGTCTTCGACAAGGCCGCACTGACTTATGCCGAGTTGAACCGACGCGCCAACCACCTCGCCCGCCGCCTGATTCAACGGGGCGTTGGGCCGGAGACGATTGTCGGAATCGCCATCGAACGCTCGCCGGAGGCGATCGTCGCGCTGCTTGGCGTCCTCAAAGCCGGCGGCGCCTACCTTCCACTCGACCCGGATTACCCAGCGGCGCGTCTCGATTTTATGCTTGAAGACGCGCGGCCCGCGCTTCTTCTCGTAACGAAGAGGACCGAACGTGAGTTAGGGGCCGGCATCCCGCGTTTGGTTCTCGACGCTGCCAGTACCTTTGCGGAAGAGACCCAGGACAGCGCTGTCAACCCCAGCGACGCCGATCGCCGAAGCCACCTGACGGCCGATCACCCCGCCTACGTGATTTACACCTCCGGGTCGACCGGAACGCCGAAGGGCGTGGTCGTGACGCACTCCGGCATCGGCGCTCTAGCGGCCGCTCAAGCCGAACGTCTTGGCGTGACGGCGCGCTCGCGCGTGCTTCAGCTTGCCTCCCTGAGCGTCGACATCTCTTTAGAAGAGATTGTGATGGCGTTGACCAACGGCGCGGCCCTAGTGCTCACGCCGCCTGATGCGCTCAGCGGGCCGCAGCTGCGCGCGGTCCTCATCGAGCACCGCATTAGTCATCTAAGTTTGGTCCCGACTGTGCTTTCGACCTTGGAAAACGGTGAGGATCTCGCGCTCCAATGTGTAATCGTTGGCGGTGAAACGTGCTCCGAGAGTCTGGTTGAGAAGTGGTCAGGCTCCGTTCGAATGATCAATGCTTATTGTGCGACGGAGACAACGGGGTGCGCGACGATGAGCCTGCCGCTAGGCGGCAAGTCAGTGCCGATTGGCGGCCCGATCCTTGGCACTCGAGTTTATGTACTGGATGCGGCCCTGGAGCCCGTTCCAGTGGCGGTTGCCGGCGAGTTGTACATTGCCGGCGCAGGCTTGGCGCGAGGATACCTGAAGCGGCAGGGTCTCACGGCGGAGCGCTTTGTCGCCGATCCCTACGGGCCGCCAGGCGCTCGCATGTATCGTAGCGGCGACCTGGCTCGGTGGCGCCCTGACGGGGCTCTCGAGTATTTGGGCCGAGGCGACCGGCAGATTAAGCTTCGCGGCTTGTCGGCGGTGCCGAGGACGCCGACCGAGGAGGCCCTTTGCGAGATCTGGCGTGATACGTTGCGGTTGGAAGAGATCAACAGACTTGACGACTTTTTCGACAAGGGCGGCCACTCTCTTCTCGCGACTCAGGTCATATCGCGAGTGCGTGAAGTCTTCCAGATCGAGCTTCCCCTAAAAACCATGTTTGACGCTCGCACGCTCGAGACCTTAGCTCGGGAGATCGACGTCGCGTTGCGGGAACAGCGGCATGCTCCGCGGATGCCGTTGATCGAGGCCGCGACTAGTAGATTTCCCGCGCCACTTTCGATGTCGCAGGAGCGGATGTGGTTGATCCAGTCGCTCGACCCGGAAAACACAGCCTACAGTATAGTTGTCGCCATCCGGCTGCGCGGAATATTGGATGTCCAAGCGCTGTCGGGAGCTCTCAATGGCCTCTACCAACGGCACGAGATTCTTCGTTCGACGTTTGACGTGGCTGACGATCAACCGGGGCCGCGCGTCCACCCGTGGATTAATCAGGAACTCCCGCTTGTCGATCTTCGCGATCTCGGCGGCGCAGCCTGGGCCGAGGCCCTGCGACTGGCCGAGATTGAGGCGAGGACGCCGTTCGACTTGGTGCGCGGACCGGTGATCCGGACGAGGCTTTTCCGAACGCAGGGTGACGAGAGCCTGTTCACCATGATGCTTCATCACATCGCCGCGGATCAGTGGTCGCTCGGTGTGCTTGGTCGCGAATTGGCTGCCGCCTACAATGATCTGCGCAAGGGACTCCCGGCACGGCTTGACCCGCCAAAGATCAGCTACGCGGACTACGCGTCATGGCAGCGGCGTTGGCTTCAGGGGCCAGAATTCGAAAGGCACCTTTCATATTGGCGCAGCCAGTTGGCGAATTCGCCACCTTTGGAGCTTCCGACCGACCGCCCGCGACCGCGGCTTCAGAGCCTGAACGGCGCGTTCCATCTGACATCAATACCCGCCGAGCTACTCTCAGACCTGGAGCAGCTCGGACGTCGCGAAGGTACTACGCTGTTCATGACGATGTTCTCCGCCTTCGCCACGCTTCTTAACAGGATCACCGGCCAAGAGGATATTCCGATCGGCGTGCCCGTGGCCAATCGGACTCAAAGCGGCGTCGAGGAACTAGTCGGCACATTTGTCAACACGCTGGTCCTTCGGGCGGACTTGTCAGGCGACCCGAAATTTCGCGACCTGCTGCATCGCGTCCGCGCGACCGCTCTCGACGCCTTTGCCCACCAGGACGTCTCCTTCGACAAGCTGGTTCAGCAATTTGGGCGACTGCGCGAAACCAGCCGAGCGCCGCTCGTCCAGGTTCTTTTCAACGTTGCAAACGCGCCTATGCACGGGATCGAGATAGATGGGCTCGACTGGGAGCCTGTGCTTCTGGAGCGGGGCGGAGCGCAGCTGGAGTTGAGTTTGACGGTCGAGACCCAAGTGACGCGCAGTTTACTGATTGAGTACAATACCGATCTTTTCGATTCCTCCACGATCGAGCGACTGATCGGGCAGTATCTTAAGATCCTAGAGGGAGTCGCCGTAGATCCCGGAATGCGGCTCAGCGCTCTGCCGATTCTGCCAGCCGAGCAGCTGTCGGCGCTGCGAGAGTGGAATGCGACTTCGGCGCCCTACCCACAGGAACGCACATTTACGCAAATGTTCGAGGCGCAGGCGGCGAAGCAGCCTAACGCCCCGGCGGCGTCGTTCGAAGGCGCCACTCTCACCTATCGAGAATTAAACGCGCGCGCCAACGCTGTCGCGCACAAACTTCGCGCGCTTGGCGCAGGCCCGGGCGACTTCGTCGCCCTATCCATCGACAGGTCATTGGCGTTGCTTATCGGGCTGCTTGGAATTCAGAAGTCAGGAGCGGCTTACGTGCCGCTCGACCCCGACTACCCCGCTGAGCGATTGAACTATATGCTGTCCGACAGCGGAGCCAAGGTGCTTGTCACTGCGGGCGATGACGCCGACAAAATCGAAGTTCTGAAGGGCGTAGAAATTCTCGATCTCGACGCCATGACAAGCGTCGAGGACTTTGACACGGAGAATCCCGGCGGCGCCCCGACGCCGCAGGACATTGCTTATCTCATCTACACATCCGGATCGACGGGGCGCTCAAAAGGCGTTGCGGTCCCGCACAACGCATTGATGAACTTTCTGTCGTCCATGCGCCGCGAACCTGGGCTGGCGGCGACAGACACGATGGCGGCTGTGACCACGGCCTCGTTCGACATCGCGGCGCTCGAACTCTACTTGCCGTTGATGGTTGGGGCGCGGATCGAGCTGGTTTCGCGCAGGACCGCCGCCGACGGGCAGGCGCTTTCGCAGTTGCTGGCGTCAAGCGGCGCCACCGTGCTGCAGGCGACGCCCTCGACGTGGCGCATGCTGCTCGAGGCCGGCTGGACAGGACGCGAAGGCTTTCGCGCGCTGAGCGGCGGCGAGCCCTTGTCTCGCGACTTGGCCGATGCGCTGCTGTGTGTCGTTGACGAGCTTTGGAATCTTTATGGCCCGACGGAAACGACGGTATGGTCGACGCTCGATCGGGTCCATCGCGGCGGCGACAGCCGAATAAGCATTGGCCGGCCGATAGCCAATACAAAGGTTCATATCCTCGACCGGGGCGGGGAACCCGCGCCGGTCGGAATCACGGGAGAAATCTGCATCGGCGGGGCGGGCGTGGCGATGGGCTACCATCGTCGGGCGGCGCTGACGGCCGAGCGCTTCATTCCCGATCGCCTCTCGGGGCAATCCGGCGCGCGGCTCTATCGAACCGGCGATCTCGGTTATTGGGGCCCTGACGGCAAACTTTATCACGTTGGCCGCATCGACGATCAGGTGAAATTACGCGGTTTCCGAATCGAGCCCGGCGAAATCGAGATGGAGCTGCGCGCCCATCCCGCGGTGCGACACGCTATCGTCATGGCGCGGGACGCGCAGCCCGGCGACCAGCGACTGGTCGCTTATATTGTTTACGAGAACGGGGAAGACCTCACCGCCAGCGATATGCGGAGGCATCTCAAGCGAACTCTGCCGAACTTCATGATTCCATCGATTTTTGTGCCGGTCGACTCCATTCCGCTGACGCCTAACGGAAAGGTGGATCGAGCGGCGCTGCCAGACCCGTTCAGAAGCGCCGTGCGCGCCGCGGGCGTCCACGTGCAGCCCGCGCCGGGCCTCGAGCAGCTTATGGCGGAGATTTGGCAGGACCTTCTGAACATTGACCGGGTCAGCGCGGAGGACAACTTCTTTGAACTCGGAGGACATTCCCTCCTGGCTCTGCGCGTAGTCGCGGCGGTCGAGAAGCGCAGCGGATTGCGGACGGATCCGCGCGCGCTGTTTTTCCAAAGCCTGCGCCAGGCCGCGGCCCATTTGCAAGGCGCGGCCGCCGAGCGTAAGCCTAGTTCATGAACCCTTTTTACTTCGGCGCAGGTCGGCGGCGATTGTTCGGGATTTACGAAGCCGCGGCGACCGGAAGCGCGGGCAAACGGGCGGCGGTGCTATGCAATCCGTGGGGCGCCGAATATGTGCACGCGCACCGGGCGATGCGCCAACTCGCGGTCAAGCTTTCGGCGGCAGGATTTCACACGCTTCGGTTCGACTATTTCGGGACAGGCGACTCGGCGGGCGAAATGACCGACGCCGATCTCGAAGGATGGAAAAATGACATCGAATCCGCGATGGAGGAACTGGAGCATGTCGTCGGCGCGGCGCAAGTCGCCCTGATCGGGTTGCGCGTCGGCGCCACGCTGGCTGCAAAAGTGGCGGCGCGCAAAGCTGAAGAGGTCAACGCGCTTGTGTTATGGGACCCCATTATCTCTGGCGAAGAGTATTTGCAAAGCCTGGAGGCGCATACCCGACAAAATGCGCGCTGGCTCGATCTGGTGACGGTCGGCTCGACCCCCGTGCCTGGCGAGAGCGTATTGGAAGTGCAGGGAGCCCCCCTTACCAGGAGCATGATGCAAGAGCTGCTGCGCCTCGACCTCGGCGCCGTCATCACGGCGGCGCCCGCTCGTACGCGAATTATAGTCAGCGAGCGGATGCGATCTCATGAAGCGCTAGGCCCGATATTGGCCGGCCGGGCTGCCGGACCAATCGAAATCGACGATGTGGCCGATGTGCGGCCGTGGATTGAGGATGAGTTTAACATGGGCGTTGTGCCGTCCAACGCGATCCAGCGTATCGTAGAGTTTTTGAAATGCGCGGCGGGATGACCGAAAGGGCGGTTTTGCTCGGGCAGCGAAAGTCGCTAGTTGGCGTCGTCGCGCAGCCGACGACATTGCGGTCGGCTGATGCTCCCGCGATCGTCATTTTCAACACGGGCATCATCCACCGCGTCGGTCACAATCGGATGTATGTGACGATGTCGCGGGCGCTCGCGACGGCCGGCTTCACCGTGCTGCGCTTTGACTTCTCCGGCATTGGCGATAGCGAGCCGAGGCGCGATGGGCTTTCGCCCTTTGAGGCATGCCTCGCTGACATTAGAGAGGCGCTCGATTGGGTTGAGGCCAGCTGCCAGGCGCCGCGGTTCATTCTCATCGGCATGTGTTCAGGCGCGGATCACGCCATATTATATGGACCTTCTGACCCTCGCGTCGCCGCTCTCGTGCTGATAGACCCAAGCATACCGCCGACCGCCCGCTATTATCTGGGCTACGTCGGTCAGCGCCTTGTCCGCCTAAGGAGCTGGATCAATGTCGCGATGGGCAGGAGCCGCATCGTCAGGCTATGGGCCGCGCGGTTGCTGCGCTTTGCGTCGCGACCGCAGATGCCGGGAGATTTCGGCCTGGAGAATTTGGAACGGGCGTACCGGAACTCGGTCGATCGCGGCGTCAGCATGCTGGCCGTCTTCACCGGCGACTCAACGCGGCAGACTTACCGCGATCAAATGATCGACGCCTTCCCCAATGTGCCATTTGGCGAGCAGCTGCAATTGAAATTCTTTCCCGAAAGCGATCATACCTTCACATCCTCGGACAGTCGATCGAAATTGATCGGAACGGTGGTGGGATGGATACAGACCGCCGCACCTCGAATGCGTCCGGCGCATTTCGGGCCCGGGGCGCGCTTTACCTCCGGCGACCTGACGCGTGAGCGCTGAGAAGCTTTGCGACAAGGGACGTCCTCAGCAGCGCGGCCCACGCGCGGAACAATTCATGTAGGAGCGGATGGCGGGTGAGCCATAGGCCCGCGAGCCAGCCGACGCCGCATAGCGCGCCGGCAAGAATTGCCGCTCCGATTGAAAGATTTGCGCCCCCGCCGCAGGCAAACACAATCGTTAGCGGACCAGCGACGCTCAGGACCGTCGATGCGGCGCTCTTGCGCATGGCGACCGCTAGGTCGCGCCATCTGAATCCGACAAAATGCCGAACCACCCACACTGAAAGAAAGGCGTTGAACGGGATAATCAGCAGCGTGCTCAGGGCGGCGGCGCGGAGCCCGCTCTGGGCCGCAAACCAGAGCACGGTGATCGAGACGACGGCTTCCGCAACGACCAGCGGCGGCATAGCCCGGATCGCGCCGGCCGCCACAAGCGCCGGGTAATGAAGGCCGATAGGGAAGGAAAAGAGCAGCGCGACGCCCAGAATCTGGACGAGCGGCGCCACTTCCAGCCAATGCCGGCCCAACAACAGAGAAACGATGGGATAGGCAAACAGCGCCACCATAATGAGCGCCGGCCAGAGGACGGCGGTGATCAACTCAATCGCGTGCAGATAGCCAGTCTTCAATCCACGCCCTTCCCGAGCCTCTTTTGAGAACGCGGGCAGCGCCACCGCGGCGACGCCCGCGAGAATGACCCGCTCAGGGAAGAGGCACAACAGCAGCGCGCGCTGAGCCAGCCCCACCGCCTCCGCGTTCAGAATTCTGCCGAAAATCAGAAAAGGCACAGATTCGCCGATTTGAGCTAAAACCGCCGTAGCGCTATCGTAGACTCCGAACGAGATGACGCTGCGCCACTCGGCCAGCGACGGCTTGAATATCGACCGGTCGCTCCAAGATAGAAGACAAAGGAGCGCTCCCGCCGCCGTCGATATTACGCCGGCCCAGGCGAGGCTCATGTAGCTGAAGCCGAGGATGGCAAGGCAGATGCCCGCGATCGCGTTTGCGGCCGCCGTAGCGACGGTGATGCGCCCAATTGCATCAAACGCCATCTCCCGGCTGAAGAGAGCGAAAATGGGTTGGACGATTGGACCCGTCAAATAGCCAAGAGCGGTGACGAGGAGGTATCGCTGAAGATCAGGCGTGTTGAAATAGCTTGCCAACCACCCGGCTACGGCAATGAGCGCGAGCGCTAGGGAGAGCGTCGTCATCAGGTTCACCGTGACGGTGGTTCGAATGCTTGCCGAACTCAACTCTTTGCGTTGAATAAGATACGCGCCTCCGCCGAGCGCTCGCATCGCTTCCGCGATCCCGAAAACAGCGCCCCCAAGCGCTGCGACGCCATATTCCTTCGGCGTGAGCAACCGCGCCATTATTACCGTCGTGACGAGGTTGATCGCCATAACGACGTAACGGCTCGCGGATGCCCACATGAAAGCCCGTCTTATTCCCAACACAGTAGCACCCCTCTTGAGGCCGTCCATATTTCGACCAAGGGCATTGTCACGGCAGCCGTCGCCGTGAGTTCTAGCGCTTATTCTCCGCGATGCCCAGAATCGTGCTCTCGCGGGCGCTCTACGCCGCCATTTTAAGCTCCCGAATTTCCTCAAGACTCCGGCGGAAATCAGGACCCGGCGCAAGACGTCGAGGAGCACGTCGCGTTCCAGATGGCGGAGGTCGCGATTCCGAGAAAGCTCTTCGCCGACATCCTGCGGTTGATCGTGGAACTGCGTCCACCGCTGCTCATCTCGACACCGTGAAGCGTTCTGTTGTCGTGCGTCCGATCAAACCCCACGGGAGAGGTGTGTCTCGATGATGGGAAATTTCGTGCTCTCAGCTTCAGCTCGGCCTTGCTGCTCCTCTGTGCGGTCCGCAGGCGAGCAGGCGGCGGTCCGGCTGCCAGTTCAGGCTTGCCGGGAACCCCAATAAGTCCCAGATTTGGCCTCACTTGGCCTCCATCCGGTGCATGTCGGTGCGCAGATAGTTACGGAACGGCGCCAACCGGCGGACCAAGAAAGGACAGGGCATGCGAAATCTTATCCATTCGACTCTGGCCTTGGTCGCCGCGTTTGCCTGCTCGGCCTGCATCGCGGCCGCGCCGCCGGCGCACGCCGAAGACCTGATCGTCAAACTTGTGAGCGTGTCGAGCGGAAAATGCTTGCAACCGCTGGGCGGGTCGTCAGACCGGGGCGTGGCCATCGTTCAGCAGACCTGCGACGGGAGCATCGCGCAGCAATGGCTGGCGCCCGCCAGCGTGACGACAAAAGTCCACCTGGTCAATCGGGCCAGCAATCTCTGCCTGGACGCGCGCGGCAAGGCCGTCGACGGAACCCCCATCCAGCAATGGCCGTGCAACACGATCACCAACGAGAATTGGAGCTATGGCATCACCAACAACCTGTTGTCGTCCGGAATCTCCAACACGTTCAGCCACTGCGTCGCGACGCCAGGCGCTGGGGACGGCTTGCCGATGGAACTGCGCTCCTGCACGGGCGGCGTCGAGCAACAATGGAGCCGCCCTCCGGGATGATCGCGCATCGCCTCTAACGGCGCAGGCGTTGAACGGCATGCGCCTTCCCGCCCTTCGGGCCAAAGTGAAGGATCGCCAGGATGACGACCATCGGTGACGCAAACGACCCAGCGACGGTTCTGGCCGACGCCGACACCTTCTTCTTGCATTCGGGCTATTTCGCCGCCACCGACGCTGCGGAAGCCCAAGGGATCGCGGGGCAATTCGACGGCGTCCATAAGCCCGGCTACTGGGAAATCGGGCAAATGACGGCCGCTTTGGCGCAGATGGTTGATCTGGTGGCGCCGCTCGATCTGGTGCGGACCACGACCTATCTCAGCCGCTTGGGCGCCATCGCCAGCGCGTTGTTGGCGAACCGCGACGATAAGCGTGGTTTTCCGGTCGATCCGTTTCGCGGCCGCGTCATGCCGGCCGCGATTGCAAATGGAACACCGACGTCAGCACGTCCGGACTGTTCGTCTATGCGATGGCCGCCTTCGCGCGGCGCGTCCTCGACTGGCCCACACAATATCCTCAATTCGAGAACCAAGCGGTCGCTTTGGTGACAGCGGCCTTTGAGACCTACCAAGCGTTCCGGCCGGAGCTGCATTTCGTCGATGCGGACCCGCACGCCTTCTACAATCTTCCCTTGGCGTACGCGAGCCTCACCTGCGCCAGCGGCTTGCATTGCGCCGACGGATCCACCTCGAACGCGCACAGTTGCGAAGGATATCGCGCCGGCGCCGGCCAGCCGATCGCCTACAACGAAAATCTGGCGATGGTTCAGGCGTTGGCGGAGTTGGCGCCGGCGGCGGACAGCGCGGCCTATCGCGCCTCGGGCGATGCGACGCCTCAGCTCCTGCAACTGGCGACGGTGGAATTGCCGCTTGTCGTGGCGAAGGTCGTCGCTTACCGCGTCGCGGACTTCAGCGCGCAGACGCTTTCCGACGGCACGCCCTACACGCAATGGCATTACCAGGGGACGGACCGGCCGGAAGACATCCCGCACGCCCAGTTCGAGCTGGGGTGCCTCGCCGTCATTCTCGACGCGCAGGTTCGCATCGACGCGCTACTGACGCGCGCCGGGCGCCCCAAGCGCGTGCCGCTCGACCCATCCCTCTTTGTCCGATTGGCGAACACGTTCCTGCGCATCGTTTGGCGGCAGAACGATCTCGCAAGGGAGATCGATGGGTCGGGCGGCCCGGGCTTTAACGTGGAATGCGCAGGGTGGATCCCGCTGGCGCAATTCGATCCTTGGGTTTGGCGGCGGTCCCGCGACACCGTTTTTCACCCCACCCCCCCGACTTTGCGCGTGGACAACCACGCCGCGCTGCTCCGCTACAGGAGGTTTAACGCCATGAAATTCCTGACTACGTTCGCCGGGCAGAATTGGCTGATCGTCCCCGCCGCGCTGGCGGTGGGACAGGCGCCGCCGCAATCCATCACCCAGCAGAAATGGCTGCTCGTTCTCTCCGGCGTCGTGATCGCCGACCAGAGGGGCGACAACAGCGGCGGCTGGAACCAGCAGACTGTGTCGTTCGAGCCGGATATGGCGGGTTTGGACGTGCCCGGCGCCACGTCCGGCCCGCTGAACTGGGCCATCGCCCAATACGGGATTCCGAGGCCGACCGGCGTGGCCGGCCAAGATTATCTCGTGAGGTTCGCGCTCGACGAGTGGTCGCCGTTCGTGTCCTTGAGCGCGATCTTCGATCAGGCCCAGTCCATCAACGCCGGCTACGCCGTGAACGTGTGGCGCCCCAACGCTTGCGACAGCGGAGCGGACATCGTGACAAAACAGCCGGTGGGCAACCTCTTCTCCGGCGTCAACGCCGACTTGGCGGTTAGCGATTCCGACGCCTGGATTTACCGGCTCGGCTACAACATCACCTTGCTCGGCAGGATCGTATTCATTGTGCCGCCGGTGATCGAATGATGTTTGGCGAGGACCACGGCGTCATTCTCCGGCTGCGGTGAACGCGCGAGGCGTCGGTCCTGCCGGGGTCTAATGATCTTGGTTCAGGCCTGAAACCCACCCTCCACCTGTACCTCAAGGCTGTGCAGTTCTCACGTTTTCGCGCCGCGCAGCGATTGAATCGCTTTCATATGGAGCATGGGCGCAGCGCGGGCGACACCCTCGCAGGCGCATAACTCCACAGCGCTGAGGTCGAGGAGATCTTTAGATCGCTATACCTCCGTTCCAGCGCATCCTCTATGTCGACGCCGAGGTACCGAACGGTGCTTTCGATCTTAGTATGGCCGAGCAATATCTGCACCGCGCGCAGGTTACCTGTCTGCTCATAGATGATCGATGCCTTGGTTCGGCGAAGCGAATGCGTCCCGTAGTCCTCCCGGCGCAATCCGATCCTGGTGACCCACTCATCAACGAGCCGAGCATACTGCCGAGTGCTGATATGATCGGCATGATCGATCCGGCTTGGAAAGACGAAGTCGTCGAGCGTGCCGCCGCGGCGTTCGAGCCATGCCACAATACTGCCGCGAGCGGGTTCGAGGAGTTCGAACTGAACGGGTCGGCCGGTCTTCTTCTGAATGACGATCGCGCGTGTACGCGCCCGGCCACCGCTGATGAGATCGCCGAGCTTGACTTTAACGACGTCGCATCCCCGGAGCTTACTGTCGATCGCGAGATTGAACATCGCGCGGTCTCGAAGCCGCCGCTCTCGATCCAGCCAGAACCTGATGGCCCAGACCTGCTGTGGTTTCAGCGCGCGTTTGCCGCCAAGCTTCCGGCCCGCGTTCCATGGGCGCAGCTCTTTGGCGCCCGGGTCATATTCCGAGTGTCCCATTGCCTTTCTCCCATCGGCCATCCTTGGCCAAGAGGAAACTGGGCGGCATCACGCGCGACGCCAGAGACGGGCCGAATGAACGAACCCGCTTCGCGGGAGGTGCTCGGGACTGAGGGTGTGGCAACGATCCGGGCATTGCGCTTGCCTCTGAGGGCGTCGGTTCGTTGATTTGACCAAAATAGCTCCTTTCAATTTGAGAGGAGCCCTCCATGAACAAGCCGCTTTCCCTGCCTGCTCGCCGTGATCTTCGCCAGCGGATGATCGAAGATATGAACGTCCGGGGTTTTTCGGCGAAGACCCAGCATGATTATCTGCGCATCGTCTCGCGTTTCGCCGCTTTCCTCGGCCGGTCGCCGGATCTCGCCACAGCTGAAGACATTCGTCGGTTCCAAATCGAGCAGCGCGAGGCGGGGACGCCAGCGCCGGCAATGAACAGCCATGTCGCGGGCTTGCGGTTCTTCTTCACCACGACGATCGACCGTCCGGATCTGTCACGCAAGCTGCTCCGCGTTTCCTATCCCCGCAAGCTGCCGACGGTGCTCAGCCCAGAGGAGGTCGCCCGGTTGCTCGCCGCGACAACCTGCCTCAAGCACCGCGCCGCACTGAGCGTTGCCTATGGCGCCGGCCTGCGGGTCGCCGAAGTCGCTGCGCTCAAAGTTGGCGATATCGACAGCGAGCGCATGCTGATCCGCGTCGAGCGCGGCAAGGGCGGCCGGTATCGCAACGCCATGCTTTCGCCCGATCTCCTCACCCTGCTGCGGGCGTGGTGGAAGGAAGGGCGTCTCCAGGGGGCGATGCTTCCCGGCGGATGGCTGTTTCCCGGCCAGAACCCCGTCAGGTCGATCAGCACGCGCCAACTCAGCCGGGTCGTCGAAGAAGCGGCTCGGGCCGCCGGGATCGCCAAGCGCGTCAGCCCGCATACGCTGCGCCACAGCTTCGCGACGCATCTGCTCGAAGATGGCGTCGATATCCGCGTGATCCAGGTGCTCCTCGGCCACGCGAAGCTCGACAACACCGCGCTCTATACCAAGGTAGCGACGCGGACGGTGCGGACCGTGACCAGTCCGCTCGACAAGATTGCGAGCATGATCGGCGACAAGGCGCAAGTCGACGGCTGAGGCGTCGTGCAGACCTCCTTGCTGGAGGTCGCCGATATCTTCCGGGCCGCAGGGGCTGGCTACCGCGCCGCTCAGGCAGGACATCTGAGCCTCGCCCAGTTGAAGGTCATGTCGGCGATCCAGAACTGCCGTACCGCAGCACTCGGCGGCCATGTCGAGGGCTGCGACGACTGCGGTCATCTCCGCATCGCCTA
>Ga0181526_10002684_pt1 | contig 15198 bp, 14 predicted proteins | sample PEATcosm2014_Bin_35_FD_119750 | JGI IMG/M metagenome (GOLD analysis project Ga0181526, IMG submission 119750) | Peatland microbial communities from MTU Mesocosm Facility, Houghton, MI, USA - PEATcosm2014_Bin06_30_metaG | ecosystem: Environmental > Terrestrial > Soil > Wetlands > Peat | place...
CACATTGCGGCGCCCGACGATGTAGGTCAGCGTCCCCCTGAAGGTGAACGGGCCGGGGTTGTCGCACAGCAGCCGGCGCACGCCCGGAGCGACCTCGTCGACCGTGCCGGGCGCCAGGTCGAAGGACCGGTCGAATACGATGTCGTCACTCATGCCGGGCGCGCCTGTTGGAGCCGGAGGACATCGTCATATCATCCCCCGCCGCCACTGCGCACGTCGATTCAGTCGGCACTGTTGCGGGTCATCACCGCTCGCGTCGCATGGTCGGGGCCGAAATCGTCGGCCGTCTCGATCGACATCAGATCGGCGAGCCGGGTGCGGGCCCGGTTCACCCGACTCTTGATGGTGCCGACCGCGCAACCGCAGATTTCCGCCGTCTCCTCATAGGAGAATCCCGAGGCGCCGACCAGGATCAGGGCCTCGCGCTGGTCCGGGGGCAGCTTGGCGAGGGCCTCGCGGAATTCCTGCAATTCCAGGCGCGCGGTCTGGTCGGGCTGCGATTTCAGGGTCTCCGCATAGCTGCCGTCGCCGTCCTCCACCTCGCGCCGGCGCTTGCGGTACTCGGAATGGAAGTGATTGCGCAGGATGGTGAACAACCACGCCGACATATTGGTACCGCGCTGGAACGAGTCGATATTCGCCAGCGCGCGCAGCAGTGTTTCCTGCACGAGATCGTCCGCCCGGTCGACATTGCCGCAAAGCGAAATTGCGAAGGCGCGCAATTTGGGCACCGCTGCCAGCACGGCTTCGCGTAATGAGGGATCAAGGCTCATGCGGACCCTCGCGTCACCTGGTTCATTTCTCGTCGGTCCGCTCGTCGAGCCGGCCGAGGAGATCGACGAAACGGTCGGGCACCCCCTGCTCGACGATATCGTCGAACACCGCGCGCAACTGCTGGCCGATCTTCGACTGGATCTCGCGATTGAGATTCGGTTCGGGCTTCGTTCCGCCTTGCATCGAGAGCCGGACCCCCATTGACTTCCTGGGGGGTCGAGTCCCCCCCGATTTCCCGCTTTTCATGGTATTCTGCCCCTGAGACCCGTCGTTTCGGTTTGTAGCGCATAGAACTGCATCCGGGGTCCCCGTGCAAAGGGTCCCAACGTACGGCCCGGGGATTGGTTCCATGGCGCGGGAACTATTTTTGCCCTTGCGAATTGACGCCGCGGGACCAAGTATCTGCGGTACGCAATCGGGAGGGTGTCTTGTCTGCATCTCAGGCCGTGGCTCAGCATCTACCCTATCTCCGCCGCTATGCCCGAGCGCTGGCGGGCAGCCAGCAGTCAGGAGACGCATATGTGGCAGCCGCGCTCGAGGCGCTGATAGAGGATCCGACGGTGGTGCGGGACGCCGTCGCGCCCCGGGTCGCGCTTTACCGACTGTTTACCAAGATATGGAACTCCGTGGCGGTGAATGGAACCCCCGAGCCGACACGAGCCTCGTTGCCGGTCGAACAGCGGCTCGCCAACATCACTCCGCTGCCGCGTCAGGCTTTCCTGCTGATGGCGCTCGAGGGATTCGCCGAGGCCGAGGCCGCTCAGGTTCTCGATGTCGATGTGGCGCGGCTGCGCAGCCTGGTCGAGGAATCCGGTCGCGAGCTCGCAGCCGAGATCGCGACCGACGTCCTCATCATCGAGGACGAGGCGTTCATCGCGATGGATCTGGAAGGCTTGGTGGAGAGTCTCGGCCATCGGGCGGTGGGCGTGGCACGCACTCACAAGGAGGCGATTGCGCTCGCCAACAGCAAGCGCCCCGGCCTCATCCTCGCTGATATCAAGCTCGCCGACGGCAGCTCGGGCCTCGAGGCCGTCAACGAGTTGCTGCAAACGTTCGAGGTGCCGGTGATCTTCATCACGGCGTATCCGGAGCGTTTCCTGACCGGCGAACGTCCGGAGCCGGCCTTTCTCATTGCCAAGCCGTTCCAGCCGGCGACCGTATCGGCAGTGGTCAGCCAAGCGCTGTTCTTCGATCGCAATGCGCGCCCTCGCGTACGCCGGGCGGTCGGATAGAGCATTCCGGGAAAATGCCTGCCCGACTCGATCGGGGGCGGGCACGGGTTGTCCAAGGGGGGAAGTGCGACAATGAGCGAAGCCGGCGCGGTTCGCCCGCACCGGTGGGGTTCGGCCGTTGCATCCGTCGCGGGTCGACCGCGCGTCGTTGGCATGAACGCAGCGCGACGGGTCGGCGGCCCGATGTGACGGGCCTTCATCGTTTCTCCGGTTCTACCGAGTGTAATCGCGGACGCTCCCGACAACCCTGATCGGCTCGGGCGCGCGACATGGTTCGGGTGCGCGGTACGGGAATGCGCGCCTCGGACGACGCAGATTCTGGTTGGTCGGACCGTGGCGAAGGCTGGCGGGCAGAAATAGGCGTAGCAGGCACCGCCGACTACGCCTGATTGGCCGGCCGAGCACGAGGGGAGGAGACTGCGGCCGCCCGCCGAGTCAATCGTGGCGGCAAGAATTGGTTCCCCGACCGTGCGATCAGATGCGGTCGATTGGGAAATCAGTGGTACCCCGGTGACTGCGGCGCAAGACAAGAGGAGGCTGCGCACGCGCCCCGGCACTCGCTACGGGCGACCGCGAGCTGATCAGCAAACTCGTGTCCCCTGGTCGAGATGCGGAATCGAATCAGCTGGCCGGATCCGGGAGCGAATCGGCGCACAACAACACCAAATGCGCCGCAGCGTTTGCGGCGGTGCAACAGAATCGTCCCGTCGCTTGCGTCATCACCCCGAACGTGTTGTCAACTGCGGGGATGCCGGTGCGGAATTACGGACGGTAAGCAAATTGCAATGAAAGAAGCCCGGCCGGTCAGCCGGGCCTCTTGCAACGGCGTTACTTCTTCGCCTTGCTGCGCCGGGAATTGAACGAAACTCCCTCCGCGTAGGCCTTCTGGCGGACGGCGCCCTCGGTGCGACCAAGCTTTCGTCCGATGACCCGGGCCGGCGTCTTCGCCTTGGCCATTGTCTTGAGCTCGCGAACGTCTGTCTTCGTCCACTCTTTCCGCTTCGCTGGTTTCTTAGCCACTGCAATCTCCGAATCTGTTGATTGGCCGCACTTCATTCTATCATTTTTTGCCGATAGTCAAACAAAAGCTTAAAGCCCCAGGTACTCGCCCAGGTCGTGCATCAGGTAGGAGCTGGTGTCGTCATGTACTGTCCAGGAGCCGGCATTTGGCCGTCGGGGCCGGGTAACGAGGCAGTATCAGGGTCCATAACAGCGCTGTCAGGGCCCAGCCGGCCCCTTGACGGGGCCATGATGTGTCCTGACGGCGTCCTGGGGACCGCCGCGGGCCAACCGCTCGAGACCGTCGGCGGGGACCATTCCGGGTCCAAATTCGCCGAAATCTGAATGTCTGTGGATATCTATCGGGATGTAAGCCGGACTTGATGACTTTCAGCGCCTGTCACGTCCGGGCCGGTACCCGGTCCCTGAACCTCATTGGAGGACAGATCCTCATCCGCGCAGATCTCATCCGAGGGATAATCGTACCGCGGACACCACCGTGAGGATGCCGCCCCAGGTCACGAAGATCAGCTGCAGCCAGGTCAAGCTGGCGGGCGCCTGATCCGGGGACGCCGGCCTGCGGATCTCGGCGGCGCGAGGCGGCGCGGCAGTTTGCCCGCCGTCGACGGCCATGTCGGCGAGATCGACCTTGAGCGGTCTTGCCTCCGCGACGGCCGCCAGATCGAGCTCGTTGATCTCGTCCTGGGAGAACGTGGCGTCGTCCGCCACGGCGCCGATCGGCGGCTGCAACCTGGCAGCGGCGGTCGGAACCACGATGCTCGCCATGAGGTCGGCCCCGTCAAGCCGCGGCCGCTTGAGGTCATCGACCGGATTGACCATGATCGAGCGCGGGTTGACGAACTCGCCGAAGCGGCGTGCCGACGCCGACACATGCCATGCCTGGACGGCGGGCGCCTTCCGTGGCTGCTCGGCTGTCGCTACCCTGACGTGACGCGCCTTGTGCAGGCGGGCGTGCTTCCTCTTGCGGTCGAAAGACTTGGCGGCCCTGGCCGGACGTTTGATCGCATGGGGCGGATGAGCGGATGCGGCGTCGGTGCCGGCTTCGGCCGAGTGGTTGGAGGCCAACAGGCAGGTCAAGGGGAAGCTCGGATCGCAGCCCGCCCTGACCGGGCTGCCGATGACCGTGCCGACCATGACGACGGCACCCGCGACCGTGATGCGTGAAATCAACATCGCGCTTTCCCGCCGGCGCGACAGCAGGCGTCAAATTGCCGTTCGAGGCAGTCGCGAGGCCCACGCCGGAAGGGCAAGCAAACGTCGACGCTTGGGAACGTGGCCTGCATCACGGTGTCAACTCGCTTCAGTACGCGGCAAATTGCAAATCTGTTGGCGATGACGAGACGAGCTCGCCTACAGATACCGGTACGCATACCCTAGCAACCGGAGAGGACGGTGGCTAAATGTCATAAATAAGGCGCAAAGGCCGCAAATCCCAGTGAATATCCGGTGTCGCCACGCCGCCGGGTTCGAGCGTCGGGTCTAAACGACGTCGTTGTGTCCGTGTCGGCAGGACCGCATGGGCGTTTTCGTCGGCTGCCGCAAGTGCCGGTCGGGTCGGCATCCCGTCGGATCGGCGACTTTCTCGGCTTCGACGTCTGCCCTCGTCGCAGAGCGCGGACGAGTGATCGCGCCCGGTGCAATCAGGGCCGCGGAAGTCTTCGAACAATGCAATGCGGTGAGGGAGAACCGTCGGCCGCTCGCCGCGCGAGACTGGCATCGCGGCCGCGCCGTTCGTTCGAAACGTCTGCTAAATCTTTGATTCCTTTTGCATCGCAGCCGAATGCGCGGGACACCCCAGGTGTCCTGTTCATATCATGGTTTCATCGACATGTTCGAACGTCGAACCTTAGATCGCCGGCGCTGTTGAAGAGCTCGAGCAGTGTCCCATCGGCTGTTAAATGGCGCTTGAAACCGCGGTTGTGTTGCATGTTAACTGTCCGTCGTCGCTGGACGTGTCGACAAGCTGGGAGATGGATTTGACACACAGTCGGTTGTCACGCCGGATATCGCCATCTGGACAGCCAGGTCGCGGCGAGCCGCCACGACCTTGCGGGCGGTCCGGCGGACCGCGCCGGGTCCCGTCGGTTGCATTGGTCGTCCTGATCCTCGCGCCGGCCCTCTCCACGGCGGACGCGGCGGCCGTCGTTGCGCATAGGCCGAAGAGCGGTGTCGCGGCGACCCGAAAGCCCCAGGGCGAGCACGTCCCCAAGGGTCCGCTTCTCATCGTGGTGTCGATCGCGGACCAGCACGTATCGCTGTTCGGCGACGGCGCGCTGCTCTCGCGCGGCGCGGTGTCGACCGGCATGCGCGGGCATCCGACGCCGGAAGGCGTCTTCAGCGTCATCCAGAAGGACCGCTACCATCGTTCGAACATCTACAGCGGAGCGCCGATGCCGTACATGCAGCGGATCACGTGGTCGGGCGTGGCGCTACACGCGGGAGTGTTGCCGGGTTATCCGGCGTCCCACGGATGCATCCGCATGACCTATGAGTACGCGACCATGTTGTGGCGCGTGACCCAGCTGGGAGCGCGGGTGATCGTGGCGCGCGGCGCGGTCGAGCCGGTCGAGATCGCGCATCCGGCGCTATTCGTGCCCAAGATCTCAGAACCTCCGGTTGCATCGAGCCAGACGAACGCCATGGTGACGGACGGCCGCGTCAGGGTGGCGGAGGGCGCGGAAGCGCCTTCGGCGACCGACGCGGTCGTGGCGCCGCCGGCGGACGCGCCCAAGAGTGGCGAGGCCGGACCCGTGGACGCACCGAAGGACGTCGAGGCCAAGCCGGTCGACCAACCGGCGGATGCGCCGCAGGACGCTGCGGCGCCCAAGCCGCCCGATGCGCCGAAGGTGGCGGGGACGCCCAGGGTCGCCGACCCGGCGCAGGTGATCGCGCTCGCCAAAACCGAATTCGCCGCGCTTCCAATCGTGGTCGAGCGGCCGCGCAAGCGGGAGCAGGCATCGGCGTTCGTGAGCCGCAAGGAAGGTCGGTTGTTTGTCCGCCAGAACTTCATGCCGGTGTTCAGCGTTCCGGTGATCATCCGGCATCCCGAGCAGCCACTCGGCACACATGTGTTGACGGCGATGGAGCCGAAGGCCGGCGGTGCCGCGATGCGCTGGACCGTCGTGTCGATCCCGGGTCAGCACGTCGGCCGCGAGGATCGCGAGCCGGAGCACAGGAGACCGCACCGCCGGGCTGACGAGGAGGTCAGGAAGCCACCGTACGAGCCGCCGGTCGGGGAGACTGCGGCGGCAGTCGCGCTCGATCGCATCGACGTGCCGAGCTACGCAGTCGACCGCATTTCCGAGCTGGTGTCCTCCGGCTTCACCCTCATCGTGTCCGATCATCCGATCAGCGGTGAGACCGACGACGGGACCGATTTCATCGTCCTGACGCGGTGATCGGATCGGGAATGCGGATTGCGGGCCACGGCGCTCGTCACCGGGCGTTCAGGTCGGACAGGCGCTCCTTGGCTTCGGGCGCGCCGAGCGCGTCGGCGCGTTCGTACCAGTAGACCGCCTTGGCGCGGTCGGGTTGCACGCCGAGCACGCCGAGCTGAACGAGACGCACATCGTCGAATGTGTCGCCGAGAACCAGCGCCGCGCGGCCATCGCCGGCTTCGGCGGCGCGCCGGAGCAGCAGACGGGCCGAGCTGACATTGCCGAGCACCAGCGTGCGCAGGCCCTTGATTAGGAGTCTGTCCCGGTTCGCGTCATCCGGGCGTCCGCCGTCCCCGCGTGCGGGCGGGTTTGCCGAACGCGCGCCCGTGGCGTTGTCGGCGGGCGCGCCACCACCCGCCGTCGCGATCCTCTCCGGCGATGTTCGTGCCGCTGACGCGCCGTGCGCCTGAGCGGCCTGCGCCCCGACCTCCGGCACGGGCCCGGCCGGGATCGGCGGCACCGCGCCGGTGCCGGCGGGCGCCAAGGTCGAATCGTCAGGGCGCGCCGGCGCGGGAGTGCGCTCGGCCGCAATCTCGTCCGTGCGGTTCTTGCCGTGCCACAGCTGCGGCCATTCGAACGCCAGCGACCAAGCGACGCCCAGCACCGCCCCCGCAGCGGCACCGACGAGCAGTCGCGCCGCGCGCGTGCGTCGTGTCGCCGGCTTCGGTCCGGCGGGACGCTCGACTGGCAATCCGTGCGCCGGGCCTGACGGCTCGTCGATCGCGACGCGGCCGGCGCGCAGCGCCACCTGAGGCGGCGCGTGCTCGTCCGTCGGGAGCTCCTCGATCCAGCGCAGCAGCAGACGCAGCTCGTCCCGCGGCTCGGCCGGTTCGCCGGTCATGTGCTTGCACTCGATCCGCGCCGCCTATTGCGCCGTGCTCAATCGCGATGACATCACATAGCAGGTCGTGGTTGGCGGTCCGGCACGCGCCACCCACCCGGCGAGCGTGTGATACTCCCAATAGATCGGCGATGCGCGGAAGCAGCGGCAGGGTTTGCAGTTCGGCGTGGCGGCCACGCGCCGGACCGGCGCGACCGCGCCGGCAACCCGGGGACTCGCAGCCGGCGGCGTGGTGCCGTGGCCGGCCGGCGGCGCCGGTCCATGGCCCGGGGGCTGCGCGACGACCAGTGCGGACTTGGTCTGCGCGATCGGCCTGCCGGAGGCCCCATCCAGCTCGGATACCAGCTCGAAGCGACCCGATGCGGCATCACCCACCGCGAGCTCCAGTGTGCCAAGAGCGCTGACCGGGATCGTCCAACGGTCAGGCGCCGTCAATGTGCCCTGCGTGAACCGCGCGCCCTTGGGCAATCCGCGAACGCTCACCTGAACCGCATCGGTGAGGGACGCGCCCGGCTCGACGCGCATGGCGACGCGGACGCGCTGACCGCTGGTCGCATGGATCGCCGGCACTGTCAGCTTCGGCGCGCCGCGGACGCCAATTGCCGCGACGGACCGCCGCAGCGTGTCCTGCGGCGCCGCGGCCTGCTCGCGGCCCTCGTCGGCAGGCTCCGCCTGGGCGATTGCCGGCGCGCCGGCCGCAGCCGGTGCGCCGGCCCCGGCGGGCGACGGTTCCTCGTCGCGCGGCTGCGGCGCCGCCACTGCGGTCCTGGCATCGTCGACGGGCCGGATGTCGGCGGTCGATTCAGTCGAGGCGGGCGTCCAGCGGACCGCTGCGATCCCGACGATTGCGACGGCGCCGGCGAGCAGCAGCGCCGCGACCTTTCGGTGCCGAAGCAATATCGACCGGGTCGAGCGTACCAGCGGCAGGGCGCGCGACGACCAGCCCGGTCGCGCGTCCGTCCCCGGCGCATCGGCATCCGGCGCAGCCGGTGTCGATCGAACGCCGGTCGGGATCTCCTCGATACGGCGCAGCAGCTGCTTCAGCTCATCGCCCAATCTGCTCTGCATGATGTCGAACTCAATTCCGCGCCTTGCGCATGTGATCCATGAACTCGTGAAACATCTTGTCGCTGTCGGCCGCCGTCGCACCGACGGACGGCCCGGTTGTCTGGTCTCCCAGGGCCCTCGCGAGAGCCGGACGCAGGGACGCTGCCGGGGACTCGTTGCGGTCCAGCCAGTCCTTGGCGGCGGCGAAGCGCTGCCAGCCGGGAATGACCGCGGCGAGGTTCACCGATCTCCACATTGGATGCCGCGGCGGCCGGTGGAATTCGGAGAACTTGGAGAACATGGCGTCGACGAATCTGGCGATGCGATTGTATCGGGCCGACCCGCGCGGCCAATTGTAGCTGATCAGCGCCGTCGTCGTGGCGACGGTTTCGGCCTCGGCGCCTGCGGCAAGCAGGTTCGGGTAGTCCTCGGCGTCGATCATCGCCGGCAGATAGTCGTCCTGCAGCGCCGGCGCATGCGGCACCCCGATCAGCCGGAAACCGGAATCGGCCGGAAGATCGGCGAAAAGAGCCACCGGCTTGGCGCAGATGCACACGGTTGCGTCGATCTCGCCCGCGCGCATGCGCCGCAGCGCGTCGCGCTGCGGCATGTTGAACGGTTGTACCTCGATCCGCAGCTCCTCGAGGACGCGCGGGCCGAGCAGCGCCGACGCGCTGCCTACGGTGTGAAAATTCACCTTCCTGTTCCGCAGATCCTCGATCGAGTCGATCCCGGGCCGGGCGACGATGTGCATCTCGTCGTTCGACAGTGCCGTGATGTAGACGAGTTGACGATCGAGATTGGGACCATACCGCTTGGTCAGCTTGAGCTCGTTCATCACCTGGACGACGGTGAGCGCGAGATCGACGCCGCGCAGGAAAAGCACGTCGCCGACATTCTGCACGGCCGCATTGCCCAGAACCGGGAGAACGCGCATCCGCGGCCCATCGTCGACGACAGCCGCGATGTCGTCGGCGATCGCCTCGTAGCTGGCGCCGGGCCGCCCGGACATCAGGAAAAGCACGTTCTCGTTGATCTGCTCGCGGGAACTCTCGCGCGCCGCTTGCGCGGCGCTCTGCTGCTGCGTGGTAAGGCGGACCTCGGTCTCCTGGGCGGCGGCCGGGGCCGCCCGCACGACAGTGATCAGCATCACCATCGCCGGCAATGCCGGGACCGTCAGCTTCCTCACGATCCCGCAGAATCCCATGATCGGATTTGCGACGTGACATGCGACAAAGGTCGAACCTGCCGCTCTTTCCGCATTCATGGTCAACCTCGGCGGAAAGTGCTCGAGGCCGCCGGCATCGGGCTCTCGGATATCCGGCGATGCGAAATCTGCCAGTAGCGCCGGATGCCGCGCTCATGCGATCCGTCGGGGCCCGCTTCGAACGCCGCAATCAATGGGAGGCACGTCGGAGTCACTGCGCACGAATGCGAGAATTGCAGCGCGGATCTCATGGTCGAGCTCGAAAACACGCAGAGTCACGTACAATCATGAGTATTGTTCCTATGCCGCGAGTCTGTCGAAACTATGATCGAAATGTTGGTGCCGGCAGCGGCGCAACAAATAATTCCAACTCGGTTTATTTCTCGAATGACGTGCGCCAGCTGCCTCGCGCAACCGTCGCCCGCGGTCAACAGCTCGGCGGCACTCGTCTTCGCTGTGTGGGCGCGGCGCTGCAACGTTCTCATTGGGAAAATGCCGACAAGGAGCGCAGCACCGAGTTGATTCTACTCGCGAGCGCCACCGAGTGTAACCGGATGCGATTTCACCTCAGCAAATATACGCAAGGACGAGGCAATACATTTTGGCCACATTCAGTACTATTGTATTTGTTTGTGCAACCGCTTCGTTGCTGGGAGTTGGCGTCATGAGCGGTCAGAACGGAGAGCGCCAGCGCGCTCTCGCACAACCTTCGGAAGATGCTGTCGTCTTTGGACATGCGGACCCCGAGTTGCGCGTCGGCAAGTCGCTGGCCAGGCTCAAGAGTGAGCTCCTCGAATCCGGCAACCAGCTGCGCGAGGTGCTGGAGGCGGCGGGCACCGGCCTCGTCACCGACGCCATGGCGATGCTCGAGCGGCAGGTCAGCCGGATCGCGGTGATCGGTCAGATCAAGGCCGGAAAGAGCTCGTTCATCAACGCGCTGGTCCAGCAGCCCGAGCTGCTGCCGACCGATGTCAATCCGTCGACCACGGCGGTCACCAAGCTGCACTTCCGTCCGCGCCGGACCGGCGAGGACCCGACGGTGTTCGAGTTCTTCACCGCGTCGGAATGGGACAAGCTCGCAGAAGGCGGCGGCAAGCTGCGCGAGCTGACCGAGCGGCTGGTGCCCGGATTCGAGAGCGATATCCTGCGCCGCCACGTCATGGCGCTGCGCTCGCGCGCCGCCGCGCGTCTCGGTCCGGAGTTCCCGCGCCTGCTCGGCCAGAGCCACCGCTTCACCAGCCTGTCGCCCGACATCCTGCGGCAGTACGTCTGCCAGGGAGACATGGCCGGCCCGATGGTCGCCGATCAGCCGATCGGCCGATTTTCCGACATCACCAAGTCGGCCGACCTGGTGCTGCCCGAGGGGCCGTTCGCCTATCCGGTCACCGTCATCGATACGCCCGGTACCAACGATCCGTTCCTGGTGCGCGACGAGATCACCCGGCGGTGTCTGGAATCCGCCGATATCTACATCGTGGTGCTCACCGCACGCCAGGCGCTCGCCGCATCGGACGTCGCGCTGCTGCGCATCCTGCGCGGCCTGCAGAAGGAACGCATCATCGTGTTCCTCAACCGCATCGACGAATTGTCCGACATCGGCAAGGACTGCGAGCAGGTGGCGGATTCGGTGCGGAGAAAGCTCCGCCTGGAGTTTCCCGGAACGGAAATTCCGCTGATCGAAGGCAGCGCCTGGTGGGCGAATTGCGCGCTCGCCCGCGAATTCCCCGGCGAGCGCTGCCTGAGCGGGCGCGCCGTCAATTATCTGCAGAACCGCGGCCTGCTGCTGCGCGAACAGGTGGTGCGCCCCGCCGAGGGCGGTGACCGCTACGCCGGCATGCGCGCCGCGCTGCTGGCGGCGTCCGGTCTCAGGCGCGTCTATCTGGCGCTCAACGACCTTCTCGGCACCAGCCACGACGCTTATGTGCTGCGTCAGATGGCCTCGTGCTTCGCCGAAGTGGGCCGCGCCACCGAAAATGCCGCGCATCAGGAGCTCGACTCGCTGGGGCAGGGATTTGCAACAAAGGAGGGCGCCGCAGAAACGACGGAGGAGAAGCTGGCGCGGGTGCGCGGCGATCTCGAGCAGCTGCAGCGGGTCTCCGACGTCATCGAACGCTCGGCGGCCCGGTTCCAGGATCGGCAGATGGGGATCGTCACAACCGAGCTCAACGCGCTGCGGCGACGTCTGCTGCAGCGGGTCGACGAGTGCGCGATCGCCGAGCGCGACCTGCTGGTCAGCGAGCTGCAGGCTAAGGGCCGGGCGGTGCGGACGTGGAAGTTCGATCCGCAGAAGATCCGCCGGGTGCTGGCCGAGGAGTTCGTCGACGGATTCCGCAGCGCCGAGGCGCAGCTGCTCGACCTCCAGCAGGAGGTGGTGCCGCACTTGAGCGGACTGCTGGCGCTGCTGGTGCCGAATGCCGGCGCCTTGATGCAGTCCAACGTCGTGCATCGGCCGGCGCCGCCGCCGCGATTGTCGTCGCTCGGCAGCTACGTGGCGCTCGACCTCGAGGAATCGTGGTGGTCGCTGCTGTGGAAGGCCCGGCCGGCGCCGCTGCAGCGCGGTCGCGAGGTGGAGCGGCTGGTCAAGAGTGAATTCCGCGCGGTGGTGGAACGCTTGATCCACGCCTGCGAGGACAGCCTGAGCGATCACGTGGTGCGCACCACCGAATGGTCGTTCGGGATCTGCGAGACCATCGCCCGCTCGGTCGGCGAGCGGCGCGAACGACTGGTGCAGCACTACGAGAAGCTGGAGCACGAGATCGACGGCGACGCCAGCCAGCGGAATGTGGACGAGCAGTGCGAGTACATCGCTGCAGTGAGTCGGCGCCTCGATGTCTGCAAGGCCGTCCGACACAGGCTGGAGCGCCTCGAAGGCGAGATCGCGCGCGACTTGCCGTCCGCCGCCGAATAGCCGGCGAGCCGCCGATGAAGCAACTGCTGGCAGATCTGGCAGACGCCGAACGCCATCTCCGTCGGCGCGCCGAGCGCATTCCCGGCCTCGGTGCGCATGCCGACGCGCTGGCGCGCCTGCAGATCCTGGCATCGGTCCGGCCGCGCGTGATCCTGGTCGGCGAAAGCAATGTCGGAAAGACGTCGATTGCCAATCTGCTGCTCGACCAGGCGGTGCTGCCCGACAGCGTCGTCACCAACACTCGGCGGCCGCTGGTGCTGCATCACGCGGCGACGGTCGGCGTGGTCGGCATCGGACCTCGGGGCCGCATCGACCTGCTCTCGGGGCCCGCCGGCATCGCGGAGGTCTCCAGCGTCGAACGTCTCGAGGTTGGGTTGCCCAGCGATCGCCTGCTGAGCTTCGACCTCGTCGACACCCCCGGCGTCACGGAGGCAGAGGATCTCGATCCCCTGGAGCTGCGCACCAGCGACGTGCTGCTGTGGTGCACGATCGCGACGCAGGCCTGGAAAGCGAGTGAGCGCGGATTGTGGATGTCGTTGCCGGCCCGATATCGCCGGCACGCCATCCTGGTCGTGACCCACCGGGATGCGCTGCGCGGGAGGGAGGATGTCGCCAAGGTCGCCGGGCGGCTGGCGATGGAGACCAAGGGATGCTTCCGCTCGACCGTGCTCGTCGGCGCGACCGCGGACGATGGCGAGGCGGCCGAGCCACCTGACGGCAACGGCCTCCTCGAGCTGGAGCGGCGCATCGACGAGAGCCTGGCAGCGATCGCGCAGCGCCGTCGCCGCGCCGCGTACAGGATCGCCAGCCACATCGTTCGCGACAGCGTGACGGCGATCGTCGGCGGCCGCTCGGTGTCGCCGCTGCGGGCGCTGGCCGCTCGCCTGCGTCGCCGTCGGCGTCCGGCGTGGCGGTCGATCATGCGTTTGCCGACAGCCAATGTGCGCGAGCGCCGCCTGCGCGAATCGCGTGGGCGCGGACTTGTGCTCGCCGACGCGCCGGCAAGGACCCGCAAGGCGGTCGGTCCATGACCGATCGGGTCGATGTCGACATCATGGATACAGGGTAGCGACCAGCGTCATCCGCGTTCCGACCTGCCGGGTTCGCCGCCGCCGGCAATCCCGAACGTCTGCGCCAGCAGGTCCGCGATCGGACCGACGCCGAATCTGACCGGATCCACCGCGGGCAGCCGGTATTGCTCCGACATCCGGCGCAACAGCGGCTCCGCGTCGCCGGCGATGAGCGCCTGGGTATTGACCGCGATTCCGACGCAGCGGATGTCCGGATTGGTCAGACGTCCGCAGCGGACCGTCGCGTCGATCACCGCGTCGATGGTCGGCAGCGCATGCGCTACGCCGCGCATCCGCGTGCGCGTCGGCTCGTGGCAGACCACGAAAGCATCCGGCTGCGAGCCATGGAGCAGACCGAGCGTGACCGCCGCAAAGGAGGGGTGGAACAGCGAGCCCTGCCCCTCGATGATGTCCCAATGGCCCGGGTCCGCCGCCGGCGACAGCCACTCCGCGGCGCCCGAGATGAAGTCGGCGACCACCGCGTCGATGGCGACGCCACGCCCGGAGATGAACAAGCCGGTCTGTCCGGTCGCGCGAAAGTCCGCGTCGAACCCGCGCGCCCGCATCTCGCGCTCCAACGCCAGCGCCGCATACTTCTTGCCGACCGAACAGTCGGTCCCGACGGTGAGCAGCCTGCGTCCCGGGCGGCGGGTTCCCTTTCCGGGCTCGAACTGCTCGGTTGGATGGCGCACGTCGAACAAAATCCGCCCGTTGCGACGGGCGGCCTCCGCGACCGCCGGGATGCCGGTCAGCCGCACGTGCAGCCCGCTGGCCACGTCCAATCCGTTCTCGAGCGCCTCCAGGATGGTTGGCACCCAATGCTCGGGAAGCCGTCCGCCCGCGTTGGCGACGCCTATGATCATGGTGCGCGCCCCGCCGCGGCCTGCCTCGGCGACGGTCAGGTCCGGGATGCCGAGGTCGGCCTGGCAGCCCGGAAGCCGCAGCTGGCCGAGACACCAGTCCGGCCGCCAGTCGGCGATGCCATGGGCCGTCTTGGCGGCCAGCGCGTCGGCGACATCACCGAGGAACATCAGATAGGGCCGTTTGATATCCATCATGCGCTCCCTTCGGATCGCCGACCACGGAGCAATCTGGCGACATCATGGAGGCCAGCTCGGCGCGGATGCGGGCTAAACAAAACTGGAATCCGGCAGCCGCCGGGTGCATGATGCGCTCATGGCAGACTCCGAAGAAGAACCGGTCGTCCTTCCCTTCCCGGATAGGGAGGGGACCGGGTGGCACGTCATCATAAGATATCACAAGAGCCCCGAGCGCCGCATCGAGGGCTTTTCGACCGAGAACGAGGCTTTGGATTGGATCATTGCCAACTCGAAGCAGCTCGACAAGTAGCGACAGCGCTGCCTCACCGGGAACGCCGATCGGTTCGAAGCGGTCAATTCGACTTGGGATGATCGATGCCGCCGCGGACCGGGCGACCATCGAGCCACTCGAACAGGTCGTTGGCGATCTCGACGATGTCACCCTGCAAGCGCGGATTGTCCGTGCACTGCACGGCTATTTTCAACAACCGCTCGATGGTTTCTTAGCAGGTTCCGATCCATTGCCAACACCCCCAATGGCGGCGAATCGCACGTTCAACGCGCCGTGCGGGCAAAGGTTCCTGGCTACCGAAGACATTGACGCATCGCGAAGACGAAATCG
>Ga0181526_10002685_pt1 | contig 15188 bp, 9 predicted proteins | sample PEATcosm2014_Bin_35_FD_119750 | JGI IMG/M metagenome (GOLD analysis project Ga0181526, IMG submission 119750) | Peatland microbial communities from MTU Mesocosm Facility, Houghton, MI, USA - PEATcosm2014_Bin06_30_metaG | ecosystem: Environmental > Terrestrial > Soil > Wetlands > Peat | place...
AGAACCGTCGACATGAAGCAGCTGCGGCGGTCGTAGCAGGCGAGCACGACCGGCCGTTTTGGAAGCGCCGCGATGCGCGTTTTGAGGTCGGCGGTCGGCAGGCGGCGGATCGTGATGTTGATGGCGCCCGGGACATGGCTGTGCGCGAATTCGCCGGGATAGCGCGCATCGAGGACAAGCGCATCGTTCTGATCGACGAGCTGGTGGACATCCGCCGTGCTGAGGAAGACATCGTCGTTCGGGTAACGCGGCACGCCGCGGAGCTGATCCGGCGAACGCAATTGTGCGTTGCTCATGCTGCGGCCTTCCGCGATCCACTTCTCCAGGCCGCCGATCACGAAATTGCAGTTGATGCCTTGCGCGGTCAGCGCCGCACAGGTCTCGCTGCTGCGGTTGCCGTTGTGGCAAACCAGCACGTTGCGCTTGTTCTTGAAGTCGATTCCGGAGGCGAAGAGATCGGGCCAGCGCACCGCCGTGAAATTCCGGAGTTCGCCGAGCTGGGTCTCGCCGGTTTCGCGGGTGTCGATGAAGTTGATATCCGTCGCCTGGCCTTGATCCGCCTTATGCATCAGCACCGCCAGTTCCTGCGTGCTGATGCCGTTGGGATCCGCGAGCTGCTCGCTGTAGGATTCCTCCTTCAGCGTCGGATCGAGGATGGGCTCGCCCGGATTGTGCGACGGCCGCACCAGCGTCGCCTGGAAACGGGCCAGCTCGGCGTCCTTGGCGGCAAGGTGCTGATAAAGGTTGCCGCCGAGCGACAACGCCAAAACCCCGAGCGCGATCCACAGCACGATTCGCCGCCACGGACCTGCTTGAGCCGTCGGGGTCCCGCCTCCGAGTCGCGGACGCGCGCCGGTCACGGCAAGACCGCCGACCGTGGCCGCCGCCAGCATGGCAATCTGCGACAGACTCGATAAGGAGCCGATGATCAGATCAGGCGAGGGGATGGCATAAGCGGGAGAGGGAAAGAACGCCGCGAGAGCGACCAAAATGACGAATACGAAACCAATCATTTCGAGTCCCCTCCCTCCGCCGGCACAACGACTCCCCTTCGGGACGCGTGCTTACGACGACCCTGCTGGGGAGAGATTGTTACAGTTTTTAGGCAGTAGGCTCAACTAGTAGTTTTAGGTCATAGCATAAGCCATTCTTATAACACATTTTTTTGTTAAATCTCGTCCCCTAATCCGGTCGATTCGGCGAAGATTCAACCCGTAATTGCACGGAAGGGGCCAAGTTCCACGATCTCGGCGGTCGAGGGCGGTTCCAGCAGGCGCGACGCCGGAAGCGAGAATTGGACGACGGTGCCGACTCCGACCTCGCTCGTCAGCTCGACGGTGCCGCCATGAAGCTCGATGAGCGCCTTGGAGATCGGCAGGCCGAGCCCGGTGCCGGTCTCGCGGCGCGTATAGGCGTTCTCGATCTGGGCGAAGGGCTCGAGAGCCGTCTTGATCTTGTCGGCCGCAATGCCGATCCCGGTATCGGCGACGGTAACGAGGATGCCGAGGTCGCGGTTGACGCTGGCCGAAATCGTCACCGAGCCGCCGAAGGGCGTGTATTTGACGCTGTTCGTAACCAAGTTGAGCAGGATTTGCTTGAGCTTGCGCTCGTCGGCGCGGACGAAAGGCAGCCGCGCCGGCAATTTCTTGACGATCCGCACACCGCCTTCGCGCGCGCGGGCGTAGAGCAGGACGAGAGAGGCCTCGATCGTCTGCAACAGATCGACCTCGCTCTCCTCAAGCGACATCTTGCCGGATTGGATCTTGGAAATGTCGAGAATGTCGTTGATGATCGACAGGAGATGCACGCCGGAGTTGTTGATGTATTCGGCATATTCGCGATATCTCGGATTCTCGATGGACCCGAAGATGCCCATCCGCATGGTATCCGAAAAGCCGATGATGGCGTTGAGCGGCGTGCGCAGATCATGGCTGACATTTGCGAGAAACTCGGATTTGGTGCGGTTCGCCGCCACCGCCGCGGCATGCGCCGCCTCGCGCTCGATGTTGTACTGCTCCTTTTGCGCCATAAGCTCGCCGAGCTGATTGACGGACGTCTCGAGATCGCGCAGCTCCTGCGGCGTGAAGTCGGGGAGCCGGATGACGCGGTCGAACACGCCGTCGCGGAACTCGGCCAGGCGCGTGCCCATGCGCTTGAGCGGAAGAATGGCGAGGCGCGTTATCAGCATGTAGAACATCAAGCTCATCGTCAGGCAGATGGTCCCGATGGCGGCGGCGAACATGATTCCATGCTGATTGATCTTCCGATCCGCGGCGGAGAAGTCCCAGACGGCGGAGAAGGTCCCGAAGAGCTCACCCCCGACACGGACCTCGCGGGAGAAAGTCTGGGTCTTTTCATTGCTGGTCTTGCGTCGATCGCGATGCCAATTGAATAGCGACTGGCCCGCGGGATTCACGATCTGCAGCGACAGGAGAGTCGAATCGCTCTGGATCAGATTATGCATCGTGGTATCGATGCGCGGCACATCCTGGCTGATGATGTCGTCGGTGGTGGCATAGACGAGGAGATCGAACTTGCGCTCGTTCTCCACATTCAGCCGCGAGGTGAGATAGCCGCGCTCGAAGTCGCGCATGATGAATCCGGCGGCCGTCGAGACGATCACGGTAATGAGAAGGAGCGCCAGCAAAAGCTGGACCGTGAGCGAGGTCGGATGCAGGTTGGGGGAAGGCTTTAGACGAAGCGGCAGCATCGGCCGGCTCACGACGCGGGTTTTTGGAAGAACAGCGGATTTTCCTTGATCGATGCGCGGATGATTGCGTAATCGTCGTCGGTCGCCGGGAGGAAGCCGTCGAACCGCAGCGCCGCCAGCGCCGCCTTATCCTGGATGCCGATGAGCCCCTTGCGAAGCGCCGCGATGACCTTGGGATCGAGCCCGGCGCGGGCGACCCACGGCTTGGTGACGTTCTGGAAGGAGGCGAGTTGCCGGATCTGCAAGCCCTGGTCGGCGAGCTTATGAAAGATCGTGCCCTCGAGCGCGCCGGCGTCGAATTGGCCGGTTGAGACCGCATAGGCGACGCGGTCGTGGCGATTCAAATACTCGTAACTCTTCAGATCTCCGGCCCTGATGCCGTGACGTACGAGATAAAGCTGCGCCAGATACCGCCCGATGGTCGATTGCTCGTCGCCGAAGGCGAAGCTCTTGCCCTTCAGATCTTCGATCCTCGTGATGCCGCTCGCGGTGCCGACGCAAATCACCCCTTCGAAGAAATGAGAATCGCCGTACCGTTCGGCCGCGAGGATGGCAATGCCGCGCGCTTTGTCCTTGGCCGCGACATAGGAAGCGGGGCCGAGGCGCTCGAAATCCGAATGTCCCTGGACCAGCCGATCAACGCCGAGCTGATAATCGCTCTCCACAATCATACTGATCGTGACCTTCTCGCCGAGCGTGCGTCCGACGGCCTGTTCCAGGAGATCGAGCGTCGGGCGAATTTGCTGGACCATCGCCGACGGTTTGTCGGAAGCATCGACCCCGAAGGTGAGATGAAGCTCCGCATGGGCGCCGTGGAAGGCGGTCAACAGGAAGCACGCGGCGGCGAGAAGCGGCAGGCGGCAGTAAAAACGCATCCGAGGTGACACGGTCATGGGATTTTCTGGGCACAAAAAAGTGAACGGGGCGACGGTTGGGGCCGATTACACAGCACAACGGTTAAGCAACCGCTTACACGGCACTATGGTTAAGCAATTGCTAACCGGCCTGATTCGGCGCGCGCCCTAAGGGGGGGCTGAATATCAGTGGATGAAAATGCCGCCCGGAGAGTTGCCGGTAAGGCGGCGGTGTTTATTCCGCCTTGGCTTCTTTTTTGTTAACGGCGGCGTCGGCGCCCTTGATGCGGGCGGCGAGCGAGGCTTCGAGGAAGCGGTCGAGACCGCCATCCAGCACCGCGCCGGTATTGCCGGTCTCGACCCCGGTGCGCAGGTCTTTGACCATCTGATAGGGCTGAAGCACATAGGAGCGGATCTGGTGCCCCCAACCGATATCGGTTTTGGTGGCGTTCATGGCGTCGGTCTGCGCCTCTTGTTTCTGCAACTCGATCTCGTAAAGCCGCGCCTTGAGCATGGCCGTGGCCTTGGCGCGATTCTGGTGCTGCGAGCGCTCGCTCTGACAAGCCACCACCACCGGGTCGCCACCCGGAAGCTGGTAGGTCATGCGCACGGCGCTGTCGGTCTTGTTGACGTGCTGGCCCCCCGCCCCCGACGAGCGATAGGTGTCGACGCGCAGATACTTGTCCTGGATCTCGACCTCGATCTTGTCGTCCACCACCGGATAGACCCAGACCGAGGCGAAACTGGTCTGCCGCCGGGCATTGGCGTCGAAGGGCGAGATCCGCACCAAGCGGTGGACTCCGCTTTCGGTCTTGAGCCAGCCATAGGCATTCTCGCCCATCACCTTGATGGTGGCTGATTTAAGGCCGGCGCCCTCGCCCGCGCTTTCCTCGATCCATTCGATTTTGTGATCGTGCTGTTCGGCCCAGCGTATGTACATGCGCAGCAGCATCTCGGCCCAGTCTTGCGCCTCGGTGCCGCCGGCGCCGGCATGGACTTCGAGATAGGCGTCGTTGGCGTCGGCCTCGCCGGAAAGCAGGCTTTCGAGTTCGCGCGCCTTGACCTCGTCGCGGAGTTTCTCCAGCGCCTTCTGCGCCTCGTCCAGCGTAGCCATGTCGCCTTCGGCTTCGGCGAGTTCGGCCAAGCCCAGCGTGTCATCGAGCTCGCGCTCGATGCGCTTGTAACCGTTGACGCCCTTGTCGAGGCGGGTACGCTCGCGCATGAACTGTTGCGCGCGCGCGGAATCGTTCCAGAAATCGGGGGTTTCGACGAGCTGGTTCAGCTCCGCGAGCCGGCGAATGGATTTATCCCAGTCAAAGATGCCTCCGCAGCAGCGCCATGGAGCGCCGGATCTCGACCGCCATCGTATCTATCTCGGCACGCATGCCTCAAACCTCGTCAAATCCAAATGATCGAATGCAGGCTCAGTATAGGCCGCCGGTGCCGCTCGCGGGAGCGGTTTGCGGGCCGCTGTCGTCGGTGTTGGATGCGCCCATGCCGGGAATGATGTCGCCGGCATTGAGCGTAATGCCGTTGCCGCTGACCACCTGGCCGGGCTGGCCGTTCGGTTCGGTGCCGGGCTTGAACGCCTCGTAGATCACGTTCCGGTCGCCGGGCTTGGCGAGCTGTCCGGTCTTGGCGTTGACCCGCACCAGGCGGATGCCGGGCGGGATGCGGAAGGGAATGGCCGGCTTGTCCTTCAGCGCCCCCATCATGAAATCGCGGAAGGCCGGCGCCGACACCATGGCGCCGGTCTCGTGCTTGCCGAGGCTCCTGGGCTGATCGAAGCCGATATAGACGCCGGCGGCAAGGTCGGGCGAGAAGCCCATGAACCAGGTGTCGTTGGAATCGTTGGTGGTGCCGGTCTTGCCGGCCAAGGGCTTGCCCACGGTGCTGACGATGCGGCCGGTGCCGCGCTGCACCACGCCTTCGAGCAGGGAGACGACCTGATAGGCGCTGGCCGGATCGGCGATCTGCTCGCGGGTGTCGGGCAATTCGGGCGGCGCCTGGCCGCTCCATTCGACGTTGTTGCATTGGTCGCAAGGGCGGTCATCCGCGCGATAGATGGTGTGGCCGTTGCGGTCCTGCACCCGGTCGATGAATGTCGGATGGATGCGCTTGCCGCCATTGACCAGCATCGAATAGGCGGTCATGAGCCGGAGCGGCGTGGTCTCGCCCGCGCCCAGGACGAACGAATTCTCCAGCGGCATGTTGTCGAGGATGCCGAAACGCTCGACATATTGCTTGACCACGTCGAGACCGATGGTGGTGCCGACCCGGGCGGTGACCAGGTTGAGGGATTCCTCCATGCCGATCCGCAGCGGCACCGGCCCGGCGAAATTATGCTCGTAGTTGGTGGGATTCCATTTCGGCAAGCCCGGCCCCTGATCGACCACGAAAGGCGCATCCAGCACCAGCGTCGAGGGCGTGAAGCCGTGATCGAGCGCGGCAAGATAGACGAAGGGTTTGATCGCCGAGCCGGTTTGGCGCTTGGCCTGGGTGGCGCGGTCGAACTGGCTGATCTCGTAGCTGAAACCGCCGGTCATGGCGAGCACCCGCCCGGTATGCGGGTCCATCACCACCATCGCGCCCGACACCGCCGGAATCTGCCGGAGGCCGTAGCTGCCGTCGCCCGCCTGAGCCGAGGGGCCATCGAGCCGCTCGACCAGCACGACGTCGCCCGGGCTGAGCGCGTCGGCGGGCTTGGTCAGGCTGGGGCCGAGACTGTTCTCGCTGAGTTTCTTGCGCGCCCAGCGCATTTCATCCAGGGGGATCTTGCCGCGCCTTCCGTCGGCAAGCCCGATCGCGGCGCTGTCCGGCTGATCCGCCAGCACGATTGCGGTCGTCCAGCCGGCATCGGCGGCGCCCGGCACCGGAGCCAACGCGGCAAGCTGCGCGCGCCAATCGCCGCTTATGTCGATGCGCGCCACCGGCCCGCGATAGCCGTGGCGGCGGTCATAGGCGATGAGCGCGCCGCGCAGCGATTTCTCCGCCAGCGTCTCATAGGCCGGATCGAGGCTGGTGCGGACCGACAGCCCGCCCTCGTACAGCATCTTGTCGCCGTAGCGGGCCGAAAGCTCGCGCCGCACTTCCTCGGTGAAGTAATCGGCGCGCGCCGTCTGGGTATCGTCGCGATGATGGAGGACGATGGGCTTGGCCTTGGCGGCCTCGGCCTGGTCGTAGGTGATGTATCCCGACTCAAGCATGCGGTCGATCACGTAATCGCGCCGGTCCTTGGCGGCCTCGGGATAGCGCAGCGGGTTGTAGTTGTTGGGCGCCTTGGGCAGCGCGGCCAGGAACGCCGCCTCCTCGACGGTCAATTCGTCGAGCGATTTGCCGAAATAGTCGATCGCCGCCGCCGCGACCCCGTAGCTGCCGCCGCCGAGATAGATCTCGTTCAGGTAGAGCTCGAGGATGCGGTCCTTGCTCAACGCCTGCTCCATGCGTATGGCGATCAAGGCCTCCTTGATCTTGCGCGTGAGCGAAACCTCGTTGTTGAGGAGAAAGTTCTTCGCCACCTGTTGGGTGATGGTCGAGGCGCCCACCGGCCGGCGATTGCTGCCGAGGCGGAAGATGTCGGTCAAGGCGGCGCGCGCCATCGACATCGGATCGATGCCGGAATGGGTATAGAAATTGCGGTCCTCGGCGGCGACGAAAGCGTGGGTCACCAGCGGCGGCATCGCGCTGACCGGCACGAAGATGCGCTTCTCGGTGGCGTATTCGGCCAAAAGCCTGCCGTCGGCGGCGTGAACGCGCGTGACGATGGGCGGCTGGTAATCGGCCAAGGCGCGGTAATCCGGCAGTTCGCGCCCGAAATACCACACCGTCAACCCGACCATTGCCGTCGCCGCCACCCCGCCGAACAGCAGGAAAACGAACAGCACCTTCAGCAGGGTCGAGGGCAGCTTTGGCTTCTTGGGCGGTTGCAGCGTCATGACTTGGTCCGGATTCGGCGCTCGCGACTCGGGCGCGCGGCACCGTTAAATCCTATCATAAAGCATGGTGCGCCGGCTTTATGACCGCCGCAAGCCGGGTTAACAAGCCTTTCCCGGTATTAACGCATCGGTTCCGGGGCCGCCCGTGCCGCGCCCCGGCCTTCACAATCCCGGGACCCGCGGCAGAGCGCCGCATGAATGGGTTGTGGATAGGGGCCGCGGGCTGTATTCTGACTTCGCGAAATACTGCGGTCTGCACACTCCGGCACGGGGCCGGGGCAGCGACGAAGCGGCGGAATTGCAGGCGAGGATGCCCCCATCGATTTTGGCGCGGGCCTCCGCGCTTTCCCGCCGGGACGTTAACGATCACGCAGTTTGATGAAACCCCGAAGCCTGACCCGGCCTGTGCCGGGATGCGGCAGCCCTGAAAAAGAGCCCTGAAATGATTCTAGCTCTTGTCCGGTCCGATCTTTCGACCGAGGGCGCCGTCGGCTTCGCCTCAACCAAAATGACGCCGCCGCCCGTCCTTCGCGCGGGCGAATGCGCGCGCCACGGAGTTAACCGGCATGACCAAGCGCATGCTTATCGACGCCGCTCACCCGGAAGAGACCCGGGTGGTGGTTCTCGACGGCCACCGTCTCGTCGAATTCGACTACGAGACGTCAACCAAGAAGCAGATCAAGGGTAACATCTATCTCGCCAAGGTGACGCGGGTGGAGCCGTCGCTCCAAGCGGCATTCGTCGAGTATGGGGGCAACCGCCACGGTTTCCTCTCCTTCAACGAGATTCATCCCGACTATTACCGCATCCCGGTCGCCGACCGCGAGGCCGCGCTCGAAGCCGACCGCGAAGCCGAAGCCGCCGCCAATGCGCGTGAAGCCGCGCATGAGGAAACCGGGGGCGAGCTGGTTCCGGAAACCATGGCGCATGACGCGCCGGCGGAAGAGATGCACGGCCAGCCGATGGAGCAGCCGGAATTCCATGACGACGGAACCGACCAGCCCGACGAGCCGGATTCCCTTCCCTTCTCCGGCGAACCCTTCGGCGAGCCCTTGGCGGGATCTCCGCCCGAACATGGGCCGGAACCCGCGGACGCGGCCGAGCATGGGGATTCGGATCGCTACGCCGATGCCCATGCCGATCATGCGCCCGGCGATACGCAAGCCGGGATCGAAGGCGAGCAGCCGCCCATGCCCGGCGAAGGCCCGTGGAATGGGAATGGCGGCTCCGCCGATGGGGCGCAACCGCCTCAGCCGCCCGTTCCGCTCGAGATCGTCGGCGGCGACGAGATGGAGGAGACGCGCCGTCCGGTGCGGCGGCCGCAACGGCACTATAAAATCCAAGAGGTGATCAAGCGCCGCCAGATCATGCTGGTGCAGGTCACCAAGGAGGAACGCGGCAACAAGGGCGCGGCGCTGACCACCTATATCTCGCTCGCCGGGCGTTATGTCGTGCTGATGCCAAACACGCCGCGCGGCGGCGGCGTTTCGCGCAAAATCACCAGCGCGGCCGACCGGCGGCGCCTCAAGGACCTGATGAGCGATCTTGAACTGCCCGAGGGGATGGGCGTCATCGTCCGCACCGCCGGCAGCGAGCGCTCCAAGCCCGAGATCAAGCGCGATTTCGAATATCTGCGCCGGCTTTGGGACGAGATCAGGGAGCTCACGCTCAAATCGACCGCGCCCGCGCTGATTTACGAGGAAGGCACCCTCATCAAGCGCTCGATCCGCGACCTCTACGCGACCGATATCGAGGAGGTGCTGGTCGACGGCGAGGCCAGCTACCACGTCGCCAAGACTTTCATGAAGATGCTGATGCCGAGCCACGCCGGCAAGGTGAAGCTCTACCGCGATCCGACCGTGCCGTTGTTCCACCGTTATCAGGTCGAGGGCCAGCTCGACGCCATCCATTCGCCCACGGTGCAGCTCAAATCGGGCGGTTATATCGTCTTGAATCCGACCGAGGCGCTGGTGTCGATCGACGTCAATTCAGGCCGCTCGACACGCGAGCGCAACATCGAGGAAACCGCTTACAAAACCAATCTCGAGGCGGCGGACGAGATCGCGCGCCAGCTGCGGCTCAGGGATCTGGCCGGACTCATCGTCATCGACTTCATCGACATGGAGCATCACCGCAACCAGCACGCGGTCGAGCGCCGGCTCAAGGAAGCGATGCGTCACGACCGCGCGCGCATACAGCTGGGCCGCATCAGTCCGTTCGGCCTCTTGGAAATGTCGCGGCAGCGGCTGCGGCCCTCGCTGATCGAGGCTTCGACCCAGCCCTGCCCCTATTGCGAGGGCACCGGCCATATCCGTTCCACCGAATCGACGGCGCTGCACGTGCTGCGCGCGATCGAAGAGGAAGGCGTTCGCCGCCGCTCGGCCGAGATCAACGTCGCCGTGCCGAACGCGGTCGCGCTTTATATCCTCAATCAGAAGCGCGCGACCTTGCAGCAGGCCGAGGCGCGCTTCGGTTTCCACGTCATCGTCAAAAGCGACGAAACGTTGATCCCGCCGGCCTTCCGGCTGGAACGGCTGCGGGCGCTGACCCCGGCCGAGATCGCGGCGCTGCCGACGGCGCCGCCGCCCATGCCCCTGGAAGACGAGGAAGAGATTATCGTCGAGAGCGCGGCGGAGACGCCGCAACATGCCGAGCCCGGGCAAGCGCCCGGCCGCGAGACCGAGCCGGTGCACGCTCACGCGACCCACCCTCCCGCCCACCATCCGGCAAGGCACCCCGAAGGCGAACGCGTCCACGAAGCGGGCGAAAGCCAGGAAGCTGGCGGCAGGCGTCGCCGCCGGCGCGGCCGGCGTGGCGGCAAGGGCCGTCACGGCGAGAACCGCCCGCATGGCGAGCCTCGTCCGCCAACCGAGAACCGTCCCATTGGCGAGGAACGGCCGTACATCCCGCCACCGCGGCCGCGCTTCGCCCTGTTGCCGGGCGAGCCGGGCTACATTGCGGATGCCGGCCCGAATGGCGGCGGTACGGCGGAGCCGCATCTCGATGACGGCGAGCCGCAACCACAGCCGCAATTTCCGCAACCCGAAGGCGGCCCGTCCCAAGCCGAGGGCGAGCGCAAGCGCCGGCGTCGCGGACGGCGCGGCGGCAGGCGGCGGCGGCGCGGCGGCGGTCAAGGCGGCGAGATGGGCGGCGAGCCCATGGGCGGCGAGCAGACGAGCGGCGCCCCTCCATCGGCGGAACCGGCATACCAACGCCCGCCGCAGCAGAGCTTCGCGCCACCGGCGGAGCCGACCTTCTCAAGGCCTTCCCCGCCGGCGGAGCCGGCAATCTCAGGATTCCCTCCGGCAAGAGAGCCGGAGCATAGGCGGGAAGAGGCCGAGCGCGCGCCGGCCCAGCACAACGTGCCGCCGGTGCAAGAGGTTTCCGGGCCCGCCGCCAATCCGAAAAAGGGCTGGTGGCGGCGCTAGGAGGCGGTCGCCTCAGGGACGCCAGGATTTGAGCCGGGCTGCCGCTTGCGCGATCGTGCCCGTCGCACCGGCATAACACAGGCGCAAGCTGGAACGGCCGCGCGCCTGATCGAAATCGGTCCCGGGCGTCAGCGCCACGCCGGTCTCGCGCAGCAAGCGGCGGCAGAAATCCTCGCTGTCATTGGTCAGATGCGCGACATCGGCGTAGAGATAGAACGCACCCTGCGCCGGCGCGAAACGTTCGAGTCCGGCCTTGGGCAGCTCGTTCAGCAGAAGCGCGCGGTTTTCGGCGTAGCGCCGGACATTGGCATCGAGTTCCGGCCGGCAATCGAAGGCCGCGATCGCGGCATGTTGCGACAGCGACGGCGGCGACACCGAAAGATTCTGCGCCAGGCACTCGACCGCGCGCAGCATGTCGTCGGGCGCCACCATCCAACCGACGCGCCAGCCGGTCATGGAATAATATTTGGAGAAGCTGTTGACCACCACCGCTTGGGAATCGGATGCGAGCGCGGTCGCGGCGGCATCGCCGTAGACGATGCCGTGATAGACCTCGTCCGATATCAGGCGGATGCCGCGGTCGCGGCAATAGCGCGCTATCGATGCCAGTTCCAATGCCTCGATCATGGTGCCGGTCGGGTTGGCCGGGCTCGCCACGATCAGGCCATCGACGCCCTGGCCTTGCGCGCGCAGCAGATCGAGCGTCACCTGATAGCGTTCGCGCTCGCCCGCTGGCAGCTCGACCGGGACCAGGTCGAGCGCGGTCAGGATGTTGCGGTAGGCGGGATAACCCGGCGCCGCCAGCGCCACCCGGTCGCCCGGCTCGAAAGCGGCGAGGAAGGCGAAGACCAGGGCGGCCGATGAGCCGGTGGTGACGACGATCCGCGCGGGATCGACGGTCAATCCATGAATCCCGGCGTAATAGGCGGATATCGCCGCGCGCAAGGCGGGCAGGCCCAGCGTATCGGTATAGCCCAGCACCTCGCGGCCGAGCGCCGCGCGCGCCGCCTCGATCACGCCCCGGGGCGCGCCGGTCGAGGGCTGGCCGACTTCGAGATGGAGCACGTCCTTGCCCTGGGCCGCGCGCTCGTTGGCGTCGCGCAGCACGTCCATGACGATGAAGGGCGGGATGCGCCCGCGTTGCGAAATTTTTAGGACCATGCGAGCCCCGCGCCGCCAGGGGAAATCGCCGGTTGACGCCACCCCTCGGCATGGCAGAGATTACGCGAGGGAACGGAGCCGAAACGATTGCGCTTGCGCATGACCCTCAAGGTTTTCTGTCTGGCGCTGGCGGCCAACGCGGTCCTGGCTCCTTATGCGCTGGCCGATGATTCTCCCGACATCATCCGCGACGCCGAGATCGAAAACAACATCCGCACCTGGGCCACGCCGATCTTCAACGCCGCCGGGCTCGATCCGAACGCGGTCCACATCTACATCATCAACGATCCGACGCTCAACTCCTTCGTCGCCGGCGGCCAGAACCTGTTCATGAATACCGGCACGCTGCTGCGCGCCGACCGGCCGAACGAGATCATCGGCATCATGGCGCACGAAACCGGCCATATCGCCGGCGGCCATCTGGTGCGCTTCCAGGAAGAGATGCACGACGCCACCGTCAAGGCCATCATCGCCATGGTGGTGGGCGCGGCCGCCGGCGCCGTCGGCCACGGCGGTGCCGGCGCCATGGGCGCCGGCATGGCGGCCGGCGAGGGCGTGGGCCTGCGCTCCTATCTGTCCTTCTCGGTGGCGCAAGAGGCCTCGGCCGACCAGGCGGCCTTGAAGTTCCTCGACGCCACCCATCAATCGGCCCAAGGGCTGCTGGATTTCTTCGAAATTCTGGAGCAGGAAGAGTTTCTTTCGGCGCAGCGTCAGGATCCTTACCTCCGCACCCACCCCCTCACCTCGCAACGCATCGATTATGTGCGCGAACACGTCGCCCATTCGCCGTGGTCGAAAGTACCCGATCCGCCGCAATGGGTGGCCAATTTCAATACCATGAAAGCCAAGCTCGGCGCGTTCCTCAACCCGCCCAGCGACACGCTGGCCCAATACAAGGCCGATGACAATTCCGTGCCGGCGCGCTACGCGCGCGCCATCGCCTACTATCGCATTCCGCAATTGAAGGACGCGCTCGCCATCATCGACGGACTGATCCATGATTATCCCGACAACCCCTATTTCTACGAGTTAAAAGGGCAAATGCTGTTCGAGAACGGCCATGTCGACGAGGCGGTGGCGCCTTACGCGAAAGCGGTGCAGCTCAAGCCCGATACGCCTCTTCTGCGCATCGAGGCGGCGCAGGTCGATCTCGAAACCAACAACCCCGCGCTGCTGCCCACGGCGTCGAACATGCTGGCCGATGCCGTGCATTTCGAAAGCGACAATCCCGACGCCTGGCATTTCCTTGCCATCGCCTATGGCCGGAGCAACAATCTCGGCATGGCGGCGCTGGCGCTGGCCGAGGAAGGCATGGCCAACGGCAATTACAGAACCGCCGGCCAGCAAGCCGAACGGGCCATGAAGATTCTGCCGCAGGGAGCCGAGCGCCAGCGCGCCCAAGACATCCGCGACGATGCCAGGCGCATGCGGGACAAGTCATGAGCCTTTTAATTCCCATCCGGTTGCGCGTCCTGCTCCTGGCGTTGGCGCTCGCCGTCGTAGCATTCGCTCCGCATGCCAGCGCCCAATCCGCCTTCACCCCGGCGCAGCAACAGGAGCTGCAAAAGCTCATCCACGACTACCTGCAAAACCACCCCGAGGCGGTGATCGAAGCGTTGAAGGCGGAGAAGCAGAAAGAAGACGCGGCCACCGCCGCAAACCAGCGCAAGGCGATCGCGCAAAATCGCACGGCGTTGCTGTCGGATCCGGATTCCGTGGTCGGCGGCAATCCCAAGGGCGACGTGACCTTGGTCGAGTTCTTCGATTACCGCTGTCCCTATTGCAAGCAGATGGAACCGACGATGCAGGCGCTCCTCAAGGAGGACGGCAAGCTGCGCATCGTCTACAAGGAATTCCCGATCCTGGGGCCGGTTTCGGTTTTCGCCTCGCGCGTGGCCATCGCGGCGCGCAAGCAGGGCAAATACGAGGAATTCCGCAGCCAGATGATTTCGCTCAAGGGCAATATCGATCAGGATGCGGTGATGAAGACCGCGGCGTCATCCGGACTCGATCTCGACAAGCTCAAGACCGACATGGCCGCGCCGGAGGTGGACAAGATCATCCAGCGCAATTACGCGCTCGCCCAAACCCTCGGCATCGACGGCACGCCAGGCTTCGTGGTCGGCAATACGATCAACGATGGCGCGACCGATCTCGACGGGCTGCGCAAGATGATCACGGCGGCCAGGAAGGGCGGCTAGCTAGGAAACGGTCTCCGGCCCGGCGGGCTCGGCCAGGTCGGGTTCGTCGATGCGCGCCGAATTGACCCGCTTGCTCACTGGATAATAACGCAAGAGATCGTCCGCCGCCGGCGCCAACAGCTGTTTCAGGCCTTCGGGCCGCGCGTCGGGATCGAGCCAGTCCGCGTAATGCGTCTCGGGCAGGATCACCGGCATGCGCGGGTGGAGCGGGCGCAGCAGTGAATTCGCCTCGGTGGTGATGATGGTGAAGCTGTCGATCGAAGGGGATTCCTTGCCGCCCGCCTTCGGCGTCCAGCGCTCCCACAGCCCGGCGAAGGCGAAAACGCCGCCGTCGCGGCGTGAAATGAGATAAGCCTGCTTACCCTCGCCCTCGCCCGCCCATTCATAGAAACCGTCGGCCGGCACCAGGCATCGGCGCTTGCGGAATGCGGCGGCGAAGGCCGGTTTTTCGTCCAGGGTTTCGGCGCGCGCATTGATCAGCGAAGCGGCGATCTTGCCGTCCTTGGCCCAGGACGGGATCAGGCCCCAGCGCAGGTTTTGCAGCGTGCGTTCGCCCTTGGGTTCGCGGCGCTGGCGCAACACCGGCACTTCCTGGGTCGGCGCGATGTTATAGCGCGGCGCCAGATTGGGCTGCTCGACGAAGCCCAAGGCCTGTCTCAACTCCGCTTCCGGCGTGGACAGCTTGAAGCGCCCGCACATGCGTTTCTACCCCCGCTCCCCCATTTGAAGAATGGGCGGAAAATGGGCCAAAAAGGGATTGGTCGTATCAATTCCCTGCCTCTATCTTAGCGCTCCAACCCTTTCAGGACAGAGCCTCCTCCGCATGGGACAGTTCGGCATGGGTCAATCGGTGCGGCGCACCGAAGACCCGCGTTTCATCACCGGCCATGGCCGTTATA
>Ga0181526_10002686_pt1 | contig 15188 bp, 13 predicted proteins | sample PEATcosm2014_Bin_35_FD_119750 | JGI IMG/M metagenome (GOLD analysis project Ga0181526, IMG submission 119750) | Peatland microbial communities from MTU Mesocosm Facility, Houghton, MI, USA - PEATcosm2014_Bin06_30_metaG | ecosystem: Environmental > Terrestrial > Soil > Wetlands > Peat | place...
CATTCGGTGGAAACTTCGTAGCGGAAGACGATGTCCTGATACGGCTAGCCCAGCTGGACGAAGCCGGTCTTGCCGATGTACTGGCGCAGCGAGCGCGCTTCATCCATGTCGTCGTCGCTGGGATAATTGACGTGCTGTAGCCGCTGCACCAGGTAGTCGAGCTCGTCGCGCTGCAGCACTTCCTCGTCCATGGAGAGAAACGCCGCGCCCGAGTGCTTGGCCAGCTCCACGTAATCCTTCCAGCTTTCGGGATTGTCGCGCGGGTCCCACATCACCGAATGCACGTCCTCGGTGACGTAGCCCTGAAACCGGCTCAGCCCGTGTCCCAGGATGAACGCGGTCATATCGTCTTTCAAGTTGGAAAGGTCGTCTGCCATCGGGCTCGTGGCTGCAGCGAGGGAATCGCCCGCAGCGAAAATCATCATACTCCGAAGCCGACAAGACAACACAATCCCTGACGGCCGTGCTCGGCGTTTGGGCCGGAGGGCGCGTCTGCGTTCGTACTGGCCCGGCCCGAGCGCCACGGGCGCGGAAGATGATAGCCCACCGCTTCAGCGGTGGGTCAGCGTTGTAAATGATTCCGAGTCCCCCGGGGACGGCAGAGTATTTTCGCCGCCGCTCCTCCCTTGTACCGTGCCCGGGGCACTCGTCTTGTTACTTACAGCTTCCACCGTTAAAACGGTGGGCTTTCCTATCCCGTCCCGCAAGCGGGACTGGTACGTCGGCGCTAGCGAATGGGTTGCGATAATCACACCACACGAATCTTCCACGTTGTGGGACCACTCCTTACGGGCGAACTGGCACGGCCCGAGCGCCACGGGCGCGAAAGATGATAGCCCAGCGCTTCAGCGCTGGGTAGCGTGCATTGGAATCCGAGTCCCCCGGGGACGGCAGAGTATTTTCGACGCCGCTCCCTTGTGTCGTGCCCGAGCACTCCCGTCTTGTCACTCACGGCTCCCCACCGTTAAAACGGTGGGCTTTCCTATTCCGTCCCGCAATGCAGGACTGTCGCAATGACACTCCGCGCATTCATGGAACGCTCGCGTCTGCACCATCCCCTGTGCGCTACGTCACAGACAACGCTCGCCCTTCGCGATAGCCTGTGCACGATGGGTTGCGCGCCTCGCGCCTCACGAAGCGGGCCGTCGGAAACGGCTGTGACTGGCGCATCCAGGGGTCCCGCGACCTACAACTGTAAAGACCACGCAGGTCATCGTAACTGAAACGAGCCCTGTGATCAGTCCCAGCGATAGCCGCTGGAGCTGGCGCAGGGCTTTTTGTCTTCAGACGGAACTTGAACCTGCAAACCGCCAACTCGCCGTGGTAGGCGCTGTAAGACCAGACCCTCAGAAACTTAGGCGCACGTGTGTGCCTGGTCGGCGAAGAGCTCGGGTAGAGCGGACCTTTAGGTCCGCGTCTAGCCGGTGCCTATGAAATTCAGGCTTTCGTCCCACCGCGGCTGCGGTGGGACGAAAGCCTCATCAAAGAGGGCAGAGGAGACGCGGCGCTGAATCACCCCAATCCCCGCAAAAGCGGCGCGGCTTGGGGGCCCCGAGTCGCGCCGCTCTACCGCCCTCTGCCGCCAGACCCACACCCGCCCACATTCTTACCGAGGAGTCATTTATGGCTGATCTTAGTTATGAAGAGATGCGAGTTCAGTTCGAGGAAACAAAAGAAAAACTCCACTCCCGCGAAGCCAGGTTGCGGGAGTTGGGGGTCACCGATTGGGAGCCCCAGCCCAAAGAGGTAGATGAAGATGAAGGGAAGCCTACCATTACTTATGAAGAGCTAAAAGCCAAGCTGAACGCCCTGGAAGACAAGCTTCACATAAATCTGGAGAAGCCGAACATCGAATTGTGTCACCACCAGCGGGAAAGCGGAAAGCCGTGCCGCTCGGCGGCGGTGAGCGGTCGCCGCTACTGCAAGTATCACCTTGAGATACGGGGACGCCGCCTGCGGATGGCCCGCGCCCGGGCCCGGCGCGAGCGCTGGCGGGTAGAGCTTCCGCCGCTGGAGGACCTGTACGCGGTGCAGGTGGGCATCCAGCACGTGCTGGACGCGCTGGCCAGCGCACAGCTCGACCGCCAGACCGCCCGTCTAATGCTCACGGGCCTGCGACAGGCGGCCAACAATTTGCGCCTGCCGGAGGAGGTCTGGGAGAACTCGCCCCGCTTCAACAAAGTCGAAGAGACCATCTGGGACAGCTTCGAGGATGCGCACGGGCTGCCCGAGGACTTTGACGTGGACACTCCGCCGGATGAGGCCTTCCCGCCACCGGCAACTGCGCCGGGCGTGATTGAACTGACGGGCGAGGAGCTGGGGAGCGACGACGACCTGGGCTTGGAGGATTTGCTGGCGCGCGATCCGGAAGCCGGTAAGCGTCGGGCCAGCGAGCTGGTGCGCAGATACCGGCGTAAGCTGCGCTACGACGAAGACAAACTGGAGCGGGCGCTGCAACTGCTGGCGGCCGCGCACAGCGCCGCTGAGGCGGGGAAGAAGGAACTGGCCACCGTGAAAGCCGAGGCAGGACAGCCGGACAATACCGTAGTTCCCGGGGCGGCGGATTCGGGAGCTAGGAAGGGTCCGCAAGCTGACCCTGATACGAAGGATGAGCGGGCCGAAGGGGCGTCGTGAATCACCGTAAGTCTAAGGCGCTCTATTGCATACGTATAAATATTGTAGATTCAATATCTTACAATATAGTGGCTCGCTAAGTTGTTGAAAACAAGTAGTCGGCAGAAGGTAGGGTGATCGGGACCGGAGGCTGAACTTGAATTCGGAAAGTCGCTGATTGCGGCGCTGCTTGCCGCGAATGTGCAGCGAAGATCTGGCGGTGAATGCAAGCCGATTGCATTCGCGAGTCTCGCGGCTGCCCAGAACTTCGGCGAGCGAGCGCTCCATCTGCGCTCGGCCTTCGTGAATGCATGGACGAGTTCGCCCCAAAGCTTGACGAACTTGACAAAAGAGGGCGGAACAGGAATTCCGCCCACGATTTGGTCACATATGGCTGTCATTCGCCCATGAGAGGATGCGAACGGAACCGGTTATTTCTTCGCCGTTGGCGGAACTTGTACCGCGTTCGGCGGCTGCTTCACTACGGGCGGACCCTGCGGGCCTCCGTTAGCGGCTGGTTTCGCGGCGCTGGCAGACTGCCCCGACACAGCATGGTCAGCTACCGTAATGCCGACGGCGTGTTTTTCACCGCCGCGGGCATTCGGAGGGATCGCGATAGGACTCACAGTGCGGGCGGTTTGAGCGCTGGCGCCGAGGGTCAGCACCAGAAGGCAAGCGAACAAGGTTACGTTTTTCATGGGATTTTCCTCTTTTCTTCTTTGATTTATAGGGCCGCTTTTGGTGAAGAGTGGCTTTTAGGTCGCCCCACCTCAAGCTTCACGGGATATACGGACGCGAAGGAAAAAGGACTGTCCAGGAGAAGTAAAGAGGTTGTCAACCTTTGTTGACAGGTATTGTCCGATTATTGCGAGGGAAGGGACTAAATGCTAATGGCCAACTACTACCTGCTAAATTCCCAGCTTCTTGACTTCCTCGTTGTAGTATTTGCGGTAGAGGATGTCCCATTCCTGGGAGTCTTCGAGGATGGTGCGGCGCTGGCTTTCAATCTTGTGTCGGGCGGCAGCATCGATTCTGGCTTCCTGGGCCATCAACACTTCGAGGATGCGGCGCGTTTCCAGGCGAATGGTGTTGCGGTCCTCGAGGAAGTCCACATTCTCCATTTCGGCCAGCGCGTCGGAGACAGCGTGCGCCAGCTTATTCACCTTCTCGCGGCTGATGCGCTCGGTCTTTTCACGCTCGACCCTCATAGCACCGCCTTGTACTTGCGCACCAGCTCGTTCTTGATCTTCTTGAACATCTCCTGATAGTTGGCGCCGCTGCGCTGCATCTCGTCGGAGTAGGTTTCCAGAATGATGCGGACTTCGTCGTTAATGCGGTCTTCCAGAGTGAGTTCGTCGAGCAGCGCGGCGTGAACACGGCTGTTGACCGCAGCCTTGTCGGAGGTCTCGATGAACTCGCCCTCGATCAGTTTGTTGGTGACTTCGCGGGCAAGATAGCCCACGTATTCCTTGGAGAAATGCATGTCTGGCTCAAATCGGTTCGGGAAAGATTTAGTCTAACACAGTGATTTGGCGGCGATTTGCAGAGGCATGCCTGCGCAGCAACCATGTTAAGCTTCAAAACCTGGCTGGTGGTTTTAGGATCGTGAACAAACGTGACGCCAAGTCAGTTCCGCGGAGAGTCGCTGGATATCCCAGGTTGCTGGGCGCTGGGTTGGCGCTGGCGGTCATGCTGCCGTTCTATGCTGCCCGCGCGGCTTCCGCGCAGTGCGCGTTGGCGCGAATGGTTTCCGAGCCCAAGGCTTGCGGCGGGACAACCGGTGAGGAGACGTTGCTGCCGGAAGATGGCTATCTCGCCAGCGACAAATACACCAGCCAGTTCTTCGGCTTCTCCATCGACCTGCCCATCAAAAGCAACGGACATCGCATCAACATTCCAGTCATGACGGAGAAGCAGCACGCGCTGCTGGCCATCGGGTTCGAGGAGGGAAAACATTTCGGGACATTGACCATCACCGCCGAGGAGTCGCCTGTGGAACTGGAACTCTACGACGACCTGCAAGGTGAGGAATGTGAAGACAGCCTCGGCGCAGCTCCGCGTACGCATAAGCAAATTCCCGGCGGTATGCTGAAATATGGGGCTTTCTATGCCAACATGCACCACCGCGGCCCGCTAAATACTCATCATTACTGGACCCGCATCAAGAACTACATCATTCGCGTGGCAGTCGACTCCAACGATCACGACTTCCTTGAGATCACCAAGCACGCGTTGATGGAGGCCGACTTCTATTGCACGCGCGGCGGCAAGCTTACCGACCAGGGCAAGGACGTAGTCGTCCAGGGCGAACCCTATTTAGGGCCAACAGTCCCGACCTGGCGAGTTGACGCTGCGATAAGAGACAAGCCCGGACTCGCCATTCCGGCCGGCGAAGTCAGCGACGGCGTGTATCGCAACCCGGACTTGGGCTTGCAATATGAACTGCCAAAGGGATGGGAAACTCTGGAGACCGAAGACAGCCGCGACCCGCCAGAGAACGAACGGGAACTGCGCGAATACGAATTGTTGCGCGCCTGCTCGCGGATTCTTCTTCATGCCGCACCGCGCCAGTCAGAGGACGCGGCCAAGGGCGAGAGGCCAGCAATCATCCTTCGGGCGCTGGACCCGAGTTGCTTGTCAGCGCGCGTATCAGGGTCCGCCCAAGACAAGAAGGTTGCCGGTGAAATTGGCGCCAACCTGCAATTGTTCTCGGAATTTGGCCAAGTCAAGTCCAACGCAATGGCTTCGTTCGGAGGGCGCCCATTTATGGTTTTTCACGGCACGCTTGGTTCGCGTTCGCGGGAGGACATGCTTTCCAATCGTATGACTGAGCTGATACTTGCGACCGAGCATCACGAGCTGCTTGTACTGTTGTCACTGCTGGCGCCCACCGCCTCCGAATTAGGCGAGATGCCTGCGGGCAGCATTACCTTTGATGACGCTGAACCGATCAGGCTGCCGCCGGCCGAAGGACTGCATTAGCAAGATGGTCTATGGAGTCCGCTGGGTCTGCATGCGCTCTTCTGGAGTCATGCCTTCCCAGATTCGATCGCGATTTTGCCGGGCCGACAGACTTCCGGGATTGACCGTCAGCGCGGCCCTCACCCAGCGATAAGCCTCTACGCGATCGCGCTGCACGCAGCTGGCGTCAGCATACATCGTAGCCAGACGGTTGCAGGCCTCGGCGTTTTCCCTGAGCGCGGCGGTCTTCAGCAGCACCACTGCCTGCTCACAACTGCGCGGCACGCCATCGCCCTTGACGTACATCTCCGCCAGTTGGAGCGGCGCGTTGGGATTTCCCGTGGCAGTGGCCTTCCACAGCTTCGCCACTTCGGTGGTTTTGGGCGTGGCCAATGTCTTGTCTGCGGTCGCGGAAGTTTCGGCGGGAACGGTCTGCTTCGCCGCGGCCGTCTGCTGGCTCTGCGCCGCTGGCGGCGGAGCTTGCACTGGTGGCGTCACGGTTGGTGGTGCGGCAGTCGCCGCGCCCTTCGGATTTTCGCCGGGAGCAGTTGCAGAAGTGTTCGCGCCCGCGGGAGGATTTTCGGTCTGCGGCTTGGGCTGCTCGTCGAATCCGACCGCCTTACTGAAAGCATTAGGTTCAGAGGAAGCAGCAGGAGTCGGAGGTGGACCGCTTCTCGGGCCCATGAGGTCGTCAATCTTTGCCGTGACCACCTCTGCCAGATGCTGGCTGGTGCGGGTCAATGGCGCCCTCCACTGTATTGCTCCCAACACCACCAAAACCAGCGCTGCTGCTGCGGCCAGCCACCCCAATTGCTTTCTGCTAAGCGGCGTCCGGCGTTGCGGCGCAGTCGAGGGTGTGATTTTTCGCGGCACCGTCCTGGATTCGGGGACCACAGTCCTGGCTTCGGGGACGGACGCACTGGCAACGATTGGTTCAGGCGTCAGAACGGATGGAACTGATGTATCCGGCTCAAGCGGCGGCAGATCGCCCAAAACATCCATGAATCGCGGACGCTCGTCGGCAGTGTTAGCGGTTTTGGCGACCTCGAATTCAATCTGGTCCAGGACGCCGTCCATCCATGGAAAATGCGGCGGCTCGGTGGTGGATGGCTCCGCAGATTCAGTTACCAGCCCATCAAGGAAGTCGGATACCTCAGAACGCGAGGCCGGAGTTTCGACGGCCACCGCCTCGGGACGATTGAAGTCCGGAAGGCGAAGGTCCTCGACCAGATTGGACGGCAACCCGTCCGCGTATGGCTCGCTGTCCTGTGGTGGAAAGGACGGATGCCCGGACTCTCCGCGGGGCATTTCGGGGAGAACCCGATCCAGATCGAAGGTCTCGCCTGGCGGGTCGGCCACTCCGTGTGCGGCCCTGGCGGGAGACGGCAAAATCTCAGCAGCAAGTAACTCTGCACTCCATTCATCGCCGTGCGACTGCTGGCGGTCAGCAATCTGCGACGGCGCGGACCGGCCACTCGCGTCCAGTGTCCCGCGCGAGAGGTGAAAGGTGCTCTGCGCCCCGGGCGTGCTCATCGGCCGATGTGGCAACGGAGTCCCACATAGCCCGCAGTAGCGGTCACCCTCCGGACGTTCCTGCCCACAAGCGCTACAGACCACAATATCTCCCGCTGTCGAGATCATCTTAAATGATGGGGCGTTTCGCAACAGGGATAATCTCTGGAGTCAAATGAATCGATCGGCTAATGCGCCCCGCCGATGTGGAGCCGGTCATTAGTAGTAAAATGCGAGCAATTTCGGAGCTGCGGAATCAGGTTCAATGGAATTGTATAGGCCAAATTTCTGGGCCAAAGAGGGTAATCTCGTGAAACGAGATCTGACAATCCTGCTCATCGTTTTCGCGGCACTTAGGGTTTGTTCCCAAACTTCGCCGGCTACTGCGCGACCCGGCGGCCTTCCCTCGGGACCGGGCTGGCACCATCTGGCCAACACTCATATGAGGTCGGTTTGCCTCGGCGAAGTTTCAGACGGCATGTACGCCGACGCCAGCATGACCAAGACAACCGCATACGATTTCAACTGCAATCAAATTATTCCCTGGAGCGGCGCGGCGGCCGATGACGAGCATAAGCGACTGATCGTGTGGGGCGGCGGCCATAGTGACTATGCCGGCAACGAAGTCTCGGTGCTGAACCTGACTGGCACTCCTGCCTGGGAACGGTTTACCGGCCCCACTATGCCCATTCCTTTTAACTGGGATGGAAAGCACTGGGAGGGGCTGAAGCCCTATTTCGTGCTACTCCACCAGGGCGGACAGCCCAAGCCGGGAGCGAGCCCTTCTTCGCGTCACACGTACGGCGGTCTGCAATACGTTCCCTATCAGAATAAGCTCTACTCGTTTGGTGGCTCAGTCGCCAACGGCGGGTACTTTTCGCAGGAGGTGTGGACACTCGACATGGGCACGAAGACCTGGACGATGCTTGGTCCTCCGTTCTCGCAGTCGTCCGGATATCCGACCAGCGCCTACAATCCCACGAATGGCCACATCGTGATGCACGATAAGGACTGGAGCCTGTTCGACTACGATCCGCACAACAACAAGTGGAAGAAGTTGGCGGGTTCGGTTCATGTTGACGACGGGACAACCGCGGCCATCGACCCGGTCAACAACCTGTTTGTAGTGGTGGCTGGAAACGCCGCCTATCCTACCCCGGCGACGCATCACACGCTGCAGGTCTTCCCGCTGTCATCACCTTCGATGCAGACCTGGAAGGATTCCGGTTGTGACTTGACGTATCGCAATGGCGGACTGGCGTGGGATTCGGCACTGGGGCTGATGGTGGGATATCCGGGAGGCGGCAATCAGGTGTACCTGCTCAACACCGGATCCAAGGACATCGTCTCGCCTTTTGGCACAGTGCCGTCCCATAAATGTCTGGATGTGGCAATCAGCCAGAAACCCTCGCCCGTGAAGGGCGAAGACTATCCGCCGGACCCTGAAGGTACAGGGCACAATGCAAACCTAGGTATATTCGGGCGATTCGCATACTTCCCATCGCTGGATATATTTGTGCTGATCAATAACCGGGATCAGGATGCCTGGATTCTGCGGCTGGGCAAGAGTGTGCCGTAGTCGGATTGGTCGTCCGCGACAAATGCTTTCATCACGGAGGATATCGAAGGTACGGAGTTTGTTATTTTCTTGCTTTTCCGTGTTCCTCGTCGCTCCGTGTTTAAATGAATGTCTGCGTTTTTGCCTTGCGCACGGGCTTTGGCAGTTCGAGTGCGAGTCAGCCAATTGATGAAATGCAGTAACGCCATCTCCGTCGACGTAGAGGATTATTTCCAGACCGAAGCGATGGCCACCGTTGCGCCCCGGGAACGGTGGGATACCTTTCCATCTCATGTAGAGGCAAATACCTGCGCCCTGTTTGAATTATTCGCGCGATATAACGTTCAGGGCACATTCTTCTTCATGGGATGGGTGGCAGAGCGCTTTCCTCAGTTGACGCGGAAAGCCCATGAACTGGGACATGAGGTTGGCTGCCATAGTTACTGGCACCACCCGGTGTTTCGCATGTCTGAGGAAGAGTTTCGCGAGGACACCTACCGGGCGATGAACGTGATTCAGGATGCTATTGGGGCTCCAGTGAGGGGTTACAGAGCCCCGAATTTTTCCATCAACCTGTCGGTGCCCTGGGCTTTTCCGATTCTGGAGGATCTCGGATTCCAGTATGACTCCAGCATTTACCCGGTTCGTCATGCCTTGTATGGAAATCACCGCGCGCGAAGGGAGCCATATCTGGCCGGAGCAAATTTAATGGAGTTTCCCGTTGCCACGTGGCGGATGTTCAAACAGAACCTGCCCGTGGGCGGCGGCGCTTACCTCCGCATCCTTCCTTATGCGCTGATGAAGAACGGCATCCGCTCAATTAACAAGAGCCAAAACGCTCCCGCGGTGCTCTACCTGCATCCCTGGGAGATCGACGATTCGCAGCCTCGCCTGGCAGTGTCCTGGAAATCACGGTTGCGCCAGTATACGGGGCTGAGCGGAATGAAACAAAAGCTGGAACGCCTGCTAAAGGACTTCACATTGGGCACGATCTACAAGTCGGTGTATCTGCCACTGCGCAACGGGCCGTCCACACGCGAACTCTCGCGGAGCACCGCAGTTTCCGGGTAGATCCGGAGCGCCGGAATCCGCCTTGCCCGAGTTATCAGTCGTCGCGTCTCGTCGGACAATACTCGCCAATACCGGCGGTGCGGATTTTGTACAACAAAGCGCGGTAGCTGATGCTCAACATCTGGGCTGACTTCCTGCGATTCCAGTTGTTGAGGTAAAGCACTCTTAGAATGGCCTGCGTCTCGACCTCACGTACAAGCTGCTGGGTGCGGGCTCTCAAGGGAAGCCCTCGATGGGCCGGAAGCTCCGTAGGGGGAAACGCGAATGAGCGCCGGGCTATGTCTTCCGCAATGGATTCCCGGTTGCCAATAACGACATACCGGCGAAGCACATTTTCGAGCTCCCGGATATTTCCTGGCCAACGATACTGCTGAAGACGCCGGAACAGTGCTGGCGACAACGGCGCGGCCGCCGTGTCAAATGTCTTATTGAATAGGTCAACGAGATAGTTTGCAATGGCCGGAATGTCCTCCACGCGTTCCCTCAGCTCGGGGACACGGAGGCTGGCGCCGTTGATCCGATGGAATAGGTCCAGGCGAAACCTGCCCTGCGCAATTTCATCCTGCAGATTGCGGTGGGTGATGCAGATGATGCGAGTGTCTATCTTCAGCTCGTCTTCGCCGCCAATGCGAGTAAAAATACCATCCTGCAGTAATTGCAAGAGTTTGGCCTGAATGGAGACGTCGAGCTCAGCGATGTTGTCGAGGACCAGGGTTCCACCATCCGCTAGCTCCACCAAGCCTGGCTTGGTGGAGTAGGCGCTTGTAAACGAACCCTGTTCGTAGCCAAACAGCTCGGCTTCCAGCAACGATGCCGGAATGGCGGCGCAGCTTATCTTGACGAAAGGCCCATCTTTGCGTGGTGAACGGCGGTGTATGTAGTTGGCGAGAACTTCCTTGCCGGTACCCGTTTCGCCGCAGATAAGGAGTGGAAGCTGCACCGCGGCCGTTTGCTGCGCGATCTGCCGCACGGCGCTCATCACCTGCGATTGGCCGAAGATGATGTCATCCGGCGGGATCGCCAGATGGCCGTTGCTTAAGTTTGCAGTTTTAACCGGGCTCATAGCAGTCGAGTGAGAGCACAACCCCCGCAAGCGGCGATAATGCACGAACCAAACCAAAGTGCCGGATATCTTTAGCAGGATGGTAAAAGTAAGTATTTCTGGCGATTCTGTGGACCCGAGCGAGTAAAAGCGCGGGAGAAAATATTTCTTTCGGACAAATGTGCTCAAGTCTGGTTATTCACATTCCAACTGTGGCAGATTTCCGAGCCTTTTCAGGTGACCCCGTCGAACGAGGCTAACTCCTACTCTCCAGTAGCCCTTTGGTGGTTAGTATGCCATGCACCAAGCTGCTAGCAAGCTGAGCACTGTTGAGGAGGTGCGGAAAGAGCTTTGCCGCAGACGAAGAGTAACAATATGCCATTTGGTGGGCTAAAGGCGGTACCACTTTAGGAAAATATTTACTGAGTTAGTCGCTCAGCCAGACAAGAAAATCGTCGTAATCGCCTGATTCTTTGCGGGCTACAGCGTTCATCACGATTCATCGATTCGCGCAGAATAAGAGATCCACTTCCCATATTGCTACAGTGTGAAGAAATTTACTTATTTTTCTCTTGACTCTGGGACGAAATGGCTCAATACTTCACAACAAGTCGTAGTCGCGCTTCATGCAATCGAAATTGCGCTCGGTTGTAATTGTGCCAGCCAGCCAACAGGATCCCAGGTTGCTGTCGGCAGCAAATTGAAAAACAAGGCGTTTACTACGAACATTTACTGCCCACGTGCGGTTCGACGTTCAGGGAAGGAAAATGTCCATGGCCACATCGTCAATTGCGTCGAGTTCCATCGCGCCCCTTATCCTGGTGGTCAATCACAAGCCACCTGTCCTAAGGCACTTTGCTGTCGTCCTTGACATCGGAGGTTACCAGGTAGAAACCGCGGGTTCCGCTCAGGCTGCGCTTGAACGGCTGCAGCGCCCGCCGGTGCCGAGTCTCGTTTTGCTGGATGCGGCGATGCCGGGCGGCGATGGCTTGGAGACACTACAGCGCGCTCGCAAGTTGCATCCCGATCTGAAGGTTGTGATGGTGGGAGCGGCAGACGACAGCCGCAGGGCGGCACAGGCGGTCCGCATGGGCGCCCTCGACTATTTGCCGGAGCCGTTTCATGAATCGGAATTGAATTCCGTACTCACGCAACACCTCCTGCCTCCGCCATGCGCGCCGCCCGAACATAGTGACGATTCTGAAGCCACCGTGGTCAATCTCTCCGAGGGGACGACCTTTGTCTGCGGAAGTTCGGCGATGAAGCTGATCCACGCGCAGGCGACCCTGATCGCGAAGTTCGACATGCCGGTCCTGATGCTGGGAGAGAGCGGAACGGGCAAAGAGGTTGTGGCGCTACTCATCCATCATCTGTCACCGCGTGCCAACTATCCATTTCTGAAGGTCAACTGTGCCGCTGTACCGGCCGACCTGCTGGAGAGTGAGCTTTTCGGCTATGAGGCGGGTGCGTTTACTGGGGCCACAAAGTCCAAGCCGGGGAAGTTCGAACTGTGCGAGCAGGGTACGATCCTGCTGGATGAAATCGGCGAAATGCCGCCTGCCCTGCAGGCAAAGTTGCTGCATTTTCTTCAGGACCATCGCTTTTCCCGCCTTGGCAGTCGAACTACAACCAAAGCCGATGTCCGCATTCTGGCGGCCACGAATGTCAGGGTCGAAGAAGCGCTGGCTTCGAAGATGCTGCGCGAAGACCTCTACTACCGGTTAAGCGGGTTTACTATTATGGTGCCTCCGCTGCGTGAACGGAAAAAGGAGATTCCTATCCTGCTTGAGCATTTCATGCAGCGCAATGCGGCCCAATTCTCCAGTCCGGCCCGCAAGATTAGTCCGAAGCTGATTCAGGCCTGTCTGAGTTACTCCTGGCCGGGCAACCTGCGTCAACTCGAAAACTTCGTAAGGCGCTACCTGGTGCTGGGCGATGAAGAATTGGCCATCTCGGAACTGCGGGTTAATCACCAAGGCAATGGGGAGACGCGAGAATCGACGACTACCCAACCCGATGCGGGCGGTTTGAAGTTCCTGGCCCGTGCCGTAAAGAAGGAGGCTGAAGCGGCAGCCATAGCGAGTGCTTTGGAGCAGACCAACTGGCATCGCCAAAAAGCGGCAGCCGCACTGAAGATCAGCTACAAGGCACTGCTCTACAAGATTAAGCAGTACGATCTGCACCCCCCCGACAGCCAGTGACGACGCCCTGAATTGTCTGCGACATGCCTTTGAGGGCAGCTCAGTGCTGATGCTGTGTCAATGAGGGCGGGTTCTAACACACGAAGGACAACAATGGCGGCCACTGCGGCTGCGAATCGGTGACGGTCAATGCTGGCGAGACTGATGAGTCCGTTTAAGGAGTTCGGCTTTTTCGCCGGCCTGTTTTATTCGGTAGACCGGGGCCTTCAGCGGCTATCTCCGAACCTCCGGCTGTTTGTCTATGAACTCCTTGCCCAGCCGATACCAGACGTGCCGTTGCTTCCGCCCCGCCTGTCAAAAGGGTTGGAGATGCGCGAAATCAGAGCTGGCGACCCGGAGGTCGCTCGCATGCCGGCCCGGCCGGACATTAAGGAGTCGCGCTTCGAGCAAAATGCCATCTGCCTGGGCGCCTTCCAGAAAGGGCAGTTCATCGGGCACATCTGGTTCTGTTTCCATGCTTACGAAGAAGACGAAGTGCGGTGTACCTTCGTGTTGCCGGAAGGGAACCAGGCGGTCTTTGATTTCGATCTTTACGTCTTTCCGGAATACCGCATGGGGCTGGGTTTTGCCGGAATATGGAATGGCGCCAACGAATTTTTGCGCCGTCGCGGAGTAAAGTTATCGTACAGTCGGCTGACGCGCTTCAATCTTGCGTCCCGGCGGGCCCACCGGCAACTCGGCGCCCGGCGAGTGGGCCGCATGCTGGTCCTGCAGGTATGGCATGTGGAGTTCATGATTGCTACAGTTTCACCCTATGTGCATTTGTCACTTCAGGCGGGGAACCGTGTTCGGGTGAAGTTACGTCCCGAGGATGGTCTCCTCGATCAGCAACGCCGGCGCTTGGTGAGTTCGCTCGCCGGTTAAGCCAAACTCAAAGGGCGTGCCTGGGTTTATCTGGGGCGCCGCATCGTAAAGTTCAGACAGGCTCCAACTGGAGAAGCGGAAAGCACTGCATGACTGACTTAGAGATTCTCAGCGGCTACATTCGAAACGAGACAGGGTACGAAGGAGAACTTTCTCCTGATCTGGACTTATTGGAAAAACAGATACTGGATTCCTTCAGCATTGTGCAGTGGGCCATGTTCATCCAGGAGCGTTTCGGCATCGAGCTTGAAGCTGAAGAATTGGTACGCGATAATCTGTCGAGCCTGTCGAAGGTGATGGCATTAGTAAACAGCAAGAGGTCTGCCAGCGTGGGACAAGGCCAAATCCGGCCCTGATTCCAACGGGACTTCTGTCGGAGGATAAATTCTGGATTTCGTAGGTGGTCCCAGTCCCCGATCTCGCGAAAGATGACATCTTAGGAGAGGTTACATGTCCAGTTCGGTTACCCGGTTTCTGTGTGAGACGGCTGAACGCTTGCCGGATAAACTTGCCATTGTCTGCAGGACGAGATCGGCAACCTTTGCGCAACTTTATCAGGAAGCGCTGGCAACAGCGGAATGTCTGCATGAGATTGGCGTGGAGCCGGGCGATCGCGTCGGCATCTGCATGGAGAAGACCCTCGACCAGGTATCGGTCATCCTCGGTGTCCTCTTCGCCAACGCTGTCGTCGTTCCAATCCTGCCGCGGCTAAAGCAGCCCAATATCCAGCACATAATAGAGAACTCGGGTATGAGCGCTCTGGTCACCGACTCGGACCGGATGAACGAGGTGACTGGGTTTACGGACCGGACCAAGCTCATCATTGGCCACGGAGAAATTGATACCGACTGGCCCAACCTTCCCTACATGCGCCGGTTTATCCGGCCGCGGATGTTCTTCGACCGCATCGGCAACGACAATGCCGCTGTCATCTACTCTTCCGGTTCTACGGGACGGCCGAAGGGGATTTTAATCTCCCATCGAAACCTGGCGGACGGCACTGACATTGTCGCGGAATATCTGGGCACGAATGAACACGACCGGATCGGCTGTGTGCTGTCGTTCAACTTCGACTACGGCCTGAATCAGATCTGGCAAACGATTCGGAAGGGCGCCACCCTGTACCTGCATAACCTGGCGTTGCCCAATGATTTGTTTTCCATGCTGGCCGCGCAGAAAATCACGGCGCTCCCAGTCATGCCGGTGATCATCACCAAGATGTTCGACAAGCGGTTGAAGCTGGCAACAGCTTCTTATGATTTCTCCTCGCTGCGCTATGTGTGTACGACGGGCGGCCGTGTGTCGGACGTGATGCTGCGCGATCTCAAGACAACCTTCCCCAGCGCGAAGATTTACTCGATGTTCG
>Ga0181526_10002690_pt1 | contig 15182 bp, 10 predicted proteins | sample PEATcosm2014_Bin_35_FD_119750 | JGI IMG/M metagenome (GOLD analysis project Ga0181526, IMG submission 119750) | Peatland microbial communities from MTU Mesocosm Facility, Houghton, MI, USA - PEATcosm2014_Bin06_30_metaG | ecosystem: Environmental > Terrestrial > Soil > Wetlands > Peat | place...
GCTCATGAGAAAAACAAATCGAAGAGAGCGCGGCTTCACCCTGATGGAATCTGTCGTGGTGATCGCCATCATGATGGTGTTGACGGGCATGGCCATTGTTCAGAGTTTCGGGTCGATGGAATCTTATCAAGCGAACTCGGCCATGGATGTCGTCGTCAGCCAATTGCGAGTGGCGCGCCAATTGTCGATCGCGCAACGGCGCACGGTACAGGTCTGGATTGACAGCACACCAGAGTCCGACAACCGATATCACATCAAGTATCAGATTCAGTCGGCTGGTACGCAAACGACGGAAGTTAACGGGCCGATCGTCAGCGTTCCGATCCCTGTAACAACACAATTTGTCCTGGAGCCCGGCGTATCAGATACGCCCATGAATTTTGGGAACACTTCAGCGGTATTCATCGGAAATCCGCCCGTGACCGGCGGCCCTCCCGTCATGCAGTTCAATCCCACAGGGACATTTACCGATAGCACGGGGACAAACTTGCTGTACGGAACAATCTTCATTGGTATCCCCAACAAAGCGAGCACAGCACGCGCCGTAACGATCATGGGTGGAACCGGTCGGGTTCGAGCCTACAACTGGGCCGGCGGTGGTATCGGATGGCAGGAGTAGGGAGTCGCTTATGAAAACAGAGAAGCTCATTCGCAAACAAAAAGGGTTCACGCTCCTGGAAACCATGATCGCCATGGCCATCCTCAGCTTTGGAGTTCTTTCCATGGCGTCCTTTTTTTCACAGGGGCTGAAGAATTCGAACCAGGTTCAGATTCAGTACATCGCCAACCAAAAGGCACAGGAAGCTCTCGAGACGATCTACACGGCGCGTGACACGCAGTTGCTGTCCTTTGCGCAGCTCAACAACATCAGTGCGGGAGGCGTGTTCAAGGATGGCCCTCAGCCGTTGTTGGCACCTGGTCCCGATGGGCTCGTCGGAACAGCGGATGACGACACAACGAATCCGGACGTAATCATCACTGGTCCCGGCCCGGATGGGATTCTGGGAACCGCGGACGACACCTACATTCCGTTGAATCCGTGGATGACCCGTACGATCGCGATCACGCCAGTGAACAGCTACGCAAACATGGTTCAAATCACGATCACAGTGAAATACAGCTACCTGGGTCAAGTGGGTCAAGTTCAACTGGTGAGTTACATATCGTCTTATTCGTGAGGGGCAACATGCAACGGATGACAAAACGGAATTTGGCAGGGTTCACACTGATCGAACTGATGATCGCCATGGGCGTGACCATGATCTTGCTGTATGCAGCAGTGCTCGCGTTCCGGGATGCTTCGCAAACGAACCAGGTGGTCACCCAGAACGCGGACATGGCCGACAACCTGCGCACCGGATTGAATCTGATCCAGACCGATCTGCAGCAGGCAGGTTCAGGAATTCCGACAGGCGGGATACCGCTCCCCTTTACATCCAATAACTCCACCACCGCACCCTGCGGCACGACGGCGGCTCTAGTTCGCCCGAAATTGGGCGGCACGACCACTTTTCCGGCTTGCAACTCGACATTGCCATCTGTGGAACCAGGAAACGCCATGGGGCCGTTCATCACCGCGCCGGATGCCACCACGGGCCTGCCGTCGAATCAGAGCAGCTACACGGATGAGATCACGCTGGTTTATGCCGACAATCTCGGGCTTGACGCAAGGCCCATCAATGAGTCGGCCACGACCAGCCCGGCAAATCCGGGGTGCCCGCTAGGGTCGCTCACGCTCAGCGGTACAACGCTCACGGCCGTCTTCGATGGCACTACCTTGAATTCGCAGGGCAATTATAACTGCGTGAATTTCGTGAAAAACGGCATCACTATAAACGTTGGCGACCTCATCATGTTCAGCAACACTCAGGGCCAAGCCATTCTGGCGGTCACTGGTGTCTCGGGGCAGACTCTCACTTTTGCCAAGGGCGATGCATTCGGTCTGAACGGCCGCACCGAAACTTCTGGAACCATCAATTACCTCGAGACGAGCACCACTTGCGGTGGCTCGAATGCGTGTTTTCCGAACACCTCAGCATCGCGCATCTGGATGGTCTCCTACTATCTTGATAATACTTCCAGCCCGCCGTACGTGCGCCTGATCCGTCAAGTGGGGCTCGGTGCAGCCACGCCGGTGGGAGAAACGCTGGAAAATCTCCAGTTCACCTACAACTTCGTGGATGGCAGCACCAACCCAGCAAACCAGGCGACGGTGCCAGCGGGCGACTCGGAGTCGCAGATCATGCTCGTGAATGTGTATCTCGCTGCCCGATCCAGCTACACAGCGCACAAAGGCAATACTACGGGCTTTTCGCGCGACAACCTGATGACGCAAGTCAGTATCCGCAGCAATGCTTATAGCAATCCGTTCTGACCAGAGGAGCATACGATGAACTTGAAATCATGCAAAAAATCCAAGCGTTTTCGACAAAACGCGGGTATTGCTCTCCTCACCACCCTCCTCTTGCTGTTCTTGATGTCCAGCTTGCTGGTGGGGTTTGCCGTGCTGTTGATTTCGAACCAGCAACTGGCGGGAGCGAACAACGATCAGGTGGTTGCTTTTTATGCCGCGGAAGCCGGCATGGAGAAAATGACGGCAGATCTCGGCGGCCTGTTCAGCCAGACCTATTCACCAAGCATCGCGCAGATCAACGGACTCGAGACCAGTCCGTACGGGCCTCCCGCTTCCTCTCTCTTTCCTAATGAATCCGTGAGCTACGCGACAGCCGATGGCACGCCAGCCTATTCCATTACCCCGGCAGCATATGACAGCAATGGGAATCCGGCCGCCACCATCACCACCATCAAGTCCGGCCCGTATCAGGGAATGACTGCGATGGCGACGGAATACACCTTGTCAGTGAACGCAAGGACCAGCAGTGGACGTGAAGTGAATCTTGTGCGCACCACCCAGACGGTGGGTATCCCGATGTTCCAGTTCGCCATTTTCTGTGACGTGGATTGTTCGTTTCACGCCGGCTCAAACTTCACCGTGAACGGGCGAGTGCATGGTAACGGCAATTTATTTCTCGCCAGCGGCGCGACCTTGACCATGGAAGGCAAGGTGGATGCCTATAAGGACATCATTCGCGCCTATATGGACAATGGCGCTCCCACACCGGCCAATTGGGGGGGCAATGTCAGTATCACCACCACGCCCAGTGGAGGCAGCTACCGCAATCTGGCTGCCACGGAGGGCAGTTACAACCCCAATTCGGTTACTTGCATCAGCGGTTGGACCACAGTTTCCACCGGAAGCAGCCCAACCGACTACGCCAGCAATCTGATTAACGGCAAGGGCAGCCCGCATTGTGGCGCAGAGTCCACTGGTGCGCAGCTTCTCAACCTTGCCGTCGTGACCATGGGCGGCGGCACCACGCAACCTATAGACCTGATCCGCAGGCCGATTGCCACCGAATCCGTGAACGTGACCGGGGAGCGCTATTTTGCTCAATCCAGTTTAGTGATTCTCCTCTCGGATAATCCGACGGACATTATGAGTCTTCCCTGCGTCGACCAAACCACGCAGCCCATGGATTTGAGCGCACTTGCCCAGCCCGTCGCCAATTGGCCAACGACCGCGCCTTACAGCACATTGAAGACGAATATGGCCACATTCGGAACGACGCCTCTGCCTCTGGCCGCTTCTGGAAGTGCGGCCGCGTACAATGCCAACAATCCCACCTCGACCGGTGCTGGCGCTACCACGGGTCCTAATACCGATGGGTACTGGCTGCCGGGCGGCTACCCCATCGTCAAGGGATATATCAAAATCCAGGCGCAGACCACCTATGGCGCACCCTGCGGGACATGGAAAGACGTGACGGCCGAGATCCTCGCCCTGGGCTACGCAGGCGCGAACATCAATCCTGTTTCCCAATCCGTCAAAACCAATACTCTCAATCCAGCTTGGCCTACCACAGTCATAAGTGGAAACACCCAGATGGATCCGTTGTCGAATGGCGGCACCCACTACTACACGACTACCCTGGCGACGGCGACTCCTCCAAACGAGCTAGTCCTTAGCGCCGGCTATACTTATCCTCTGCCCAACCTCCCAGTGAACCCGACGCAAATTGGTCCCCAGAACCAGACTACAGCTGCTCTGGCTGCGGCAACGACCTTCACTGGGCAGGCCGGTAGATGCTTGGATCCCCACCCGAACGCGATCATCCGTTTGGAAAGGATTCGGGATAATCCGTCTTCCTTGTACGCTGCCCATTACAAAAACACGTCGAACAACTGGGTGAGTTATGTGGCAAGCGGAGTGCAGACAGGCGCTAACGAGCCTGTCGAAGCTCCGGATGCTGTTGTTTGCGGCGTGGACCCAGCAACGAGTAAGCTTTCCCTGATTGCAGACTCGACCGGCGCCACGGCCACCTGGACTCCTCAACCTTGGGATTTTTGGAACAACACCCTGTTTGACCCGCGCGAGGGTGAACTTCGCGACGGCACTACTCCTTTAGCAAACTCGCCCACATTAAATGGCACCATGCACTACATCGAACTCGACGTAGCCAATTTGGCCAAATGGTTTGCGGGAACGGCGGCACCCTTCTCCAGCGGGTCTGGACATCTAACGTACGATTCCGTCAACTCTCCGAACGATTTCTCCGTCTATATTTCCGACCGCCGTGGAAACTACATTAGTACGCAAACCTGGACGGGCACTTGGCCGCCACTTTCGCCCAGCACCCACGAAACCGGCGAATACGGATGGAACGATTTCGTGAACAGCGTCAGCGATCCCACCAACGGCTGCCCGAACAATGCCCTCGATACCGGTGAGGATTTGGACTCCATCAATCAGCTCCTCACTTTCGGCGCCCTTTCGGCCAACACAAACTACATCATGGACCCTGGTTCGCCGACTCCGGAAAACTCCCTGTACACCCTGTCAGGCAGCGCGATCACGGGTACAAACACAACCACGGGCGGCCTTAACGGGACCGGCGCGTACGGCGAATATGGCTTTTACAGCGGCTTGGTTGCCTCTGGAGCCATCATAGCCAATCCCAATTGCGCGACGCCGGCCTATGCCACTGCCGCCCCTGGAATTTGGCCCATGATGTACGCGGCAGTCTCGAACGCGGCGCGGGAAAACCCTCCCATCTTCTTCCGTCGCGCGGTCAAAATCGTGAACGCAAAGAATCTCACGGGACTCGGCACATGCCCGTCCGGCGTAAATTGCGGGCTAGCCATCGCTGCGGAAAACCCCATCTATCTTCAAGGCGACTTCAACGCCAACTCCGCGGGAAATGGATTCGGTGATCCCGATGTGGGTGCCTCCGTTGCGGGCGATGCAATCAGCATCCTGTCCAACAACTGGAACGATGTAAATTCATTCTCATACAGCGTGTACGCCAACAACGGACCTCGTATCCCCACGGCGACTTACTGGCGTGCTGCCGTGATCGGAGGCAAGGGTGTTTCTTTCCCAGAATTCGGTGCGGATGCCGACAACGGAACCGACGGAGGCATGCATAACTTCCTCCGAGAACTGGAGAACTGGGGCGGTGGCAACAACGCGGTCGTCAACTATGAAGGAGCGCTGGTTAACCTGTTTACGAATCGGCAGGGAACCGGTTTCTTCAAGTACGGAAACACGGTGTACACCGTTCCCACTCGTGTGGATTCCTTCGACACCAACTTCCTGACCCCCTCTCAATTGCCGCCGCGTACACCCATGTTCCGTGAGATAAATACCACTGGCTGGACGCGTGTATTGGAGCCCAGCTCAAGTTACAAATAGGGTTTTTCCTTCGGCTTCTTCCGAGCGTCCCGGTCTCTGGCCGGGACGCTCGCTCTTTAGAGACGACTTCCCGCCGTGGCCCACATTGCGAATCCTTTCTCCGTTCGTGATACTTTGAACAGAACCGCCCGAATTGTGAAGATGATGAGCGGACGAGGCTATGAATCCGATTGAGACACTCAGTCTTGTGCTGGGAACGGGGTTTTCTTCCGGATTGAATCTGTACGCCACAGTGGCCACTCTTGGGCTACTGGAACGATTTGGCGTAATTCATCTGCCGGACAAGCTGCAAGTGCTTGCGCATCCCATTGTCCTTGGCGTGGCGCTGGCGCTTTACTTAGTGGAGTTCCTGGCGGACAAGGTTCCCTACATCGATTCGATCTGGCAGGCGGTGCATACGTTCATTCGTCCCCCTGCGGCGGCGCTTCTGGCGTTCAGCGTGACCGCCTCCGCGGCGGAACCCTGGCGCTGGGCGGCGGCATTGCTGGCCGGAGGCATCGCGTTGACTTCGCACGGAACGAAAGCGAGTGCGCGAGCGGCCGTGAATATGTCGCCGGAACCGTTGAGTAACTGGGCGCTGAGTTTCGGCGAGGATCTTTTGGCTGTTTGGCTGACGTGGTTTGCCACGGCGCATCCGAGGGTGGCGGTGATTGTGGTGGTGGCGCTGGTGATCGTGTCGCTGTTCCTGCTGTACCACTTGTTCCGGTTTCTGCGCCGGACGCTCCGGAAGCTCGCGGAAACTTGAGGGGAGCGGTTTACCTCACGTAAGTTGCCAGCCAATCCAGAAAGGTCTTGTACCACAGTTGAGAATTCTGCGGCTTGAGTACCCAGTGTCCCTCATCGGGAAAGACCAACAGCTCTGAGGGCACCCCTTGACGCTGCAGGGTGTTGAAGAATTCGAGGGACTGGGTGTAAGGCACGCGGTAATCTCTTTCGCCGGCAATCACCAGAGTTGGAGTTTTATACTTGCCCAAATCTCCTGCGTAAGTGGATGGCGCCCACTTTTTGTAATTTTCGGGAGCTTCCCAGGGAGTGCCCTGCAGGTCGTGCTCCTCGAACCAAAGCTCTTCGGTCGCGTACATGGACACTTTGTCGTAGACGCCAGCGTGACTGATGATGGCCTTGAAGCGGTCGGTGTGTGTGGCCAGCCAATCCGCCATGTAACCGCCATAGGAACCTCCGGCCGCAGCGAGGCGAGACTTGTCGATAAATGGGTATTTCGCAAGCGCGAAGTCGGTGCCTTTCATAATGTCAACGTAGGCTTTTCCGCCCCAATCATTGGTAATTTCGTCGGTGAACTTCTGGCCATAGCCGGTGGAACCGCGGCGATTGATCATGAGGATGACGTAGCCGGCTCCGGCAAATACCTGAGGATTCCAGCGATAGCCCCAGTCGTCGGACCACATCGTCTGTGGGCCGCCGTGCAACAGATCCAGCATGGGATATTTTTGCGCGGCGTCAAAGTGCGGCGGGCGGATGAGCATGGCTTGCACCTTGGTGCCCTCGGCGCCGTCGAACCAGAATTTCTCCGGCTTACTCATTTCCACATTTGCAAGGAGTGCGTCATTGGTGTGAGTCAATTGCTTCAGGCCGCTGCCGTCCGCGGCAGAGACGAAAATCTCGTTCGGCATGGTTAGGCTGGAGCGCGTAGCGACAAGAATCCTTCCGTCGCCGCTGAAGGCAAACTCGGCGTTGAAACCGTCCAGAACTTTCTTGGGCGCCGCTCCGGCTCGCGGTTCCATCGCATAGATGGGTTGTAGTGTTTCATTTTCCGCGAGGAAATAGATGGTCTTACTGTCGGGAGACCAGGCAAGTTCCATGGCCCAGCGATCGAAACTCTCGGAGAGGTTTTCGTTCTTGCCGGTCTGGCAGTCGTAGAGCATCACGCGCCACCTGTCAGCTTCGTAGCCCGGGGTGAGTTGAGCGTGGTAGGCGATGTAGCGGCCATCCGGCGAGTACACGGGATTGCCATCAAAACCGGGCTGTGTGGTAATTCGCCTCGATTCGCCTCCGGCCACGGGAACCAGGAAGAGATCGCCATTCGTGCTGGTCGCTTCCACCTTGTCAGTGACCGCAGTGAAGCAGATTTCCTTGCTATCGGGGGAGAAGGTGAACTCTCCTGGTCCTCCGCGGTCCGCGGATGGCGGCACGTCGTAGTCGGCGCCCGGCGTCAAATCCCGTGAAGCAGCGCTGCCGTCCGCGGGGATTACGAAGAGATGGCTGCGCTTTCCTTCCGACCATTGATCCCAATGTCGATAGAGCAGGTGGGTGTAGAGGCGCGCCTTCACCTTGCTCTTTTCTTTTTCTTCGTCGCGCTTGGCGTTGCACGTGTCGGTTGCGCAATCCAGATAAACGGAGGAGGTGAATACGATGGTCTTGCCGTCCGGGGACCAATGGAAGAGATCCGCGCCAGTGGAAAGCTGCGTGAGTTTTTTGGCCTCACCGCCCTCCATCGAGAGAAGGTAGACCTGGGAATTGCCGTCGCGGGCGGAGAGAAAGGCGAGCGTCTTTCCATCGGGCGACCAAGAGGGAGAATTGTCGCGGCCGCCTTGCGTGACCTGGATGGGATCACCGCCGACAGTGCTGATAATCCAGATATTGCTGACGTTTCGATTGGCATCCATATCGGGTGTGGACAGGGTGTAGGCGACCCATTTTCCATCCTTCGAAATGGCCGCGCCGCTGACGCGATGCAGCTTGATCAAATCGTCGAACGTCATCGGATGTTTTGTTGCTGTTTGCGCGGGAGAGGAGAAGGCGAGGGCGAACGAGGCAAGGAGCAGGCTGCAGCCCATCGACAATTTGTTCATTGCGTCCCCTTTGATTTACCGGAGAATTCAGATGCGCGATTCAAACATTTGATCATGCCACGACTTGGAGATGATGCCAAGAAGCGCAAACTAGGGTTTCAGCTCGGGAATTGGCAGGCCGACGGTCCAGATGTAGCCATCCGGGTCGAGGAGGGTGACCTCGCGCCAGCCGTGAGCATAATCTTTCGATGGTTGCACGATCGCGGTACCGGTGCGCTTCGCGCGTTCCTCCACTTTGTCTGGGTCCAGGCCGAGAAAACGAAGCTCCGCACCTACGCCGCGCTCGCGCGCCGACTGCAGAAGCGCGTACAAGGGATGGTGATCGTACGAATGATCGGCGTGAAGCATGAAGTCAGTGCCAAGCAGGGAAAGCGCGGCGAAATCATCGTCGGCGTACCGGACGGCGGCGCCGAGGACTTCGCGATAAAAAACAAGAGAATTTGCCACATTGCGAACCAGAAGATTGGCGCTGAACCTCGGCAAGGCGCGCCCGTAGTCGTGCGCCGGCATGAAAGCGTCGCCCGTCCGTGTTTTGGTCATCGCTCTACCTCCTGATGAGGAACCAGTTTAGCCAGGCGATCGCGCAGGTTGTGCCGACAATGTAAAATTCGCTGCGGCCCATCTGGCTGAGAAGAATAATTGAAAATAGCAGAGCAAGCGCTGCGAACAAATTAGGTACCGGAAGCTGGAATTGCGCTTTGCCGTCGTTCCGCCTGCGCAAGACCGGCACGGCCACGGCCATTGCGCCGTAAATTGCCAAGCGGGAAACAGCAGAAAGCGTGGCGTTCCATTGAAAGTTGCCAAGAGCCGCGAAAACAAAAACAAGAACTGCATAAAGAAGGATGGAAAAATACGGCGTGCGATATTGGGGATGGATCGAGGCCAGGATGGAAGGGAAGTCGCCATGCTCCGCCATGGCGAAGGTAATGCGCGGCGAATGCAGCAGGTTTGCGCTGAGGTAACCGTACGCGGAAACCAGGGCGGCAAGAGCCATCGCGGCTGCTCCCGCAGGGCCAAGGAAATGACGCGCCGCGTCAGAGAGCGGCCGAAGCGAGGATGCTGCGCCGGGAAGCGTGGAAATGGTGACAAATTGCACCGCGGTGTAAATAACGGAGACGGTAGCGAGAGCGAGCAACAAGGCGATGGGAGTGTCGCGCTTGGGATTTGTACTTTCGCCGCCGACAAAGAGCGCACCTTCGAAACCACCATAGGCATAGACGAGAAGGAGAATTGCCTCGAACCAGTTTTTCGCGGACAGGACCGGAACGGAGAGGGGCACGCGAATCTCCGGCCGTAGCAGCAGCACAAACAAACCAGCAAAAATGAAGAGTAGCAGGAAGCCAACCTTTAGAGCGGTGAAGAAGTCGCTAAGGTGCTTGCCGGCTTTTACGCCGATATAGTTGAAAAACGCGAGATGCCCCAACAGAACCGCCAGAACAAACAATTCGCCGGCGCGCGTGCCGAGGGAAGGAAAGAACTGCGCCAGGTAAGTGCAGAAAAGATTAGCGACGGCCGCAGGGGCGGCGATGCGCGTGAGCCACGTCAGCCAAGCAACCAAAAGTCCCGCGAACCGGCCCAAAGCGTCGCGAGCGTAAAGATAAAGTCCGCCGGTTTCGTCATAGCGAGAAGAAACTTCCGCAATGCATCCGGCAATAATCGAAACGCCGAGGCCAGCGCCGAGACAACTGAGAGGGCTGAGGGCGCCGAGCCTCTCCGCCAGAAGAGAAGGCAAGCCGAAAATGCCGCCCCCAATGATGGAATTGACCATTAGAGCGATGAGGCTCCTACGGCCAATGGTGCGAACCAAACCGAGCGAGGATTCCGTCACGCGCGGGAAATCCTTTTCTTATCAAAAGGTCGCAGGCAAGGGAACTGCCGCAGCCTTCATTTTTGCGATTTCGGTGAGAAGATCCGTTTTCCCGCTGATCGGTTCCAGATGCGGATAGCGTTCGCCGCCGTGATAGTCGATATGGTAGACCTCGTAGAAGTCGCCATTTTCGACCAGCAATTCGATCGGATCTTTGCCGTTCTTTGCGCGGGCGATGGCGTCGCGCAAAATGTCAGGGTTCCATTTGCGACCGTTGACGGCCACGAGGCGCATGCCCGGAGCAATTCCGGCATGCGCGGCGGGCGAACTGGGAATCACGTCGAGAATGTGGTCGCTGTCTTCTCCGCCCGGAGCATGAAGAAGCAACCCAAGGGAGAATTGCAACTCGACTTCCTGATTCGCCACTTCGTCGATGTGCTCGTATTCATTCTGAACATCCGTGAAAACCAACTTCCAGCCGCTATTCTCGAGACCGCCGAGTGGCGCACCGGGGCCGTGCGAGTTTAATCGTTCGGTGAAAAATGTACGCCAGTCGTAGGGGGCAACTTCGTTCATTCCCGCAACGACATCATCAAGGGTATAAGGCACGACTTTTGGCGCAGTGTTCTCGCCACCGTGGAAGGTGTGGCAGAAATCGTCTAGGGATTTTTTGCCGTTGGTCTGTTTGCGAATGATGGTATCGGCTTCAAGCCAGATGAGCGTGCCCTCGTCGTAATAATCCACGCTGCGGCGCCAGGAAGCGCCTTCTGTCGGCGAGCTGTAGAGGACTTGACCGGCAACGGCCGTGTCCTGCAAGTTGCGCCACGTGCGCCCTGGGCGATCATTTAGAGACGCCGTCGTAGAGGCCAGATATTCCCGAAAGATCCCCAGAGGCATCATGCCTGCACGCGCCGCCAGCATCACACCGTAATATTGCGTAAGACCTTCGTAGACCCAGAGCAGATCCCCTTTCATCGGCGTTTGATAATCAGGAGTGGCCAGTCCGGCGGGACGACGGAATTTTCCATTCCAGGAATGCGTGAATTCGTGAGAAAGAAGCTCGGAGGATTCGAACAGGCCTGGGTCGAGGAAGTAGTTTTCTTCCGTGCGATTGTCGCTGGATTCATGATGCTCGACGCCGTCGGGGGGCATGCGGTCGCTGAGGGTGAGCAGGAAATCGTAACGCCGATAATGCCGCGAGCCGAAAAGAGCTCCGGTTTCCGCGACCAACTGACGGAGGTGCTGCACTTCGCCGGGAGTTGCTTGGAGTGGTGCTGGCCCGTCGGCAGCCACATGAACCGTGTGCGGAGGCGTTTGCCCCGGGGAAAGATCGATGTGGCGCAGGTAGACACCGGCGATGACGGGCGAATCAATCACGGTGGTCAATGAGGCGGGAGCAAATTCGATTGCGTCGGGAGATTCCTTGGCGACGGGCAGCGCGGTGCCGTATTTCCAGCCAAGAGGCAAGCGCAAGGTGGTCACGTAGGTGAGATCGTCCGTTTTCGGACCGAGCGGATACAGCGTCACCATGTACCAGTTCAGGACAGCGAGCTTCGCGGTGGAGGACGGGCGCTCGCGCGATCCAGTTGCTTCGGCCGGCGAGAGATAATCGTAGGTCAAATCAAGAGTGTCGATGCCGGCGGGCACGTCTATGTGAAAGGCATACATGTCGACGTCATCGCGCTTCCATGGGATTTCTTTACCAGCGGCGGTGATCTTTAAACCTACGAAATCGACAATGGGGCCCGTCGGAGAATGCTCTCCCGGGATCCACTTTGGGTAAACGAGGGTGAGAGGCCCGGAGGTTACGGGGAGCGTCAGCTTTGTGTGGAAAATATGTTGTGGCGTTTCGCGCAGATCGACATCGAGATGCGCGGGATGTTGTGGCGTCTGCGCGAAACCAACGCTTGCACAGAACATACTCAGAATAGACAAAAGGCCAATGAAACGGGGATGAATTCGCCGTATCAAGAGAACTCCTTTAAATCCGCGAAAGCGTATCATACTTGTGGGTCGATCGTTGCCGATGCGGCCAACTTGGCTGGTGCAGGCCCCCGCGGCAACCACGCCGCTTTCGGCCCTTCTGCTACAATTTCGGTATGAGTACGGCTACGCATACGACTTCTCTTTTTTCACGCAATCTCCGGAAACAATATCCTGTAGCAGTGCGCGGCGAAGGCTGCTGGATTATTGATGCCCAAGGGCGGCGGTATCTCGATGCCTCCGGCCAGGCCGCGGTTGTCAGCATCGGGCATGGGGTGCAGGAGATCGGTCGCGCGATGGCCGAGCAGTCTGGCCGGATCGCGTTTGCGCATACCACCCAGTTTCATTCGGAGCCCGCCGAGAAGCTTGCGGCACGAGTGCTGGCCATTGCTCCGCGGAATTTCCGGAATGGCGGGCGGGTATATTTCACCTCGGGTGGTTCCGAGGCCACGGAGACAGCCATCAAGCTGGCGCGGCAGTATTTTCTGGAGAGCAAGGAGCCCTCGCGTTACCGGGTAGTCGCGCGCAAGCAGAGCTATCACGGGAGCACTCTGGGAGCGATGTCCGTGAGCGGAAATGTGGGTCGCCGCGCGCCGTATGCGCCAATGATCCCAGAGTGGGGGCATGTGGCGCCGTGCTTCTGTTACCACTGCCCATTCGACAAAACTTATCCCGAATGCAATTTGGCGTGCGCCGACGATCTAGACGTGTTTCTTCGAGCCAATGACTCCTCCAGCGTGGCGGCATTCCTGTTTGAGCCCGTGGTTGGTGCGACTTTGGGGGCTGTGCCGGCGATGGATGGCTACACGGCACGCATCGCCGAAATTTGCCGCAAGCACGGAATCCTGCTGATTGCGGACGAAGTGATGACTGGGATGGGCCGAACTGGTCGACCATTTGCGAGCGAGCACTGGGGTTTGGAGCCGGACATTATTCTTACCGGGAAGGGAATCGCCAGCGGATATGCGCCGCTAGGCGCAGTGGTCGTTGCGCCGCGTCTGGTGGATGCGTTTGAGAAGGGCACAGCAGCATTCATGCACGGTTTTACCTACCAGGCGCATCCCGTGGCAACGTCGGCAGGGAACGCGGTATTTGATTTCCTCGAGGTCCACAATCTGTTTGATTGCGTCACGCCTGCAGGGGAAACGTTGCGAAAGGCGCTGGCCGTGCTGGAAAGCCATCCGCACATCGGACAAGTGCGAGGTCTGGGGCTGCTGCAGGGAGTGGAATTCGTGAAAGACAAGAAGAGGCGCGAACCATTTGCCAAGGAAACCGGGATCGCCGAAAAAATCCGCCAGGCTGCGCTAGAGAAAAATGTTCTGCTCTATCCCGGACAAGGAACCGTCGACGGCGTTCGTGGCGACCATGTTCTGCTTGCACCGCCTTTCATTATCAAGCCCGAGGAATGCGAACTGATTGCGGGAGCCTTACTGTACGCATTGGGAAAAGTCTTTTCTGCGTGATTGAGCTAAAGTAGTGATTTAATACGATTCAAGCTTTTCCTGCATTCGAGGGGAGTCCTTCATGCGTCGTTTTCTGCACTTATTGGCAATCGTTTGTGTAGTTGCGCTGCTCGGAAGCGCATGCCTTGCCCAGGAAAAAAGCGCGGCGAAGCCTCGTGCGCGCGATCTGGGTGTGCCCTTCGACGGAACGCCGGGTCCTTTGAACGCGATCACAGATGTGACGGGCGTTACCGTTGGGCACACCACATTGATTTCCGGCGGGGGCAAGCTCGTGGTCGGCCAAGGACCAGTCCGCACCGGCGTAACCGCTGTTTTTCCCAGGGGAAAAGACGTGGACGATACGGGGGTGTTCGCGGGTTGGTGGACGTTGAACGGAAATGGCGAAATGACGGGAACGACTTGGGTGGAAGAATCCGGAATTTTGACTGGGCCAGTGATGATTACGAACACCCACAGCGTCGGGGTAGTTCGAGATGCGGTCATTCAATGGACCGTGGCGCACCGGAAAGTGGGGCCGGACGATGATTGGTGGTCGTTGCCGGTGGTGGCAGAAACGTGGGACGGTTGGCTGAACGACATCAACGGATTTCATGTAAAACCGGAGCACGTGTTCCATGCGATTGATACTTCGCTTGGAGGAGCGGTGGAAGAAGGCGCCGTGGGTGGGGGCACGGGCATGATCTGCAACGGGTTCAAGGGCGGGATTGGTACGTCGTCGCGAAAATTATCGGCGAAGGACGGTGGCTACACCGTTGGCGTGATGGTGCAGTGCAACTTTGGCTCGCGAGAGAACCTTCGCGTGGCGGGAGTTCCGGTCGGACGCGAAATTCCGGGCGATGATCCGTACGCCTTCGAACCTGGAGACATGGATGAACGCGGCTCGATCATCGTGATTGTGGCGACAGACGCTCCTTTGCTGCCCCACCAGTTGAAGCGCTTGGCACGGCGCGTGTCTCTGGGATTAGGCCGCGCCGGCAGCATCTCGGGCAACGGCTCCGGCGATATTTTCATCGCCTTCTCGACGGCAAATCAGGGAGCGGCGGCGGTGGACCATGTGGTCGATCTGAAAATGGTGCCCAACGATTTGCTCAACCCGATATTCAAAGCGACGGTGGAGGCAACGGAAGAGTCCGTCATCAATGCGATGGTTGCGGCTACCTCAATGACAGGGATTGACAATCATCACGTGAGCGCGTTGCCACACGACCAGTTGCGGGCCATCCTGAAAAAGTACAATCGCTTGAAACCGTAAGCGCGGATCGCCCCGCGAGGAGACTGGCTGGGGACATGAGGGCGGGATAGAATGACGTGTGTCTAGTTCTGTGCGTAGATCCGCGGTTGGATTTTTATTCGCGATCGTTGCCGCA
>Ga0181526_10002691_pt1 | contig 15177 bp, 10 predicted proteins | sample PEATcosm2014_Bin_35_FD_119750 | JGI IMG/M metagenome (GOLD analysis project Ga0181526, IMG submission 119750) | Peatland microbial communities from MTU Mesocosm Facility, Houghton, MI, USA - PEATcosm2014_Bin06_30_metaG | ecosystem: Environmental > Terrestrial > Soil > Wetlands > Peat | place...
ACGTCGTCTTGTTGTTCCAACAAGGACACATTCTCACGCAATACTACAACGACACCCTGCTCAATGCCGCCGGCGGCGCGTCGGCGTCGGCCACCCTGACCGGCTGGACGGTGGGTGGCGGATGGGAATGTGCCTTCGAGAGGAACTGGTCGTTCAAGATCGAATACCTGTACACGCAGTTTCCCTCGTTCGCCGCGCTCGGCTCGATCGTTGATGCCGCCGGCGGGACCAACGTGCTGCACGGTTCCGCCGATCTCTATTCGCATATCGGGCGCGTCGGCCTGAACTACCGATTCTGATGCCGGGTCGGCAGGACCATTACTTGGCGATGAGATAAGAACCCAGGCGTCCCGACGGCGAGCCGTGGGTGAACGGCTGCCCGGTCGACCGCCCCGCCGTCGCACGCCGAATGCGAAACTCCCCCGACCTCCCGCTTCCCGCGGCGGCCCTGCCGCATCGAGCCCGATATCGCCATTCCGCAGTCTCTGATGTAGGAATCGGCTGGCGGCGCGCCGCCGAAGCGCCTCGACCCGGGACGGAGGAGCCGGACAACATGGGCCACGCCTCACGCCGCTGCGTCCTGCTGGCCCTTGCGGCGGTGACGGTCGGCGCATGGCCGGCGTCGGGTCAGGACAAGGTTCGCGACGACGGCGCGACATCCGAGGAGGCGGCCACGCGCAGCCTGACCGCCGGGCAGCATGCCGCGGCCACCGCCGGCCGGGACGATCCCGGGACGCTGCGCGTCTCCACGCGGTTCGATCGCGCGGACATGACCTACCGGAAAGGCGATGCGGTCCGCCTGATCATCGAGACCAACGAGGACGCCTACGTGACGGTGGTCGATGTCGGACCGTCCGGGCAGACCATCCGGCTGTTTCCCAACGCGTATCAGACCGAGAATCTGGTGAAGGCGCATACGCCGATCGAGATTCCGCCTGCGGCGTCCAGCGCGCGCCTCACCGTCAACCCGCCGTTCGGTGCCGAGCTCATCAAGGTCGTCGCCTCGAGCAAGCCGATGACGGTGGTTCCCGAGCAGCAACTGGAGGGCCGCGGCGCCTTCCGCTCGCTCACCGGCGGCGCCGACGCCCTGATCCACCATGTCGACGCCGCCACCGCTCCCGGCAACAGTGACCGCGTCGCCATCGTCAACCGCGTGATCCGCACGTCCGAGAAGGTCGACCGATGAACAGGATGGATCCGATCGCGGTCGCCGTCGCCATGGCGGTCGCCGCGCTGGCGGCCGCCGGGGCGGCGGTGGCCGAGGACTGCGCGCTGCTTCCGGAGCTCAATCAGGCCCTGCAGAGCAAGGACCTCGATGCCGCGAAGGCCGTGGAGGCGAAGATCAGGATCGACGCGGCCTGCGGGCCGTTCACCCTCGACGCGCAGCGCCGGCGGGTCCTGCTCGAGGTCACCATGGCGGAGGCGCTGGTGGGACGTCCGGGACACGAGGCCGAACGCGAGGGTCTGCTGACCGATGCCGAGAAGCCCGAGGTGTTCTGGGGCGCCTCGATGGCGCTCGGGGAGCTGCGGCTGTCGCAGCGCCGCTTCGTGCAGGCCACCCAGGCGCTGGAGCGGGCGATCGAGATCGTCAAGAACACCACGAAGACGCCGAAGCCTCCGGCGAACGCCATCATCCAGGAGATGCTCGACCGCGCCGCGCAGGCCCGGCTGCTCGCCGCCAACGAGGAGCAGGCGCCGGGCGCGGCCGCCTACGTGCCGGTCGCCAAGGATCATCGCGACGGCTCCGTCGGCGGGTCGCTGTCCGACGACGTGCGTGGATTGAAGCCCAGGAGCGTGCCGATCCCGGTCAATTTCGAGACCGGTACTGCGACGCCGACCGAGATCGGCCGGCAGGCGATCGACGAGCTCGTGGCCGCCGTCAAGGAGCAGCACCCCGCCGAGGTGATCATCGTCGGCCATACCGACGAGCGCGGCTCCGACGCGATGAACATGCGGCTGTCGGAGCAGCGCGCCCGCATGGTCGCCGATGTCCTCGCCAGGAACGGCGTCACCGCCAAGGTCAAGGTCCAGCCGATGGGCAAGCGCGAGCCGCTGAAGATCGAGGATCGGACCGGCCTCACCGAGCAGGACATCTGGGCGCTCAACCGTCGCGTCGAATGGCGGCGGCCGGCGGCCGGCGAATAGGAGGGCTCGATGATGCGATGGTCGGTGCGGTCGTGGCTCGGCGCCGGCATCGCTCTGGCCGCGATGGCGGCCGCGGAGGCGGTCGCGGATCCGATCCAGGCCCCGTCCGGCGGCGAGGTCCGGGCCCTCGTCGTCGGCATCGACGATTATCTGTTCGAGCGGCGCCTGAAGGGCGCGGTCGCGGATGCGCGCGACCTCGAGGGGGCGCTGCGCCGCGCCGGAGTGCCGAACGCCGACCTCACCGTCCTGATCGACGCCGAGGCGACGCGCCCGACGGTGGTCGCCGCCATGACGCGACTGGTCGAGCAGACCCGCGCCAACGACCTCGTCATCATCAGCTTCGCGGGTCACGGGACCCAGCGTCCGGAAAGCGTGAGAGGCTCCAAGCCCGACGGCCTCGACGAGGCCTTCGTGCTGCACGACTTCGATCGCAGATCGACCAGGCGCAACCCCGACCTGGTGATCGGTCCCGAGATGCGGCACTGGCTGGGGCAGCTCGAAGCCAAGGGCGCCGACGTCGTCTTCCTCGCCGACACCTGCCACGGCGGCGGTCTGACCCGCGAGGTCGACCCGCGCGCCGAGGAGATGAGCTACCGCTCGTCGGCCATCGGCGCCGCCGCGGCCGCCGAGCTGGACCTGGTGTCGCAGCCGGCGGATGCCTACCGCGACGACAATACGTTCAAGCGCGTGTCGTTCCTGGCGGCGGTCGATCGCAACAGCAAGGCCCCGGAGGTCGACATTCCGGGCCAGCCGACCAAGCGCGGGGCCCTGAGCTATGCGGTGGCGCGCGCGATCGACGGCAATGGCGTGGCGCGGGGCGACGGCGCGGTCTCGCGCAACGATCTCTTCGCCTATGCGCGGCAGGTGGTCTCGCAATACGCCCAGGAGAAGCAGACCATCGTCACCGAGCCCACACGCGGCACCGGCACCCTCGACCGCGTGGTCTGGCGCAGCCTGAGCTCGCCCGGCACCGCGACTGCGGTCGACACGGCCGCGGGGCCGCCCCCCGATCCGAAGCCGGTGCGGGTCGCCGTGCTCAACGGCGATGCCTCGGCGCTCGCCGGCGTCAAGCCGATCTTTACGCCCTTCGTGGTGACGTCGACGGCGAGCGACGCTGATCTGAGCTGGGACGCGCGCACCAAGGATGCGCTGGTGGCGAGCGACGTGGTGGCACGCGGCATCGAGGCGACCGACGTGCCGGCGGTCGTCGACCGGGTCCGCAGCCTGTCCGAGCTCGCCGTCATCAGCGAGCGGCGCCCGCAGACGATCGAGCTCAAGCCCAACAACGGCCTGCACCATCGCGGCGAGATCCTGCTGTTCGAGGCTCGCGGCATCAACGACAAGCACGCGCTCGTGTTCAATATCGCGGGGGACGGCCGGGTGCAGTTCCTGTTCCCGCTGGCCACCGACGCGCCGCGTGTCGCCGATGCCGGTTGGCAGCTCAAGTTCCAGGTGCGTGAGCCATTCGGCAGCGACACGGTCGTCGCCATCGTATCCGACCGGCCGCTCGCGGCCCTGGAGACCGAGCTCAAGAGCCTGGACGGCCGCCGTGCCGCCGGCCGCGTTCCGCAGCTCGTCCGCCAGTTGCTGCCACAGATCGGGGCGACCCGCCTGGGCTTCGCCAGCGTCTTCACGGCACCCTGATGCCTGCCCCGGAGGGACGACGGTCATGAACGTGCGGCGACTCTCGCTGATGACGGCCCTGCTCGCCGGCCTCGCGGGCCCGGCATTCGCCCAGAGCGGCGACGGCCCGGCGATCGAGGACATGCGGATCGTCGGTGGCGAGCCGGCGGTCGGCAAGACCTGGCCGTGGCAGATCGCGCTCTATCGCCGCAACAACGACGGCAAGTTCCAGTTCATCTGCGGCGGGTCGGTGATCTCCGGACGCTGGGTGCTGACCGCCGCCCACTGCTTCGGCGAGGAGGGCGGCAACCGCAACGCCGGCGACTACCTGATCGTCGAAGGGACGAAACGAATCGACCTCTCGATGAAAACCGAGCCGACCAGCGGACGCCGGCTCGGGATCCGTCGCATCATCGTGCACGAGGGTTTCAATCGCGCGATGGAGAACGACATCGCGCTGCTCGAGCTGGCGTCGCCCGCGAGCTCGACGCCTGTGCCCTACGGGCGGCCCGACACCACCGCGCTCGAGACCCCGGGCAAGCGCGGGGTCGTGACCGGATGGGGCTACCTGAAGAGCATGAAACGGGACCCCAACCGCGGCAACGCCTGGGTCGATGCCCATACCGGAGAGCCGATCTCCTCGGAGAACATCCACTCCTATATCGACACGACGCTGCGTCAGGTGGACTTGCCGCTGATCGGGTGGCAGGACTGCCGCGAGGCCTACGGCAAGCAGCCGCGGTCCGGCAGCGTCGACGGGCGCAATCTGTGTGCCGGCGAGGCGCAGGGCGGCCGGGACTCGTGCCAGGGCGACAGCGGCGGCCCGCTGGTGATGCGCGACGAAAAGGGGTTCTTCGTGCAGATCGGCGTGGTGAGCTGGGGTCTCGGCTGCGGCGAGCCCGGGGTCCCGGGCGTCTACACCCGCGTCGCCGCCTTCGACGATTGGCTGCGGCAGAATACCGGGATCCGCCAGGACCAGCCATCGACGGAGAGCCAGCAGGTCGTCCTCGACGCGCTGCCCGAGGGCAACCCCGCGGGCGTGGCGGTGACGTTCACGCACGGCACGCGGCTCACCCTCGGACAGAAGCTGCAGTTGCGCGTCACCACCCGCGAGCCCGGCTATCTGGTCCTGCTCGATTTCGCGCCGGACGGATCGGTGACCCAGATCTTCCCCAACGCGATGTCGATGCGCACCGCGACCGGGCGGCGGCCGGAGGCCAACCGCATCCAGGCCGAGCGGCCGCTGGTCGTGCCGAACCCCGCCAACCCGTACGAGGGTTTTAGCATCGCGGCGGAGCCGCCGGCCGGAGACGGCAAGCTGGTGGCCGTGCTCAGCGACCGGCCGATGAAGTGGCTGAAGGTTCCGGCGCAGCCGCGCAGCTTCGACAGCCGCGCCGAGTCGCTCGGCTTCGTCGCCGAGCTCGCTGCCGCGATCTCTCGCGATCTGGCGCTGGAAGGTCCGGACCGTCCACGCATGTCGACCGCGACCACGCCCTATACGATCGTCCCATGAAAGGCTCGGCGCCATGACCACTCCGGCGATCCAGGCTCGACTCCGGTCCGCGGCCGCAGCCATGGCCGCCGCCACGATGCTGACGACCGCCACTGCGGTGGGCGCCGCGGGGGGCACCTCGACGGCGGATCGGTTGATGGCCGCCCAGGGCGCGCTCGCGGCACGCCTGCTCGACAACCTCGCCGGCAAGAATGCGACCGCCAACATCGTGGTGTCGCCGGCGAGCCTCGCCGGCGCGCTGGCGGCGATCGAGCTCGGCGCCGACGAGCAGCTGCGCCGGATGCTGCACCTGACCGTGGGATTCCAGAAGTCGGCGGCCCCCTCGATCGATTTCGACGCGCTGCGCACCGCGACCGGCAGGACCAGCGACGACGGCCCGCTGGCGAGCGCCAACGCGGTGGTGTTCGATCGCGCCACCGCGCCGTTCCCGGCCGCGCTCGAAGCCCTGAAACGGGCGGGCATCCGCGCCACGGTCGAGGATTTTGCCCAGCCCGCGACCCTCGAGGCAATCAACGCCTGGGTCAGCGAGAAGACCCGGGGAAAGATCCCGACCATCCTCGACGAGCTGCCGCACGATTCCGGGCTCGTGGCGCTCAATGCGCTCTATTTCAAGGATCGCTGGAAGCAGCCGTTCGCGGCCGCCGAAACCAGAACCGCGCCGTTCCGTCTGGTCGGAGGGCAGAGCGTCGACACGCCTCTGATGCATGCCAGCGAGCGAAAATTCCGCTTTCGCCAGGATGGCCGCTTCATCGCCGTCGAGCTCGCGTACGCAACCGAGGGCTATTCGATGGTCGTCGTGACGACGCGGCGCGATCCGGCTGCGGCGAAGGAATTCACCAGGCTCGGCGCCTGGCTGGCCGGCGAAGGCTTTGCCGAATCGCCCGGCGAGGTTGCGCTGCCGCGCTTCAAGGCCGGAGCAAGCCTGGATCTGATGCCGGCGCTCCGGGCGATGGGCCTGCAGCCGCAGAGCACCCTGCCGGGATTCAGCCGGGGGCAGCTGCATCTCGCCAAGGCGCAGCAGCGCGTCGAGCTCGCGGTCGACGAGGAGGGCACCGAGGCCGCCGCCGCCAGCGCTGTGAGCGCGACACGGTCGGCCGAGTCCGAGTTCGTCAAGCTCACCGCCGACAAGCCGTTCGCCTTCGCATTGCGCGACCAGCGGAGCGGCCTGATCGTGCTGTGCGGCTATATCGGCAACCCGCAGATCGCGGGCGCGTCGGCGAGCGATGCCTCGGTCGGCAAGACGCCATGATCCGAACCTGATGAGGCCGACGTCCGGACCAGCTCAGCTCGATGCGATCATGTCGCGCCCGGTCGACTCCAGATCGAGGTCCTGCAGGTCTCTGTCGGCGAGCCTGATCCGGTTGATCGCGCCCAACGCGTCCAGCCGAGACTGGAACAACTGCCCCGGCGGGCTGACGAAACGGCGATGGAGGATGGCGCCGAAGAACCTCTCGGTCTGGACCGGCCCGAGACTCATGGGTGCGAGCCCGAGCTCGAGCTCGATCAATCGCGAATAGCGGTCGCAATCCCGCAACGTGAGTCCGGCCGACGGCATGATGTCGGCATCGCGCAGGATGGCGGCCATCAATTTGACGCTTGGGTCGGAGAACGAGGCAAAATGCGGAATCGGTTCCGGCGGTGCGTCCGGGTCGATGCCGAGAGCCAAGTCCAGCGCACGGTGGCCGCCTTCGATGTCGGTCGATAGAATCATGGCGCGGACCGCCGACAGATCGGACGCAGTCGCACCGCGACAATGCATGATGTCGCAGACACGATCGGCCGCAAGCGTTTCCAGCCGGAAGGGAGTGCGCACGCTGCGCTCCACACCGTCGTCGCCGACCGCGATCATGACGTTGGCGGTCCCGTCATGGCCGATATCGTGCCCGAAGGCCGCGCAGGCGCCGATGAGGAGGTCGCGGGACGTCAGGCTGGATGGAGAGCTGCCGATCGCGGCCAGGCGGTTGTTCGCGAGGGCGAGGTTGAACCAGATGACGCCCACGTCGCGCGAATGAGCGGGATTATGAAACGCGTTCGAGGTGCCTGATCTGTCGGCCTGCTCGCAAACGTCACGCAGAGCATCACCAAGCGCTCGCGAATCCCCAGGATCGAAACGATGCACGATTTCGCAGGCAATGTCGCGACACGAGAGCCCCGACTGGCGCAACGCCGCAATCTGACCGGCAAGCCGGTGCGCGGTCCACGAGCGCGACCCGGCAGCGAACAGGAATTCAAGCGATCCGTTGACGTCCATTCTCGATAGCCGGTATTGCGTCACGAGCGGCCGGAGCGTCCGGCCCATCGTCGCGGTTCGCGGCGCGAAGGCCTGCTGTCCTCTCTGCCTGAATTTGCGCTCATCGTCGACGGCGCGCCTGCCGCGCCGGCGCGGCCCCGCGGATCGAACACAGTCGCTGCGAATGCCATGGGTGTACTCATCATGGTCTACATGGCCGTTGGCAAGTGCCAATGTCACACGTTCCTCGTCGAATTGCCAGCTACGGTGAACCCGCCACCCGGGACGGGGTAGGGTGCGCGGACCGGACGTGTAGCCGGCGCAGCACCTCTGGCCCGCTGCGAGTCCAGATCGTGAGCGCCCGCACTTCCATGTCCGCGGGAACGGCCCGGAACCGGGATGGCGACGGCCGGAACCGGTTGAGCCGACCGTGCCGGCCACCTGGCCGGGTGACGCACCGGCTCCAGGGCCGGGCGCGCTTCGTAGCGACGCCTTTTTTGCTATGACGGAAGCTGCCGTTTCCGAGGAGACCGGTGATGCTCGATTTCGCCACACGCGTCCACAACCACAATTATCGCCTGGACCCGATCGTGCGTTCCCTGCTCGACACCGACTTCTACAAGTTCCTGATGCACCAATTCATCTGGATGCTGTATGCAGACGTGCCGGTCAGGTTCAGCCTGATCAATCGAACCTCCAGCGTACGGCTCGCCGAAGTCGTTCCGGAGGCGCTGCTGCGCGCCCAGCTCGACTACGTAGCGCAGCTGCGGTTTCGCGAGAACGAGCTGATCTGGCTCGCCGGCAACAAGTTCTATGGCCGGCGCGACATCTTTCGCCCCGAATACATCGAATATCTCCGTGACTTTCGCCTGCCGGGCTACCAGCTGGAGACCGAGGCCGGCCAGTACGTGCTGACCTTCGAGGGCCGATGGGCCGACGTCACGATGTGGGAGATCTACGCGCTCGCCATCGTCAGCGAGCTGCGCTCGCGCACCGTGATGGCCTCCCTCGACAGCTTCGAGCTCGACGTTCTTTATGCGCAGGCCAAGGCCAAGATGTGGGCGAAGATCCAGCGCCTGCGCAGCTACCCGGACATCCGCCTGGCGGAGTTCGGCACGCGACGGCGCCATGGCTTCCTGTGGCAGGAATGGGTGACGACGGCGTTCGCCGACGAGCTCGGACACTCCTTCGTCGGTACCTCGAATGCGCATCTGGCGTTCAAGCACAGCGTCGAGGCGATCGGCACCAACTCGCACGAGCTGCCGATGGTGATCGCATGCCTTGCCGAGGACGACGCCGCGCTCAAGTCGGCGCAGTACCGGGTCCTGGAACGCTGGCAGGAAGTCTACGACGGCGAGCTTCTCATCATGCTGCCCGACACCTTCGGGATGACCCAGTTCCTCCGCGACGCGCCGGACTGGATTCTCGACTGGACCGGGATGCGCTTCGACAGCAAGGAGCCGGTCGCCGCCGGCGAGGAAATGATCGCTTGGTATCGCGACCGCGGACGCGACCCGCGGCAGAAGCGCGGCATGTTCAGCGATGCCCTCGACGTCGATTCGATCATCGACCTGCACTCGCGGTTCCGCGGACGGATGCGCGAGAGCTTCGGCTGGGGCACCATGGCGTCCAATGACCTTCGCGGTTGCCACCCTCGCGGGCTCGATTCGCTGGACCCGATCAGCCTGGTGTGCAAGGTCACCTGGGCCAACGGCCGCAGCGCCGTCAAGCTGTCGGACAATCCCGCCAAGGCGTCGGGCACTCCGGACGAGATCGACCGCTACCTCCGGGTCTTCGGCCAGGAGGGATCGCGCCTGCGCGCCGTCGCGGTGTGATCCGACATGACAATGACTACCGCGAGGGCATGCCGATGAAGCCCGCGTCGTTCGTCTATCATGCACCGACGACGATCGACGAGACGATCGCCCTGCTCGGCCGGCTCGGCTCCGACGATGGACGCGTCCTGGCGGGCGGCCAGAGCCTCGTACCCACCATGGCGTTCAGGCTGGCGCGGCCGGCGCACCTCATCGACATCAACGCGGTCGGCGCGCTCGCGCGCCTCGAGGCCGGCACGGATGCCCTCGCGGTCGGCGCATGCGTGCGCCATGCGGCGTTCCACCGGCCGGTCGTCGCCGGGCCTCTGGGCGTCCTGTTGTCGGGCGTGGTCCGCCACATCGCACACTATCCGATCCGCGTGCGCGGAACGTTCTGCGGCAGCCTCGCCCATGCGGACCCGGCGTCGGAATGGTGCCTGGTCGCCGCCACGCTCGAGGCCCAAATGATCGCGACCGGCGTTCGCGGAACGCGGGCCATCGCAGCCTGCGACTACTTCTCCGGGATCATGACGACGGCGCTCGCCGAGGACGAGCTGCTGGTGGAAGCCCGCCTGCCGCTGCTGACGGCCGACACCCGCTTCGGCTTCTACGAGTTCAGCCGGCGCGCCGGCGACTATGCGATCGCCATGGCGCTGGCGACGTTTCGCGTGGAGGACGGCGCAATCGCCGATCCGCGGCTCGGGATTGGCGGCGTCGAGCCGTTTCCCCGCCGCATCGCCGAGGCCGAGAGCGCGCTCGCCGGTCGGGCACCCGACGCCGCGGCCTTCCGCGCCGCCGCCGATGCGGCGGCCGACATGGTCGACCCCCTCGACGACATCCAGTCGAGCGCCGGCTATCGGCGCGACCTGGTGCGAGTGGTCGCGCGCCGCGCCCTGGAGCGGGCTCTGGCATGACCATCACGAGGGACCCGCGAACGCCGGAAGCCGGGACGCGAGGATCGGGATCGGCCTGGGTCGGCCGCTCGATCCGGCGTGTGGAGGACCCGGCGCTGGTCGCCGGACGCGGCCGTTTCACGGCGGATCTCGCAGCGGTGCACTGGGTGCGCTTCGTCCGCAGCCAGGTCGCCGCCGGGCGGATCGAGGCGATCAGGCGGCCGGCCGGCGCCCACGTGGTCACGTCAGCCGAGCTCGCCGGTGTGAAGCCGATCAATCCGATGCTGCACCGGTTCGGCTATGTGCCGATCGGGCAACCGGTGCTGGCCCGCGGCGAGGTGCGCTTCGTCGGCGAGCCGATCGCCGCGGTGGTGGCGGCGAGCGCCGGGGAAGCCGAGGATCTGGCCGACGAGGTCGTGGTCGAGATCACCGAGACCCCGCCGGTGATCGACGCACGCCAGGCGCTTGCGGCCGGGGCGCCGCAGGTGCATGCCAGCGCGGCCGGCAACGTCATCGTCAGCGCCGAGCTTGAGACGCCGGGCTTCGCCGCCGCGCGCGAGGGACGGCGTCTGGTCTCGGTCGAGGTGCGCTCGCGCCGGCAGAGCGCGCTGCCGCTCGAGCCGCGGGCCGGCCACGCGGCGTTCGACCCGGCGTCGGGACGCATCACCCTCACCTGCTCGACCCAGATGCCGCACCTGATGCGCACGGCGATCGCCGACCTGCTGGGCATGCGCGAGCAGGACCTGCGCGTGGTCGCACCGGACGTCGGCGGCGGGTTCGGCCAGAAGATGTCGCTGGCGCCGGAGTATGTGGTGCTGGTGTGGCTCGCCCGCGAGCTCGCCGGCTCGGTCGCCTGGACCGAGGATCGCCGCGAGAACCTCATTGCGTCCTTCCACAGCCGGGATCAGTGCATCCGGCTCGAAGGTGCCTTCGACGCCGACGCCAGACTGGTCGCGCTGTCGGCGGACGTGACCGCCAACATCGGGGCCTATTCGTGCTTCCCGACCACCGGCGCGGTCGAGCCGCTTATGGCGCTCGCCGAGCTGCCAGGCCCGTACGATGTCCGCGCCTATCGGTGCGTGGCGCGCGGCGTGCTCACCCACACCTGCCCGATGGCGCCCTATCGCGGCGTCGCCCGTCCGGTGATCACGCTTGCCACCGAGCGGCTGATGGATCGCGCGGCGGCGGCGCTCGGGCTGGATCCGGTCGAGATCCGCCGCCGCAACCTGATCGACACGTTTCCCTATGTGTCGGCCACCGGACTGACGTTCGACGAGGCGTCCTACCGACAGACCATGGAGATTGCCGTCGCGGCGGTCGATCTCCCGGCATTCCGCCGGCGCCAGACCGCGGCGCGACGCCATGGCCAGTTCCTCGGCATCGGCTTCGCAACGTTCTCCGAACGCACCGGCTATGGCACGCCGGCATTTGCGGCGCGCGGCATGGAGATCACGCTCGGCTGGGAGACCGTCGAGCTCACGATGGACCCGTCGGGCTACGTCGAGGCCCGCATCGGCGCCAGTCCGCACGGCCAGGGCCTGCGCACCACGCTGGCCCAGATCATCGCCGACGAGATCGGCATCGCGCCCGGACAGATCAAGGTGGTGCACGGCGACACCGACCGCACGCCCTACGGCTTCGGCACCTTCGCCAGCCGCTCGCTGGTGATCGCCGGCGGCGCCAGCCTCCTGGCGGCTCGCAAGGTGCGCGCCAAGCTGGTCCTGCTCGCCGGCCATCTGCTCGAAGCCGCGGCCGGCGACATCGTGCTGGCAGGCGGCGTCGCAACCGTCGCCGGGACCGACCGCTCGGTGCCGATCGAGACGCTGGCACGCGCCGCCTATCATCAGATCCAGCGGTTCAAGGGCGAGATCGAGCCGGGAATTTCCGCGAGCGCGACCTACGACCCGCCGGGGACGTTCTCCAATGCGTGTCACGTGGCGATCGTCGAGGTCGATGTCGAAACCGGAGCGGCCGCCGTCGAGCGCTTCGTGGTCGCCGAGGACGCCGGCCGCATCATCAACCCGATGATCGTCGACGGCCAGATTCACGGCGGCGTCGCCCAGGGCATCGGCAATGCGCTGCTCGAGGAGATCGTCTATGACGACAGCGGCAACATCCGCACCACGACGCTTGCCGACTATCTGCCGCCGACCTGCCGCGAGATTCCACCGATCGAGATCCATCATCTGGAGACCTCGAGCGACGCCAGCGTCACCCGCGCCAAGGGCGTCGGCGAGGGCGGCGCGATCGGCGCGCCGGCTGCCGTGATCAATGCGATCAACGATGCAATCTCGCCGTTCGGCGCAGCGATCGACGAGATGCCGGCGACGCCGCAGCGCATCCGGGCTGCGCTGCATGCGGCCGACAAGATGCGCGACCCGATGGAGTCCGGCCAGGAAGACGCATGAACGACAGGACCGAGATCACCCTCACCATCAACGGACGAGCTCACCGCATCCGCGTCGAGCCGCGGCGCACGCTCGCCGATGCGATCCGCGACGACTGCGGACAGACCGGCACGCATCTCGGCTGCGAGCATGGCGTGTGCGGCGCCTGCACGGTGCTGGTCGACGGCGAGCCGGTGCGCTCCTGCCTGATGTTCGCCGTGCAGGCGCAGGGCAAGCCGATCCGCACCGTGGAGGGGCTCGCATCTGGCGACCAATTCCATCCCCTGCAGCGCGCCTTCATGGAGCATCATGGGCTGCAGTGCGGATTCTGCACGCCGGGCTTTCTCATGCTGGCGACCGGCGTGCTGGAGCGCGAGCCCGACATCAGCGACGCCGACCTGATCGATGTGCTGGCATCCAACCTGTGCCGCTGCACCGGCTACCAGAATATCGTGAAGGCGGTCCGCGCCGCCGCCGCCGAGATGCGGCAGTCGCCCGGGTAGCATGTAGCCCGGATGGAGCGCAGCGCAATCCGGGGGCAGACGTGCCGCATCGAAAGCGGATCCCGCATTCCGCTTCGCTCCATGCGGGCTACACGCCCGCGTCGGGGCTGCTGACATGAGCGCAATCAAACAACCATTCGTCGGCCGCTCGGTCAGGCGTCTGGAGGACCGGCCGCTGCTGATCGGAGCAGGCAGCTTTGCGGCGGATGTGTCGTTTGCCGGGCAGCTGCACATGCGCGTGGTGCGCTCGGCCCATGCGCATGCCAACGTCAGGTCGATTGATCTCGGGCCGGCGCTGGCGCGCCCGGGCGTCCACGCGGCATGGACTGCGAGGGACGTCGCGGACATCCCGCCGATCGACTTCCGCCTCACCCGCGTCGAGGGGCTGGAGCCGTACCGGCAGAGGGTGCTGGCGACCGACCGGGTGCGCTATGTGGGCGAGCCGGTCGCAGCGGTGTTCGCCGAGGATCCCTATCTGGCGGAGGATGCGGCTGAGCTGGTGACCGTCGCCGTCGAGGAGCTGCCGCCGGTGCTGCGCGCCGTCGACGCACCTCGGGACTTTTCGCCCGGGCGGACCACCGAGCCGGCCGTCATCGCCAAGCAATTCGGCGACGTCAATGCGGCGTTCCGCTCGGCGCACGCGATCGTCGAGCTCGACCTGTCGATCGGCCGGCATTCCGGCGTGCCGATGGAAACGCGTGGCGCCATCGCGCGTCATGATCGCTCCCGCGACGTGCTCGAGCTCCACGGCGCCGCCAAGGTGCCGCACTGGAACCGCGACCAGATTGCCCGCATGCTCGGGCGCGCTCCCTCCTCGGTGCATCTCTACGAGGGCCACGTCGGCGGCGGCTTCGGCGTCCGCGGCGAGCTCTACCCGGAGGACGTGCTGGTCTGCGCGGCGGCGCTGCGTCTCGGCCGGCCGGTCAAATGGATCGAGGACCGGCGCGAGCACCTGATCGCGGCCAATCATTCGCGCGACCAGCAGCACCGGGTGCGCGCCGCCGTCGACGCCGCCGGCCGCATCCTGGCGATCGACGATGAATTCTTTCACGACCAGGGCGCCTACATGCGCACCCATGCGGCGACCGTGCCGGACCTCACCGCCGCCATGCTGCCGGGGCCCTATCGGGTGCCGGCCTACCGGGCGACCGGTCACATCCGTCTCACCAACAAGACGCCGTGCGGGACCTACCGGGCCCCGGGCCGCTTCGAGAGCACATTCGTGCGCGAGCGGCTGATCGATGCGATCGCTGCCCGGCTCGGGATCGACCGCATCGAGGTGCGGCGCCGCAACCTGATCGCGGCATCCGAGATGCCGTACCGGCGGCCGATCGACGCGCTGGGCACCGCGGTGGTGCTCGACTCGGGCGACTATGCGGGCCTGCTCGACAAGGCGCTGGCGCGCGCCGGCTGGAGCGCGCTGCAGGAGCGGCTCGCGAGCCGCCGCGCCGCCGGCGAGGCGGTGGGCGCGGGCCTGGCGATGTTCGTGGAAAAGAGCGGCCTCGGCCCGTTCGATGGCGTGAAGGTCGGCGTCGACGGCGCCGGCGCCGTCGAGGTCGTGACCGGCGCCGCCTCGGTCGGGCAGGGCATGGAGACCGTCCTGGCGCAGATTTGCGCCGACGCGCTCGGCGTCGACTATGCGGGAATCCGCGTCATCCACGGCCGCACCGATCGCATCGACCACGGTGCCGGCGCGTTCGCGTCGCGCGTCACGGTGATGACCGGCGAGGCAACGCGCCTGGCGGCCGCAAAGGTCCGTGCCAAGGCGATCGAGGTCGCCGCCGAGCTGCTGCAGGTGCGCGCCGATGTGCTCGACGTGATCGACGGCGAGGTGGTTCGCACCGACGTCGAGGCCGGCCCGTCGATCACGCTGGCCGAGGTGGCACGCGCCCTTGCGCCGGCGGCGCGGACGCGCGGCAACCGCGAGCCCGGGCTCGCCGCCGAGGGCTGGTTCCACACCGACCACATGAACTATCCGTACGGCGTGCACATCGCGGTCGTCAGCGTCGACCGCGAGACCGGCGCGATGCGGCTCGAAAGCTATCTGGTCGCCTACGACGTCGGCAAGG
>Ga0181526_10002699_pt1 | contig 15133 bp, 13 predicted proteins | sample PEATcosm2014_Bin_35_FD_119750 | JGI IMG/M metagenome (GOLD analysis project Ga0181526, IMG submission 119750) | Peatland microbial communities from MTU Mesocosm Facility, Houghton, MI, USA - PEATcosm2014_Bin06_30_metaG | ecosystem: Environmental > Terrestrial > Soil > Wetlands > Peat | place...
ATGATTACCTTGGCATGGGCGGTCATCCCAAGGTGATCGAGGCGAGCGTCAAGGCGGCCGAGGCGCACGGCGCCGGCGCCGGCGGAACGCGCAACATTTCCGGCACCCACCACCCGATCGTGAGCCTCGAAGCGGAGCTCGCCGACCTGCACGGCAAGGAGGCGGCGCTCGTCTTCACCTCCGGCTGGATCTCCAATCTCGCGGCGATCTCGACGATCGCCGGCCTGCTGCCCGATTGCCTGATCCTCTCCGACGCGCTCAACCACAATTCGATGATCGAAGGGGTGCGCCGTTCGGGATGCGAGAAGAAGGTTTGGCGCCACAACGACGTCGCGCATCTCGAGGCGCTGCTCGCCGCGCAGGACAAGGCGCGCGCCAAGCTGGTCGTGTTCGAGAGCCTCTACTCGATGGACGGCGACATCGCGCCGATCGCCGAGGTGGTGGCGCTCGCCAAGAAATACGGCGCGCTGACCTACATCGACGAAGTCCACGCGGTCGGCATGTACGGTCCGCGCGGCGGGGGGTTGAGCGAGCGCGAAGGCCTGATGGGCGAGATCGACGTCATCGAGGGCACGCTCGCCAAGGGATTTGGCGGCCTGGGCGGCTATATCGCGGCGAGCGCCGTGCTGATCGACGCGGTGCGCAGCTACGCCCCGCAGTTCATCTTCACTTCGACCCTGCCGCCGAGCGTGGCGGCGGCCGCCGCGGCGGCGGTGCGCCATCTGAAGAGTTCCAGCGTCGAACGCGAGCGCCATCAGGCGATGGCGCGGACGGTCAAGCACGCGTTGCGCGCGGCGGGCCTGCCCGTCCTCGACAACCCCTCCCATATCGTGCCGGTGATGGTGCGCGACGCCAAGAAGTGCCGCGCGGCGAGCGAGCTGCTGCTGCGCCGCCACGATATCTACATCCAGCCGATCAACTACCCAACCGTCGCCAAGGGCGCCGAGCGCCTGCGCATCACGCCGACGCCGCGCCATACCGAGGCGCAGGTCGCCGCGCTGGTCGAGGCGCTGGTCGACGTCTGGACCACGCTCGGCCTGCCCTTCGAGGCGCCGCGCATCGTGCCGCTGCGTCGCGGAAACGCGGACGCCGAGGCCAACTGCGCCTATCCCGAAATGAAGAAGGCGGCGGAATAGGCCGCCCGGCCTTGCGCGCTTCTCGCTTTTCACGTTAGAGCGGCCTCGAGCCGCTCTAACCGTCATTGCGAGGACCCCGAGCGCAGCGAGGGGGACGAAGCAATCCACGCGGCGGCTGAACTGTGGATTGCTTCGCTCACGCTCGCAATGACGGCCGCCCGGAAAGCCCGATGAGCGCCATCCCCTCGATCGCCGCCCCGCCGCCGAAGCCCCTGCTCGCCGCGCTCGGCGGCGCCGCGCGGAAAATCCCGCCGATCTGGCTGATGCGGCAGGCCGGCCGCTATCTCCCGGAATATCGCGCGATCCGCGCCGAGGCCGCGTCCTTTCTCGACTTTTGCTACGACGCCAAGCTGGCGGCCGAAGCGACGCTGCAGCCGATCCGCCGCTTCGGCTTCGACGCGGCGATCCTGTTCTCAGACATCCTCGTCGTCCCCGACGCGCTCGGCCAGCGCGTCGGCTTCGAGAGCGGCGAGGGTCCGCGCCTCGAGCCGATCGACAGCGCCGCCGGCTTCAAAGGCTTGCGCGAGGAACTCGACTGGGCGCGGCTGGAGCCGGTGTTCGAGACGATCGAGCGCGTCAAGGCGAGCCTGCCGCGCGAGGTCGCGCTGATCGGCTTCTGCGGCGCGCCGTGGACGGTGGCGAGCTACATGATCGCGGGGCGCGGCACGCCCGACCAGGCGCCGGCGCGCCTCTTCGCCTATCGCCAGCCCGACGTTTTCCAAGCGCTGATCGATCGGCTCGCCGACGTCTCGGCGGATTATCTGGCGCGCCAGATTCGCGCCGGCGCCGAGGCGGTGCAGATATTCGACTCCTGGTCGGGCGTGCTGCCGCCGGCCGAATTCGAGCGCTGGTGCGTCAGGCCGATCGAGCGCATGCTGAAGAGGCTGCGCGCCGCGACGCCCAGAACGCCGATCATCGCCTTCCCGCGCGGCGCGGCGACCCAGCTCGCCAAATTCGCTTCCCTCGACGGGCTCGCGGCGATAGGCCTCGACACCGCGGTCGAGCCGCGCGCCGCCGCCGCGGCGCTGCCGCCGCGTCTGGCGCTGCAAGGCAATCTCGATCCGATCGCCCTGCTCGCCGGCGGGCGGGCGCTGGACGAGGGGGTCGAGCGCGTGTTGCAGGGCTTCGCCGGCCGTGCGCATATCTTCAACCTCGGCCACGGCGTCCTGCCGCAGACGCCGATCGCGCATGTCGAGCGCCTGGTCGCGCGGGCGCGCGGCGCGGGTTGAAGCGGGCGGGACAGCGCGATGAGCGGAACGGCCCTTCTGGAGCGACGCAAGAGCGAGGCGCAAGCCTGGTTCGAGGCGTTGCAGCTCGACCTGATCGCCGCGATGGAGGCGCTGGAAGCGGAATGTCCGCCGCAGGCGCAGCGACCGGCGCCGGGGCGCTTCGCGCTGGAGCCGTGGAGCCGCGTCGATCACACCGGCGCGCCCGGCGGCGGCGGGCGGATGGCGATGCTGCGCGGCCGCCTGTTCGAGAAGATGGGCGTCCACGCCTCGACCGTCTACGGCGCTCTGCCGCCGGAATTCGCCAAGCAGGTTCCCGGCGCCGAGGACGATCCGCGCTTCTGGGCCTCCGGGCTTTCGGTGATCGCCCATCCCTGGAGCCCGCATGTCCCGACCGTACACATGAACACCCGCTTCGTCGTGACGGCGAAGGCGTGGTTCGGCGGCGGCGCGGACTTGACGCCGACGCTCGACGCGCGCCGGCGCGCCGACGATCCCGACGCGGTTCTGTTCCACGACGCGATGCGCGGCGTTTGCCGGCGCCATCCGGCGGCCGCCTCCTACGAGAGGTACAAGACCTGGTGCGACGAATATTTCTTTCTCGAGCATCGCGGCGAGCCGCGCGGCGTCGGCGGCATATTCTACGACTATCTCAACAGCGCCGGCGACGCGGCGAATTCGGGGTTCGAGGCCGATTTCGCCTTCACCCGCGACCTCGGCGAGACCTTCGTCGCGCTCTACGGCGAAATCGTGCGCCGCAATTTCGCCGAGCCGTGGACGGAAGGTGAGCGCGAGGAACAGCTGGTGCGCCGCGGCCGCTACGTCGAGTTCAACCTGCTCTACGATCGCGGCACGGTGTTCGGGCTGAAGACCGGCGGCCATGTCGCGGCGATCCTTTCGTCGATGCCGCCGCTGGCGCGCTGGCCTTGAGGCGCTCGCCGCGGCAAGCTGCGACGCCACGAAATAGGAGATGGACGAAATGGCGAACGCGGCGCAATCGGGCGTCTTCAAGATCGGCGGCCAGATCGCCGTCCATCGCCTCGGCTACGGCGCGATGCGGGTGACCGGGCGGGGCGTCTGGGGCGAGCCGGCCGATCGCGCCGAAGCGCTCAGCGTGCTGCGGCGCCTGCCCGAACTCGGGGTGAATTTCATCGACACCGCCGATTCCTATGGGCCCGAGGTCTCCGAGCGGCTGATCCACGAAGCGCTGCACCCTTACGGCGAAATCCTGGTGGCGACCAAGGGCGGCCTGACGCGCGGCGGGCCGGGCCAGTGGAGCGCGCTGGGGCGGCCGGAATATCTCGTCCAGCAGGCGATGAAGAGCCGCCGCATTCTCGGCGTCGAGACGATCGACCTCTGGCAATTGCACAGCATCGATCCGAAAGTGCCGCGCGGCGAGCAGTTCGCCACGATCAAGTCGCTCATCGACACGAAGGTCATCCGTCTCGCCGGCCTCAGCAATGTTTCGGTCGCCGACGTCGAGGCGGCGGCGAAGGTCTTTCCCGTCGCGACGGTGCAGAACCGCTACAACCTTAACGATCGCGCCAGCGAAAACGTGCTCGCGCATTGCGAGAAGCACGGCATCGGCTTCATCCCGTGGTTTCCGCTCGCCGCCGGCGACCTCGCCAGGAACGGCGCGTCGCTGGAGCGAATCGCGCGCGCCCATCGCGCCGCCCCCGGCCAGATCGCGCTGGCCTGGCTCATCAGGCGCAGCCCGGTCATGCTGCCGATCCCCGGCACGTCGAAAATGGCGCACCTCGAGGAGAACGTCGCGGCGGCCGAGATCGCGCTGACGGACGCGGAGTTCGCGGCGCTGGACAAGCCGGGGCGCGGCGGACGATAGCGTCGCATGGGCCGCGACCCTGACAGGCGCATCGGCGCGAGCGAAGCGCCGACCCTGCCCTTCGCCCTCGCGCAGTCCGTGCTTCTCGGCTGCGCGCTGCTCGCGACGCTCGACTCGTTCGCCAATCGCCGCCCGGCGCGGTGACGCCTCCCGACCCGCCGCGCCGCCGAAGGCGCTGGCGCCCGGGCGAATTTCAAATTAGGTTGCGCGCGCGCTGCGCCGCGTAGGCCCGCGCATGGAGAAGCCTGCCACTTTTTGGGTTAGGTCCGCGACCGTGCATCCCCCGCCCCGCGCCTATCGGGCCGACATCGACGGGTTGCGCGCGCTCGCCGTCGCCTGCGTCGTCGCCTATCACAACTTTCCCAAGACGGCGCACGGCGGTTTCATCGGCGTCGACATTTTCTTCGTGATCTCGGGCTTCCTCATCACCTCGCTCGTCGCCGAGGAGATCGATCGGGGGCGCTTCAGCTTCCCCGCCTTTTACGCCCGGCGCATCCGCCGCATTTTTCCCGCGCTCGCGGTCGTGCTGACGGCGTGCCTGGCGATCGGCGCGGTCTTGCTCGATCCCAGCGAATTCAAGGCGCTCGGCCTGCACGTCGCCGCCGGCGCCGGCTTCCTGTCCAACGCGCTGCTGTGGTTCGAGAGCGGCTACTTCGACGAGGCGGCGGAATTCAAGCCGCTGCTTCATCTCTGGAGCCTGGCGATCGAGGAGCAGTTCTACATCATCTGGCCGCTCGCGCTCTACCTCTGCGCGCGGTTTCGGCGCCCGCTGTGGGCGCTCGCGGTCGGGTTCGCCGCCGCGTCCTTCGCGCTGAACCTCTACCTCGGCGCGGTCGATCGCGTCGCCGACTTCTACTTCGTCCTTTCGCGCATCTGGGAATTGTTGATCGGCGGCGCGCTCGCCCTGACGATCGCCGACGCGCTGCACGCAAAAACGGCGCTCGCCAACGGCGCGGCGGCGATCGGGCTCGCGCTGATCGTCGTCGGCCTGGCGCTGATCGACAACGCCCAGCCGTTTCCGGGCTGGCGCGCCCTGGCGCCGACGCTCGGCGCGACGCTGCTCATCGCCGCCGGGCCGCGGACGCTGATCAACGCCCGCCTGTTTTCCAACCGCCTGATGGTCGCGCTCGGCAAGATCTCCTACCCGCTCTATCTCTGGCATTGGCCGCTGATCGTGTTCGCCCGCATCCGCGAAGGCGGCGACGTCGGCCCGCCGGTGCGCTGGGCGCTGATCGCGGTCGCGATCGGATTGTCGCAACTGACTTATCTCTATGTCGAGCGGCCGGTCCGCCTCGGTCCGCACCGCGCCAGGCGCACCGCCTTCGCCGCCGCCGCGATCCTCGCGCTCGGCCTCGTCGGCTTGCGGGACTTCCGCGCCGGCGGATTGTTCTTCCCGAACGCCGTGTTGGTCAGCGTCGTCAACCAAGGCGACATCGGCGGCGTCGAGTATTATCAGCGCCAGGACGCGCGGGCCGCGCCTTGCTATCCCGCTTTGTTCCCGCCGATCGTGAAACGCATGGAGGGCGCGCTCCGCTGCGGCCAATCGGCGGCGGGCGTCCCGCCGGAGATCGTCATTCTCGGCGACAGTCACGCGGAACACCTGTTCCTCGGCGTCGCCGAGGCGCTGCCCAAGCGCAACGTCGCCTTCTACCTGGGCAACGCGCTGCCGCTGCTCGACGATCCGCTGTTCGCCTCGATCTATACCGCGCTCGCTGCCGAGCCGCGGGCGAAGACGGTGATCTTGTCGGCGTTCTGGAGCAACCGTTTGAAGTCTTTGCCCAGCGGCGTCGGCTTGCGCGCCGAGATCGATCGGGTCGTGCGTTTCCTGCGCGCCGCCGGCAAGAACGTCTATGTCGTCAACGACGTCCCCAATTTCCCGTTCCGGCCGGCGCGGTGCAAATACGCGGGAAGGCTCGGGGTTGCCGCCCTCTGCGACGAGGATTTATCGGCATTGGCGCGCCAGCTCGCCCCCTACGCCGACGACCTGGCGGCGGCGGTGGCGGCGAACCCCGGCGCGCGCCTGATCGACACCGCGCATATGCTGTGCGCCGGCGCCGTCTGCTCGATGGCCGCGGACGGCCAACTGCTTTATCGCGACTCGAACCACCTCAACCTCAACGGCTCGCGCCTCATCGGCGCGAAAATCGTCGCCGCCGCTCCGGAGCTCGAGGACTGAATCGACCGACGAGTACGGCGCCTGCCGCCCGCTCGTGCCGTTGCGCCAACAGCGCCAAGTGATGCGATCGCCCGGCGGCGCCGCCTCTCCCCCGTCGCCAAGGGGCGCTGGCGCCGGGGCGAATTTCAAATTAGCTTGCTCGCGCCCTGCGCCGGGTAGGCCTGCGCGCAGATGGACATATCGCTTCCTGGGTTAGGTCTGCGACCGTGCATCTCCCGCCCCGCGGCTATCGGGCCGACATCGACGGATTGCGCGCGCTCGCCGTCGCCTGCGTGGTCGCGTTTCACTACTTTCCCAAATCGGCGCACGGCGGTTTCATCGGCGTCGACATTTTCTTCGTCATCTCGGGCTTCCTCATCACCTCGCTCGTCGCCGAGGAGATCGATCGGGAGCGCTTTCGTTTCCGCGACTTTTACGCCCGGCGCGTTCGCCGGATTTTTCCCGCGCTCGCGGTGGTGCTCGCGGCGTGCCTGGCGATCGGCGCGATTTTTCTCGATCCGAACGAATACAAGGCGCTCGGCCTGCATGTGGCCGCCGGCGCCGGCTTCCTTTCCAACGCGCTGCTGTGGTTCGAGGCGGGCTATTTCGACGAAGCCGCAGTCTACAAGCCGATGCTCCATCTCTGGAGCCTTGCGGTCGAAGAGCAGTTCTACATCATCTGGCCGTTGGCGCTTTACCTCTGCGCGCGGCTTCGGCGCCCGCTCTGGGCGCTCGCCGCGGGGTTCGCCGCCGCGTCCTTCGCGCTGGATATCTACCTCAGCGAGGTCGATCCGGTCGCCGACTTCTACTTCGTCCTTTCGCGCATCTGGGAATTGTTGATCGGCGCCGTGCTCGCCCTCACGATCCCCTACGCGCTGCACGCGCGAACGGGGCTCGCCAACAGCGCCGCCGCGATCGGGCTCGCGCTGATCGTCGCCGGCCTGACGCTGATCGACAGCGCCCAGCCGTTTCCGGGCTGGCGCGCCCTGGCGCCGACGCTCGGCGCGACGCTGCTCATCGCCGCCGGGCCGCATACGCTCATCAACGCCCGCCTGTTTTCGAACCGCTTGATGGTCGCGCTCGGCAAGATCTCCTACCCGCTCTATCTCTGGCATTGGCCGCTGATCGCCTTCGCTCGAATCCGCGAAGGCGGCCAAATCGGCCCGCCTCTGCGCTGGGCGCTGATCGTGGTCGCGATCGGACTGTCGCAGGCGACTTACCTTTACGTCGAGCGGCCGATACGCCTTGGCGCGGGGCCCGCCAAGCGCGCCGCGCTCGCCGCCGCGGCGATCGCCGCGCTCGCCGTCGTCGGCTTGCTCGACTTCCACAGGGGAGGGTTGTTTTTCCCGAAGGCCGTCATGGTCACCGTCGTCAATGAAGGCGACGTCGGGAACGCCGAGTATTCTCAATACCTGAAGGCGCATTCCGCGCCTTGCTATTCGAAATTGTTTCCGCCATTCCTGGATGGCCGAAAGTTTTGGTGCGCGCAATCGGTTGCGGACGTCCCGCCGGAGGTCGTAATTCTCGGCGACAGTCACGCGCAACACTTGTATCTCGGCGTTGCCGAGGCGCTACCCAAGCGCAACATCGGCTATTATGCTGGATTCGCGCTGCCGTTGCTCGACCATCCGCTGTTCGCCTCGGTTTATACCGCGCTCGCAGCGGAGCCGCGGGTCAAGGTGGTGGTCTTGTCTGCGTCGTGGAATGAGAAAGTCAGGGACTTGCCTAAGGAGGTCAGCCTGCGCGCCGAGATGGATCGGGTCGTGCGGTTCCTGCAAGCCGCCGGCAAGAATGTCTATATTGTGAACGACGTACCCGGTTTCCCGTTCCATCCGGGCCGTTGCAAATACGCGGGCAGGCTGGGCGTTCCCGCCCTCTGCGACGAGGCCGAAACGGCATTGGAACTCCAGCTCGCCGCTTATGCCGGCGACTTGGCGGCGGTGGTCGCGGCGAACCCCGGCGCCCGCCTGATCGACACCGCGCATATGCTCTGCTCGCACGCCGTCTGCTCCATGGCTGCGGACGGCAAGCTGCTGTATCAAGACGGCGCCCACCTCAACATCAACGGCTCGCGCCTCATCGGCGCGAAAATCGTCGCCGCCGCTCCGGAGCTCGAGGACTGATACGGTTTCCGGATGAAGGACGCGGTGGTTCGCGCTGCCCCTCATCCGGCCGGCTGACGCCGGCCACCTTCTCTCGGCTCAGCGGGAGAAGGGGTCGCGCCGCAAAACCCCTCTGCCGCTGAGCCGAGAGAGGGGTTCGGGTGAGGGGTCTGCCGAGCGAATCGACCGGAAAACGGATGACGCGTCGACAGCGGCGCCTCCCGAGAGCCTTCCGCGTCAACGCGTCGCGCTCTGCCGGCGTGCGAAGCTCAATAGCCGCGATCGGCGAGGCGTCGATGCGTGAACAAGCCGCGCCCGAGGCCGGTCCAGAAGTCCTGGCGTCGCCACCAGCCGCGGTTGAGCTCGGTTTCGATCGTGGGGAAACCGTTGATCAGACGGCCGCGCACCCGCGCCTCGGCCGCCGGGATGACGACGTTGAGAAAGAACTCGCGCCGGATCATGAAGACATTGTTGGCCCAGGGCAATGCGCGTGAGCGGATGAGCAAATCGCCTTCCTCGGTGCGCCGAAAGTCGTCGGGGAAGCGCCGCTCCGGCGTTTCGTAGATGAAGGCGGTCGAGCCGATGAGCGACCCGGCCTTGCCCGGGCGCAGCAGACGGCGCGCGGCCGCGCCGAGCCGCTTGGCCGCCGAGGCGGAGGCGGGAGGCCAATAGGCCTGCACATTTTCATAGCCATGATCCAGGCTGGGCCGCCCGTGGAAGCGCAAACGCCAGACATGGGCGTCGCCGGCCTCGATATGCCGGCGCGCGGCGGTCAACTGCCGTTCGGCCTCCTCGCGCGGCTCGACGAGGATGTAGTCGTTTTCGGCGAGCACGATCACATCGGTCGTCAGCGCCTGCGCCAGCGCCTTGAAGCCGCCGAGAATTCCGAGATTGTCGGGGGTTCCCGCGAAGGGCAAGCCGAAGCGCTCGGCGATTTCGACGCCGGCGTCCTCTATTTGCGGCAGAAAGAGCAACGAACGGTCGAACATTTCGAACAGGCCGGCGCTCCGATAGGTTTCCAGCGCCGCCGCGACGCTCGCATAGCCGCGCCAGCTCAGGATGCCGAAACCGATGCTCGCTTCCAAGGCTCTTTCGTCCGACATCCCGCCAGATGGCGGCCGGTTTCGGCCGCAGACTGGGCGATTTCGGCGCGTCGCGCAATCCCGAGGCGCCTATGCGCCCGGTCGAAGGGCGTCGCGCCGGGCCGACGCCCTCTGCAGAGCCTCGACGTCGGCTCAACCTATTGATGATCATGGTTGACTCCTCGGGGTCGGGCGTCAAATCATCGCGTCGTCCGGCGAAGGCGGGACCCATCGTTTCGATTGAGAACGCGCGGGAAGGGGAGGAACGATGGACGAGGTCGATTATCTCGTGCTCGGCGGCGGCTCGGCCGGTTGCGCGCTGGCGAGCCGGCTCAGCGAGGACCCGGCGATCAGCGTCGCGCTCGTCGAGGCCGGCGGCGACGGCGCGAGCTGGGTCGTCGACACGCCGCTCGCCGGCGTGCTGATGGTCCCGACCTCGCTCAACAATTGGGCCTTCGCCACCGTTCCCCAAGCGGGCCTGGGCGGGCGCGTCGGCTACCAGCCGCGCGGGCGCGCGCTCGGCGGCTCCTCGGCGATCAACGCGATGATCTACACCCGCGGCGACCGCGCCGACTACGACCGCTGGGCGGCGCTGGGCAATCCCGGCTGGTCCTTCGCCGACGTGTTGCCGTATTTTCTGAAGTCCGAGAACAACGAGACGTTTCACGACGCCTTCCACGGCCGCGGCGGCCCGCTGAACGTCGCCGACTCGCGCACCGACAATCCGTTCCACCAGCGCTTTCTCGACGCCGCGCGCGAGGCGCGATTGCCGATCAACCCCGACTTCAACGGCGCGCGGCAGGAGGGCTGCGGCCTCTATCAGGTCAACCAGATCGACGGCGAGCGCTGCAGCGCCGCGCGCGCCTATCTCAGGCCCCACATCGGCAAGCGCGCCAATCTCAGCGTCGAAACGCGGGCGCGCGCGCTTCGCCTCGTGTTCGAAGGCCGGCGCGTCGTCGGCGCCGAAATTCTCTCTCGAGGCCGGCGGCGCGTGGCGCGGGCGCGGCGCGAAACGCTGGTCTGCCTCGGCGCCTTCGGCTCGCCGCAGCTCCTCATGCTCTCCGGCGTCGGCGACGCCGCCAAGCTCAGCGCGCTCGGCCTCGCGCCGGTCGTCGACCTGCCGGGCGTCGGCGCCAATCTGCACGACCATCCCGACGTCGTCCTCGGCTACAGGTCGCCCTCGCGCGATCTGCTCGGCGTCTCCTTCGGCGGCCTCGCCGCGCTCGTTGCCGCGATCGCGCGCTACCGCCGCGAACGGCGCGGCATGGTTTCGACCAATTTCGCCGAAGCCGGCGGGTTCCTCAAGACGCGGCCCGAGCTCGAACGTCCCGACGTGCAATTGCATTTCGTCGTCGCCATCGTCGAGGATCACGCGCGAAAAATCCGCCTCGGGCACGGCTTCACCTGCCACGTCTGCGCGCTGCAGCCGAAGAGCCGCGGCGCGGTCAGGCTCGCGAGCCCCGACCCGCTCGCCGCGCCGCTGATCGACCCGAATTTCCTCGGCCGGCGCGAGGACGTCGAGACGCTGGTCGCCGGCTTCAAGCTGACGCGCCGACTGATGGAGGCGCCGTCGCTGCGCGCGCAATGGACGAAGGAGCTGTTCTCGGCCGGGGTGAACAGCGACGACGAAATCCGCGCTTTTCTGCGCCGCCGCGTCGACACCGTCTACCACCCCGTGGGAAGCTGCGCGATGGGCCCCGACCCGGCCAAGGCGGTGGTCGACGCGCGCCTGCGCGTGCACGGGATCGAAGCTTTGCGCGTCGTCGACGCCTCGATCATGCCGGAAATCATCGCCGGCAACACCAACGCGCCGACGATCATGATCGCGGAGAAGGCGGCGGAGATGATCAGGGAGGATCGGGGGTAGGCGGCGGAGGGGCGAAGCGGGGTGCCCGCGGCAAGCCGAGCGCTCGCGCTCGCGCGCCGCCGACCCGCCATGCTATGCTGGCCGCGAAACACAGGATGGATGGCCATGGAATTCTCGCATCCTCTCGCCAGGGGGGCCAAGGTGTGGCCCGCCAGGTTTCGCGACGGCAAAGTGCAGCGCATCCTCGTCGTCGTCACGACGATCGAGCTGGACCCGGAGAAGGGGCGGTACAAGAAGGAGACGGTCGAGCACCTTGCCGCCGCCGCCCAGGAATATCTCGCCGGTTCGGCCGAGGCCGACGGCTACATGCTGTTGAACCGATTGAGAGATTGGCAAGTCTCGCGACCCTGAAGGCGATGCGCCGCGCCGACGGCGTCGGCGTCAAAGTCGCGCGCATGGCGGCGAGCGGCGGCCCTCACCCGTTCGGCAGGCGCCGCGCCAGCGCCTCGAGCACCGCCATGCGCACCGCGACGCCCATCTCGACCTGCTCGCCGATCAGCGATTGCGCGCCGTCGGCGACGAGCGAGTCGATCTCGACGCCGCGGTTCATCGGGCCGGGGTGCATGACGAGGGCGCCCGGCTTGGCGTAGGCGAGCTTCTCCGCGTCGAGGCCGAAGTAGCGGAAATATTCCCGGGTCGAGGGCACGAAGGCGCCGCTCATCCGCTCGCGCTGCAGGCGCAGCGTCATCACGATGTCGGCGTCCTTCAGCCCCGCCTTCATGTCGCGGAAGACCTCGACCCCCATCGCCTCGACGCCCGGCGGCAGCAGGGTCGAGGGGCCGACGACGCGCACGTTCGCGCCGAGCGCGACGAGCAGCAGAATGTTGGAGCGCGCGACGCGCGAATGCAGGATGTCGCCGCAGATCGCTATCGTCAGGCCCTCGATGCGGCCGAGATTGCGCCGGATGGTCAGCGCGTCGAGGAGGGCCTGGGTCGGATGCTCGTGCGCGCCGTCGCCGGCGTTGACGACGGAGCAGTCGACTTTTCGCGCCAGCAGATGGACCGCCCCCGCCTGATGATGGCGCACCACGATGATGTCGGGCCGCATCGCGTTGAGCGTCATCGCGGTGTCGATCAGCGTCTCGCCCTTCTTCACGCTGGAATTGCCGACCGCCATGTTCATCACGTCGGCGCCCAGGCGCTTTCCCGCGATCTCGAAGGAGGACTGGGTGCGCGTCGAAGCCTCGAAGAACAGGTTGATCTGGGTGCGCCCGCGCAACGAGGCGCGCTTCTTCTCGACCTGCCGGGAAATGCCGACCGCCTCGTCGGAAAGATCGAGCAGCGCCTCGATTTCGGGCCGGCTCAGGCCTTCGATGCCGAGCAGGTGGCGGCGGGAGAATTGGGTCTTGGCGGCCGATTGGGTCATCGAAGCGACAGCCTATAAGGGCTGGGCGGCAGGCGGCAAGGGTCGGGGCGGCCTGCCGCGGGTTGAATCGCTCGATAGCGAGCCGCGGCGATTCTGGGCGGAGTTCACGGCGCGACGGCCGTCCCTGACGTCTCGAACGTGTTGCGGCGTTATCGAACCGGCAATCCGCTTGAGAAGAGTCGCCGATACAGGCATGTTGCCGTCGTCGGAGGCGGCGCCCGGCGAATGTCGGCCAAGAGGCGCCGCCAGTTGAAAGTAAGATCGTCGGAGGCCGAGGGGAGGCGTCATGAGCTGGAACCCGTTGCTCGAGCCCGGCGTCCCGGACGGCGTCGGCATGGATTCGATCGAAACTCTGATCGTGCCCCGGGCCGTCGACGTCAACCCCTTCGTCCGACGGGTGCTGCCCGCGCCGCAGCGCCAAATGGTCGGGCCGTTCATTTTCTTCGATCAGTTCGGGCCGTTGGAGAGAATCGCCACCGCCGCGGACGGCGTGCGCCCGCACCCGCACATCGGCCTCGCCACCGTCACCTACCTCTATCGCGGCGAGGTGCATCATCGGGACAGTCTCGGCACGAGCCAGATCATCGCTCCCGGGGCCGTCAACTGGATGGTGGCGGGGCGGGGCGTCACCCATTCCGAGCGCGCGCCTGCCGAGCTTCTGGGACGCGCCGCGGCGATATACGGCATCCAGACCTGGGTCGCTCTACCCGAACGCGAGGAGGACGCCGCGCCGAGGTTCGAGCATCACCCGAAAGAGGCATTGCCGGTCCTCGAGGACGACGGGATCAGCCTCCGCTTGATCCTCGGCAAGGCCTATGGCGCCGCCGCGCCGGCCAGCGTCTTCTCCGACACCTTCTACGCCGACGTGGCGTTGCAGCCCGGCGCCCGCATGCCTCTGCCCGACGATCACGAAGATCGCGGGCTTCATATCCTGGAAGGTTCGATCTCGGTGGCGGGCCAAACGTTCGAGGCCGGCCAGATGATGGTCTTCCGGCCGAAAGACCCGATCGGCGTCGCCGCCGGCCCAGCCGGCGCCCGGTTCGTGATCCTCGGCGGCGCGACGCTCGGCGGCCCACGCTACATCTGGTGGAATTTCGTTTCGTCCAGCCAGGAGAAGATCGCGGCGGCCAAGGAAGAATGGCGCAAGGCCGATTGGGGGCGCGGCCAGTTCGACCTGCCTGCCGACGATCGCGGCGAATTCATTCCGCTGCCGGTTTCCTAAGCAGAAGTGCGCTGACTAGCCAACGCGGCGTTTTGATGATTCCGTCTCTGGATGTGATTCGGAGGCTTGGCTGTGGTTTTCAAATCTTCTGTGGCGGCGAGCGCGGAGCAGCGTCGCGGTCTCGAGCGATTGGCTGTTTCGGCCGACCGTGCGGAGGCGGACCGCGCCCGCGCCATCCTGCTTTCGCTTTCCGGCTGGAAGAGCGCGGCGATCGGCGAGGTTTTCGGCGTGCGTGAGGACACGGTGCGCAACTGGCGATCGATCTTCATGCGCGAAGGCTTGGCTGGCGTTGAGCGACATCCCGCGCCCGGTTGCGCCCCGGTGAAGGCGGAGGCGGCGCTCGCGGTGGCGCGCGAATTGTTCGCCGCGCCGGTCGAAAATCGGATCAACTGGACCTTGCCGCGCCTGTCGGAGGAAATCGAGCGGCGCACGGGGCATCGCATTTCGCGTTCACGGCTATCGGTCGTGCTGCGTAAAAAGGGGGCTTTGCCAGCAAGCGCCCCCGACACACGCTGAAGGGCCGACAGGATGCGCAGGCTGTGCAGCGGTCCGGCCTGCGTCTCCAACTGATGAAGCAACAAGCGCTTGCCGGCGACATCGTGTTGCTGTTCGCCGACGAATCGGAGGCCTTGACCCATCCTTATCTTGCCCGCGCCTGGGCGAAACGGGGAGCCGATTTGCGCGTCGAGGCTCCCGGCCAGTCGCAAAAGATCGCCATGATCGGCGCGCTCGACTTCTTAATCCCGCCAACTCACCGTCGTGACTTCGCCAACCAAACGCAGTACCGATTTCATCGCCTTGCTCGAACGGCTCGATCAAATCCATGGCCCCAGGCCGGGAGCGGCTTGCAAACCCGTCGTCATCGCGCTGGACAACGGCGCCATCCACACCAGCAAGGCGACGCGCGCCGCGCTGGAGGCGCGCAAGCACTGGCTCACGCCCGAATGGCTGGCCAAATATGCGCCCGAACTGGATGACATCGAACGCGATTGGAAAACCATCAAGACCCATCATCTCGCCCACAAGACTTTCGAAAACCGCGACAGCCTTCAAGCAACGATCGAAACGGAAATCCAGGCCATCAATTCAAGCCGAAAAACCCAGCCGTTGGCCAAGCAGCGAATCTCTGCTTAG
>Ga0181526_10002700_pt1 | contig 15124 bp, 17 predicted proteins | sample PEATcosm2014_Bin_35_FD_119750 | JGI IMG/M metagenome (GOLD analysis project Ga0181526, IMG submission 119750) | Peatland microbial communities from MTU Mesocosm Facility, Houghton, MI, USA - PEATcosm2014_Bin06_30_metaG | ecosystem: Environmental > Terrestrial > Soil > Wetlands > Peat | place...
CCCTGTACCCGGTACCAAGTTATGCGCCGGTACCACTGAGAGAACGTGGACTCGCCTTTTAAGCGAGACGCAGCCATGGCGGGAATGGCCCGGCGCACCAGAGGTCTTTATGTCTCTCAATCGCTTAGTGCTCTGCATCAATGCGAGCTATGAGCCTGTGAATATTATCACCGCGCGCCGCGCCATCATCATGGTTTGCAAGGGCGTGGCGCTCGTGGAAGAAGTGTCTCAGTACTTGGTGCGGGCCAGTCGGATCAGCATCCCGGTCCCGAACGTGATCCGGCTGGTGCGGTACCGGCGCGTCCCCCGACAGAGCCGCTCGGTTTCCCGGAAAGGGATTCTGCTTCGAGATGGGTTCACGTGCCAGTACTGCCGGAGCAAACTGCCGGCGGGGGATCTTACCCTGGATCACGTGGTGCCCCGGTCTCGCGGGGGTATGAGCACCTGGGAGAATCTTGTCGCATGCTGCTTCGGGTGTAACAACCGCAAATCGAACCGTACGCCACTGGAGGCGGGTATGCCGCTGATTAAGCAGCCGCTGCAGATCTCCATCCACGCGAAGCACAAACTGCTCCGGGGAGATGAAAGAGCGTGGGACAGATATCTGTTCGCATAGGCATGGGGGTGTGGCGCAAAAGGACAGCGCGGCTGTTTCCTAAACAGCAGGCAGGGAGTTCGAATCTCCCCATCCCCGCCAATTGCCCGGCGCATATGGGGCGCGTAGTCCAACGGACAGGGCCTCGGTCTTCTAAACCGAAAATGGCAGTTCGAGTCTGCCCGCGCCCACCAGTCCTCCGCTAGCCAGGATGTGCCGAGTGGGTCGAGGATGATATCTGCGACCACTCGATTTCCAAAGCGGCCCAGGTACGCGCACTCTGTGCGGCGTGGACGCGACCGTGCATTTCATCAGCTACAGCCGTGAGATGGAGCAGGCTCACAGGCATGGTTGGGCTCTCCGGTCGCCTCACTTGTGCCTCGCCACACTTCCGAGATGAGCTGATGCGTTAGCCCAAGCCGAGAGCTTTCAGCAGGTAGCTGACGCGCTCGAAGGCGTCCCGCGTTCGTAAGGCGCGTTCGTCGCGATCCTGGATGTCTTCGAAGTCTGCGACGAACTTAGGGCCCATGTGTTCCGGCGACGCGAACTTGTCGGCTATCTTCCGGAGGCCTTCTTGCACCAACCGGTTGTCCATGTGAGGCCTGATTTGTTGGGTGAGCGCATCGAGGCCGCCCGGAAAATTGGCGACGGTGAAATAGACGTCCCATGCGTCTTTTTCTTTCAGCCTATCGTGGAGCGCCATGCCTTTCATCACCAGAAACGCTACAGCCGATGACACTCTGATACGAGCCTGGTCCCGTCCGCCCTCGGGCAGTTCGCCCTCGATGTCTGTTTCGACGTAAAGATCAAATGCAAGGTCGCAGCCACGGGCCTTGCGGGCGCGTCCTTCGTGCACCTGCTGCGTGCGATGTTTTCGCCCAGTGCCTTCATATTCGCCAGCCAGGAAGTCAACCTCAACTTTGATGGCGTTGCCATTCACGACGACGGTGCGGTGAAAAATGAATGGTTGCCGGGGATCTTGCTCGTAGCCACGTCGCAAGAGGAGTGCCTGGATGGTTGCGTATCCTGCTTCACGGAGGTTCCGATGGTTCAGGGCCAGGTCCACGTCGATGCTGCCGACGTGCTGTTTCGGCCCCGGAGGAAGGATCAACTGCGGAACCCACCCGCCGACGACCACGATGTCGTCACGGTATTCGCCCAGCAGGTGTACGAGCTCCAGCAGAACGGACCGGGCCGCCTCAACTTGATCGGCGGAGTAGTCGCGAAAGGTCAGCGCCATAGGGGCTTGATGACCTCCTCCAGGATCGCTGAGGCGGCTTCTTCTCCGCGGCCCTTGTTTTGCATGAGGTCGAGGTAGAGCTGGACAGGACCAACGACCGGTGCTCCTTCGACTTGTTTCATGCCGTAGAAGACGCCCTCGTCAGATGGCTCGGCCAATGTGACATTGGCGCCAGATGACACCGGCTTCAAACCCAGCCGATCGGCCAAAGCTGGAAGGTCACCAAGAACATACGCTGTGACCCGCTGATATCGCACTGCCGGGGCGAACCGAACGGCACCAGAGAAGCCGGTGAAAGCAAGCCGTGCTTTGATCCGCCGGCTCGCATCTACCAGTTCGGCTTCTGTCTGCGGAACTGGTTTCAACGAGTAATACTCGCGAGCGTCGTTGCGCTCGACTCGGTAGTTCTCGATCCATTCGGTGAGTATGGGCAGGACGCCATCGTCCAGCGAACGAAGGCGAAAACCCCCAGCCACCGCCTCTGCCCACTCCCGGTTGGACAGGATCTTCTTGACATTGGCCGCCTGGCCTAGGCTGACGTTGGCCTCGTCCGCGAGTTCCTGCATTCGCCAGCTTCGCCTTCCGGCAGCGAGAAGAACCCGGAGGACTCGCTCCGCCTTGGGCGAGTACAGAGATCGGAGATCACGTTTCTGCACGGTTGAATTGGGGAAGCCTTGCCGGCGAATATACACCTGATCGAAAGTCAAGCGGCAGTTGCCGGCCAGGTCGAAATAGCCGACCTTGTACTGATCGCAGATGACCGCCGCGGCGGGCGAGATGTAGGGTGCGATGAAAACCGGGTAATCCCGTTCTTCGGTGCGGACGTAGTCCAGCAGATTCAGGCAGGCTTCCCTGGCGATCCTCGGCTGTCCGCTCGACTTCACTTCGCACACAAGGCGTCGATCGATCGCCGGAGAACGAAGCGTTAGAATGAAATCGATTAGCGAGTCTCCGCGCGCGTTCTCTCGCCGGACGCTGATCGGCGCCAGGAAGGGGACTTCCCGCAGTACCGCCACCAGCCGATCGGCGGCTTCACGTTCTGGCTTCCGTTCTTTCACTGGATTTGCCATTTTCAGCATTTGCTGAAACCAATTATTACACTGAAACATACTGCAGGTCAATCGTGGACGTTGCTACCGAAATTGTCCTTAGATCGTGCGGGCGAAACGGAAGCACCGTTGGAGTTCAGACCAGGTTCCGTTCAAGGTGCTTTCCGGCGGCCCGAGCGGTTCCTGGCGCGGTGTCCAGCCGCCGACGAGCCGCTCTGGTGGCGGAATCGCGCCTACGAGTCCGGGTCGCTTGGTTTACCGCAGTCGGGTGCTGCTGTCTTTGCACACTTCCCCCAAGCGAACATATGGGGCGCGACGGGCGCTAGGTCTCGAGTGAAAGCAGCCTTTTGGAACTGGGCGCGCTGCTCACTCCACCACGCGGAAGACACGTATCGTTCCGCCTCGGTCGTGTTTTCCGTCATTGAGTTCGCCCCCATTTGAGGGCGTGACCAGATATTGGCCATCCGGGCTAAATGCCACCGAGCCGCAGCCAAACATTGAAACCTGAACTTGAGAAAGGATCTTTCCCGACTGCACGTCCACCAGGGATACAGTCCCGTCGGCGTAGGTTCCAGCCGCCACCAGTTTTCCGTCCGGGCTAAACGCTGGATTGGACACATCACTCCACCCGATCTTCAGGGAATGCAGGAGCTTGCGGGCTCCGACGTCCCAAAGCTGGATTTCACCGTCATCGCTTCCAGCCGCCAGCACCTTCCCGTCGCGACTGAACCCCATCCCACACATGTATCTGCCGTCTCGATCATATCCGTTGACGTCGACGGGTCGTGGGACACCGGCCAGGAGCGCCAGCCTCACGCCGGAGCGAACATCCCAGAGGGTCACGTTATTCCAGTGGCCGGACGCCAGGGTGTGACCGTCGGGATGGAAGGCCAGCGATCCCGTATACCTCGTGCAGAAGCTCGAAACAAGCGATCCGTCAACGGTCCTCCGCACACAGATTTGCGTACGTTTGCCTTTTTCCGTACCCCGGCCTCCCACAAGCGCAACATAGTCTCCTGTTAAAGTAAACGCCGCGCTCGTTATCGTGTCCTGCTCGCGGAAGAACTGAAAGACCGGCTTGCCGGTCCGCAGGTCCAGGACGCTATTCTCGGTGGCGAGATACCGGAAATCCGCGGAGATGGCTATCGGCGTTCCAGCGATGCGTCGAAGGTATTCTCCGGCGGGAAAGGTCCACAGGCCCAGTTCGGGGGCATTGCCTCCGGGAACATTTCCGTTGGCCGCCACTGTCAAGCCGTCCGAGCTGATAGCTACGAAGTTCATCCATGGTTCGGACTCGGGTTTCCAGTCGGTCCCTATTCTCTGGCCGAATAACAAATGAGGCAATTGGTCCGGGCGGGCCGCTGGTAGGCAGGAAAGCAGTACCGCTAGGGAACAGGCAAAACTGCAGACGCGTCGTGCCCTGTTTCGACCTTGACCGGGTGTGCGACATAGAAGTGAAGGAACGCCGCAACGGGATTTCAGCCGGCGCGAGCGTCGCGCAGATTTGAGCCCTTTGGCGACTGACAGGGCGCGGTCGCTGTAAGCTCGGCTCGTCGCGACGGCGGTGAATTGGACTGAAGTAGCAAGTACTCCCAGATTATTCCGCTTTCTGGGAGATTCGCACAGGTCTTCACTTTTATGTCGCACACCCACCTTGACCTTTGTGGCTGGGCGTCATCTGAAACGGGTGTATCATCATAAGGACTCCCGCCTTTAGTGCACCGCCACTCGCAGCCACCTCGATATCTCGATATCTCGATATCGGTCGCTCGAATCTCGTCACTCCGCCCGAAGCGATCGGTATTGATGCGGCGCAGGCAGTCCACTTCCAGTGCGGCCGCCCTCTTGCCAATGGAATTTCTTCCCGCCTCGCGCACCACGTCGCGCAGGATTAGGTGCGCACGCCAGTATTCCTCCTGTTCGTCCTTGAGTTGGCGTTCGCGGGCCGCTAGGCTGTCCCGCTCCTCGTGCGTCGTATCACCACGTCCGGATGCCTCGAAAGCATCGCGCTGAAATCCTCTCCAAAGCGTGTCATTGTAATAGATCCGATCCTCGTTGTCACTTAGAAATTGGGCCAACCGGATCTTCGCCTCCCAACGCTCTGTGTCGGTCACATCCTGGCGATTGGCCTCGCTATACAGTGCCGCCAGCCGGCGCGTCCGCGGCGCGCGCACAACTGCGTGGATTTCCTGATACACCGATGCCGCTTCGGCGTACCGGTCTTCCCGGCTCAATCGCACCGCCACCGCATACTGGACCAGCCGGATATCCTCCAGTTTGGGATTCGCCTCGACGAACTGCTGCATGGTTTCGATAGGGGCTTCGGCGTCCAAAAGCATGCCCAAATCCCAACCTGAGCAGTTCCAATACACTGTGTAGTCGTCGATCTGGCCGGCGTATGAGAGGCCCAATTGTTCCTTGCGGTCGAGGGTATTCAGCCATAGCGCGTAGCGAATCCGCTCTGTCACATTTCCGGTCTTCCAGTACACGCCGCACAGTCCGTATGCGGCAGCAGCTTTTTGATCTCGCGATGCCTTCGCCGATCGAAACAGCGCCAGCAACGGCACTTCTGCGGCCGCATAATCGTGCGAGAGGTAGGCTGCGGCGCCGGTCATCCAGTTGAAATCGGGATCGCTGCGTACAGGCGCGTCAGATGGAACTTCACTGGCGATCCTCCCTGCCCCGGCTGGATCGCCAGCGCGCAGCGCCGTCCGCATCGCAAGCAGCGCGAGGGTCCCGGAGTTCAGCAGCGCGCGATGCTGGTCCAGAAGCTCCCGGATTCTGGGGTACAACGCGGGCGTCTCGCGCGCAGCATCCATTTGCCGATCGTAACGGTCCCAGTGGGGATTCGTCGCCACCTCGATCGCGAACGCCGCATGCGCCGGTGCGTCGAAATATTGATCGAGTTGGGCCCGCAACTGCGGTCCTCCATCGTACCCGTAGACGATGTGCAGCGAATTGAGCAAAGTGTCACGACTGAGGTTTGAGCCGCTGCGGTTCAACTCATCCAGGTAGATCTTGCCGGCGGCAGCCTGATCGCCCATCAGGTAATTGACCCGCGCCAGCCACCCGCGCGCCTCGCTGGCGAATGCCTCGTCCCGCGCATTTTGCAGAAACGCCTTCAGCTTCGTCTTGGCGCGGCCAAGCTGTTCTCGATCATCCGGTTCGCCCGCCCGCATCTCGACCTTGGCATCGATCAGACTCAGTTCTTCGCGATCTTTGACTCCTAGCGACGAGTCGGCGTCGGCCGCCGCGACTGCCTCACGCGCCGCCTTTAGCTGCTCATCGGTGCCCGAAAACTGCTGATACGCCGTCCGGGCCCGCTGCAGCGGACTATCGTTCTGCGCCGCGGTCATTCCGGCATACGGAACGGAAATCCTCTTCACGTTCGGTCTTGAGAAGCTTTCGGCCCACTTGGCAAACGGCTGCCAGAAGCGTGCGTCCAAATATTCACGCAGCGTGTCATCCCACCCACAGGCGGAGAGACAACCGAGCACAAGAAGAGCGCCCGCGGCTGCTCGCAAGAATCGTTTCCCGATCATCGGAGATCCTCCAACGTGAACTCAGCCGGCTTCAAGGTGACAGCGCGACCGATGAACAACCGGCCGCGCCCACAGTACGCCGGTACAGCAAACTCGATCTGCGAGGGCCCGCTCATGCGAGTCTGCAGCTTCGGTTCGGGAAGAACGTATTCCAATTCGGCGGAGACGCGCACCCGGCCGTGAAGGACCGCCGGGGCGAGTGGGTGCGCGCTCTCCAGGTACAGGTCCCGGCAGGAAACCGTGGCACAGTGGCCGTCAACCTATAGCAGTTGACTCTTTCGGGTGGCCGAGCTTCCGATTCCGGCTGCCTGCAGTACTTCTTCGGGAAACATGGTCAAGCTTTCATAGGCCGCCGGCCAGCGAAAGAATAGCACTCCGGCGCATTGTCCACCCATGTGCCGGACTGCATCCACTGCGCCACTGACAGATTCGGGAGTAGCGAGTACGAATTCGAAGCCCGTTCCCGGCTCGTAGCCGACGTAACCGACCTTCGTCTTGCGGACAGCGCGATACCTCAGTACTAACTCGTTGGTTTCGCTGCGTGCCGCTTGCACCTGGAACGCCGAGTTCGATCCGACATCCAGCAGGCTCAGATCGCCGAAATAGTAGCGCGCGTCGTTGTGAACGCGCCCGAATGTGGATATCCCAACACGGAAACGTTTCCCGAATCGATTGAAGATCGGTCCCCACCGGGCGCCGTCGACCTTCGAGGCGATCACGCTCTCTCCGCCGTAGCGGCCGCCGCCATCGTAAAACTGAGGCACAAATTCGTCGGCTTCGCGAATCACTTCACCGACCCCCGAGCCCTCGCGGAACCAGTCAAGCAGCGCGGTGATGGAGATTTGGTACTCGCCGGGAAGATACTCGCGCAGGCTGTGGATCAGGCGTGCGTAGTCATGCAGCCTCGCGGTCGGACAGTCGATATCGAGTTGGATGCCAGCGATTTTCAATTGCTGCCGCTGGGCCGACAGGCGGAGGTCCGTGACCGCGTCGGCGACGTAGGGTGCGATCTCCGGGTCGGGAATCCCCTGCTGTTCGTATCGAAACACCAGCCAATATTCCCGTGCCGGGGGTAGATTGGCGGGGATTCCCGGGTATGCGCTCACCCAGTATGGCTGACCCCGTTCGCGCGGTCCCATGCTCCCCACCTGCAAGAAAATGACGTCGAGAGGGTCGCCCTTCCATGGAGGGATGGCGCTGTAGCCCTCCCACAACCAGAAGCCCGTCTGCCAAGTCTGGCGCGGACCGGACTGCGAAATCGCGCAGCCCGATATGCCGAATGACAAGGCCAAAACACAAGCTAAAAGTGGCCGCATCGAGGGACTCGAAGCCATCAACATAGCAAGCTGCATGCCAGAGGATTCAGGCGTGGTTCGTGGTTTAGGGCTCGGCGCGAAAACTCGAGTTGCTATCACGAATGCGCGCCGGGTCGGCGGCCGCGGGCGCGGGTTAGTCACCGCGACGTCGGCGTCGCGTCGCCGAATATGTGGATGCGCGGTCAAACCATCACGAGCAGGGACCACGACCATCAAGGCTTCATTCTGCCCCTAGAGAAAATCGGATGAGATGGAGCGCGTAGGCAGAGCCAAAACGGCAAACGGGCGGGACCGTACAACTTGCGGTTCCCGAAGGGCGGATTACGGGGGCGCGGTGGTGACCGTCTAATCTGCTACGTGGACCGCTGCATCGGGACGAACCGGATCTCGACTCGCTGATGTAGCGTGGTCGCGATCCTTTGCAGAATTACCAGAGGATGACCTTCGCGGTCCGCGTCCTCCAGGCGGCGGACGACCAGCGCGATGGTGCCGGCAAACTTGCCAAGCTGCCTTGAGTGAGGTTCGCTGCTATGCGCAACTGCTGGATTTTGCGGGCGATTTCTTCGTTCGCCCGCGCCCCTTCAAGTTTCTTGAATCGACGCGGCATCCCTTCGTGAACGCGACGGCGCAGGATCTCCAGCGCATCACTGGTTGGTGTCGACCGCTTTGCCATATCAGCCCTCCTCATCCGTGTGCCTCGTCACGAGGCGTCAGCCTGGGATCCGGCGCCAAGTCGACCCATTGCGTCATCGCTTCAAAGCCGTCCTCCAGGATGAATTTCGCGTCGATCGCGCGAATCGGTTCGCCGCGCTCAACCAAGCTGCCGGTGTATTGCTCAAATCTGAGCGCAGCACACATGCGTTTTCCGGTCCGTCCGATATCGCGGAGGTCGGTTTTCGTGAGCACCGGCGAGCGTTCCATCGCCATGGCTAGATCGAGGGTGAACACGCGAAGTCGGTATCGTAATTCCTCGGCCCGTGCGTAATCCTTTTCTCTTCTGCCGCTCCACACGCCCATCAAGCGTTGGATACTAGTCTCGGGACCAGTGACGATCCCTTCATCTATCTCCTCAACGAACCGAATAGCATCAGTTTTGACGCTCTCAAGCCGTTGCTTCAGGCCGGAAATCTCGGTTCCCATGCAGTCACCTCCCGGCGATTTCTGCCGTGTCATCCGGGATGCCGCCAACCCCGCCGAGCCGTGGTTTTTCATCCCGCAATATTCCCGCAAACTCGCCAAATCCCGCAAAATTCCCGCATTATTCCCGCGGACTTAAAGTCGCAAGTGCTTTGTTTTCAGCATGCGGAGGCATAGTGTGCAAGCGTTTCTTGGTTGGGGTGCAAGAGGTCCCGAGTTCAAATCTCGGCGGCCCGACCAAATTCCTCATAGACTTACAAACAGGACATTCACCGCCGGCCGCGTTTTGGAGTCCAACTGGAGTCCAAAACGGACGCCAGCCGGGCCGCCCTCCGCAGGACACGAAAAACGCCGCTCAAATTCCTGGCGCCTCTCTACTCCTATATAAAACCCGACAAACCCGACATTTCGATCCTAAACTATTGATCCTGCTTGCGAAACTGATGTCGGGTTTCTAAAAAAAACCCGACATTCACCTGACATTTCGGACCAGAAACCCGACATTCTGCTCTTAGGAAGGCGCAAACGGTACCAGGCTACTCACAATCCTCACAATACTCAGAACTCCCCGCATCGCTCTCCTGACAACCGCGCAAGCTCGGCTCGTCTGTTGACGAATGAAATCCGCAACTGCTATTGAGGGGGTATGATTGCGCCTCCGGCACTGCAAACTCAATTCTGGTCAATCGACAGGTTCGTTCTGTACGTTCGCAACCCAAGGAAGAACGACGCCGCCGTGGATCGGATGTGCAGCAGCATTCGCGAGTTCGGATTCAAGGTCCCGGTGCTCGCGCGCAGCGACGGAACCCTCGTGGATGGCCACCTCAGGTTGAAAGCCGCGCGCAAGCTGGGATCCTGGCCTGGTGGCGACACGACCAGTATTCCCGTGATCCTCTGCGACGAGTGGAGCGACGCACAGGTAAAGTCGTTCCGGCTTCTGGTGAACAGGTCCGCGACTTGGGCCGCTTGGGATGACGAGCTCCTTACCCTCGAGTTGCAGGAACTGAGCGAGTGCGATTTCGACCTCAGCCTGACCGGCTTCGATCCGAAAGAGCTTGACGACCTGCTGATCGCGCCCGCAGAGGACGAGCGAGCCAACGCGACTCCGCCTCTGCCGGAGAATCCGGTTTCTCGGCTTGACGATCTCTGGATCTGTGGCTCGCACCGCGTGCTGTGCGGAGATGCCACCAGCGCGGAGGCCGTGGCGAAGCTGCTGGGAGAGCGCAAGCCGCTGTTGCTGGTCACGGACCCGCCTTACGGCATCGAGTTGGATTCGGAATGGCGCGACCGCGCCGGCTTGAATAGCTGCGGGCCCGCAGAAGCCTCGTACATGAAACATCGCACGGAAGGGCACACCGAAACGACCATCTCGGGCGACACGCGCGCCGACTGGAGCGAAGCTTTCGAATTGGTGTCGAGTCTCCAGGTCGCGTACGTTTGGCACGCCTCCAAGTTCACGCGGGAAGTTCTCGACGGGTTGCTGCGCATCGGGTTCGTGCACCACCAGCAAATAATCTGGGATAAAGGGCGGACGGTGTTGACTCGGACGTTGTACTGGTTTCAGCATGAGCCCTGCTGGTTTGTGCGGAAGAAGAATGCGCCGTGGTACGGGAAGGCGGGCGAGAACTCCACGATTTGGGCCTCTCCCTCGCCGAAGTTCATCATGGGAGGTTCCGACGAGACGAAATTTGACCACCCTACTCAAAAGCCCGTCGAACTTATGCGCCGCCCGATCCTGAACCACCTCAAGCGAGGCGAGCTTGTGTACGATCCGTTCCTTGGCAGCGGCACAACGCTCGCGGCGGCCGAACTGACCGAGCGCACTTGCCTGGGCCTCGAGCTGGACGCGAAGTACATTGATGTCGCTGTACTCAGGTGGCAGTCCCTGGCCGGCAAGAAAGCCACCCTCGATGGTGACGGGCGCACGTTCGAGGAAATCGCCGAGGAACGCCGGAAGGGTGCGGCATGAATCGATCAGTGCCACCAGGAGATCGCCGCCATCGAAGCCCAGCTCCGGGCCGGTCATCCGGACGTTGAGGGGTTATGTCGAGCGCTGGCGGACTGGTCGTGCGAGTTGCGGCTGTTGCGGGCGAGCCAAGGGTTGGCGCCCGTTGCGCCACGTTTGGCCCACGTCCGCTCCGGCCGCGGTGGGTTGACGTAGTGGCCAAGGCTGCCGTGACTTGTCGCAGGGCGGGAGGGAATTGGGGGCAGAAGCAGAAAAGCCCGCCGCAGCCGGAGCCGGGGCGGGCAGAAAGGAGCCGTTCGATGCTAAGGGTTGAGGCGATACGTGCGTTCGCCGCCCTCGGGCTTGAAGGACTCCACGCTGTAGCCGGCCTTCTTCATCGCGCCGGCCATGAAGCCCCGGACGGTGTGCTTCTGCCAGCCCATCTTGTCCATGATCTCGGCCAGGGTCGCGCCGTTCTTGCGCTGGAGCATGGCGACCACCTGAGCGGTCTTACTCCCTTCGCGCGGGGCGGCGCTTTCGTTCGCCTTGGCGGTCTTTTTGGACTTGGGCGCCTTGGCGGGCTTCCTCGCTGGGGTGGCCTTCTTCCCCGACTTCGGCTTGGCGGGCGCAACACGGCGCGCCCGCTTCGCAGCCTTGGCCTTCGTGGGGGCTTGTGGCTCCGAGGTCTCGCTGGTGGTGGCGGCTTGCGCCTCCAGGGTGGTGTTCGCTTCGTTCTCGATCGTTTTCATTGCTTTATCTCCTTGGCGGTAATCACCGCGTCAGGACATCAATCGCTCTGGTCGCGACCTAAAGCAAGTGGATTCTGTGGCTTGGGCGATGGAAAGGCGATGGCCCCCGAGGCGGCCAGATGATCGCAGGTGATGGCAGATGAGGGGCCACGGCGCGAAATTCAGCCGCAAGATGGAGGCGGCGGTTGCGGCACTGCTCACGCAGCGCAACCACGAGGAGGCTGCCCACGCGGTAGGCATCGGCACGGCCACCCTGCTGCGATGGCAGAAAGACCCCGAGTTTCAGAAAGCTTACAGGGATGCCCGCCGCGCCGCGCACTCGCAATCCATCGCCCGGCTCCAGCAGGCGACCAGCGCCGCCGTATCGACGCTGCTGAAAGTCATGGTGGACCCCGCCACACCGGCCTCCACCAAAGTGCGGGCAGCCGACAGCGTGCTGGATCACGCCGCCAAGGCCATCGAGATCGAAGATATCGATGCTCGCGTGACCGCGCTGGAAGCAGCTACGGCGGGCGGACAGGAGTGTGAGTGATGGGAGGACGGAGGCAAAGCAGGCATGAACGCAAAGCTGACACATCGAGTCGAGCGATTGGAAGAGAGCGGGTCTGCTGACGAGGTGTCGGAGGAGGAGCCACTCCGAGTCGTGCTGTGGAGGCACGGCCAGAAGCTGAGTCTGAACCACGAAGCGTGCCGACGCATTCTCCGCGAAGCGGGCTACCGAACAGCGTCGCTCTGGCTTGACCGTATCCCCGACGGCCTGAGCGCGGAAGAGCTGACGAGGTATCTGCGCGAGAACGGCGCAACCATCTGCGGAGGGTGAAGATGAAACGGAACTCCGGCAGATTGAACCTTCTCCGACGAATCCAGGACCTCGAGTCTCGCTCGGTGGACGGCAGCGGCCTCGCACCACGCTCGCCGGCGTGGTTGGAGTTTTGGCAGCGGCAGGTCCATCTCTACGAGGCCGGCCAGCCACACGTCCAACTCACGATTGAAGCGATCCGTGCCGTCATGCAGGCGATCCCAGACGAAGGCAACGGAAGCGATCCTGCAACGATCCGGGCTGCATGAAAGGCGCTCACCATGATCAGCAGAAAGCTCGCTCGCCGGCTGGAAGAACTCGAAGCGTGCATCGCCCCGGCTGCTGAGCCGAGGATCATCGACGTTTACTACGTTTCGCCGGATGGAACAAAAAGGTTGGCATTCACGACTGAGTTTCCGACGTCCACTGACCCAGCCTGGCTGCGGAGGATTCGCGGACAGCGAGTGAGTGTAGGGCATTTGCGGCCATGAAAGCGATCACCAGGAGACTTCAGAAGCTGGAGCGGCGATACCCGCCGAGCCCGGTGCGCCCTTCTGGCCCGTCGGGCGCCGAGAAGATCTCGGCATGGCTGGCGCAAAGAGGGATCGAACGCGACGAAAACGAGAGCCTGATGGCGACGTTCGCGCGGGCCCTTGGTGTCACGCTGTCGGAACTTCGCTTGTACTTGCAGCGTCGGGCCGCCGGCTTGCGCGCATAGTTGCCTGCCGATATTGGTACATATCGTTCCTACCAGCCAGAGCTTCGCTTCTCCTTCAGTGCGCCACTTTGCTTCTTCATTGCCGATAGTGATGGTGACGTGTCCGGCGGCGAGAGCAGTGAGTATCGGCGGATCGTCGGGCGAGAGGCGCACTATGGTCGGATCGCTCGAGGCCCAGGTCAGCCCGGTCACCGGCTGCGAGAGCGAGTTCAGCGCCTTTGAAAACTGTGCAATTGGTTTACGGTCCCGGCTTCGTCCTCCGTGCAATTGGTCATTGTCTCGGCTTCTCCACCCCGTTGCCCGACTCTCCGCCGCTCTTGGGCAGCAAGGGCATTCGAGAGATCGATTGCAGATTCCCTTCGAACGGTTCGAATACGAGGGTGCAGTCAGCCACTCGCCCATCCGGACTATGCCATCTGGCCCGGACGAACCAATACGGACCATCCCCCGCTGAACCGGCTCTCGTGTTGAACTCCGCCGACGCCACCTCGATCTCGCCGCCCATGAACGGCCTCAGTTTCTCAAGCGGGAGCGCGCGGAGGAACTCGGCCCTGTGATCCGGTCCATATCTTGCGCCGGCTTCCTTCAGAGCCGCCGCGACCCGCGCGTCAGACCACTCGGGATGCTTCTCGACCTCCTCGCCGAATTTGTCATTGCGACCGTGGACGGCGAGGCCGTGGACCGACAGGTCTATCAACTCTTTGCTCTCGGTCTGCCAGTCAAAGGTGAAATGAGCCCTCAGTACGGGAGGCGCGCACCAGCACGCAGCGGGGGCCTGGGCTGGCTTGGTCTCAGGGCCGTATAGTTCCATGTCGAAAAAGTTCATTGCATCGGGATCGATGGAATCGGGCTCACGCAAAGGCAGCCCTATGATTACCGGCTGGAGGCGGCCGTCCAAGCCAGGGTAAAGGGCTCGGATCAGCTGTCTGGCGCGCCCGACGTAGTCGTCCGGCTTTCTGCCGGCACCTGACGCCTGAGCGCAAAATGCAGACAACGCGACCAGGGTTAGTGCATTTTTACTGCGACTGCGCCTTGAAGTTAACATTGCCGGCTCCTGTTCCTCCTACGGCCCTCCATCTATGTGCCGCGCCGTTGGCTGCTGCCTGAGCGTTGCCCGCTGCCACGGCTTCCGCCACGGTGCCGTTGCCCAGCACGATCAGCATCTTCTGCCATTCCGTTGCTGCATACTCTAGATTTATGTGCATAGTCTTGTCGAGCGTCGGGTCATAGACGGGCACGATCAGCGCCTGCCCGCCTCCCAGGTGCCATTGGGCGATGAAGTCTGCGTCAATGCCGCAGGCGGCCAGGAACACCACCTTCGCCCTGGGCCCGAAGCCATTCGGGAGGATCGTCTCACCCACGTATTGCGGGAGCGTGGCGACGAGGGCGGCTGGCGCTAGCCAGTCGTTGGCATATGGAAAGCCCAGGCCTACGGCGTTGTTTTGCCCATCAGGAACCCACCCGTGGTCGATGTAGGCAACGATCGCATTCGTTATCGTGAGCGCAGCCAGGAAACGGCCCGCGGTGGCATCTATCAGAAGTCGCGGAAAGAGGGCCACTTGTGTGGGTTTCATGTCCCCTGCGATGCTTTTGTAATAGTCAAGAAGACCGCTGTAGGCGGCGGCAAAGCTCGGCGGGGTGTCGTTTTTCTTGAGCAGGGCGGGGATGAAGGTCGGGGCGCTAACGAACTTCGCGGCTGTACCGTTCTGCGACGGGTTGCCACCTATGAAAGCGTTCCAGCTGAGCGCGGTGTCGACCAAAGGTGCTATCACCGAGTCAACCGGACCGTCTGTGTACGCGTTCTCCGTCCACGAATAGGTGGGCATGTTTGGTATCATCCCCGTGGCATTCCCGTTTTGGTCGTAGGTGATGCCGGACTGGCCGATTACGCCGCCATCGGCGGTGGCGATCTGCGGACAATCGTTGGGCACGATCCAGCGCACGTTGCCGGCCGCGTCGAAGGAGACCATGCCGCCATAGCCCACCGAGCAGTCCTGACCGGTGATGCCAACGAACGAACCGTCCTGCGCCTGC
>Ga0181526_10002702_pt1 | contig 15120 bp, 13 predicted proteins | sample PEATcosm2014_Bin_35_FD_119750 | JGI IMG/M metagenome (GOLD analysis project Ga0181526, IMG submission 119750) | Peatland microbial communities from MTU Mesocosm Facility, Houghton, MI, USA - PEATcosm2014_Bin06_30_metaG | ecosystem: Environmental > Terrestrial > Soil > Wetlands > Peat | place...
CTTGGAATAATCGCCGGCGATCGTTCAGTGAAGCACTGTCGCCGCGCCGGCGGGAGCAGGCGAAGGTGCAATCCAGCCAAGCGTCTTGGTCCACTGCGACAGCAGGCTCTGGTCACCACCCTCAAGCGTGATGCATTCGGTCGCCTCACACCTGAAGAACACGCCGCCGGACGACGTATTGAATTCCAGATCGCCTTTGCTGTCTGCAATCGGCGTCCGCTCGCCATACTTTTTCTGCAGGGCTTCTCTGTAGGCATCGAAAAAGTCAAAAGCCATTTCCTTCGTATCGAAACGCTCGCGCGTGAACAAGATCAGGTGCTGCTTATTTTCTTTTTGTTCGTAGGTGGCATAGTTGTCCCCGTTCCATCCCGCGGCTATCTTTTTTGCGCGCTCTTCCCCTAAAAACTGCTTCAGCACTTCCTTCCAGCCAAATTCTCCCATGGCATTTTCTTCCAGCTTGCTCCAACCCGCACCCGGCACTCCATTCGGAAGGTCTACCTTGAGCGGCGCTGGAATCTTGTCCGCGCGGTAGAGCTCGGGGTGCATGATCTGTTGCGTATTGGCTGGCGGCTTGGCGAAGATAGCGTCGAAACCGCCCCAGCCTCCGATGCGCAACACGGACATGGAAAAGCGCAACCCGTCGAAGTATGGAAACATCAACGAATCTTTGATGAAAGGCGGTGCCTTCTTCAGCATGGGGGTTTCCGTTAGGTCGCCGACGAAGATGGAGGGGTCGATGTCCGGGAGATCTCGCAGTTTCAAGCCTTTGTCCCTAAGCGTGTATTCCAGCATGCCGGCCATAGCGCTACCTTCCAGTACGGATTCGCGGGCCAATTCCGCGTCATCGTTGGGCTTGGCCGCGCGTGCCCAGGTCTCGATATGAAAATACTGATCCTGCAAGGCATGAGTGAGTTCGTGAGACATCACCATGCGTTGTTCGTCGGGCTCAATCCAATCCGCGATGTAAAACTCATGTTTCTTTGGATCGTAGAGTCCGGCGATTTGCTCGGTCAAGAGGTCGACCAGGAACTTATCCAGGTCGAAGCCCTTCGGAATTAGGCCGAAGGCTTCGGCGCTGCGTGCTGAAGCGTACCGCTCCTTTGCATCTTTCTCATCATCCATCTCGGACAGGATATATGCATGAATCTCCTCTCGTGTGCGAATGGATTTCTTGAGCGGAGACTTGAGGCGCCAACCGGTGATTTCGCTCATTTCTCCTAGCACTTCGTCGGCGGTTGCAAGAAATTCAGGGTTGGTACTGGAAGCCGCCGGAGCCGATGGAGTTGGCGGTGCTTGCTGCGAGCAAGCAGGAACAACGCTGACCAAGCCGACGCACAACGAGAGGACCAAAAGCTGCCCAAAATCACGGAATCCAGGTCTCAAATGCATAGGGAGTCAGGATAGCAGATTCCGGTCAAAGCACCTGCAGCCCGTTCACGACGTTTGTTTTCAACGATATAGGGCTCTTGCCAATTCGCCCGAGTAAGGCACCGCATCGCTTGAAAGGCAGATAATGAGCTCCTTTTTAGCCTTGTACTGGGCCATTCCCTATAAATAGGTATCCGCCGAGGTAATACCGGGACTTTCCTCAAATTCCACAGATAGTCCGTTGTTCCGCGTTCGTAACATACTGGTAATTTATTACAATTCGCACACGGCAACGCCATTTCCCCCCAAAGGAGCACTTCATGAACCCACCAGGCCTTCGATTACGACAAACTCGCGAAGCGCTCGGCCTCACCTATCGTGATGTTGAAAGAGCCAGCTACCAGATTGCCGTCAACCGTGGCCGTCCAGACTTTATCTTGCACATCAGCCGCTTGGCGGACATCGAGAATCGCGGCGTCGTGCCAAGCCTGCACAAACTCTATTCCCTGGCGGTCATCCTGCATCTCGATGCTCTCGAAATCTCCAGTTGGTACGAAGCCCCATTTCGTCAAACTTTCAACGATGGAGCATCTTTCCCTCCTCCACGCACGTATCTGAGCTCGTCCCCCCTCCCGCCTGTCCTTCCCCATCCGACGGAGAATCCCCTTGGCTCAGAGAATACCGAATTACTCCAGCGGCGTCCCGCCACGGTCGTTCCCATGCCGCAGGCCGAAAGTTATGGCCACGGAAAACATCGTTATGGCTTCGTAGGTTTGTCTGACCGGCGAATGATGCCTTTGCTTCGGCCGGGTAGCATGGTCTTGATCGACACAACGCTGCGATGTATTGAAGACGCTGAATGGTCCAATGAATATGATCGTCCCATGTACTTCGTGGAAATACGCAATGGCTATCGCTGCGGCTGGTTCCAGAAGGACAAAACCCGGCTGATCATGCAACCTCACACGCTTTCGCGCTGTGCACCAGAGGCTTGGCGTACGCCCGATGACGCGGAGGTTGTCGGACAAGTGGTGGGTGTGATCAGCTATTTGGGCGAGCCGTGGACGTATCGCCCTGCAGCAATTCCAGAAGGACATCCAGATTGGAGCCGTAAAGCTCTCTGAAATAGCTGGGAGCTTGCGGTGGAATCCAATCCTTGCAAGTCTCCCGGCAGAGAATCACATTCCCTTCAAAGGTTCCGGGCAATGACTCCAAATGAATGCGCAGGTCCTCTCCCTGCGCATTCAACGGCATTTCGAGCAGGCGCTCGAATACTTCTTCGTGACATTCGGCGATCACCTGGTCCACGACCCCCGCACCATACACGCGGCTAAGACCCTCGTGTACATACTTGCCGGATTTAGCCTCCCGTAGAGCAGCGAGATAGGCCAGCCGCTGATAAGCACCATGCAAGGGCTCAAGATAATTGGCGGTTAGATCGAACAGAATTTGTTGGTAAGCCTGAATTTGCTCGAACATCGCGAGTACAGGACCTCTGGCAAGCGTTCCGTTCTCAGAACTTTTTTCTGCGCGAAGGATGAATCGTGGGGAATGGCTGCACCCTTCACAACCAGGAGGGTTCCTCATGAAAAAACACGTCTTTACCCTGGTTTTTCTGCTCTCAGCAAGCTTAATCCTACTTTCTGTCGTAGTCCCGGTCAATCCTTCAACTGTGCTCGCGTCGCCGCAAGGCGTCACTACACCGATGGCCGATGGCCCCGGGCCGCCTCCAATTCCACCATCAAAACCGCTCAGTTCTCTAGTGGCTGATGCAACGATGGTGTCTTCGGTCCCGTCTTGGACATAGTTGGCAAAAACAAACGACGAACGGGGTACGTCAGCATGAGCATGCAACTTTCCTGATGACAACTGCTCTTCAAGTCTCGCGCAGAGGGTTCTATTTACCTCCGAGTAAAGTAATGATACTCTGCCCGAGATGGATGTACCCCTCATCCTTCGTAACCTCGCCTGGGCCTTCTCTACGCTCTTGGAAACCATCCTGTTGTTCTTTCTCGTCCGGCGAAAGCTCTTTCGCACTCAGACTGCTTTCTTCATCTATATACTGGCCGTGATACTTCAGGGACTCCTGGCGGCGTTCGCCAATTTGCATTGGGGTACCCATAGCATGCAAGCTTGGGTTGTCTACTGGGTCGCTCAGATTGCGGTGATTTGTGGACGTTGGTTCGCGGTGATGGGCATTGCCCGAGGAGTTCTATCCACATACACCGGCATTTGGTCTTTGGCCAGCCGCATTCTGTTCTTGCTGGCTGTCAGCGTGCTCATCTACTCATTCGCTTTTTCCCAGTACCACTGGACTCTCATGGTTTTGAATGCCGATCGGGCCGTAGAACTGTGCATCGCCACCTTCATCGTTGGCATGTTTGTCTTTGTGAGATATTACCGCGTGCCCATGGCCAATCTGGAACGCATGTTGGCCATTGGCTTCTGCCTATATTCCTGCTCTTGGGTTATCAACGATTCGATTTACGAGAAATGGCCCAAATCTGCCTGGGATCTCTTCTATTACGTGAATGCTTTCGCGTTTCTTGCCAGCTTGCTCCTGTGGATTGGCGCGGTTCGCAGGCCCGTGGAAGCGTGGACCACGGAGACGCGAGAGCCCCTGTCGCCAGAAATGTACGGGGAACTTTCCCAGCAGTTGAATTCTCGCTTGCACATGCTCAACCATCGTTTGGACCACCTGTTCCATTCCGCGGATTCACGATCATGAGTCTGCCGCTACTTCTCTTTATCGCTCTTTCGATCGTCCTGATTCTGTTGCTGGCCTGGTCGGTCCGGCCACCAAAGAAATCATTGCTATCGGTGGATGACATGTTCGACGCCCTCTCCCAAAAACGGCACTATGCCCGGCTGCCGCAAATCCTTCAGTCCCTGCGCCCGGAAGATACGGATTTCCTGTATGGCAGGGGCCACGACAAACTCGCCGGCCGTTTGCGCCGCGAACGCAAACGCATTGCACTGCGCTATCTCAATTATCTCCAGGAGGAATATCAGCTTCTCCTCGAGGTTTCGCGAATTTTGGCCAGGGTTGCCCCGGAGGTTTCTCCGATGGACGAGTATGAACGCTTCCGGTTGAACGTCCGCTTTGTGCTCGCCTGCCGCTATTTGCGCTGGCGCTTGCGTCTTGGTTTGCAGCCGTGGGATGTCTTTGGGATCCTCTCGGATATGGAGGGAGATATGACTCTGCGCCTGGAGGCCGCGACCACCCGCATGGGAGAACGCGCCGCGATCGCTTCCGAATTTCCTCTATTCCTGGAGAATCGCGACCGCGAATAGCTTCGACTCCACCGCCGCATACAACTCACCTGGCTGAAACGGCTTCTGCAAAATAGCCGCGTCCGGCGCAAGAAATCGGGATGGTCCTTTTTCCTTTGCTGAAACCGAGGTTGTCCACAGCACCCGGGGTCCCAAGCCGTGCCCCTCGGGGCCACCAACCGGCTTGGTATGCGCGGACTCGTTCTGGTACACCGTCTGCCAATCGGCCACCACCAGATCAAACTCTTTCGTCGCGACCAACTTGCGAGCCTCCGGCAAAGACCTCGAGGTGGTCACCAGGTGGTTATTCCCGGAAAGCAGCTTCGCGATCGTTTCCAGGACGGATTCGTTGGCATCTACCACTAAAATTCGCCCGCGGCGTGTCGCTCGCGGCGCTTCCACTTCCGCGTTCTTCCCCTTGCGCATTTGCGATCGCAGAGGCAATTCGATCCGGAACGCCGCACCCCGCTCCGGCACATTCTTGACCTGGATTGTGCCTCCGTGCTCCGTGATAATTCCATAGCAGATGCTGAGGCCGAGCCCAGTCCCCTTTCCCACTGGCTTTGTGGTGTAGAACGGATCGAAGACGCGGGATGGATCCTTCACGCCTGGCCCGCTATCTGTCAATTCTACGAACACCTGACGCCCTTCGGTTCCCGTGCGCACCCAGAGATCGCCCTCGGATCCGGTTTCCAAAATCGCATCGACTGCGTTGTTGATGAGATTGAGAAAGACTTGCTGAAGCTGATGGGGATCGGCCGGCACCTCGGGTAATTCGCCCGCGAGATCTAGATGCACATGGATGTGACTCATGCGCAGGTCATAATCGCGCAGCGCCAGAGTATCTTCGAGGATGCCATTCAGTCGGACCGGTACGCGCTCGGGTTTGTGCTGGCGCGCAAAGCTCAAAAGGTTTTGCACGATGCGATGAGTTCGCAGAGCCTGCTTATACAACTTCTCGCTGTATCCCAGAGCCTGTGGCCCGACTTCTCCGCTGGCTGACAACAGTTGGCTGTAGCCGAGAATTGCCGTGAGCGGATTGTTCAACTCGTGGGCGACTCCGGAGATAAGCTGGCCGACCGCTGCAAGTTTTTCGCTATGAACCAATTGTTCCTGAGTCCGTCGGAGATTCTCGTAAGCTTGGCGCGTCTCCTCGTACAACCGGCTATGGTCGACTGCACTTGCCACCTGGCTGCCCACGGCGGTAAGCAAGCTGATGTCCGCCACAGAAAACTCCCTCAGCTGCCGGCTGCCAACTACTAGCCCTCCGATGATTTTTTCCTTGGCCCAAAGTGTGACCACGTAAGCAGACTCGATTCCTTCTTGCTTCTGCATCTCCCGGACGATTGGAGGTAATGGAAGGCCCTGGACTGACAAAAACGTTGCATGTGTGGCGCGGAGCTGTTGGATCAATCCCATCGGCAGGGAGAGCACCGGAAAACTCCTGGCCAGATCCGAGCGATGCCCGACCGAAGCCACGCGGCGGATGGTGACGTCGTCCTTGTCGAACAGGTAAAGCGAAGCCGCATCAAGCTCAAAAAGCTCGAGCATCTGCCGCAGAGTGCGATGCACGGACTCGCTCAAATCCAGCGTGTACGACAGCGTCTCCGCGATGGAGTTCAGCACCACCAATTCGCGATTTCTTCGCCGGATCTGCTGTTCTGCCCGCCGGCGCTCGCTCACGTCCAGCAGGAATCCCTGATAGGCAATGACATTTCCTGCGGAATCCCGCACGGCTGTCGAGGATTCGCTTACGGTACGGACTTCGCCGTCCTTGCGCCGGATATCGAACTCGAAGTCGTTCACGGCGCCGTGTTCATGCAACAGTTTTTTCAGCCTTTCGTATTCGCCGGCGTTTACAAAGAGCTTCTGCCCGATATCAAGGCTCAAAAGCTCGTCCCGGTTTTCATAGCCGGTGATCCGCATCATGGCGTCGTTGAAATCAAGGAATCGGCCGTTCACCGTGGCGATAAAGACACCCTCTTGCACACTTGCCACCAACGTCCGATATTTTTCCTCCGCCTTTTTTCGTTCGGTGATGTCTTTCAACACATGGATGGTGCCAAGCTTGCGCCCTGCGGGATCCGTGAACTGTGAATTCGATGCCAGAAAATAGCCCTGCAGCCATGGATCGGGCTCATCCCCCTCTCCGGAAATACCTTCACAATAGGGGCAGACGGTGAAGGGCTCTTCGCGCACGTTGAACAACTCACTCACCGCGCGCCCAAAAATCGACTTGCTCTTTCGGCCGAGTAGATCGGCAAGCCGCGCATTGCTCCGCACGATGCGGCCCTCCTGGTCATGCACCAGGATGGGATCGCCGATGGAATCGAAAGTGTATACCCACTGTTGCTGCACTGACTTGACCTGCTCAAACAGATTCACGTTTTCGATCGTAGTACCCAGAAAATTCGCCACGTTCACCAGATACGCCAATTCGTCTTCCTGGAACCGCTTGCCGGGTACCGTGCCGACATTCAGTACGCCCACCGGTCCTTCTTTTCCCCACAGCGGCACACTGACCAGTTGCGTTATTCCTGCGTCCGCCATCTTTCGTCGGACCCTAAGATCCTTTTCGTCTTCAAACCGCGCGATTTTGTATTCCGCCTTCAAAACCTCTTGCATCCACGCCCCGTTCAGGGAAATCCGCTGGTACTGTTTCAGGTAATTTTGTGAAAATCCGACGGACGCACACACTGCAAATTCCCCTGTATCCCGTTCGCCCTCCAGCAGGCGGATGGTTCCGTGACTTGCATTCACACTTCCTGTTATCTGCGTCAGCACTTTATGTAATAACAGCGGCAGGGACAGCGACTGGCTGCTGGAGGCCGTCAGCATTGTGAATTGCCTCATTTTTTCGCTGATTTCCTCAGAGCGTGCTCGGGCAGACTCCAACAGCATGACGATCATCCCGATCCCTAAGCCCGCATTCAGGAAATGGTCGAACGCGTAACGCAGCAGATGCACTTCTTCTTGTGTCCATATTTTGCGGTCCAGGTTGTTCAATCCCAGAAGCAAGAATGCTCCCGCCAGCAATTTGCCTCCGTGTCCGGTCTCTCTACTGGAAGCGCGCCAAAGAATCCATCCCGCGCCGAGACAGATGGCACTCGTTAGGATGGCGATTTCCCATCGGGTTTCGCCCCAATGTGGGACTTTCATCTGGTCGTAGCCCATGGTCAGGGCGATTAAGATCGTTAGCCACCACATCGGCCAGTAAAGCCTGTTGGGCGCGATCGCGTACTGAACGATAGAGGCTAGAAAAAGTGCCAGCGCCGCGGCTCCCGTCGAAGAAAACATGCCCTGCAGCACCCAGTGCGGCTGATAGAACATCGCCAACTCTGCAAAGGAGGAGACCGTTAAACAAATCCAACCCAACAGCCAAAGATGATAGAACTTCCCGGGGTTATCGCGCCTCAGGTGGACAAACAACACAAGTAGAGTGAGGCAGACGGTCGCCTCAAAGAAGGCAATACCCTGGAGGCCTTGGTTCGGCACCACAGCGGATCCTCCCAGTGGTGATACGAAATGAAAGTTGGTACGGGACCCTGGGTCTGCCCTCGTGAAGGAAGCAGACACCGCGTTCTTCTGACGCTAACACGCTGTTTTCTGACTGGGCAAGAGTACCCAAAAGACCTTGTGCCGTCCCGTATAATGCTAGTGGGGAGAAAGACCACCGTGGACTCCGACCATATCTTGGTAGTAGACGACGAAGAGGCCATTCGCGAAGTTGTATCGACCATGCTCGAATCGCGGGGCTACCGCTGTACGGCGGTAAGCAATGGGCGCTCCGCTCAGGAGTACGTTCGCAAAGAAACACCCGACTTGGTTCTGAGTGACATGATCATGCCGGAAATGGACGGCATCAAGCTCCTGGATTGGCTCCATGGCTTCGACCCGGAAGTCCCGGTCATCATGGTAACTGCTATACACGATATTTCCACCGCTCTCGAGGCTATCCGCCGCGGCGCCTACGACTACATCCTGAAACCTTTTGAGAAAGATCAGCTCTACCACGGTGTCGAGCGAGCCCTGCAGCATCGACGCCTGGTGGTCGAAGTTCGCAATTACCAGGCTGACCTAGAACGGAAAGTCGAAGAGCGCACAGCTGCTCTTGAGGCCAAGCGCGTGGAATTGGAACAGTCCTACGACGACACGCTTGAAGCTCTCGGTAGCGCTCTCGACTTGAAGGACGCGGAAACTGAAGGTCACTGCCAACGCGTCACCGCCTTCACCATTTCCATTGCTCAAAAGGTCCCTGTACCGCTTACCTATCTGCCCATCCTCGCCCGCGCGGCTTTTCTTCACGATATTGGCAAAATGGCCATTCCCGACTCCATTCTGCGCAAGCCTGGCCCCCTCGACAACGATGAAAAGCAGGTCATGCGCACCCACTGCGAGATCGGCTATAACGTCCTGACGCGTATTCCCTTCCTTCGCGATGCCGCAGAAATCGTCCTGGCCCACCAGGAATTCTTTGACGGCACTGGCTATCCTCGCGGTCTTCGCGGCGAGCAGATTCCCCTCGGGGCTCGAATCTTTTCGATTGCCGACGCGCTGGACGCCATGATCAGCGACCGCCCGTACCGCAGAGCTCTGCCTATGGGGCATGCCTGTGAAGAAATTCGCCGTTGCTCTGGCTCGCAGTTCGACCCCAAAATTGTCGAGGTCTTTCTCTCGATTCCGGAACAAAATTGGATCCAGTTACGTGAGAATCTCGGTTCACCTTTCAGGTTGACGGAGCTGAAAAATCTGCGCTCTTAACAAGCGCCGCCCTTTTCTCTTCGCCCGCCTTCCCCCGCATGCTATCTTTTGTGGAGTGACTTCATGGCCCTCATACCCATAAAAACCGCTTCCGAAACCGGCTATTGCGACTGCGTCTGTGGCTGCTACGAACTGGCCAGCCAGCGCGACGAAGACAACGGCAAAGGCTACTGCCCCATTTGCGCCAAGGAACATTTGGACCGCAACGCCGGCGTGGGCGTTCCTCAACCGGCCCCTGTCAAGGTCGAAGCCCACAGCGCCTCGCCATCAGCAGTTAAGCCACTTCCGCCGTGCGCGGATCCTCCCGCTCGTCTGCGCTAGCTCTTCCTGCCCTTTTAGCCACAACCACGAAACGAAATTGTCTTGTTTTCCGGGACTCGGTGTTAAACCGTGCCCCATCTAAACGGACTGGGGGGCGGTCCCTTCTCTGGAGTTATGTATCCCGTGGTTTCTTGTGGTTTCCCTGTGGTCAGGTCCGAACTTTCTTATTGGGGGATTCGATGAAGCGCTTCCTTCTCCTCTCCATAGCCCTTTGTCTGCTCTCGTGGCTCCTTCTCCCGGCTCCCACTCCTGCGCAAACGGCCAGCGTGGGCGGCGTCATTCGCGATCCAAGCGAACAAGTTGTAAGCGGCGCCAAAGTTACTTTGCAAAATACCCAGACGGGCATCCCACGCGATGTTCCTACCAATGACGGGTCCGGGAACGAGCCATACGCTCTACAACAATCAATACGATAATTTCGAGCCTAGCCTCGGCCTGGCCTGGGATCCACTTAAAAATGGGCGCACGTCCATCCGCGCCGGCTATGGCATATTCCATGATCGCGTCTACGGCAACCTCCTCGGCAATACGCGCGGGAATCCACCATTTTCGCTTTCGCCGACTTACACCCAGGATCTGCCCTTATCCCAGATCACGCCACCGGCAACGATTAACCAACCGAACCCCTTGGTCGTACCGAACGAATCCTTCTATTACGTTGACCTGATCGACCCAAACCTGAAAACTCCGTACAGAATTTGGGCTTCCAGCACGCCATCACCCCGACGCTTTCCCTCGAAGTAAACTACGTTGGGGTAAAAGGCACGCATCTCTTCCGGGCGGTAGATGGAAATCCGCCCCAGCCGAATCTGGTGTCGAAACTGCTCGCTTTCTGTGTTCCTAATAACCCCTTAAATACAGGGTTTGCCACGGCCACGGGACAGTGCGACACTACCACTCTTCAATTTGCCAATCTCTGGGCTGGCCAGGATTTCTTCGGCACTCTTCCCTTCAAAGCCGTCAATAACAACGCCTTCTATGCCGGCGGCGGCCCCGGAGCCTTTTTGTACAAATCCATTGGCAACTCCATTTACAACGGCATGCAAGTCAATCTGCAGAAGCAGTTTTCTCATGGCCTGCAATTCCAGAGGGCGTACACCTTTTCTCACGCCATTGATGATATCAATGACCCTCTTCAGCCTGCGTTGGGAAATGGAAACTTGCCTCGCAACTCTTTCGACCTGGCGGCGGAGCGCGGAAATTCCGATTTCGATATTCGTCACCGCGGGGTTGTCAATTTCATTTATGAACCGAACATCGGGCGTGGCCGCGGTCACTTGAATGAGGGAGTCATTGGCCGGTTACTCGAAGGCTGGGGACTCTCCGGAATCATCACTGCGCAGACTGGGCTTCCTTACGACATTTACGGAACCACCGATAGCGATCACACGGGTGAGTATGCCCGTGTGAGCCGGAAAACGTTTATCAGCCAGCCGCCTGGCACGGACAAAACTTATACGGGTCCAGCCGCCTCTAGCATTTACAACACCCCATTTGATGTGCTGGCCAACACCGGCAAGAATTCATTCTATGGCCCGAATCTTGTGAATATCGATACGGCCGCCTTGAAAAACACCGCTCTGACGGAAAAGCTCACCCTACAGTTCCGCTTGGAGGCTTACAACCTTTTCAACCATGCGCAGTTTGGTCAGCCGAATAATTTGTACGTGCCGGGGGACACCACCTTCGGCGAATCGCTTTCCACGATTACGCGGCCGGATGGAACCACCAGCGCTCGCCAGCTTCAAGTGGCCCTGAAGTTGATCTTCTGAAATGACTACAGTGATTATTTGCCCAGATACATCAGCGCCAGAAGGAACAGCCAGAGCGCGTCCATGAAGTGCCAGTAGTACGAAGTCACTTCCGCCGCTACCGTCTGCGTTATTTTCGCCGCGTCAAAATTCCGGCGCGCCACGAAAATCAATGCGCAAACGCCGCCCAGGAGATGCACGCCATGTGCGCCGGTGAAAATATAAAAGAAGCTGCTTGCCGGATTACTAGCCAGATAAATTCCCTGCTTCACCAGAATTCGCCACGCCACCACCTGCCCGATCAGAAAAACTACGCCGAGGATCGTGGTCACCAGCCAGAACCGCTTGAAGCCCTGCACGTCCGAAAGGGCCAGTCGCTTTCTTGCCAGTTCCAGGGTGCCGCTGCTTGCCAGGAGAACGATGGTGTTTACCCAGAGCAGCGCGGGAATGCGAACAGGCACCCAATCCGCTCCTCCCTTGCGTACAAGAAACGCGCTCGCCAACGCCATAAAGAACATTAAAACCGAAATAATGCCAATGGCGATGCCCGTGTAATACCGGCCCGGCGAATTGGGGCGATTAGGGCGTTTCTTGCTATCGTCACCACCGCCGCCATTTCCACCACCCACGGGAGGCAGTTTTCCTCCACCACCGCCGTTTTTCTTTTCGATGATCAGTTCGATCTCTGGTGTTGACGTTGTGCCCGGCATGCTATTCCTTTCGCCCGCTCAACGCGCTTTCTGTGCCAGCGACCCGGGCGAGAGGTGCTGCGGCGCGAGCTCACCCGATGAGGGTCCCGTGAGCTCATACGCCCCGCGGTAAACGACGGGGGCCGGCCCATTGAAATTCTCCTCCGGCGCGGGCGATGGGACGCTCCATTCGAGTGTCGAAGCTCGCCAGGGGTTATCCGCCTCAACCTTCTTCCGCCTCAATAAACTGCCGGAGAAGTTCACCACGAACAGCAGTTGGGCCCCCACCGTCCAGATTGTCGCTACCGTGACCACCGTGCGGATCGATTCCCCGGCTGACGCCAGCGCCAGCCGCTGCGCCTCCGGCAATAGCGTCGATTGTGTTAGCAGCCCCATCCAGTGCATCGGCATGAAGATGCAGTACACACCCGTAAACGTCAGCCAGAAATGCGCCTTCCCTAACGTTTCATTCATCCGGCACCCAAACAATTTGGGGAACCAGAAAAACAGTCCCGCAAGGATCGCAAACGTTGCTGCCACTCCCATCACCAGGTGGAAATGCCCGATCACGAAATCCTGGCTCACCGCCGCGCGAGAAAGATCGTGCCGCGCCAGAAAAATCCCGGATAATCCACCTGCAATAAATAAGGAAATAAAACCGATCGCAAACAGCACCGAGGTTGTGAACTGGATCCGCCCATTCCACAATGTTCCCAGCCAACTGGCCAGCAGGAACGCGGCGGGCACTCCCAGGGACGAAGCCAGCACGGAGAAAACCAAAGGCGCGTAGGGATTCATCCCGGTGGCGAACATGTGATAGCCCCACACGCAAAATCCGGTCATTCCCACGCCGCAGATGGAGAGCACCACCAAGCGTTCTTTCCAGACCGGCTTGCGCGAGAACGTAGCCACAAGATGCGTGATGATCCCAAAGCATGGCAGCATCGCCACATACACTTCCGCCTGCGCGAAATACCAGAATAGCCGCTGCCAAAGCACCGGCAAGCTCGCTTGCCGCACCAGATTCGCCGGTTGTTGTGCCAGGAACGCGGCTGTGCTGAAAAAGTTGGAACCGAGCATGCGATCGGAGAGAATCGCCGCGCATCCGGCAAGCAGCACGCTGAAGATCAGCATGCTCAAAATGGCGTTGACGAACCAGGCCCACACGGTCACCGGCATTCGCGGAAGGGTCATGCCCGCAGTACGCAACGTGATGGTGGTAACGCAAAAATTCAGCGCGCTGAAAAGCGCGGCTAGTGAAAAAATTGCAGCGCTCTCAAGCCACAGGTCGATACCCTCACTCCGGAAGAACGAGGCGGTCATACCCGCGAGCGATGCGACCGTCAGCCACAACGAGAGGCAATTCAGCGAAGGGAAGGCCATCTCTTCCGCCCCAATTTGCAGAGGCAGAAGAAAGTTGCCGAAGCCAAGTTGCGGTGCAGCGGTCAGCACGAAAAACACCATCAGCGAACCGTGCAGCAGACGTACTGCGGCAAAGCGTTCCGGGGTGGTGTCAAGACCGCCAAGAAATGGAATCGCGGAGTCCGGCCACGAGGCATGAATTCGCAACAGCGCGGAAAGCACCATGCCCACGAACACGCTGGCCAGGGAAACCCAGAGATATTGCCGCCCAATCGTCTTATGCCGGGTGGAAAACACACGGCCAGATCGACCGGAACCGGTAGATGCAGAGGCGTTGCTCCCGTCGTCGTAAGTGACCATTTTCGAAGCAGTTCGCTCGCTGGGGACCCTGAACCAATTTTGTATCTTACCGCCTGCCCCGGAAATTGCAAGAATGCCCGATCCGGTCAGCGGCCCTCCACAATGTGCAATAGAATGTAGCGGAGGCTAAAGGCATGGCGGACGACAAGTGGGCAAATCCACAGAAAATGTGGGATGAGCGGTTCTCTCAGGCAGAGCCCGTCTATGGCCTGCAGCCAAATACCTTTCTGGCAGCGCAAGTTTCCCGGTTCCAGCGGGGCATGAAGTTTCTTGTTCCCGCCGATGGCTACGGCCGCAACGGCATTTGGCTGGCTAAGCAGGGATTTCAGGTTCACACCGTGGATCTATCTTCGGTGGGAGTTGCCCGCGCTCGCAAAGCTGCGGAGGCTGCAGGCGTCGCAATGACCATTGAACAAGCCGATCTTTCCTCCTGGAACTGGCCGGCTCAACACTTTGACGGGGTCGCTGCGATTTTTCTCCATCTGCCTCCCGATGTGCGCGGGAAAATTCACGCCTCCATGCTGCACTCGCTGAAACCAGGCGGGCTGGTGATTCTGGAGGCCTTCACTCCGGCACAGTTGCAACACTCTTCTGGTGGTCCCAAGCAAGTGGATTTGCTTTACACAGCGGATATCCTGCGCGGGGATTTCGCCTTCGCGGAGGCGCTAGAGCTGCAGGAAAAAGAAATTCACATCGATGAAGGCCACATGCACCGCGGTCCCGCCGCTGTGGTGCAAGCCATCTTCCGGAAAAAATAAATCCGGAAAATTAGGATTGGAATTGCTTCTGGAATGCGGCGAACTGTTCCCGCAGTGTCTCCAACTCCCGCCGCAATTGGCTCACTTCGCTTTCCAGATCGCTGATGCGGTCTGCATTGGCCGAAGAGAGGACCACCGCACGTCCATCACGCATTTGCTCAGCCTCATCCGGTGCCGATCTTGTTTCCACGGGAGCAGTATCGCCCGAGAGCAAGTGCATGTAGCGCGATTCCTTAGTTCCCGCCTGGCGCGGCAGAACTTTAACCAGCGGCGGTTCGCGCCTCATCAAGAGGTTCAGCGCCGCGTGCACCGCGTCCAGGTCATCGAACGCAAACAGCCGCTCCGACCGGGTGCGCAATTCCCCGGGCGTCTGTGGTCCGCGCAGCAGCAGCACGCACAACACGGCAATCTCGTGACGGTGAAAGTTATACAACTCGTTCAACCGGTGCTCAAACTTCGCTACCCGCGAATCACCAC
>Ga0181526_10002704_pt1 | contig 15110 bp, 16 predicted proteins | sample PEATcosm2014_Bin_35_FD_119750 | JGI IMG/M metagenome (GOLD analysis project Ga0181526, IMG submission 119750) | Peatland microbial communities from MTU Mesocosm Facility, Houghton, MI, USA - PEATcosm2014_Bin06_30_metaG | ecosystem: Environmental > Terrestrial > Soil > Wetlands > Peat | place...
CGCCAGCGCGGGTTCCAGCGCGTCGCCGACGATCACGTACCGGACGATGCCGTGCAGTTGCGCGAACGCCTCAAGCGCCACCTGACGACACATGAAGTCATGATCCTATCCGGGGGCGTCTCGATGGGACGATTCGATCTCGTTCCCGAGACGCTGCGGGCGATCGGCGTGAGCTGCTTGCTGCACGGCGTGGCGCAGCGGCCGGGAAGACCCATGTGGTATGGCACCTCGGGCGACGGTCGGTCAGTCTTCGCGCTGCCCGGAAATCCGGTCTCGACGCTGATGTGCGTGTCGCGTTATGTCGTACCGGCGCTGCACCGGGCGATGGGCATGCCGACAGCGCCCGCCGAGCGCGTGGCGCTGGCCGCGCCCATTCCCTGGCCGAAGCCGATGACGGGATTCATCCCGGTGCGCGTGGCGCACGATGACTGGGGACGCCCATGGGCAACCCCCTGTCCGACCAACGGCTCGGGAGACTTTGCAGCCCTCGCGCTCACCGATGGGTTTGTCGAGCTGCCGCCGGGACCCGCCGAATTCGTGAAGGGCTACGTGTGCCGGCTCCATCGTTGGTAATCGTTCGCGATCTGCTAGCCTTGAGTCCATGAGTAGCCCGAACGTACGCCCCCTCGTGCCGCGCCAGCGCCTTCCGCGTGACACGCTCGGCCGACCGATGCGCGACTTGCGCATCTCGGTGACCGACCGCTGCAATTTCCGCTGCCCGTACTGCATGCCCCGTGAGCAGTACCACGAGCAGTACCGCTTCCTCAAATCCGGGGAGCGATTGAACTTCGAGGAGATCCTGCGCCTGACGCGGCTCTTTCAGGAGCTCGGTGTGGTGAAGCTGCGCATCACGGGCGGCGAGCCGTTGCTGCGCCCGGGGCTTGCAGACCTCATCGGCGATCTGACCTCGCTGCCGGGGATCGAGGACATCGCGCTGACGACCAACGGGGTGCTGCTGGCACAGCAGGCCGCTGCACTGAGTGCCGCGGGTCTCAAGCGCGTGACCGTGAGCCTCGACAGCCTGGATGCAGATGTCTTCAAGGCCATGTCGGGCGGCCTCGGCAGCGTGGATGACGTTCTTGACGGCATCGCTGCCGCGCAGCGACATGGGCTCACGCCCATCAAGCTCAACGCGGTCATCGAGCGCGGCCTCAACGATCATACCGCGCTCGATCTGGTCGAGCGGTTTCGCGGTACCGGCATCATCGTGCGCTTCATCGAATACATGGACGTCGGGAATCGAAACGACTGGTCGCCCTCGCGCGTGGTTCCGTCGCAGGAGTTGCTGTCGCGCATTCAGGCGCGCTGGCCGGCGCGCGCGCTCGAGCCGGAGTACTCGGGCGAGGTTGCGATGCGCTATGCCTTCGAGGATGGTGCCGGAGAGATCGGCTTCGTCGCCTCCGTGACGCAGCCCTTCTGCGGCGCCTGCACGCGCGCACGCCTGTCCTCCGACGGCAAGCTGTACACCTGTCTGTTCGCCGCCGACGGTGCGGATCTGCGTGGGCCGCTGCGCGGTGGGGCCAGCGATGCGGAACTGCTGGATTTGATTCGCGCAATCTGGACGCGACGTGCCGACCGCTACAGCGAACTGCGCGACGAGCTGCGCGCGCGCAACGCGCGACATGTCGAAATGAATCACGTCGGAGGCTGATCGAATCCATGCTCCGCCGCACCTCCATAGCCCGCGCCCCGCGCCTCTCGCACCTCGATGCACAGGACCAGCCCGCGATGGTCGACGTCGGCGGCAAGGCCGTCACACATCGCGTGGCGGAAGCGACGGCGCGCGTGCTGCTGCCGACAGCGGTGGCTCAGGCGCTGCGGCGCTCGGGCCATCGCACCAAGAAGGGTCCGGTGTTTGATACCGCAATCGTGGCCGGCACCATGGCGGCCAAGCGCACCTCCGAGCTGATCCCCTTCTGTCACACGCTCGCACTCGAGAAGTGCCAGCTCGACATCGACTTCAAGACTGGCAGATCCGGGCCCGGGGTCGCGATCGTGCGTTGCCGGGTCGAGGTGCACCACAAGACCGGCGTTGAGATGGAGGCGCTGACCGGCGCCACGGTCGCGGCATTGACGATCTATGACATGTGCAAGGCGCTGTCGCACGATATCCGCATCGAACAGGTGCGGCTGACGCACAAGAGCGGCGGCACGCACCGCTGGGACGCCGCGTGAGCGCCACCGTGCTCAATGGCCTGGTCTTGGCGGGCGGGCGCAGCACGCGCATGAAACGCGACAAGGCCGGCATCGAATACGCGGGCCGACCCCAGCTCGAGCGCGCCATGGAGCTGATCACCCCGCTGGTTGACGGCCGTGCCTTCGTCTCGGTGAGTGCCGAGCAGCGCGGCGATCCGCAGCGCTCCGCCTACGCCACGATCGCTGACTTGACTTCGAATCTCGGGCCGATCGCAGGCATTCAGGCCGCCCTGCATGCGCGTCCGGCCGACGCCTGGCTGGTGCTCGCCTGCGATCTGCCCTTCCTTGGGCCCGCGACGTTGCGCCACCTGATCGAGCAGCGCGCGCGCGGCCGCCTGGCGACGGCATACCGCAGCCGATTCGACGGCAGACCCGAGCCATTGTGCGCAATCTACGAGCCGGCGAGCCGCGCGTCGATCGAGGCCTGGATCGCCGCCGGCGAGACCTGCCCGCGCAAGTGGATGTCGCGCAACGATGTGGCGCTGCTCGATCTGCCGGAGCAGCGCGCGCTCGACAATGTGAACACGGCGCAGGAATACCAGGAAGCGAGCGCCAGCCTCGGCGTCGCTGGCGGCGATGCGATCAGCGGCGCTTCCACGCTGCCGCAGCGGCGGCGGGTCAACGTGCGCTATTTTGCGCTGCTGCGCGAGCAGGCGGGCCGCGGCGCGGAGGCGCTGCAGACCGACGCGCGCACGCCGCAGGAGCTGTACGCACAGCTGCAGCGCGACCGCGGTCTGCAGCTCGCCCCGCAGTTCCTGCGGGTCGCGGTCAACGATGAGTTCGGCGACTGGCTGCAACCGCTGTCGGATGGCGACACGGTGGCCTTTCTGCCCCCGGTGGCCGGCGGATGAATCGCTTCAGCCTGCAAGAGCGCGCGCTCGAGCCTGCTCGGCTGCTCGAGCAGCTGCGCCATCCGAGTTGCGGTGGTTATGTCGCCTTCGAGGGAGCAGTCCGCAACCATAACGAAGGCCGTGCGGTGCTGCGGCTCGAGTACGAGGCGTTCGCGCCGTTGGCGCTACGCGAGGGCGAGCGCATCCTCGCCGAGGCGTGTGCGCGATTCGGCCTCGAGCGTGCCTCCTGCGCCCACCGCGTGGGCGCGCTGCAGATCGGGGAGCTCGCGGTATGGGTCGGCGTCGGCGCCGCGCATCGCGGCGAGGCGTTCGATGCCTGCCGCTACATCATCGATCACATCAAGCACAGCGTGCCCATCTGGAAGAAGGAATACTACGAGGACGGCGACTCGGGCTGGGTGAACTGCGAGCATTGCGCGGCCGCCCCGGATTCGCACGAGTCCACGCCCGCACCCCATCCGCACCGTGCCCACGGGCACTCGTAACGCTCAGGGCCGGGTCTGACCCGAGCCGCGCACGCAGTACTTGTAGCTCGTCAGCTGTTCGACACCCACCGGTCCGCGGGCGTGAAAGCGGTCTGTCGAGATGCCGATCTCCGCGCCCATGCCAAACTCGCCGCCGTCGGCGAACTGGGTCGACGCGTTGTGCAGGACGATGGCGCTGTCGACGCGCGCCAGGAACCGCTCCGCGGTGCTCTCGCTGGCAGTGACGATCGCATCGGTGTGTGATGAGCCGTACTGCGCGATGTGCGCGATGGCCTCATCGACGCCCTCGACGACGCGCACGGCGATGATGGCATCGAGGTACTCGGTCGACCAGTCCGCCTCGGTGGCCGGCTTGACGCGTGCGTCCACTGCCTGCACGCGCTCATCGCCGCGCACCTCGCACCCGGCCGCGAGCAGATCCGACACGAGCGGCCCCAGATGCGTCGAGGCGCAGGCTCGATCCACGAGCAGCGTCTCGGCCGCGCCGCAGATACCCGTGCGCCGCATTTTCGCGTTCAGCGTTATGTTGCGCGCCATACTCAAGTCCGAGTCGCGATCGACATAGACGTGGCAGTTGCCTTCGAGATGACCGATCACCGGCACGCGCGCCTCTGCCTGCACGCGCGCGACCAGGCTCTTGCCCCCGCGCGGCACCAGGACGTCGATGTAGGCCTGCATGCCGCCCAGCATCTCGCCGACGGCCGCGCGATCGGCAGTCGGCACGAGCTGGATGGCGCTCGCCGGCAGCCCCGCCTCCTGCAGTCCGCGGACCAGGCAGGCGTGGATCGCAGCACTCGAGCGCCGGCTCTCCGAGCCGCCGCGAAGAATGGCGGCGTTGCCGGATTTCAGGCACAGCGCGCCGGCATCGGCGGTCACGTTGGGCCGGCTCTCATAGATGATCCCGATGACGCCCAGCGGCACGCGTACGCGCGAGATGCGCAGCCCATTGGGCCGCGTCCAGGCGGCGATCACGCCGCCGATGGGATCCACGAGCGCCATGATGTCCTCGAGGCCGCGCGCCATCGCCTCGATGCGGCGCTCATCGAGCTTGAGCCGGTCGAGCAGGGCCGCGCTCAGCGCGGCGGCCTGCGCATCGCGCATGTCCTCGGCGTTGGCGGCAAGAATCGCGCGGCTGTCGGCGCGCAAGGCGGTCGCGGCCGCCCCCAGCGCGCGATCCTTCAGAGCGCTTCCGGCGAGCGCGAGCTGCTCGGCGGCAACCACGGCGGCACGGCCGATGCCCTGCATGAGCTCGTGCACGTCCAGCTCGGGTGGACGTGGCGAGATCGAAGTGACGGTGCTGCTCACTGCTTCACCCCATTGGCCGGCCGGCTCTCCAGTGCCCGCGACGGCTCACCATCATGCTGCAAAATGACCAGATCGTCACGATGGATCAATTCCTCGCGTCCCTGAAATCCGAGCAGCGCGGCGATTTCCGAGCTTTTGCGGCCCATGATGCGCGCGGCATCGGCGTCCGAGTACGCGGCGATGCCACGCGCAATCTCGATGCCCTGGGGCGAGAGCACGCTGACGGTGTCGCCCGAATCGAAGCGACCGACCGTGCCGGTGACGCCGGCCGCCAGCAGGCTCTTGCCGCTCTGCAATGCACGCAACGCGCCTGCATCGATATGAATGGCGCCCGCGGGCCGCAAGGTACCGGCAATCCACTGCTTGCGTGCCGCGAGCGGTGTCGAGGCCGGCAGGAACCAGCTGCATCGCGCGCCGCTCTCGATGCGTCGCAGCGGGTGCCGATGGCCGCCGGCGGCGATGCACATGTGGCAGCCGGCGTTGACCGCAATGCGCGCGGCCATGATCTTCGTGGCCATGCCGCCCGATCCAACATCGGACTGCGCTCGACCGGCCATGGCCTCGATCTCGGGCGTGATGCGCGGTATCTGCTCGATGAAGCGCGCGTTCGGATCCCGGTTCGGATCGGCGCTATACAATCCATCGACGTCCGACAGCAGCACCAGGCAGTCGGCGCTCGCCATCTGCGCGACGCGCGCGGCCAGGCGGTCGTTATCGCCGTAGCGGATCTCGGCCGTGGCGACCGTGTCGTTCTCGTTGATGACCGGAATGGCCTTCATGGACAGCAGCGCCTCGAGTGTCGCGCGCGCATTCAGATAGCGCGTGCGCTGCTCGCTGTCCTCGAGTGTCAGCAGCACCTGCGCCACGGTGACGCCGCCGGCCTCGAGCAATTCCTTGTAGGCGTGCGCAAGCCGGATCTGCCCCACGGCGGCAGCGGCCTGACTCTCCTCCAGGCGCAACGGACCGGCCGGCAACTGCAGATGCCGCCGCCCGAGCGCGATCGCCCCCGAGGAGACCAGGATGACCTGCTGGCCGCGCCGATGCAGCCGCAGCAGATCCCCCACCAATGTCTGCAGCCACGCTCGATTGAGGCGGCCGGTCCGCGCGTCCACGAGCAGGGCCGAACCGACCTTCACCACGACGCGACGCGCCAGCGTCAGCGGCGTCGACAGCGCTGTTGTTTTACGCGCACTCATGAGCACCGCGGCTATTGTATGGCAACCGTGCGCGGGCGATTGCCTGACCGCGGCTCCGGCCCTAATATCGTCGCGACACCCCCACAATAGATCATTTCCGCAGCCTTGAGGATTGCAGCCGGTGGCCAGAGAATACGAGCCCGTCGCGGGGCAGTGGTACGAGAACATCGACGAAAATGAAAGCTTCCGCGTACTGTCGGTCGATGAGGATTCCGAGCTGATTGAGATCGAGTACCTCGATGGCGATATCGAGGAGATCGATCTTGACACCTGGCAGGAACTCGACCTCGACAAGATCGACCAGCCCGAAGGCTGGTCCGGAGAGGACGAGGACGAAGAAGAAGAGGAAGAGAAGGACGAGAAGGAAGACCTCGACGACGACGATTGGGACGAGGATGACGACGAGGACGACGAGGACTGGGACGAGGACGACGAAGAAAACGAAAGTTACTGACCGCCGTCCAGGCGGCGGCCGCTGTGCAGAGGCCGTCGGCGGAACGCTAAGTATTGATATGTAAGAAGATTCCCGACTGCCGGGCGAACTTCGGGAGTCACTGCCACGGATGCGGCCATGAAACGCATAGTGCTTTTCCTGCTCACCAATCTGGCGATCGTGCTGGTGCTCTCGGTGGTCGCCGAGCTCACTGGCCTGGATGCATGGCTCGCACGCGAAGGCAGCAGCCTCGGCAGCCTGCTCGTCTTTGCGGCGTTCTTCGGATTTTCGGGCTCGCTGATTTCGCTGGCTCTTTCCAAGTGGATGGCCAAGCGCACCATGGGAGTGCGCGTCATCGACACGCCCGCAACGGCGGGCGAGCAATGGCTGCTCGAGACGGTGCGCATGCTGGCCGAGCGTGCGGGCGTCGGCATGCCGGAGGTCGGTCTGTTCGAATCGGCGCAGCCGAATGCCTTTGCAACTGGGCCACGGCGCGACAGCGCCCTGGTCGCGGTCAGCACCGGCCTGCTCGGCACGATGAGTCGCGAGCAGATCGAGGCCGTACTCGGCCACGAGCTCACGCACGTGGCGAACGGGGACATGGTCACGCTGACGCTGATCCAGGGTGTGGTGAATACGTTCGTCATTTTTCTGTCCCGCATCGTCGGCAACATCGTCGACCGATCCATGACCCGCGACGATGAGGGCCGCGGACCGGCATATTTCGTCACCGTGTTCATCACGCAGCTGCTGCTCGGCGTGCTCGCCAGCCTGATCGTGATGTGGTTCTCGCGACAGCGCGAGTTCCGTGCCGACGCCGGCGGCGCCCGTCTGGCCGGCCGCGAACGCATGATTGCGGCGCTCGAGCGCCTGCGGCAGGCACACGACGAGCCGCTGCCGGCGCAGTTCAACGCCCTGGGCATTGCCGGCGGCGAGGGCACGGGCTGGCGGCGACTGTTCATGAGTCATCCGCCCATCGAGGAGCGAATCGCGGCGCTACGCGCACTGGCGTGAGGCACTGGCGCCGGAGGTGCATCCGATCGGGCGGCCGGGACGAATAAGGGACAAACCCCGTAATGCGACACGACGTCGATGAATTCACTGACCAGCCCGGCAGGCGCTGAACGCGCCCTGAAGCGACGGCCCGCGGCGCTCGCACTTGCCATCGTGCGCTGGTTTGACAGCAGCCGCGGTTACGTGGCGGCTGCGCGCGAGAATCTGCCCGACCGCATCGACTGGGCCCGCATTCTGCCCTTCGTGCTCATGCACCTGGCCTGTCTGGGCGTCTTCTGGACCGGTATCAGCCCGAGCGCCGGACTGGTGGCGCTGCTCGCATACCTGGTGCGGATGTTCGCGATCACGGGCTTCTATCACCGCTACTTCTCCCATCGCTCCTTCAAGACCTCGCGGGCCGGTCAGTTCATCTTCGGACTGCTGGGTGCCTCGGCCGTGCAGCGCGGCCCGGTGTGGTGGGCCGCACATCACCGACATCACCACGCGAATTCCGACAACCAGGCGGACCTGCATTCGCCCTCGCAGCACGGCTTCCTGCGCGCGCACATGGGCTGGTTCCTGACGGTGCGCGGCTTTGAGCCGGACCTGCGACTCGCGCGCGACTGGATGCGCTATCCGGAGCTGCGCTGGCTCGACCGGTTCGACGTCCTGGTGCCGATCGCATTCGCCGCGGGCATGTGCGCCCTCGGCGGGACGCTGGCGCGCGTCGCGCCCGCGCTGCATACGAGCGCCTCGCAGATGCTGGTGTGGGGATTCTTTGTCTCGACCGTGCTGTGCTGGCACGTCACCTACACGATCAACTCGCTCTCGCACGTGTTCGGGCATCAGCGCTATCGAACCGGCGATACCAGCCGCAACAACTGGCTGCTGGCCATCCTCACGCTCGGGGAGGGCTGGCACAATAACCACCATTACTATCCGAATGCCGCGCGACAGGGCTTCTACTGGTGGGAATGCGATCTGACCTGGTACCTGCTCAAACTCATGTCGTGGCTGGGCCTGATATGGGACCTCAAGACTGTGCCCGTGCCGGTGCGCGACAACCCGTCGCGCCGGCTGCGCTGAGCGGTTCGGGGCGCCGCCCATGAAAGCGAGCATCATCCCGGATTTCGAGGCGGCACCAGAAGCCGCAACTGGCGCCGGCATCGGCCGCGCATCGCTGCCGCAGCGGCTGGCGCGCGGCGCACTGTGCGCGGCGCTTTCGAGGCTCGAACACGGGGAGGTGCGGCTGATCGACGGCGATCGGGAGCGGCGTTTCGGACGCCGGGATCCGCACTGCACGCTCGCCGCGACGCTGCGCGTGGCCGACCCGCGTTTCTATGCCGAGACCGCCTTCGGCGGCAGCGTGGGCGCGGGCGAAGCCTACATCCGCGGCTACTGGAGCTGCGATGATCTGACCGCACTGATCCGCATCATGGTGCGCAATCGCGAGGCCATGAGCGGACTGGAGGGCGGCTTCGCGCGGCTGAGCCGCCCGATCTACCGGCTGTTCCACTGGCTCAATCGCAACACCCACCAAGGCAGCGCGCGCAACATCGCCGCGCATTACGATCTCGGCAACGATCTCTACGGCCTCATGCTCGATGAGAGCATGGCCTACTCATGCGCCATTTTCCCGAGCGCGGAGTCGACGCTGCTCGAGGCATCGCGCACCAAATTCGATGCCGCCTGCCGCAAGCTCGCGCTCCAGCCGTCCGATCATCTGCTCGAGATCGGCACCGGCTGGGGAGGACTCGCGATCCACGCCGCGCGCCACTACGGCTGCCGCGTCACGACCACGACCATCTCGCGCGCCCAGCACGAGTATGCGCGCGAGCGTATTCGCGAGGCGGGCCTTGCGGACCGCATCACGCTGCTGCTGGAGGATTATCGCGATCTGAACGGCCGCTACGACAAGCTGGTGTCGATTGAGATGATCGAGGCGGTCGGCGCGGATTTCCTGGCGCCGTATTTCGGCAAATGCGCCGCGCTGCTGGCGCGCGACGGCGCGATGCTGCTGCAGGCGATCACGATCCAGGATCAGCTCTACCAGCAGGCGCTGCGGTCGGTCGACTATATCCAGCGCTACATCTTTCCGGGCAGCTTCATTCCCTCGGTCGCGGCTCTGGCCCGCGCGATCGGCGCAGCCTCGGACCTGAAAATCTTTCATCTCGAGGACATCGGTCCGCACTACGCGCGCACGCTGGCCGAGTGGCGACGCAATTTCTTTGCACACCTGCCGCAGGTGCGTGCGCTCGGCTACCCGGACAGCTTCATTCGGCTCTGGGAGTTCTACCTCTGCTACTGCGAGGGCGGTTTCGAGGAGCGCCAGCTCGGCGACGTGCAGATGCTGCTCACCAAGCCGGGTTGCCGCCGAGCCTCCATCGCTGCAGCTACTGCCACCACACGGGCCCTCGGGTCTTGACGGCGGCGCTGCACGAGGAGCTGCGGGCGCTGCTCGGCAGCGATGCGCTGCTCACGGCGCCCGCGGACACCGAGCCGTTCGAGATCGATCATCGCCAGCTCTACCGCGGCCGCGCGCTCGCTGTGGCGTTGCCGCGCAGCGTCGAGCAGGTCGCAGCGCTCGTGCGCTGGTGCAATCAGCGCCGCGTCGGCCTCGTGCCTCAGGGAGGCAACACCGGCTACTGCGGCGGCGCCACGCCGGATGAGTCCGGCCGCCAGCTGCTCGTGTCGCTGCGCCGGCTGAATCGCATGCGCGCCATCGATCGGGCGAATTTCTCGATGACGGTCGAAGCCGGCTGCGTGCTGGCGCAGATACAGCAGGCCGCTGATGCGGCCGAGCGATTCTTTCCGCTGAGCCTCGGCTCCGAAGGCAGCTGCCAGATCGGCGGCAATCTTGCCACCAATGCCGGCGGACTCAATGTCGTGCGCTACGGCATGACGCGCGATCTGGTGCTGGGCGTCGAGGCCGTGCTCGCGGACGGCACCGTGTTCGAGGGGCTGAAATCGCTGCGCAAGGACAACACCGGCTATGACCTCAAGTCGCTGCTGATCGGCGCGGAGGGCACGCTCGGGGTGATCACCGCCGCGACGCTGAAGCTGTGGCCGCAGATGCGCAGCAGCGCTACCGCGCTGCTCGGCATCGCGCATCCGGCCGCCGCGCTGGAGCTGCTCGGTCGATTGCGCGCGGCCGCCGGCGAGCACCTGAGCTCCTTCGAGCTGATGCCGCGCGTGGCGATCGAGCTCGCAGCGCGCCACGTCGAGGGCGTGCGCGATCCGCTCGAGCAGCCCCACCCCTGGTACATTCTCTGCGAGCTCACCTCGAGCTCGGAGCAGGGATTGGACGCGCTGCTGCAGCAGACGCTCGCGGACGCCATGGAGCGCGGCGGGATTCTCGATGCCGCGCTCGCCACCAGCGAGCGGGTACGTGCGCAGTTCTGGCACCTGCGCGAGCACGTTCCCGAGGCGCAGCGGCGTGCCGGCCCGAGTCTCAAGCACGACGTTTCGGTGCCGGTGGCCTCGCTGCCGGAGTTCATCCGCGAGGCATCGCTTTGGGTGCATGAGCACGTGCCCGAGGGCGTATTGGTCTGCTACGGTCATGCGGGCGACGGCAACCTGCATTTCAACGTCAATCAGATCGGCACGAGTGCGGCGGCGGCATTCAAGGCTCGCGAGCCCGAGATTCGTCGCGCCGTCCACGATCTGGTGGCGCGCTATCACGGCAGCATCAGCGCCGAGCACGGCATCGGGCGCCTCAAGCGCGAGGAGCTGCAACGCTACGCGCCGCCGGGCGCGCTGCACGCGATGCGCGCCATCAAGCAGGCACTCGACCCGAACGGCATCATGAACCCGGGCAAGCTGCTCTAGGACGGATACGGAAAGGAATTGCGGGCGCGGCGAGGCTGCGCGCGCCGGGAGGCCGCGCGCTTGCGACGATCCTCGGCAGCGCGGTCCTGCGTATCGACGCCGTTGCGACCGTCGTTGCCGTTGCCGAAATCACCGGGACAGTTCTCGCGTCCCTTGCTCTTGCCGGTCTCGGTGGTGATGTCACGGGATCGGGCGCGATCGATCGGGCCGTACTCGGATGACTTCATGGATCCTCCGTTGGTGCGGCCCATTCTCGGCCGTATCCCCCGGTGCGCACCATCCGCGCAGCGGAGCTTTGCGCTACCGTGTGTCCGACGCCGGCAGGCCGGTCAACGCGTCCGGAACAGCTCCCTTGCGCCAGCGTCGCCACCACGGCAGCGCTTCCATCATGACCAGCACCTCCCCGGGCGCCAGGGCGGGACGATAGCCAAGCAGGTTGCCGAGGATTTTGCGCCAGCCCTCACCGGCCAGCACGCCGCAGAGGCGCTGCACCGCGGGCAGCTCGAGGCTGTCTGCGATGCAGGCCAGGAAGTAGTTCTCCTCCACCAGCGGTGCGAAATGCAGCCCGAACTCGAGCGCCGCGGCCTCGATGCCGATGCCCGCATCGGCCGTGCCGCTCGCCACGCACAGGGCGACGGCGACGTGGGTTTCCTCCGTGTGGTCCCGATAGCCGCGCAACTCGGTCGGATCGATTGAATGCTCATGCAGCAGATGATCGATGAGCATGCGCGTGCCCGATCCGCGCTGGCGATTGACGAAACGCAGCCGTTGTCGCACGACGTCGGGAAGAATGCGTACCGCGCTCGCGTGCTCGCGGCGCGTCATGAGACCCTGGGTTCGGCGCGAGCAGCCGATGAGCTGGTGCACGCCCGGCTTGAGCAGCGGCTTGAGTGCTCTGGAGAATACCGGGGCCGCGCCGCGCAGCGCCGGCACATGGAAGCCGGCCACCACGCACTGGCGGTCGTTCAGCGCGCGCAACGCGTCGACGCTGCCCTGAAAGCCGATCTCGAGGTGCAGATCGGCGGTGTCAGCTACGTGGCGCTGCAGCAGGGGCAGCGCGATGTCGTGGCTGGCACGAACCGTCAGCAGCTGATGTCGCTGATCGCGCGCATCGGTCAGCACACGCGCCAGGTCGGCACGCAGCGCCTCGATGTGCGGCTGCATGCGCGTGCGCGCGCGCCGCTCGGCCCACAACAGCCGTTGCGCGAACTGCGTCGGCCGCGCGCGCTGGCCGCGCGACCAGAGGATCAACGGCTCGCCGAGGGTCTGCTCCCACTGCCGCAGCGATCCCCAGACGTAGCGATACGAGCAGCCGAGGCTCTGCGCGGCGTGACGGATCGAGCCGTTCTCGACGACGGCCGTGAGCAGCTCGAACAACGGATTGCCCACGGCAGCGCCGCGTTGCGTACCGGGCTCGAAGGCGTAGCGCAGATGCAGTCCGAGCGAGGTCTGGGACTGCCGGCGTACCGGCGGGACATGCTTCATGCCCCACTGTAGCGCCACGGCCGGCTCGGCGCAGCTACCCGGGGCTGCAGACCTTGAGATGCGCGCTACCCCGGCTAAGGCAGCAGTGGGGCGTCAAATCCACTCCTCATCAGGATCTGCTGGCCGGCCGGTGAGAGGATGAACAGAGCAAGCCGCGCCGCCTCGGGGCGCGCATCATTGAGCATCGTCAGACTGTAATTCGCCGTGACAGCCAGCGCTGGCGGCAGTTCGACGGTCGTAATGCCGCTCAGCGCTGCCTCGGCCTGATGTCCATTCGTGCAGTATGATAGAAAGACGTCGATCTGTTTTTCTGCGAGCAGCCACGCTACGGCGTTGGGAGTGCCGGCTGGCACAGCGAGCATTCCGGCTCCGTTACCGATCTTGATCGCTTTGGCCGCAAGCTTAGAGCGACTGCCTGGTTGGACGACGTCCGCCCGTTGGAACATCGCCCACGCATAAGCGCCGCCTGGATCATCTTGCGGGTTGGAGGTACCGATCCGTATGGATGGGCTCAACAGCATGGCCTGTATCTTGGCGGAGGTGGCCTTGAGTCCGGGACGGACGATAGCGCACAGGTGATTGCGCGCGAAGGAAACGGTGGGGCCGGCTTTGCCGGCACTGGTGAGCGCCTCGGGATTACCGCGATCGGCGGAGGTGAACAGATCCGCGGCCTCCCCGTCTGCCAAACGTCTGCGCAGGATACCGGAGGCGCCAAACACCAGCTCGACCGGCGTGCCGTACGCAGCGGTGTAAGCGTTGCTTATTTCGGTCAGCGGCACCCGCAAGCTGCCAGCCGAATAAATTCTGAGCGCCTGGGTATCCGCAGCACTCGCCATAGTTGCGCCTAAGAGAAGCGGCATCAGAGCGAACAGTGTTCGATTCAAGTTAGCTCCTGGAGACGATATGGCTTTCAAGCCTTGGGATCGAGGGCATCAGGGAAGAACATCTGCTGCCCGTCAATGCGATAGCCGGCAATGTCTCGCTGTCCGGCAGGGGATATCAAATAGTCGATGAACGCCTGACCCAAGTCCTTCCTGACATTAGGGTGTTTCTCTGGACTCACGAGCATCACGCCGTATTGGTTGAAGAGGTGCGTATCCCCCTCGACCAGGATTTTAAGGCCCCCCTTGTTCCTGAAGTGTATCCACGTCGCTCGATCGCTGAGCGTGTAGGAGTCGGTTGCGCTTGCGCTATTGAGTGCTGCGCCCATGCCTTGTCCAATGGATTTGTACCAGTTGCCGTGGTTGTGCTCAATGTCGATACCGGCTCTATGCCAGAGGGTCAGTTCGGCGATATGCGTGCCGGAGCGATCGCCCCGCGAGATGAACCCCGAGGCGTGTTCCTGAATCATTCGAAACGCCTGCAGAACATCCGTTTGCCCCGCTACGTGAGCCGGATCGCCGACCGGCCCGACCAGCACGAAATCGTTGTACATGACGGGATAGCGCTTCGGACTCTCCCCTTCCGCCACGAACTCCAGCTCCTCGGATTTTGCATGCACGAATACAACATCTGCATCGCCGCGGCGGCCGGTATCGAGCGCTTGACCGGTGCCCTGTGCGACCACCTTAACTGTGATGCCGGTACGTTTCTTGACCAGCGGCAAGAGGTATTCAAACAATCCCGAGTCCTGCGTCGAGGTGGTAGAGGCAACTACGATAGAGCGTTCCTGGCGTGCAGTACACGCAACCGTGGACCCAATGAACGCCAACATTGCCAATGTGCCAAGCATTCGAATCGGGCATTTGAAGCTATGCATGCCAAGCTCCTTACAACAATAACTCGCCGGCAAGAAACTGTCGGGTGGCCTCGGCGCGAGGTTGCGTAAAGAATGTGATGGCTGGCGCGGCCTCGACAACCGCGCCTCTATGTAGCAACACAATCTCCCCCCCGATGCGTCGGGCTTCGTGCAAATCATGGGTCGCCATGACGATTTTTACGCCGCGTTTGCTCTCCGCTCGCACCAGCTCCTCGATCGTCTGTGTCGCCGCAGGATCCAGGTTCGCGGTCGGCTCATCCAGGAACAAGACACTCGGATCTCGGGCGAGCGCTCGTGCCAGGGAAAGCCGTTGCTGTTCTCCGCCAGACAATTGGCGCGCCGGCCGATCAGCCAGGCCAACCAGATCCATCGATGAGAGCAGTTCGTGAGCGCGCTCGCTGCGCAGGCGCCGGGGAACACCGGCGGCGGCAAGCGCATAACGTATGTTCCCATAGACCGTGCGGCGGAGCGTGACGGGCCGTTGAAACATGAATGCGCGCCGTGTCGGCTCGCTGCTTTCGCGGCCATTCCAGGTAATGTGCCCGCTTGAAGGCGCTAACAGTCCCATCGCCACCCGGA